>Ga0209066_10002745_pt1 | contig 20951 bp, 30 predicted proteins | sample All_14_2_FD_187198 | JGI IMG/M metagenome (GOLD analysis project Ga0209066, IMG submission 187198) | Freshwater microbial communities in response to fracking from Pennsylvania, USA - Allegheny Zone_MetaG_DW_15 (SPAdes) (version 2) ... | reverse complement strand
ACTATGAGCAGATCGGCTTGCTGCCTGAGGCCGAACGCAGCGAATCGGGTTACCGTCTCTACGGCGACCGTGAAGTCTCGGTGTTGAGATTCGTCCGCCAGTCGCGCCACCTCGGGTTTTCGGTGGCCCAGATCGCCGAGCTCATCGGACTGTGGAGCGATTCACGGCGCACCAGCCGCGAAGTCAAGGCCGTGGCCCAGCGCCACCTGGCCGACCTCGAAGAAAAGCGACGCGAAATCGATCAGATGATGGACGGCCTGTCGGTGCTGGTGACGGCCTGCCACGGCGACGACCAGCCCCATTGCGCCATCCTGGAAAAACTCTCACTGGGCAGCACGGCCCGGCACCAACCCCGGCACAAGCCCCAGCTCAAGAAACCCCTTGCCAAGACCGGGGAGCCTGTCGCTGGCTCGTCCAGCCATATTGACCTCATGGCCTGGATGCGCGGCGTTCGCGTTCACCACGGCACACACTGAAGCAAGGCTATCCGGGCACGGCAGTAGCGCGGCTCTTTTTGGGCTGCGTGAGAGCGCTGTCAAGAAGCGTTTTCATGGAAGAGTCCCGCGAAGGGCACCACTTGGCCGAGCGCACTGGTCCAGACCTGCTCCACAAGCAATTATGGAAAGCGGCCGCCCCCCGCTCCGCTGCAGAGGAGGCCGCTGAATGATTGCGTCAGATCTCCGTTTGCTCGGAGATTTCGAGGGCGTCATCGACCTCGATGCCCAGATATCTCACTGTCGATTCGAGCTTGGAGTGACCGAGCAACAACTGCACGGCTTGGAGGTTCTTGGTGCGTCGATAGATCAGCGTAGCCTTGGTCCTTCGCATCGAATGCGTTCCATAGTCGGCACGATCCAGTCCCAGTTCATCGACCCAGTGCCCAAGAATTCGGGCGTATTGCCGGGTCCCCAAATGGGGCGATTCGTGGAGCCGGCTGGGGAAGAGGAAGTCATCTGATTTCAGTGCAGCCTGTTTGATCCACGACTGCAGTGCGTCTCGGGTTACAGCCGTATTCTCGAACTGAACTGGTCGCTTGGTCTTGTGCTGCATGACGATGGCGCGCGTGGCCATCTGGTCGCCATGGCACACGTCGCGGACCTTGAGGGCTACGAGGTCGCATCCGCGCAGCTTGCTGTCGATACCGAGGTTGAAGAGCGCCAGCTCTCGGACCCGACCCTCCATCTGAAGGCGGACGCGCAACGCCCAGATGTCTTTCAGCTTGAAGGGTGCCTTCTGTCCAACGATCTTTCCCTTGTTCCATGGCTCGTAGTGCACTGCATTGCAGGTGGTTTCCATGATGGTCTCCCATCGAGTTGAGGGCCTCGTAGCATGCGCTTGCGAGGCGCTGGGAGGTTGCTTTGCATCAGGCCCGGACTGCGGGGGCGGCTGGCCCGTGAGGCTGCATCTTTCTCGCTGCGGCCTATCAAAACGCGCGACAGGCTACGCAAAGCGTCCGCCTCAACGCGGCTGGTAAGCGATGATGCCCATGCCGACCAGCGCCACACCTGCACCCGCAAGATCCCAGGCGGACGGACGGATACCGTCCACCGCCCAGAGCCAGAGGATGGCGGCGCCGATGTAGACCCCGCCGTAGGCCGCGTACACGCGCCCGGAAGCGGCCTCGTGCAGCGTCAGCAACCAGGCAAACACCGCCAGACTCAAGGCCGACGGCAACAGCCACCACACCGAACCCTGCTGCTTGGCCCACAGCCAGGCCCAATAGCACCCGGCAATTTCGGCCAGTGCGGTGAGCGCGTACAAAAGCAAAGTCTTCATGGGGTTCCGGTTTGATGACCGCTGTTTCAACGGCTCTTCAGCAGCGTTTCAATGTCCGAAGCAATCGCGCTGGCCTCCGTGCCGTAGTTGGAATACAGCCGTGCGCTTCCGGTGGTGTCGAAAATGTATTTGCCGGCCGAATGGTCCATGGTGTACGAGGTGGACGTCTTGCCTTCCACCTTCTTGAAATACACCTTGAAGTCGGCGGCCACGGTCTTGAGTTCGGCAGGTTCGGGGCGCAGCGCAAGGAAGCTCGGATCAAAGGCCGCCATGTACGCCTTCAGCAAAGGCAGCGTGTCTCGCTCCGGGTCCACCGTGATGAACAGCACCTGCAGCAAGTCACCCCGCTCACCGAGCAAGCGCTTGACCTCGGCCATGGTGGTCATGGAGGTGGGGCACACATCCCGGCATTGTGTGAAGCCAAAGAAGACCACCACGATCTTTCCCTTGAAGTCCGCCAGGGTACGGGTTTGACCCAGGTGATCGGCGAGCCGCAGGTTCTTGGCGAAATCGGCACCGGTGATGTCGACACTCTCAAAGCTCGCCGCCTCGGGTGAACACGCCGCCAGGGTCAGGACCGTGGAGGCCGCAACCGCCATCACAAAACCGCGTCGCGAGAGTGGGTGGGAGATCGGTTGAACGCGCAGCGTTTGCATGATGTCGGTTCCTGTGCTCACTTCTTGATCTTGCTCACTTCTTCGGCGACCAGGGTCGCGAGCTGCTCAGGTCCAAAGCTCGGGAGGCCGCGGCCGTTGACAAAGAAGGTCGGCGTTTTGGTGACCTCCAGCGCGGTCAGGTCTTCCAGATCCTGCTGGAGCACGGCGTCCACTTCGGGCTTGGCAGCGTCTGCTCGCGCCTGCAGCAGATCCAGGCCCGCCTCTTCTGCCGCCTTGAAAGCCAGATCGATGTTGGGTTGCCCGTGGCTGGCCCATGCGGGCTGAGCGGCCAGCACCGCTTCCAGCACCTGCGGGTATTTGTCCTGGCGTTTGGCGGCCTCCAGCAGGGCCACCACATGGTCCGATCCCGCATGGAACGGCGCGTAGCGCAGGACCAGCCGGACATCGTTCGGGTACTGCTTCATCAGGTCCTTGACGATGGGGTAGAACGCACGGCAGGTCTCGCAGGCGGGGTCAAAGAACTCGATGATGGTCACGGGAGCACCCTGCGGACCAAACACCGGTGAATGCATGCGGACCAGGCGGCTGTCCTGGGTGCTGACCTTCTCCATTTGCGAGTTCTGCACCCGTCGCTGGTAGTTGTACATGCCGAAGGCAAAGGCCGCGACAACGATGCCCAGCAGGATCGAGACGGTAAGTTTTTTGGAGATCATTTGGGGGTCCTTCTCAGGAAGAGCGTGAGCAAGTGGGTGATGGTGAAAAAAGCCACCAGGGACAGCCAGGGAATCTGAATGCCGTTAAGGATTTCCAGCTTCTGGTCGGCACACGAGACACCGGCGCTGCAGGGAATCCAGAACTTGGGAATGAGGCCGGCGACCAGCAGGGTGTGGTAAGCCGCCATGAGCAGGCCGCCGACCGCCAGAGGCAGGGCGTAGACCGCGCCGCGCCGGTCGAAGCTGAAGCAGGCCATGCCCAGCACGATGGCCAGCGGGAACATGAAGATGCGCTGATACCAGCAGAGCTGGCACGGCACCATCATCATCACTTCACCGATGAACAAGGCACTGGCCGTGGCCACGATAGCGACCAGCCAGGCCGCCAGGAGAATCATCCAGTTGAGTTTCATGCGTTGCTCTTCGGGGTGGATGCGTCAGCGGTGGGGCGCCTGGCGGGTCGCAGCGACAACAGCGCCCACGCCAACACAGCGCTCACGACGAAGACGTCGGCCAGGTTGAAAGCGGGCCAGTGCAGGACGCGCCAGTGAAAGTCCAGACAATCCACCACCGCACCGTTCTGTATGCGGTCAACCAGATTGCCGCTGCCCCGGCCACGACCAAGGCACCGATCCACCGCTCCATGGGTTCGGCATGGCCGGTCAAACAGACAAAGCTCACCGGCACAACCACCAACAAGCCCACAGCGATGAAAAAGTACCGCTGCCAACCGCTGGCGTCGGCGAGCAAGGAGAACGCTGCCCCGGTATTGAGCACATGCACCAGATTCAGCCAGCTGGTGAACTCGATGCCCGTGCACAGCGGGATCGTGGCGGCGAACCAGGCCTTGCTGCCCTGATCGATCAACACCAGCAAAAGAACAAATGCCAGCCACGGCCATCGCGGGTGGCGGCCCAACCAACTTGAATACATAAACACCCCCGAAGTGGGATTGATGACCTGTGCCAGCCCGGTGGGCTGGCGCCTTGTTGCAAAGGGATCAGATGGGGATCGCCGGGACGCGGTGGACGACAGCGAGGCCGTCGCGGGGAATCGCCGCCCTGATCAGCTCAGGGCGTGCCACTGCGGGCGTTCGGGCACATCGAAGGGGACCGATCTCGGCTGGACGGCTTGGAGCGAGTCCCAGGACGCCGAAGCCATTGCCCCCATACCGGCTTGAGCGTCGGGCGCTGCGATGGAGCAACCCGCGTGGCAAGTGCCGCAATCGACATCGGCCACGCTCGCAGACGTCTGGCTGGTCGCGCCGTCCGAATCGCTCTGGCTGCGGTGTTCATGGGCGTGGTGCCCGGCGTGGGATGCGTCCGATCCACATTTGTGCTGGCAGAACGCCCCCATCGCAGCCCAGGAGAACTGCAATGGCATCAACACCAGCAAAAGGACCACGAGCCACGAACGCATGGCGGGATTGTAAAAGCGGACCGCCTGCAACGGATTCATCGCGTTCCGTCAACGGCCTGGGCTACTTGCGCGATCAGCGCAGCGATGTCCTCGCGGATGGGCATGGCCTGGAACGCACTGATGTCGGAACGCCCGGCGTTGCCGAGGGGCAATCGGCCCGTGAGATGGCCCAGGGGCACCAGCAAAAGGCGGAACAGCTGCCCCAGGAACTCACGCCCGTCGCGGGTTTCCCAAGCCAGGGCCAGCATCCGGGCATGCGTATCCAAGTGCGGCCCCAGTCGGGTTTGTCCTGTCACATGGGCCGCCTCCAGCAGCAGCCAGCGCTGGGACAGATCCGCGGGTGGCACGGCTCGCTCCCGCAGCAAAAGTTGCTGAAACAGCCTGGCGTCAAAAGCGGGCGCCGGTGCGGTATCAGTGCGAATGGCCATGACCATGCTCGTGACGGTGGCCATCGTCCGTACCCAGCTCGCCCTGCGCCTGGCGCCAGACCTGCCCGCCCCCGCGCACCGCCAGCGTAGCCATGAGGGTGGCCACCAGCAGGTCGGGCCAGGCCGTGCCGGTGCCGAACACACCCAGCGCCGCACCCATCACGGCGATGTTGCCGATGGCGTCGTTGCGGGTGCAGAGCCACACGCTGCGCATGTTGGCGTCGCCCTCACGGAAGGCGTAGAGCATCCAGGCCACGGCCAGGTTGGCACACAGCGCCAGCATACCGACCGCCCCCATGGTGATCGCGTCGGGCACCTGGCCGCTCCAGAGACTCCAGAGTGCCCGGCCCAGGACAAACAGGCCAAACGCCACCATGCTGACCGCCTTGAGCATGGCGGCGCGCGCGCGCCAGGCCAGCGCCGCCGACAGCACCGCCAGCGACACACCGTAGTTCAGCGCATCTCCACCAAAATCGACCGCATCGGCCAGCAGCGAGACCGAGCCCGAGCGGTAGCCGGCCGCCAACTCCACAACCAGCATGGCGGCGTTGACCAGCAGGGCGATCCACAGGATGCGGCGGTAGCGCGGCAGGTTGATCAGCGCCGCAGGTTTCGGGGTTTCGTGTTCACAGCAATTGGCAGACATGGGGTTTTCCTTTCGAGTGGTTTGATTGGAAACCCTGTAGCCACTACAGTGTCAACACCTTCATCTCGACACAGGTAACCCCATGCGCATCAAGGAACTGAGCCAAGCAACGGGCGTGGATGTGGAGACGATCCGCTTCTATGAAAAAGAACATCTGCTGCCCGCACCCGCTCGCTCGGACAACGGCTACCGCGACTACGAAGAGCCGTACTTGGAGCGGCTGTCCTTCATCCGCCATTGCAGGGAGTTGGACATGCCCTTGTCGGACGTCAAGCGCCTGCTGGCCTTTGTGGACGACCCAGCGCGTCACTGTCTCGACGTGGACCAGCTGGTGGACGAACAACTCAGCCGCGTGCGGGCACGCCTTCAAGGCATGCACGCACTGGAGCGTCAGCTGGTACAGCTGCGCTCACGCTGCAAGGGCGAACACGAAGGCGGCGAGTGCGGCATCCTGCACGAGCTGGTGTCCGCAGCACACGGCGAGGCCTGTGCATGCCATCCTTCTTCAGCACAACCCTGAAGAGACTCACTACAGACGGGACTCAAAGTACAAGTTCCTACTGCTGTGGGGGCTCTCAACTCTACCCAAGGTAGAAGCGCAACTCACGGCGACGCCTTTTTGATCGGATTCCGGTGTACGACATGCGGTGTATGGATGTCGGCAGTCGGTCTGTAGGCACGAACGATCGCAATCGCCACCGCTGAACTGAACTTCGGAAAAACTGCCTTGAGTCAGAGCGGAAAGCGAACAGTGACTTCAAGACCCATGTGTTCCGTCGGCCGTGCCAAGCTAACACTGGCACTGTGGCGTTCGGCAATCGCTCGCACGATCGCCAGCCCGAGACCACTGCCACTGCCATAGCCATCGCGTGCCAAGGCCGTGGCTTCGCTTCCGCGGTAGAAACGATCAAAAACCCGTTCCCGTTCGGAATAGGAAATACCCGGACCATTGTCGATGACGCGAAGCAGTGTGGAGGCGTCATGATCTTGAGAGATGTTGACGTCAACCACGCCACCCGCCGGCGTAAATCGAAGCGCGTTTTCGACCAGGTTGTTCAGCAAGACAGAGAGTTGTTCGAGGTCCCCTTTCACCCAAACGCCTGTGGAAATCGATTCGCCACTTACTCCCAGATCAATATCGAGCACTTCGGCTTTCAAGCTGAAGCGCGCTACCACCGACTTCACCAGTTCCGTCAGATTGAGCGGCTGCGGAGCAAAATGCTCACTGTCGGCGTCAGCTCTTGCAATGTTCAGTAACTGCTCCACCAGACGTTGGGACCGGTCAACTCCTGAGGCGAGCTCACTCATCGCCTGCGCACGCTCTGCATCGTTGACGCTTCCCTGAAGCAACTGCAGTTGCAAACGCAGTGCCGTGATTGGAGTTCGCAACTCGTGCGCGGCATCGGCCACAAATCGACGCTGCGTCGCAAACGCTTCTCCCAGGCGCTGCATGAGGTCGTTGATCGATACCACAAGCGGCTGAATTTCATTCGGAACCCCATCCAGTGAGATGGGGTCCAGCGAATGTGCGCTGCGCTGTGAGACGTCTTGCGCAGCGCCTTGAAGTGGTCTCAGTCCTTTGCGCAAACCAAAAATCAGCAATCCTCCGACCACCACCACAAGTCCAAACAAGGGCGGCAGAACTTTAGACGCCGACTCCCCTGCCATCTCCTGACGAGCCGAAACACGTTGGGCAGCTTGGGCAACGCCGTCGTCATTGACGCTGGAGTAAATAATCCAGCCTTCCCCTTTTGAGGTTATGCGAGACAGTCCCTGCGTACTGCTAAATGGGAGGTCTACCCGAGGATCAGAGGCGAACACTCGTTTGCCCGCGCGCGTCCAGGTCAACGTCACGATTTCAGAATCTTGCGGGGTATCGGTTCGATCTGGCAAAACCACAACGCTATCGTCCCCTGGCCCATACCCGGCGTGGTGGTAACTCGCTACCGCTTGTGCAATATTCTTCAGATTTGCATCGAAGACCTCGTTCATTTCATCAAGTGTCAAGACGTATGTGAGCAATGCAACCAACAAGGCACCCAGACTTAGTGCGCCAAGAATCCAGGTGAGTAGAGTACGTTCGATTGAAGCCATCACATCTCCGAAATGCGGTACCCAACGCCACGGACATTTTTGATTGCCGATGCGCCGAGCTTCTTACGCAGGTAGTGCAGGTGCACTTCGATGGCATTGCTTCCAACTTCACTCCCCCAACCGTACACGGAGTCCTCGAGCTTTTCTCTTGAAAGCACTGCGCCTGGTCTTTGCATGAGGGCTTCAAGGACCGCAAACTCCTTTGCAGTCACATCGACAGTTGCACTACCCTTTGTGACCAGCTTGTTGACGGGGTCCAGTTGCAGGTCACCGCAGCGCAGCATGGGCACGCCGCTGCCGGCATGGCGCCGTAACAACGCTCGTACCCGAGCGATCAACTCGTCAAGGTCGAAAGGTTTCAGCAAGTAGTCATCGGCACCGGCCTCCAAGCCCGAAATACGGTCTCGCACCGTATCGCGCGCCGATACGATCAGCACGGGCATGGAGTTGCCCCCACGGCGGAGCTCCGCAAGGATGGCCATTCCATCCCTCTTGGGCAAACCCAGGTCCAGGATCGCGAGGTCGTACACGCGGTTTGCCAGTGAACACTCGGCTTCGCGCCCATCGGTAACCCAGTCAACGACGAAGCCCGCTTTGGTCACTCCACGCTTTACGGCCCTCCCGATCATGGGATCGTCTTCAATCAGCAAAATTCGCATAGGTACATGTAGCCGGGACAATCGCGGGAACACTCGTAAAAGGGGTGGTCCCTAGTTGGGAATCGAGCTAGCAGGCTGCTGAAATACCTCCAAGCAACCCAGGACGCAAAATTTTCGACCGCTCAAATCGAGCTACAAGTGATTTTTTCGAGATCCCCAATGGGTAAGCCACCCTTTCGACAGTCGATTTTTGGAATCGAAACCAGTATTTCAGCAGCCTGCTAGGTGTTCCCTCACTTATGAGTAACGCGACCGACCCGCCCGTCCATTGAGGTTCACGTCAGCTGAGGCAGACCTTCATGGAAGCGGCATGATTCTGGTCAACGACTTCGACGTCAACGGCCCGCACTTGGCCAATGGGGGTGCTGGTCATCGACCACGAAGGCGTGCGCATGACGCAAAGGATGACCGACGTCGGAGGTGCCCTGTGTGTGTGGATGTCCAACAGGCAAGTCCGGATGCTCGTGTTCGATGACGTCCGGGTCATGCGCAGGCCAGACGCGCGAAGCCACCCAGGCTGCCAAAGTGGCCGCAGCACCCAGAACCAAAAAGCTCGCCGGCATGCCAAAGCGCGTGCCCAGCCAGCCCGCCAGGGGATAGAACAGCAACCAGCAGGCGTGCGACAGCGCGAACTGCGCAGCAAACAGCGCGGGCCGGTCTTCTGGTTGCGCTGAGCGCCGCAACAAACGCCCCGAAGGCGTCTGGGCAGTTGAATAGCCCAGGCCGAGCACGAACCACAAGACCATCAACGAGGCGTGTCCCACCACGAAGAAGCCGGCAAACAGGCCCACAATCATCAAACCGATGCCCCCCAGCATGGCTGTGCGATCGGGCAGCTTCTCCAGCAGCCGAGGCAGGGCGAGCGCAGCAACCATGGAGCCTGCGCCAAAACTGGCCAGCGCCAAGGCCACTGCGCTCTGAGTCAATCCCAACCCTGCCTGCACGATCACCACCGTGTTGACAAACACCATGGAGCCCGCCGCCGCCACGGCCGCGCTGATCGCCAGCAGTCCGCGCAGCCGAGGCGTGGCCAAGTAGATGCGCAGGCCGCGCGTGGTGCGCTCGTAAATGCCGCGGCGCTGCGGCGCCGGAGGTACCGGTAACACCACCGACACCACCAACGCTGCCGAGGCAAGGAAACCCACCACCGTACCGGCGAACAGATCGTGAAAGCTGATGAGCGTGAGCAAAGCCGCCGCCAGCATCGGGCTGACCAAGCTCTCCATGTCGTAGGCCAAACGGGAAAGGGACAGGGCCTTGGTGTAGTCCTTATCATCCGGCAACACGTCCGGAATGGTCGCCTGGAAGGTGGGCGTGAACGCGGCCGAGGCCGCCTGCAACACGAAGATCAGCACGTAAACCTCCCAGATCTGGGAGACGAACGGCAGCAGCAGCGCCACGGCAGCGCGCACCAGGTCCAGTGCAACCAGCATGGTGCGCCGGGGCAGGCGATCGGCAAACGCTGCAGCCACGGGCGCCACGCCCACGTACGCGATCATCTTGATAGCCAGGGCCGTGCCCAGCACCATGCCCGCGTTGGCGCCGGCAAGCTCAAAGGCCAGCAGGCCCAGTGCCACCGTGGCCAGCCCGGTCCCGATCAAGGCGATCACCTGCGCGGCAAACAGATGGCGGTACGTGCGGTGGGACAGAATCTTGAGCATGTGGCGGTCTTGTGTGGTGCGTCGTGGTCAAAGAATTCGATTCCGCAACTGCATACGACTCAGAGGTAACGGGTGATTTCTCTGAACTCGTCCATCGAATGGCGCTGACCCGCACCGAGAGGTCCGACGAGGTGTTCAAGGCAGTGGTCCAGGTGGTCCTGGATCAGGGCCTTCTTAGCCTGCTGAATTGCTTTCTCCACTGCCTGCAGTTGCTGCGCAACATCAAGACAGGTGCGCCCCTGTGTCAACATGTCTATCGTGCTGTTCAGGTGTCCATTGGCCCTTCGCAGGCGTTTGATGATGGCCGGATGGGAGGTATGTGTGTGCGGTTGTTTCATGATGATCGTATCCCCTCAGGGGGGTTACTATAATTCACCGATCTTCAACACCACCTCCGCTCGACTCCATGATCTTTCGTAATCCGTCCACTTCGCAGCCCTCCCGCGTGGCGCTGGGCATGCGGTGGATGGTATTGATCGTGATCGTGGTCGGCACGATCATCTCTTCGATCGGTTTGACAAGCTCCCATGGACTGGCTGCCATCTCGGGGGGACACACTTCAGCGCCACTGACTGCCGACGAACCGCATGGGCATTCGCACGACGACCAAGATGATGAGATTGCGCAAGTTGAAGGCCTTTTGGGCGGAGACCATGCGCACCACGCAGTAGACCACTCGCACGACAAGGCGCATGCTTTGCCCGGGGGTTGGCAGGCTGCAGCCACCCAGGCGCCAGCCTGGTGCGGGCACGTTCGACTGTGGGTTGAAATGGTGCAAGCGTCACGGCTGGACCGTCCTCCGATGGCCTGAGGCCACTCTTGCTCTCGCGCTGCCCTTCGCAGTGCTCCCATTCCTTTCAGACCATTGGAGTCTTCATGCACAGCCTTCTTCAAGACAGGCTGTCACGTTCGCCATGGGCGATGTGGCAGTCCCGTCTCTTGCTTCCTTCAATCTTCCTCCTCTGTTTGCTCCTCGGGACCTCCGATGTCTGGGCCCATGCGGTGACCGCTGGTGACAAGGGCTACATCCAGGAAATCTCGGGCGTCAATCTGCTGCCCTTCATGTACCTGGGCGCCAAACACATGATGACGGGCTACGACCATATCCTGTTCCTTTTCGGCGTGATCTTCTTCCTTTACCGCATCCAGCACATCGGCATTTATGTCAGCCTGTTTGCGCTGGGCCACTCCACCACCATGATCCTGGGCGTGTACTTCAACATCGGGATCAACAGCTACCTGATCGACGCAATCATTGGTCTGTCGGTGGTCTACAAGGCGCTGGACAACATCGGCGCTTTCCAACGCTGGTTCGGCTTCCAGCCCAACACCAAGGCCGCAACGCTCGTGTTTGGTCTGTTCCACGGCTTTGGCCTGGCCACCAAGATCATCGAGTACGAAATCTCGCCCGACGGACTGGTGCCCAACCTGCTGGCCTTCAACGTGGGTGTGGAAATTGGCCAGCTGCTGGCCCTGGCGGTCATCCTGATAGGCATGAGCTACTGGCGCCGAACGCCCAGTTTTGTGCGCAACGCTTACACAGCCAACGTCGCCATGATGAGCGCGGGCTTCATTCTGGTGGGCATGCAGCTCACCGGCTATTTCGTGTCGTGAAGACCCAAGGAAACTTCAATATGTACAACAGCGATACCCCCCTGCGCGCAGAACTGCCGTCCTCCAAGCAACTTCTGCGCTCCACCGTCCTGGCTGGAATCTCTGCGCTAGTCCTGCTGGTGGCCGTCGTGCTCCCCGCCGAGTACGGCATCGATCCAACCGGAATCGGCCGTGTGCTGCGGATGACCGAGATGGGTGAAATCAAGCAACAACTCGCGGCCGAAGCCGCTGCCGACGCAACAGCCGCGCCTGCGGGAAACACGGCCGCGCTGGCTGCCAGTCCCTCTGCCGGTGGTACTTCGACGGCACCTGCAGCGCCCATTGCTCAAGCTCCAAAACCCGCTGCCCCGACCCAACTTCAAGCTGCCTGGCGCGACGAATTGACGTTCACCCTCACCCCAGGCGAGGGCAAAGAAATCAAGCTGCGTATGAAAGAAGGTGAAAAGGCGGAATTCGAGTGGGTCGTCGATGGAGGCTCCGTCAACTACGACACTCACGGCGATGGCGGTGGCCGCTCCATCAGCTACGAAAAGGGACGCAGTGTGCCCACTGATGAAGGCGATCTGGTGGCCGCGTTCACGGGCAAGCATGGCTGGTACTGGCGCAACCGGGGTCAGGCAGACGTAAAAGTCGTGCTCCGAACGCGCGGTCAGTACAGCGACCTCAAGCAAGTCCAGTGATGTGCAAAGAGAGCTGCACCCTGAATGCAGCTCTCCAAAGCAACGGTTTGCCTGCAGATTCGTGCGCGATCGCTTGCCAATGGCGCACGCGTACAAGACGCGCTGCAGGTCGCTCACCAGAATACCGGCGTTCACCCGCAGCGCCGAGCACCTTTGTTGGTGCCGTTGGACCATCGATGCCCGCAAAAGGATTCTGTCGTGCCTCTATCAGCTGATCAAACCATCTTCCTCAAGACCTGGCTCAAGCGACCTATCAGAACCGGTGCAGTGGCCCCCTCCAGCAACGCTCTGGCTCGCCTCATCACCAGTGACATCGTTCCCAACGGAGGACCTGTCATCGAACTGGGTCCAGGGACGGGTGCCTTCACCCGGAGCATCCTGGAAAAAGGGCTGCCTGAAGACAAGCTCACGCTGGTGGAGAACAGCCCGGACTTCACTGCGTTGCTGCGTCAACGTTTCCCGAAAGCACAGCTGCTTGAAATGGATGTGACCCAGATGCGAATGTGGGATGACCCTTGGGCCAACATGCAGGCACAGGCCGTGATCTCCGGCCTTCCATTGCTGACCATGGGGTTGCGCGCGCAATGGAACGTGGTCGGCGCCTGCATGAAAAGTTTGCGTGCCGGGGCAGCCATGTACCAGTTCACCTACATGGCTAGGTGTCCCATTGCGCCCGAGATTCTTGCTCGGCTGAGCCTGAGAGCTGAACGCATTGGAAGTGCCATGTTCAACCTGCCCCCCGCCTCAGTCTATCGAATATCGAGGAGCTGATGTTTCTAGAACCCGCATGCGCGGCGGCAACCAACGCACAAAAGGAATGTTCAGCGGTGCTGCGGGAACTGCAGACAGAATTGCGTTTTTCCTATTCCATATGTGACCGAGACGCTGCCGCCATGGGCCACCATGATGGCTTTGGTGATGGCCAGGCCCAAGCCAGCGCCCTCCGATGACGAATGGGTAGGCGTGTTGCTGGAAGCGGGATTGAAGTCAAGGCTCCTGCGGATCTGAAGCGGTCTCACGGCTTCTTCATGTTGCCGTGCCCGGCATGGCCCGCCATGGCGTCCTTGCCGTGATCGGCGAGTTGGGCGTCAAACCATTGGTGCAGCGCAGACACGAGGTCGGCGTTGGTCGTGGCGTAGCTCAGCTTGGCGCCGTCCTTGAGATCCGTGTAGCTGATGGTGATCTGTCCTGGGCGGGCCGCCTCGAGAGCGGTCAGCCCGGGCATGTTCTGACCGTGAATGCACGTCGGCCCTGAAAAATCCCCTTTGAGAAACTGCTCACGAATCTCCCGCAGATGCTGCCGCGTGAGCTTCACCTGTTCGGCGTCGTTGGCGTTCTTGACCACCACCTGTTGCACACCACCCTGGCCCGTCTTGCTGAAGATGTGGGTGGTTGCGGCCAGGCTGAAGGGCATGACGTCCTTGCCACGTTGGGCCACCTCCGCCTGGCGCTGGCCTGGTGCCTGGGTGGCCATGTGAGCGCCGTGGTCCATCCGGGAGTGGTCCATGGCCTGGGCGCTGACACCACCCGTGCAGGTCAGAAACAGAAGCGAAGCAATGGTGGTTTTGAACATGTAGTTTTTCTCTGAATGAATATGTGTCGATGAAAGCGATTGTCTGTATGACGCGTGCACGCCCATATGATTTGAATCACACGCCAGACTATTTACATGACCCCAACGCCCACATTCCCCGACACACTGCACAAGCTGCTCCCAGCCAGCCTCAAGGCCTTGTCGGCAGCCGTAGAGCTGAGCAAGGGCGAACGTCTGTTCCTGCAGCGCCAGCGCCCCAGGCACATGTACTTTGTGGTCAGCGGCGAGATCGTGCTGGAGCGCATGGGCGAACAGGGCGACCCCATCGTGCTGCAGCGGGTGCGCCAGGGTTTCGTGGCCGAGGCCAGCCTGGAATCAGGCAGCTACCACTGCGACGCGATGGTGACCACGCCGGGCCAGGCGGTGGCACTGCCCATCGAACCGCTCAAGGGCGCGCTGGCGACAGACCCCACCTTCGCGTTGCGCTGGATCGGCATGCTCAACGCAGAGGTGCGCCGCCTGCGGGCGCAGTGCGAGCGCATGTCGCTCAAAGGTGTGGGAGAACGGTTGCTGCACATGATCGAAACCGAAGGCGTGGATGGCCACCTTCGCATCGGATCCGGTCTGAAGTCCCTGGCCACCGAACTGGCCGTGACCCACGAGGGGCTTTACCGCACTGTGGCCGCGCTGGAGAAGGACGGCGTGGTGTTCCGCGAGACGGGCTTCATCGCGCTGGCGCGCGACCAAAAGCGCTGAGCACCAACGCCCACCGTCCAAGGCGTCGCCAAGCGCGAGAAAGTGCCGTCAAGGGCAGCGCCCACGCGCAAGAGGCGGGCACGAAACGATCGCTCACGGCGACTACCGAAGGCGCTCCACCTCGCTCTTGACCAGCTCGAAGAGCTGCCCCGGATCGGTCGAAGACAGCGGCTTCCCGTTGACGAAAAAGGTCGGGGTAGCCCGGACTCCGATTTCCTTCAGGTCTGCGACATCCTGCGCGAGCACCTTGTCCGCTGCGCCAGAGGCGACGTGCTTGCGCGCCAATTCCGCGTCGAGCCCTGCGGACTACGCAATGGCCCAAGCACACGCTGACGCGTTTGCGCCTTGACCCGTCCACGCCCGCTGCCCGTCGAGCAAGGCTTCAAGCACGGGTTCGAATTTCCGCTGTGCACGCGCTGCTTCAAGAATCCTCACCGCTTCCACAGACGCTTCTCTGTGAAACGGCGTGTACCGAATCACCAAGCGTGTCTCACGCGGAAACGCCGCCAGGATCTGTTTAACGCGAGGATGAAAGGCCTTGCACGCTTCGCATGCGGGATCGAAGAACTCGACGATGGTGACCGGCGCGTCCGCGTTACCCATGATTGGCGAGTGCGGTCGTACCATCGCACCGGCCTGCTCCGAAGCCTGCAACGTCGCAATCTGCAGCGTATGTCGCTGGTAGAGAAAAACTGCGGCAGCAAACACCGCGAGGGCAGCCAGCGCCGAGAGAAAAACAATGTGGCGGCGGGTCATGCAGCGGTACCCAACGCGTTGGCTCCCTACGCACGGTGAGAGACAGGTGCATTGGCTTCTTTCATGGTCAGCAGGCCCTCTGGTCTCATGTTCGGGGTTGGTACGCAATGATCGCCATGCCTGCCAGCGTGACGGCCACACCCACCCCATCCCAGATCGACGGACGAATGCCATCGACCGCCCACAGCCACGCGAGCGCCACCGCCACGTAGACGCCCCCGTACGCCGCGTAGACCCGCCCCGATGGCGCGGCGTGCAGGGTGAGCAGCCAGGCGAAGGTGGCGAGGCTCACAGCGGCTGCAGGCAACAACAGCCAGCCCGACCCCTGACCGCGCAGCCACAGCAGCGGCAAGTAGCAGCCCACGATCTCGGCGATGGCGGTGGCAAGGTAGAGCAGCAGGGTTTTCATGCAGGCAACGGGTGGCCTCAGGCTTCCATGGATTTCAGAAGGGTCAGGATGTCTTCGGCGATCACGCCAGGCTCGGTTCCGTAGCTTGAGAACAGGCGCACGGCGCCGTTGGTGTCGAACACGTACTTGCCCGCAGAATGGTCCATCGTGTACGAGGTGGGCGTTGTGCCTTCGGCCTTGCGATAGTAGATCTTGAAGCTGTCTGCCACGGCCTTGAGCTCGGCCGGCTCGGGGCGCAGGGCCAGAAAGCTCGGATCGAAGTTGGTCATGTACTCCTTGAGCAGTGGCAACGTATCGCGCTCCGGGTCGACCGTGATAAAGAGCACCTGCAACTGATTGCCCCGATCGCCCATGAGGCGCTTGACCTCGGCCAGGGTGGTCATGGAGGTGGGGCACACATCGGGGCACTGCGTGAAGCCGAAAAACACTACCACAGCCTTGCCTCGAAAATCGGCCATGGTTCGCACCAGCCCGGTGTGGTCGGTGAGCTTGAGGTCCTGCGCAAAAGCAGCCCCTGTGATGTCGGTGCTCTTGAAGGTGGGCGCCTGGGGCGAACAGCCCGCCAGGAGGCCACCTGCCGCGAGCCACGAAGCGCTCAACACCAACACCTTGCGTCGGTTGGAAGGACGTGCGGGAGCCATGTTTCTCAATTCTTCACCTTGGCCACTTCTTCGGCCACCAGCGCGGCCAGCTGATCAGGCCCGAAACTGGGCAGGCTGCGGCCGTTGACAAAGAAGGTCGGCGTCTTGGTGACTTGCAGCGCGGTGAGGTCTTCTATGTCTTGCTGCAACAGCGCCTGCATGCCAGGTTTTTCCATATCCTGTCGCGCCTTGACGAGGTCCAGCCCGGCCTGCTCGGCTACCTTGAATGCGGTCTCGATGCTGGGCTGACCGTGGTCGGCCCAGGCGGGCTGCGCGGCCAACAACGATTCCAGCACCGGCTGGTACTTGCCCTGGCTCTTGGCCGACTCCAGCAGCTTGACCACCACGTCCGAGCCCTGATGGAACGGCGCATATCGGATCACGAGCCGAACGTCGTCGGGGTACTGGGCCATCAGGTTCTTGACGATGGGATAGAACGCGCGGCAGGTCTCGCAGGCGGGGTCAAAGAACTCCACGATGGTGACCGGTGCGTTCTGCGGGCCGAACACCGGCGAGTGCATGCGCACCAGGCGCGTCTGTTCGGCCTTGACCTGAACGTCTTGCGCGGTCTGCACCCGCGATTGGTAGGCGTTCATGCCCAGGTAGAAAAACAAGGCAACGATGGCCACCAGACCGATGACGGTGAATTTTTTGGCGTTCATGAACGGGTCTTTCTCAAGTAAACAATCAGCAAGAAGGCGATGGCGATGAAGGCCAGGAGAGACAACCAGGGAATCTGGATGCCACCCAGAATCTCGAGGCTCTGTTCGCTGCACGAAGGCCCGGTGCCGCAAGGAACCCACCACTTGGGTACCCACCCGGCAATGAGTGCGGTGTGGTATCCGGCCACCGCTGCACCACCCAGGGCCAGCGGTAGCGCGTAGATGGCCCCGCGCCGGTCCTCGGCGAACGCGGCCATGCCCAGGATGATGGCCAACGGGACCATGAAGATGCGCTGGTACCAGCAGAGCAGGCAGGGCGTCATGCCCATGACTTCACCGATGAAAAGCGCACCGAGAGTTGACACCAGGGCGAACGCCCAGGCGCCCATGATCCAAAACCAGCCACGCCTCATGAAGGAAGCTCCTCGGGCGTCTTGCGGGTCGGTTGGCGTGGCGGTTCTCTGAGTGAAATGAGGCACCAAGTCAGCGCGGCACAGACGATGAATACATCGGCCAGATTGAAAGCAGGCCAATGAATGTTGCGCCAGTGAAAGTCGAGGAAGTCCACCACAGCGCCGATATGAACGCGGTCTACGAGGTTTCCACCACCACCGCCCGCCACAAAGGCGCCCAGCCAGCGGTCCAGCGGCTCGGCTTGCCGCGCGAGGCACACCACCGAAATGACACCCACCACCAGCACCGATACGCCGATGAAAAACCAGCGTTGCCAGCCGCCGGCATCGGCCAACAACGAGAATGCCGCGCCCGTATTGAGCACATGCACGAAGTTGAGCCAGTCGGTCACCCGAACTGCTTCACCCAGTTCGAGGGTGGTGGAGAAATACGACTTGGTGGATTGATCCAGCAAGAGAAGGATGGCCACGGCGGCGAGCCATGTCCACCTGGGGTTTCGCTGAGTCCAGCGAGCAGTCATGAGAGAGTCCTTCCAAAACGATCCAGGGTAAGCCTCCGTCTGAGACGGCGGCCACTTGAAGCGAGGGGATCGGGGAAGTTGTGACTGTCAGCGCATCAGGCAACAGCGTTCCACCCCGATCCTGTCGGGGCGGACCACTGGGGTCGATACGGTTGCTCATGCCAAGTTGGCACGCGGCGTTCTGCGAGGTGTTCGAACTGTTCAGATACTGCGGAGGTGGGCATGAAAGAGGTACACGCCGTGACAGCAGAGGCGCAGTTCGCGTGGCAAGTTCCGCAATCGCCATCAATACCGCTGTCTCCAACGACCATGCCTTCTTCGTCCTCAAATGCCTGCCAATCGCCGGGCTGATGGTGCGTGGCTTGCGGCCCATGCGTGGCCGGAACGTGGCCGCAGCAAGCCGCAGCCGCTGCAGCAGAGAATTGCAGCAGCAGCGTGAGCATCAACAAGATCAGAAAAGCGCGCATACAGAGAATTTTAATCGCCAGCTATTTCAATGGCTGCGTGCACGGACTATCAGCTCAGCAAGCTCGGGACGCACGGGTAAGGGCTCGAAGGCGCTCACCGTGGCCCGCCCCGGGTTGCCCAGTGGCAGGCGACCGCTCAGGTGACCCATAGGCACCAGCGCCAAGCGCATCACCTGTCCCATCGCCTCGGGCCAGTCGCGGGTGCGCAGGGACAACCTCAACATCTGTGCGTGGGTCTTGAGGTGCAGCTTGATGTGCAGCTGCCCCACGACATGGGCTGCCTCCAGGTACAGCCAAGCCTGCTCTGCTGAGGTTGCGGTTCTTGCGCCCTGGATCAGCTGGGCGTGGGTGGCGCCGTCAAATCGGCGATCGCCCGATGGTTCAGTGGACGTGGCCATGGTGTTCTTCCTTGCCACTGACCCCGCCCAACTCCCCCCTCGCCTGCCGCAGCACCGTCCAGCCGCCGTGCAGCGCCAGCGCCGCCATCAGGCTGGCCACCGCCAAGTCGGGCCAGGCCGAGCCGGTGCCGAACACACCGAGCGCGGCCATGAACACCGCCACGTTGCCGATGGCGTCGTTGCGCGAGCACAGCCACACGCTGCGCATGTTTGCGTCGCCCTCGCGAAACGCGTAGAGCATCCAGGCCACGGCCACGTTGGCCACGAGTGCCAGCAGCGCCACCACACCCATGGTCATGGCCTGCGGCACCTCGCCGTGCCAAACCGACCACACCGCCGCCCCCAGCACATAAAGGCCAAATCCCATCATGCTCATCGCCTTGAGGATGGCCGCACGCGCGCGCCACGCCAGCGCCGAGGCCAGCACGGCCAACGACACCGCGTAGTTGAGTGCGTCGCCAGCAAAGTCCACCGCATCGGCCAGCAGCGAGAGCGAGCTGGACTGGAACCCGGCACCGATCTCCACCAGAAACATGGCGGCATTGACGATCAACGCGATCCAGAGGATCTTGCGGTAGCGCGGCAGGTTGACGAGGGACTCGGCCTTGGGGGTGTCGTGTTCACAGCAATGGGCGGACATGGTTTTTCCTTTCGATACCTGCATTGGAAACCCTGGAGCCGCTACAGTGTCAATCATTTGTTTGAACGAGGGCTTTGCGATGCAGATCAAGGAACTGGCGCGTGCCACGGGCGTGGACGTGGAGACCATCCGCTACTACGAGAAACAGGGCCTGCTGCCCGAGCCGGCGCGGCGCGACAACGGCTACCGCGACTACGAAGCCAAGCACCTGGAGCGCCTGTCCTTCATCCGCCACTGCCGCGCGCTGGACATGCCGCTGGCCGACGTGCACCGGCTGCTCGGTTTTGTGGACACGCCCGGCGCGGGCTACAGCGATGTGGACCTGCTGGTCGACGAACAGTTGTCCCGCGTTCGCGCACGTCTCAAAAGCATGCGGGCGCTGGAGAAGCAGTTGCTCCAATTGCGGGCGCGGTGCTCGGGAACGCACGAGGGTCACTGCGGCATTCTGGACGAGCTGGTATCTGCGGCGCATGGAGAGGCTTGTGCTTGCCATGCAATACCAAGCTCCGTCAATGATCGGTAAGAACTGAAAACCAGTCATTGCCTCCTGAATCCTCAACGGCTGCATCGTGCAAGATGCTCATTCCCCCTATTTATTCTGCGAACTTCCGCAACCAGCCTATAGCAGGCACACAGCCAACCATCGCGGTGGGCCGCTCTTGGCCGATACCCGCAGTTCAAACGCAGAGTGGGAAATGGCAGTCAACAGCCTGGGTGATCACGTCAGACCAGCAGACTGTCCAAGACACACCAGAACACCTGATCATTTCGACCGCAAACAGCACTTGACTTCCCCGTCGCCTGAGCTGGTTACCGTGGGCGGCAAAAGAACGCGACCCGGGTCAGTAACCACTTATGGGGGGCAGGTGAGCCTTTGCGGGGAAGCCCTGCTCGTGTCACAGGGCATAGTTCAAGCGTGACGTTCGTAGCCAAAGGTGACCACTTATGGGGAGCTTCATGGAGGGCTTTCCGGCTCCAGCCAGTGAATGCCAACCGATGACCTGGTCAGGCGGTCCAAATCTTGAATCATCCGTTGGAGGTCGAGGGCGCTGGGGTAATGGCGCAGCGTCACCCGGGCCTCGCGTCTGATGGCCTCGGGCACGTCAGGATTATGCTGGAGCTCGCGCAACATTTCACCGGCGAAGCGCAGGGCTCGGGCACGTTCATCAGGCATTGTCATTTCAGAACTCCTTGGACTCAAAATTCGACTGGGCATGCTCGAACACCCACTCGCCCAGCCCGTTCTTGATGCAGCAAAAATTCACCGCACGCGCGTCAAACCCAAGTGAATCGCGCTGCGTGGCGTATTGCTCACTCAGGTCATCGTGGGTGTGCCCGTGGAAACTGCGAACCACCCGCATGTCGCGCGCCAGCTGGTCCAGGGTCTCCCAGCCATACGGGTGGCAGGAGGGCGCTTCGTGCGTGATCAGGATGTCCGCGCGCTGCC
>Ga0209066_10002744_pt1 | contig 20953 bp, 9 predicted proteins | sample All_14_2_FD_187198 | JGI IMG/M metagenome (GOLD analysis project Ga0209066, IMG submission 187198) | Freshwater microbial communities in response to fracking from Pennsylvania, USA - Allegheny Zone_MetaG_DW_15 (SPAdes) (version 2) ... | reverse complement strand
CTGGCGCTCGTCGTTCCAGTACTTGAGGTAGGTGGTCGCCATGATCGTCCCGTCCGGCAGCAGCTCCACGCCGGGATAGCCGAGGTCCCCGAGCTTATACCCGTGCAGCAGTTTGACGCGGTACTGCCCGGGCTTGCCCTGCCGGACGTCGTCGTAGGTGCCGACCCACGCCACAAAGTGCCCCTGTGTCGGCGAAAGCGGCGCCTGGTCGCGGAAGGCGACCACCAGCCGCCCGTCCTTCGTCTGAACCCCGGCGTGGCGGTCGCCCGTCAACCCCCACGGCGTGTCGACGGGCGTTGTCCATGTCTCGCCCTCATCGCGGCTGAACATCATCAAACTGAGCGCCTTGCGGGTGTTCTCGCGCATCAGGCAGCACAGTTCGCTTCCGTCCGGCGAGCGGAACGCAAACGGCTCGCACGGTTTCTTGCCCTCCACGCGGGCAACCCCGCGGGGCGCTGACCACGTAAAGCCGCCGTCACGGCTGCGCGTCTGCACCACTTCCAGAAACGCGCGTCCCTCGCCCTTGCCCTCGCCCCGGTGGTAGAGCCCGAGATAGGAGCCGTCCTTGAGCCGCACCATGCTGCTGAAGGTCATCACGCAATAAAAATCATCGCCCAGCGGCGGCGTCTCCGTCCAGGTCCTGCCGTCGTCTTCACTCATGATGCCCGGCATGGGCGAGCCCTTGCGCGTGCCTTTGGCCGCCGACCAGACCCAGAGCCGTTCCTTGCCCTGCGGATCGGTCATTCGGTAAATGCTGGGGCAGTTCTGGTGCGTCTTGAAGCCGTCGGGCATCCGGTCATCCAGACGCGTCCACGTCGTGCCGCCGTCATCGCTGCGTGCCATCGGCCCCGCGTGGCCACCGTGGCCGATGCACCAAACCGCGAAAATCGTCCGGCCGTCTGCCATCAGCGCCGTGGTCGGATGCCCCTGATAGGCATTTGTCGTGCCCGCAACGATCACCGTCTGCCGTGCCGCGTCGCCCGACAGGTCGAGCACAGGGATTCTTGCTTCCTCCTTCCAGCGGGCCTTTTTGTCGGACGCGTTATCCGCGGCCATGATCAGGCCTGCCGCGCACAGTGCTGCCGCTATCAGCATCTCGTTCTTCATGTGCCTTCCGTTAATCCGTTGTAAGTGGAAACGCCGCCCGGGCCCGGAAGGTGACCGTCACCGGCGCCCCCTTTTTGAGCGGGATCGTTTTAGCGATGCGGGCGGTCGCATTCGCCTTTGCAGCCCAAAGGCCTGAAGCCGCTCCGTCCGGGGGCCGGACAATGCCCGCGCCTTTCGCGGCATCCACCATCCACCCCGGGTACCGGCCATCCTTGCCTGCCTCGCCTTCAAAATCAGGGTTGTCGAACGCCGCCCCCTCGACCTTGAAATCGTCGTAGTACGTCCAGGCGTCGCTTGCGCCCATCAGCGAAAATGAGGCCGACGTGTCCGCCTTCGAGGTGAACCGGAACCGGAATTCCTTCCAGCGGTCGCCGCGCACCGTGCCGAAACTCGCCATCAGCCGGTTGCCGTCTTTTCCCCACGCGGGAACCTCGCACCCCTCGCCGGCTTCCACCGACCGTGCTGGCGCATTCGCGTCCAGTTTGATGTAGATATCCACGGTCGACGGGCGGCAGCCGGGCAGGCAGGCGAGCGGCCCGAACGGCTTGAGCCAGAGCGCGCGGCCGCGCTGGACATCCCAGCTCTCTCCCGACGGCTTGCCCCACTGCAGCAAAGCCTTTCCGGCCGCCCTGTAAACCGCCAGGTTCGCGAGGACCGGCCGGTTCCCTGCCACCTCCTCCGAAAAACCGAAGGCCGCGAAGGGGATACGGAACTCGGCCGTCCAGTTTTTTTCGCCCGCCGCGTGTGCGGCATACCGGACGCCCTCCAGCGACCGCGCCACCTCCAGCCCTGTCCAGCCCGATTCGGCGCCGCCCTCGACATGCCCGTCCGCATACCCGCGGAAAATGAAGGGGCGCTCCGTGCCCGGCATCTTTTCCGGAGGCTCGGCCACCGCCAGAGAAATTTGGACCGCGTCATCCCTGCCCCAGCGGGGCGTCCGTCCCGACGGCTGCCCGGGCTCCGCCTGCGTGATGAAGGCGACGTACAGCGCCTCGCCGTCCGTCTCGATGTACGCCGTCGCGGGCAAAACGTCCGTCCCCCCGCCGTCCGGTCTATACCCCACGGAGGCGGCCTCGTGCCGCAACGGCTCGCTCCCGTCGTAGCCCGGCGGGCTCCACTCCTCGTTGTTCACCTTGCCGTCGATCACGATCACACGGCCCCGCTTGATGTCGGCCACCGGGAAGATCCGGACCGTCGCCTTCCCCGACCTCTCGCGCTCCTGCATCCAGCGCGGCTCCCAGCCGGCCGGCGGGCGTTGGCATGCGACCGGCCAGGACGCGCGCTCCGGCGAATCGTACACGCCGATCTTCCCGAAGGGAATCGGCTGGAACCCGACCTTGGCATAAACCTCCGCGTCCGGTTTGAGCCGGAAATCCAGCCGGGCAGGGTCAGTCTCAACGAAGCCGGGGTCGGCGCCCGACCAGTTATTGGTGACGACACACTCCCAGCTGTCGGCCTGGGGCGGGACGGAGATGTGCTGGCCGCAATCGACCGCGAGGTTGCGCTGGATCTCGTTCCACCACGGCGCGGCGATCGGCTCCTTGCCGAAGATCGCGACCAGCTTGGGGTAGCGCTCGCTGTAGGGCGGCCGGTTCCATTTGAACGCCCTCAGTTGGTTCGCAAGAGTTTCCCAGTCCTTCTTTTCGGAGCCGAAGACGAAGCCGCCCTTGCCGTCGCTCTTGAACATGGCGATGCCGCGCGGCGCGAGGTTGACCGTGTTCTTGCACTGGACGAACAGGTTATCGTGGATCTTGTTCTCGTTGCCGCCGCAGATGTCGATCCCGCCCTCCAGCTTGTAGCAGACGTTGCCGAAGATTTCCGTCCCGGACGCCGAATCGTCGAGATGGACAAACCGCACCCCCCAGGTGGGGACACCCGTGACGTGGTGGACGAAGTTGTTGCGGATGACGTTCCCGCGGGTGGTCCAATCCCGTCCCGTGTAGAAAACGCCCAGCTCGTTGACGCCTTCCAGCGCATAGAAGATCTCGTTCCCCTCCATGACGTGCTCATTGCCGCTGAACTGGACGACGACATAGGGGATGTTGTGGATGAGGTTGCGCGACACGCGGTTCCCGACGCCCTGGATGACAATCGGCGCAACGCGGACCAGGCGCTCCGATATGTGGTGGATGTGGTTGTTCTCGGCCACGTGTCCGGCAGGCGTCAGGGCGCTGCGGTCACCGCCCTTCAGAAGCAGCGCGCCGCTCCCGGTGTCGTGGATGTCGCACCCGGCCACGCGATGGCCGATTCCTTCGAGAACGGCGACACCCTCGCCGCCCATGTTGCGGATCTCGCAGGCCGTGACACAGTTGGACACGCCGCCTGAGACCTCGACGCCGCGGGCGCGCCCCCCCTCCACGCCGAACCCCCGCAGGGTCACATGCGACGCGTTGTCCAGCCGTATGGCCGGGGCTGTGAGCATGGAGAACGTCAGCGTCCGGGCATCCGCCGGCGGCCACAGGCAGAGCAGCCCCGTGTCGCGCTTCAGATACCACTCGCCGGGCTGGTCCAGCTCTTCGGGCAGGTGGTGCGCATAGAACCGCTGGTGCGGCTTGTTCTTCCTGTCGAGCGAGCCGTGCGACAGCGTGAGGGTGGCTTTCTCGGGGTCGATCTTGGCCGCGCGGACGCTGTAGCAGTAGTAATCCCGGCGGAAATAGCCGTGCAGGATCACCTCGTCCGCCCCGGCCCAGAGTTTCAGCTTCTCTTTCAGCGAGGGTTGGGCGAACGTCCCCCCCCGGATATTGTCGATGGCAAAGCCCTCGCCCTCGTCGATGATCTCGTCGATGCGGACGGCGTCACGGTTGGGCCAGCGGGCGGGGGTCAGCGCCACCCCGTCGCAGAAAACCTCCAGCGGCGCCCAGACGCCGGGCTCGTAGCCGTACTCCGGTTTATAGCCCAGCTTTGCCGCAAGCTCCCGCTTCGAGAACCGCTTGACGTACGGCGTGATGAACTGGCAGTTGAAGCGGTCCGGGAGGCGCAGGTAGTAGGGAACGCCGGCCTGCTTCAAATCCAGGCAGCGCACATGCGCCCGCGCCCCTTCGGGGACACGCGCGAGCAAGGCGGCGTCCGTGAGCGGCCGCAACGCGGAGACCGGCACGTCCTGTCCCGCGAACAGCCAGGCGCGGGCTTTCGGGTCACAGCGGTAGACGATAGGCGACCCCGGCACTCCGGAATCTTCCGCCGTCAGCGAGAACGTGTCCGAGAGGCGGTAGCGGCCGCCCGCGACCTCGACCGTCACCCCGTCGGCGGGAAGCACCCCCGCCGCCTTCTGTTTCCGGATCTCGTCCCGCGCGCGTTCCAGTGTCGCGAAGGGCTTCGTCCGCGTTCCGGGATTCGTGTCCACCCCATCCGTGGCCACATGGAACGTGAGGCCTCCCGCCGCCGCACCCCACGCAACAAAAAGAAAAACCGTCATCCCCACATGTTTCATAGTTCCCCCTTCAGGCTCTCTGCGGTCAGCGGCGGGCGATACACGCGGAGACCGCGCAGTTTCAACGAAACCCCAGGGCGCGGGACAAGCCGCAGCACGTGCGGGCCGTTGGAGATCCCCTCGATCAACGTCACGGCGTTGTCCGTGTCATCAAACTTACTGTCGGGAAAAGCGATCACGTCCCTAAAGTGCGGCACGACGCGCCACGCCACCTTGAAGCCAGCGGGCATCTCTTTCTTCCTGTACGCGAGCGCCCCGGCCACCGTCCACGCTTGACCGCCCTCGATGACCACGCGGCCCGAGTTCGACACGAACGTCGCTTCGCTCGTCCCCTCGCCGTCCTCGCCGGTGAGCGAGCCGGTCACACGGAAACGGAACTTCTTGCCGTCGGGCGAGCTTTCAAGCACGCTGAGCGTCCAATCCTCCGCCACCCGCGGCGCGTTATGGCGGAGAACCCTGAAAGCCGGCCACCAAACGAACGGCGCGGCGCTCGGCCGGGTACATGCGTACGCTTCGGAAAAGTCCGACGGCCTGCGTCCGTCGATCCACACGTCGGCCACCGGGTCGTCGTTGATCGTGTAATCGTAGGCGCCCGGAAAGGCGTCAATGCGGTTGCCTGTGAAGGGAATCTCCAGAGCACCGTCGGGCAAGCGTTTGACGCCTCCGTCACCGCGGAGCGAAATGTCCGTGACACTGCCCTGATGCGCCTCGTTCGCGACAGTCGGATCGCGGCGCAGAAACGCGTTGACGAATCCCGCGTAAAACCCGTTGCCCTTTTCGTTCAGGTGGGGGCCGCCGCTCAACAGCGCCTTGGGTTCCAGTTTTTCCCGTTTCAGCAGTTCCTGCCAGAGGCGCTCCATGTCCACCAGCCCGCAGTGCTGTTTGACGGCGATTTCGCGGATGCGCCTGGACTCTTCGTAATCGCTCTCGCGGCCGATGTCATGGTGCGTGATCAACAGAATTTCGGCCGTCGTCCGCTCACGCGTACGCCGGATCATCGCCTCGTATTTCCCGTCGCCGCAGCAGCCGTAATCGTGGAAGATCAGCAAGTCCGGGTAGTTCGGATAGAGATCGTATTCCGCGACCTCCACGAGCGCCTGCGCGCTAAAACCGCCGATCGCCCGGTTTTCGATCAGCAGGTTCGCATGAGGATAGCGCGTTTTGAGCTCTGCCGCCACAGCCTTCCACCACTCCTGGCAGGTGATCGACTGCCCATAGAACAAGACGCGGACCGTGTTCCGTTTCAGCGGTGTGGACTCCTCCAGCAACCGCATCGTCCGTTGGATATTCGCACCGGGCCGGGTCACGGCCGCCACATCCTGCGTCTGCGCGACAACGCTGTCCATCGCGCCCCACGCGGCAAAAAGAATTGCCGCCAGCTTCATGTGCTTCATCATCTCTCCTCCCTCACTGCAGCCGGATCATCGTGCCCAAGCGGATCACGCGGGTCGTCAGCGTCCGGCCGTCGCCCGATGGCACGGCCCACCATTCGGGACTCGACGCGCCGTCCAGCGTCACCGGGAACCGGCTGTCCGCCAACTGAAGGGCTCCAGCCCCGGCCGCCGTCACCAGCGGGATGCCGGCCTCCAGTTCCGCCACCGAATACCCCGTGAGCGCGACCGTCGCGCCCGCCTCGATCTGCACGTTGCCCGCCACCTGCAAGGCTGCACTACCCGACGCCTTGTCGCGCCCGTAGGCGCTGCCCGCGGCGAACGCCACGCTGCCGGTGACCGCCCCGCAGCCACCCAGCGCCGAGCCCGGGCCCGCCGTCAGCGTCACGCCAGAGTTCAGGGCGAGCACGCCATCGACCCGCGAGGCCGTTCCCGAGGCCGTCGTGGTGCCGTAAATCGCCCCGGTGAGGTTCAGCAGCGCGCCCGCGTCAACCGCCACGCCGCCGGTCAGATAGACGGCGCCGGATACGGCCAGTTCGCCCCCAGCCACCGCCACCTGGCCGGTGAAGGTGTTGGAGTACGAGGTGAGTGTCAGTCTGCCCGCGCCCCGCTTGGTGAAACTTCCCGCATATCCCGGCTCGTTGAGGAACGCCACGTTGAACGTGAGGTCGCGCCCGGCCGTGTCGATCACCGCGCCGCGGTCGGTCAGCGTCACCCTGTCGAAGCTGGCGAAGGAGGCGGATGAGCTGTCTCCCGAACACTGCAGCACGCCGCCGTCCAACAGCGCCTCGGCATAACCGTTACCCCCGTTGATGTGTTTCACCGTCAGCGTGCCGCCCGCCACTTCCAGCCGGCCGGTGCCGCCCGCATTGCTTCCGACGGCCATCCCGTTCGTCAAGTAGATGTGGCCGCCCGTCACGCGCAGGAGGCCGTTCCCGGAATGGCCCAGATAAAAACTGTTGATCCGGTTGGTCCCGCCGCTGATCGTCACCCTGCCTACTGCGGTCGCCGTGCCCCCCACGAACACCGCGTACTGGCCCGTCACCGACAAGGTTCCGCCCGCGACAAACAGCTCGCCCATTGAGCTGGAAGCGCTGCCGACCGTGACGCCGCAGGCGATGAGCTCGCCGCCGGTCTGGTGCAGGCAACCGGTGGTCCCGGGTTCATAGCCGACATAGATCGTGCCCGGCGTCTCCAGCGTGCCGTTGGAACGGTAAATCTCACCCCGGGCGCTCGCAACTTTATTTCCAAGTTGGATGCCGGTGCAATAGGCCGTCCCGCCCTCCTGCGTGTAGACGCCCACCGAGTTGTCATAGGAACCGAGACAAAGGATAGGAACCGAAAGCCGACCGCCGGACTGGTGCAGGATACCCACCGAGTTCGACGACGACGCGTCATTCCTGTGGCCGCCCACAAAAACAGGTTGAGAGGAATAAAAGATTCCTTCGGCCAAATGGATAGCCCCCGTCGCACCGAAAACGTTTTTTCCTACCCCGAGATACACCGCCGCCCCCGTATTCGTCACGGTGCCGCCGAGAATGTTCAGCGTCGACTGGGCTCCTGCGGTGGGACCGACATAGAACCGGTCGCGGCAATCGAGCGCCGCGTTGGTGTAAACGTCGAGCCTGCCGGAGCCATTCACAAACAGGCCGTTGCCGTTTGGCGGCAGCAGGAACGTGCCGCCTTCCAGCGAGACCTTCGCCCCCGCGTTGATGTTGGCGGCCCCGGTGATGTTCACCGTCCCGTTCGTCATGCGGAGCGACGTGCCGCCGGAGGGCGCCGTATTCAGAATGAGTCCGTCCCAAGAGCCGACCGCCCCGAGATCATGGGTCCCCCCGTTGATCTGAACGGCCCCACCCGCGCCGGTCGTCTGCAGCGAACCGCTGAAGGAGGATGTCCCGCTTTCCAGAACGAGCGTTTGATTTGCGCCCACCGCCGAACCCGCGATCTCAAGCCTCCCGCCGCCGAAACGGGCGGTCCCGGAGTTCGCCCAAACGAGGTTGCCCGTGAGTTTCCAGAGCGAGCCGTTCAGGTCGAAGGCCACGTCCGTGCCGCCGGACGAGCCGGCCGTTGCGCCCGTGTTCGTGACGCCCCCGTTGAACGTGACCCCGTACGTGCCCGCCGCCGTGAAGAGCGCGTTGTCCGACGTTCCGGGCACGGCCCCCGACTTATTCCAGTTCGCCCCGTCCTGAAACGAACTCGTCGCGCCGCCGCCCGGAACCCAGGTGAAATTGTCCGCGTGAACCGTCCACGCCGCCGCAAGACACACCGCCGTCAACAGGTCCCTTTTCATCCCTCTCCTTTTTGTTTGACGTTACAGTCTTTGCCCCGAATGCGTTCCAATCCAGCGTTACAATGGAATTATACAGAAACGCATATAATCATCCACCCCTGCCATGACAAAAATGGTTTGTTTTTTGCCAAGTCCGGCTTGACGCTGCTAGTCCCATGTGTAAGATATGCAATGTAAATGAAAAACGGCGTGTTGACCACCATGGCGATTCCCCGTCTCCTGGCCGTCCGGAACATCATGCCGGAGACCTATGGGCTGGCTACGGTCGACGAACAAGCCGCGACCGGCACAGCGCTGTACAGTGTGGAGGGACCCTCCCGCGTGTGCTTCACCATCGCGGCGGGGGCGCAGTTTCCCCTGCATGCGTCGGCCCCCGGCCAGGCCTTCATCGCCGCATTGCCCGAGTCGCGCCGCACGGCTCTCATCGGACGCCTGTCGTTCAAACGCTTCACGCCGGCCACGCTGACAGACCGCGCGTGCTTCGAGGAACGTCTAGCCACCGTCCGACAGCAAGGCTACGCCATTGACCTGAGCGAGGAGACCGAGGGCTGCCACTGCGGCGGAGTCGCCGTGCTCGGCCCAGACCGGACGCCCGCAGCGGCACTTTGGGTCACCGGCATGGCCAAACGTCTGCCGATGGCCGTGCTGCTCGCCTGCATCAGGACCCTGCAGGACGTGGGACGGCGGCTCGAACAGGATTTACGCCACGCGGCCGGAAGATCCGCCATGGGCGGCGGCATCCATGCGGTGACCGTCGCCGAGGCCAAACTGCGGTTGGCGGAAAACCTCGCAGAGCCGCCCGCTTACCCGACACTCGCGAAGCGGTTAGGCGTGAGTTATTCCACGCTCCGCGCGGCGTTTCACGCCGAGACCGGTGCCACGCTCGGCCAGTGGCGTCTGCACCTGCGGCTCGAAGAAGCCTGCCGCCTGCTTGCGGAGACGGGCCTTACCGTCGTTGAGATCGCCGAGCGCGCCGGCTTCGGCGACCCGAAGCATTTTTCCGTTCAGTTCAAGCGCAGAATGGGCGTTCCGCCAAGCCAATACCGGATGCGCAACAGGCTTTAAGAGATTCATTCGCGCACTTAGTGCGCCAGCGCGTCGGTCTCGGACAGCTTGAAGCGCGTGGTGACCACCGAATGCTGGCGCTCGTCGTTCCAGTACTTGAGGTAGGTGGTCGCCACGATCGTCCCGTCCGGCAGCAGCTCCACGCCGGGATAACCGAGGTCCCCGAGTTTATACCCGTGCAGCAGCTTGACGCGGTACTGCCCGGGCTTGCCCTGCCGGACGTCGTCGTAGGTGCCGACCCACGCCACAAAGTGCCCCTTGGTCGGCGACAGCGGCGCCTGGTCGCGGAAGGCGATCACCAGTCGGCCGTCCTTGGTCTGCACGCCGTTGTGGCGGTCTCCCGTGAGCGCCCAAGCCGTGTCTTTCGGCGCGCTCCACGTCGCGCCCTCGTCCGTGCTGAACATCACCAGGCTGTACCCTTTGTGCGTGTTCTCGCGCAACAGCGCGCACAGCTCCGTGCCGTCCGGCGAGCGGAACACGTATGGCTCGCACGGGTTTTTCCCCTCGACCTTCGCCACCACGCGCGGTGCGCTCCACGTGAAGCCTCCGTCCTTCGTCACCGCCTGAAGCACCTCCAGCGGCGCGCGGTCCGCGCCTTCCGGACCGCGGTGGAAGAGCCCGAGCGTGGCGCCGTCCTTGAGCCGCACCACGCTGCTGAAGGTCATCACGCAGCGGAACGCCTTGCCCAGCGGCGGCATCTCCTTCCAGGTCTTGCCGTCGTCCTCGCTCATGATGGCGGGCATGGCGTCGTCGCTGAAACGCTTGCCGCGCCACGCGGAGAACACCCACAGCCGCGCCTTGCCCTGCGGATCGACGATGCGATAGATGCTCGGACAGTTCTGGTGCGTCTTGAAACCCGGCGGCAGCGCGCCGTCCATGCGCGTCCATGTTTTTCCGCCGTCGTCGCTGCGCGCCATCGGCCCTGCCGCGCCGCCGTGATTGATACACCAAACCGCAAAAATCGTCCGCCCGTCCGGCAACAGCACCGTGGTCGGGTGGCCTTGATAAACCTCCGGGGTCCCCGCCGCGACGACGGTCTGCCGCGCCGCGTCTCGAGACAGGTCCACCACCGGAAACGTCGCCTCCGCTTTCCACTTCGTCTTCTGCGCGTCCGCCTCGGCCGCGCCCCACGCCGCGCCCGCCGCACACATGACAACCAGTCCCGCCCATCCCGCCTTGCTCATGATCTTTCCTTTTTTTTTGATTCTGCTCAGCCTGTTTCCCCGGGCTTTATTCGGGCAGCGCGTAGTAGGCGCACTCCGCAAAGAACAGCTCGGCCATATTGAGCTTCGAATAATCGTAGTGACAAATGGCCTGCCCGACTTTCGGGAAACCCTCCCGGTAGCCGGCCAGCGCGATCAGCGCGGCCGCAGCCAGCGGATTCCGCATGTGCTTTACCTCATAGTGCTTTCGCTGCCCCAGCTTAGCCCAATCGCCTTTGGAAGCCACCTGCTCGGCTTCAGCCTGCGTCTTCTGCGGTGTCCAGTTGGGATATCCCTCGCGCCACTTCGCATTGCCAAAGGTCTTCGCGTCGGCGTTGTCGAACAGTTTGTAGCCGTCGATCACGGCGAGCGCGCCCCTGGCATTGATCTCCAACCCTTCCCGATAGCGGCTGCGGGCCCGCTCACCCTCGTCCCGGTTGGCGAGTTGTGCCAGCGCACCTTGCGAGCTGACGTAAATCCACAGCAGTCCCTTGTCGATATTTTTGATTTCCTCACGGTCATGAGGATACCCCTCGGCGCAGATCTCCAGCCGCGTCTTGCCGCTTTTCGGAGAGCGCTCTTCCCTCGCCTGACGGTAGCGCTCAAGCCATACCGGATCGCGCGTCACATCGTACAGGGCACGGAGGTTGAACAGATACATTGCCGCGCCGTGGTGCCGGAAACTTTTGAAGTCGCCGCGGGACTGCCCTTTAAAGGCCCCGTCGCACGGGCATTTCCACGCCAGCGCCTCCAGCGCTTCACCGACCTCCCTCATCTTTTCCACAACCTCGCGCCGCTCCTGCGCGGAGGGGATGCCGCTCATCGCGTAAGCGTGCAGCCCGTAGAACCATGGATGCGTCTGATCCTGCGAACCGAGCGGATAATGGCACTTCCCGTCCGTGCCCACGCCCCGGACGACAAACCCTTTCACGTCGGAGACCGAAGCGCACAGCAGCAACCCTCTCACCAAGCGGCGGATCTTCTCCCTGTCCTCAGGCCGGCCCTCGCGGCGGACCCTTTCGCAGAACGCTGCCAGATACGAGCCCGTGAACATCGGCCCGTTCTCGATGGGGCTCCACCAGCCGATGGCGTTCGGCCGTCCCGACTCGCAGTCCTCCGGCGTCGGGAGTTCGCCCACATAATCGTGAATCAGTCCCTCGGGACCGACAAACCGCGTCCACAGCGCCTGATGCGCCGCCTCGACGGCCCGGACCACATCCGCTGACGATACCGGCCCACCCCAGCACCCCAGCGCCGCCACGCTCAACGCGACACATAAACCACGCAGACAGAATATCGTTTTCATAATACTCAGCATTCTATCGCCCCGGCAAAGAGACCACAACTCGCTATTTCAGAGCGGCTTATCCGCCGTCTTTTTCTCATCCGCGCCGGGCCAGCCATTCGAATTATCTTTCGCCATACGGAGGATGATCTCATTGACCTGCCTAACGCAGGAGAACCATCGTGCCATGTGCCGGAAGAAGGGCGCCTACCGTATAGAGCCCGTCGACCAGATCACCGTCTCCCAGCTCAAACGTGAGCGTATCACCGTTGACCGCCGGCACGAGCCCCGTGTCCGCATACGTCGATGCCGCGTCCGTACGCCAGAGCAACCGGTAAGAGGCTTCTTCAGACTCCAGACGCCAGCTCACTCCCGCCGCGCCAAAATCAAACGTCATTCGCACCTCCAGCCCGTCGTCGCTGGTCTTATCCAAACACCACTCGCGCCGCCACCGATATGTCGCCCCGGTCGCCCTGCTCCCGCTGTAGACCCATGCATTCGTGGCCACGCCATGTCCCGCCAACAGATACTCGCCGTTGCCGGCCAGCGTGCCATTCAGCGCCTCAAACGAAAGCCCTTGCGAGGAATCGCTCGATGTTATGGAGCCCGGGCACAGACCCGCCGTCGTGGAGGTCGTACAACCGATACCCACCACATCGAGGTCGCAATCGCCCGCGGCGGCGCCTTTGCCGGCATAGACGTCGTTCGTTGTCAGCGCCACTCCGTAGCGGGCCGCCAAGTGGTTCTGGATGACCGTCCGCTCGGCGTCGAGAACCGCTCGGTTATAGACGCGCAACTCAGCGATGTCGCCGATGAAGTTATTGGGCACCCCGGGAAGGGGAATGCTCCCGATCCGGAACTCTCCCAAGGCAGGCGCGATGGCACTGCCGGCCGCATCGATGACGTTGGAACCGTTCAAACGTGCGCTCAGCGCATAATTGGAGGCCAGCCGTGAACGCCGATATTCGGTTAGCTTCACAGACCCGAAGGGAACGTCCACATTCTGGTTTGCACTAAACACATGATAGCGCATCCGATCATTCGGTGTCCCCAAGTAGAAGATGCCGAAACGTGCCGTATCGTCGCCTGCGCCAAACACACCGCGCTGAAACTGTGATACCGCAGGCCTGAGGACAAGGAACCAGCTCACGTCGGTGACCACATCGAAGTCTGTCGTGGCGGGGTACGACGTCAACCGGTTCGGTTCGCCGCTGATGTTGCCCGTACCCGCAAGATTGCGGTTGAAGCGTAAAGCAGGCGCCCACTTTCCGTCGCCCCGCTGAAACGCATTCTGCACCCAGAGCGGACGCATCGCGTCGTTGGTGACGGCGACATCGATCCCAGCGCCCGACAGACCCAGATTGGCCCAGCGGGTGACAGGGGCCCCGTTCGTCGCAGCCGCTACGCCGGCCCAGGCACCGTCATCCGCGCGGAACCAGGCCCGCAGGCTCCGCCCGATACCGGCACTCAACGATGCGCCACCCGGCGCGGCCGCGCCTGCCCCTGTCCCAAGCGCGTAATAGCCGTTCACCAGCGCGTCGCCCGTCACATCGAACGACACTTTAGAGCCGTTCACCACAGCCGTGACCGGCAGCGCCGCAAAGGGCCCGCTCAAGTTACGCCGGAAGAGCAGCCTGTACGTGCCCCCGCCCGGCGCACCGCCTCCGCCCGCAGCTAAGAGGTTGAAGGTCAAACGCACGTCCACACCGTCGTTCGCAAGCTGAAGGGCCGCCGCAGACGACGAGCGGTTGACGTACCAGTCGCGCGACCAACGGTTGCTGCACGTCGTGCCGTCGGTGTCCGACACCGTCCATGCGTTGGTCGGCGTGCGGTGTCCGGCGAACACGAACTCGTTGTTGCTCGCCAACGTGCCTCCAAGCGCGGTCAGGTTCAGCCCCGCCACATCGCCACTGTCCGTCACCGTTCCCGGTATGGCCGCCGTCCCGGTAGCGGTCATGCAGCCGATGCCGATCACGTCCAGATCGTAGTCGCCTGCGGCCGCATCCTTACCCGCATACAGATTGTTCGCCGAAAGCGTATTGCCGTAGCGCGCCGCCAAATGGTTCTGGATGATGACACGCTCCGCGTCGTTCAACGCCCGATTGTAGATACGAATCTCCGCGATGTCCCCGACGAAGTTGTTGGTGGCTGTCGTGAAGTGCTGGTTGCCGACCCGGAACTGGTCTTTGACGCACGAGTAGAGGTTGGAACTGACCATCGCGAAATCGCCGCCCGCCGCCCCGTTGCCGCGATAACTGATGAAGGCCGCATTCGTCGGGCCGGAACGGCGGCTGTCCATAATCATCAACGCGTTGTTCGGCACCGTGTACTCGAAAGTCTGGTAAGTGTAGAGGTTGTTTTGAATACGCATCCTGTTACCCATATCCGCCGTAAAGAACGCGCCGAAACGGGACGAGACATTGGCGCTGCCAAAAAGGCCCCGGTTGTAGAGGGTCGTCAACGTCTTGAACGCGATAAACCACGTGGAGTCGGACACAATATTGAAGTCGGTCTTGCCGCTACCCGTCGTCAACCGGTGCAGGTTGTTTTCGGTCGGCAGGGCCTGCGCCTCATCCCAATTGAATCGGACGACTGGCTCAAACACTCCCGCCGCGCGCTCAACCCCATCCAATTTGAAGAGCGGCGCGTTTGACTCCGACTCCGCCGAAACATCCGCGAGCGGCCCGATCGCCCCGAAGTTTCCCCACGTGCTGACTGGCGCACCGTTTGTCCCCGCCGCGCCGGACACAGCCCGGTCCGCGCGGAGCCAAACCGTCAGGCCGTCGGCGATGCCCGCCTGGGGATAGGTCACGCCGCCAGCGCCCCCGATTCCCAGCGAGTAGTCGCCGTCGACGAGCATCGCATCCGTGAGGTCGAACGAAATCGTCCCCTCACTCTCGACGGGAGAAACGTTGAGAGCCGCAAAAAGTTCCCCGTCATTCCGCCGATAGACCAAGCGGTAGTCCGCCTCTGGAATGTATCCGCCGCCGCCGGCCACCCCGAAATCGAACGTGAGACGGGTGTCGATGCCGTCGGCGGACACTTTCTGCAGTCGCCAGACGCGCATCCAACGCTGGACGCAGGAAGCACCGTCTACCGCCACATCGGTCCATCCGTTCTCTAAACTCCGATGGCCGGCGAACAGGAACTCCCTGTTGCTCCCGAGCGAGCCGTTGCGTTGGGCCAACCGCAACCCCGCCGAGCAACCGCTGTTCGACACCACGCCGGAGAGCGCCGAAGCACCGGTGTCCGCAAAAGACCCGATGCCCACCACATCTCGGCCATAAGCGCCCGCAGCCGCCTCGTCACCCGTGTAGTAATCGTTCGTCGTCAGGGCAACCCCGTAACGTGCAGAGAGCGCGTTCTGCATGATCACTCGTTCCGCATCGTTCAAGGCCCGGTTGTAGACGATCACCTCCGCAATGTCGCCAATGAAATGTTTCGGGCTGCCCAAATGCTGGTCGCCAATGCGGAACTTGAAATTCGCGGGCGCGTTTGTGAACGTCGATGACGTCGTATCCGTACCCAACCGCACTCCGTTCACGCGCGCGCCGACCGCAGGGGCAACCCCGCCGCTACGCCGACTGTCCACCAGCAGCGTCACATTCGTCTGCACATCACCCTGCGTGTTATTGAGGTTGTTGAGATTGTGCGTGCGCAAACGGTTATATGTGTCCGGCGTCGTCGTGAGAAAGAAGGCGCCAAAACGGCCCGCATACGCCGTTGCCACGCCAGCGCTGGTCAGCCCGAAGACACCCCGTTCCTGATGGTTAGTGGCGAGACGCATAACGACGAACCACGTCGAATCGTTCGTCAGCGCCAGCGTCGTGTTGACCGTGCTTTCCATCCGCTGCGGGGTACCGATCACAGTCGCCGTATCCGCCAAGTCGCGGTTGAAACGCACAGCCGGCGCCCAAGACCCGTCGGCGCGCAGAAACGCATTCTCGACCCAGACGGGACGGTTGGCCGAGGAAGCCGTCACCGACAGTTCGGTCCCTCCCTCCGCGCTTGCCCATGTGCTCACGAGATCGCCGTTCGCCACGCTTCCGCCATTGACGTCCTGGTCGGCACTGAAACGGACCTGCAAGCCATCGTCGAATATCGTCGATGTGGAAGCGAGACTGGAAGACAACGGCGCGACCATATCAGTCCCGGCCGTAACCAACTCGGCACGTATCTCTTCGTATGCCGTGGACACCCCGCACTCGAAGACCGCCAAGATCGCGCCAGCGGGGGTCACCGTCATGTCGGAGTAGGCTGAAGGCCCAGCGAAAAGCACACGGCTCTGAGCCCACGTAGCCGTATCGTTCGTGCTCAGACGTAACGTCAGATTGACCCGCGATGTCTCGCTGGCCGGGTTCAGAAAAGCCACGATACCCGCCGTTCCGGCCTGCGGCCAACAGACACGTTCGAGCGACGCTTCGCAGATGGGCTCGACCAGGGCCGCGTCGTAGACCGGCGCAGACCAAGACGCGCCACCGTCGTCGCTGAATGCGACGCGACGTGCCTTGATGGTCCGGTCATAATTGCGCATGTTGATGACCATACGCCCGCCGGTCAGTTCCGCCACCTGGCATTCGTTCAGCTGGGTTCCGGGAACGACTCCTCCGAGCTGCCACGTCGAGCCCGCATCGTCGCTGTAGATCACATGGGACCGATAGGCGCCAGAGGAATCAGAATGGTCACAGGGCACGACCAAACGACCCGCATGGCTGCCGTTCATGAGCTGGATCCCGCCGCCCGGACCGGTTGCATACCAACCCCAGTCCGCTGCTTTGACCGCTGCGGTAATATCGGCTGGCGTTGTCCATGTGTCGCCGTTGTCATCGGAATGCGTTACAAATACGCGCCGAGAGTCACTGCTTGTCTTGTTGATGATGGCCGATTCGCCGTCGGAACCCAGATTCCAAGTCATGAGTAACACGATCCGCCCCGTCGTGCGGTCGATGATCGGGACAGGGTTCCCGCAGGTGTTCACACCGTCATTCCAGACGAGCTGTTGCGATTCCCACGACGCGCCACCGTCTTTGGATCGCCGGAGGACGAGATCGATATCGCCGGCATCGCCGATGCTGTTCTTGCGACCCTCACAGAAAACCAGCAGCACCCCGTTTGTCGCGGTGGCCACAGCGGGGATACGGAAGGTGTCATAGCCGTTATCCCCTTTTTGCCAGAGCGTCAGGCTGGAGGTTGCGCCCACAACCGCACCATGCGAAATCGACCAACCGACCATGAGAACCCAGCACAGCTTCTTGCCCATCGCGCACCCCTTTCACACACTTCAGTTCCCTTTCAACACAGTGTTCGTACGATAACACGATGCCGGCAAGCAAGCGTTCAATATTTCACGATTCTAAAATCTTGACCATGGGGAAAGAGACCGCCCGTACGCTGGGCGTTTGGCACGATTCGGGCGCCTCTGCCGTTCCGGCGCTCTGCGGCCGGAAATACACCGCTTCTCCGCCGACAGAGCGGCGGAGCTACAGGGCGGCTATCCTTGGACCGGTCAACGGGGCGCCGCTTTGGCCGTACCCTTCGGCCTCAGGCTCAGTTCCTGAACAGCACGCCGGTCAGCTCGGCCAGTTCCTCGGCCGGGATCTTGACGCTCTTGCGGTCGTACGTCATCAGCCCGTTGATTTCGCCTTCCACGTCGGTGGTCTGCGTGTAGACGGCGCCGGCGATGCCTTGCGGCCTCAGCTCGTTCAGCATCTTGATCGAGGTGGCGAAACGCTCCTTGTACTCCGCCTCCGTCTTCGGCAGGCCCCCGTAGCCCCAGTTGTCCCGCTCGGCGTCCCACAGGTGCCCCTTCACCGGGTAGCCGTGTCCGCCGAACTCCCCGACGACCTTGACGAACCCGTCGAAGCGGCCGTCCTTGCCCAACTCGAACGGGAAGCCGGGGTGCGGATACCGGTGCGCGTCCACAATGTCGCCCACCGGCCAGAAGTTCCCGCCGCTGGCGATGTTCACCAGACGCGTCGGATCGCGCCGCGCGACCCACGTGCCGACCTCGACGGTCCGGTGCTGGCCCCACGCCTCGTTGAACGGCACCCAGCACACGATCGAGGGATGGCTCTCCAAGGTGTCGATCATGCGCGCCAGCTCAACCATAAACTGCCCGTGCTGCTCGGCCGGCCACTCCGCGTCCTTGGGCTCCGGCTTGAGGAAGGTCCAGGCCGCCCCCTTGCCGCCGCTCACATGGTCCTGCCACACCATCATGCCCAGGCGGTCGCACTGGTAGTAGTACAGGCGCGGCTCGACCTTGATGTGCTTGCGGATCATGTTGAACCCGGCGCTCTTCAGCCAGCCGATCTCGAAGGCCATCGCCTCCTCGGAAGGCGGCGTCAGCAGACCGTCGGGCCACCAGCCCTGATCCAGCGGGCCCCAGTGGAAAAGCGTCTCGCCGTTCAAGGTGAGCCGCAGGTGGCCTTGCGCGTCCCGGGTCTTCCCGACCGTCCGGATGCCGGCATACGAGTTGACCGTGTCCACCACCCGTCCGGCCCCGTCCAGCAGGTCCAGCTCGAGCGTATAGAGGTGCGGCGAGGCCGGCGACCAGAGCTTGGCGCCCGCGACCGCCACCGCGACTTCCTGCCCGGCCGCCCCCGCGGCGCTCGCCACCTGCCGGCCGCCGTCCTTGACCCGCAGCGCGACCCCCTTGGCGGCACCCTCCGCTGCGGCGGTCACCCGGATCGTGCCGGAAGCGGCGTCGGTGCGGATCACCAGGCTCTTGATGTGGCTGGCCCCCACCTGCTCAAGCCACACCGTCTGCCAGATGCCGGAGACCTGGGTGTAAAAAATCCCGTGCGGGTTCAGCGTCTGCTTGCCGCGCAGCTGGAAACCCTCCTGCTCGTCCTCCACGCGCACGATCACCTCGTTCGACCCCGCACGCACCGCGTCCGTGATGTCGAACGAGAACGGGGTGTTGCCGCCGCGGTGCTCGCCGACCGCCTTGCCGTTCACGAGGACCCGGCAGCGGTAATCGACCGCTTCGAAGTTCAGCAGCGTGCGCCCGGCCGCCTCGGCGTCGAACGTCCGACGATACCAGAGCGCCTGCCCGATCTGCAGCATCTTCTGCACGCCGCCGAGCTTCGACTCCAGGCAGAACGGCACCCGGATGCGCCCCTGCCACTGTCGCGGCGGCTCCTGCTGGCCCACGGGCGTCACGGCGTACTCCCAAGGGCCGTTCAAGTTCTGCCACCGCTCCCGCCGCAGCAGAGGGCGGGGGTAGCCCTGCCACGCGTTCTGGTCGGTGACCTTCTCGCCCCACGGCGTCGTCAGCCCGCTGACGAACGGCTTGCGCTCCGGCACCGGCAGAGCGGGCACCGCGTCGGCCTCGATCACATGCGCGTCAATGAACTGCCCGCCCGTCTCCTGCCTGCACTGCACGGCCAGCACGTTCTCCCCCCGCTTGAGAAGAGCGCGCTGCGCCTCCCCGAGCGGAAAAACCTTGTACGCCGTGACGTAGCCCTTCAGCGACAGCGCCGGCTGGCCGTTGAGAAAGATCTCCGCATCCTCGTCGTGGTAGACCAGCAGCGCGGGCTTCTCCAAATCGCGCGTCAAGGCAAAGCGCTTGCGCAGCCAGATCGCCTTCGTGCGCCAGTCGGTGCCGACGCGCGCGTTCGGCGTGCCGGCCGTGCCGAACCCGCCCGAGCCCGCCTTCCAGCCCGCGTCATCGAACGCCGGCGCCTGCCACGCCCCCTCCGGCCGCGCGAGCGTGTACCGCCACTGGTCAACGACGGCCTGAGCCAACAGAACAGAGGGAACGGCGGCGAATGCCGCAACGGTGACAGCACATGCGAGTCGAGGATGCATCATTACTCCTTTCGCGCGCGTCTTGACACGCGCCTCTCAATCTGCATTCGATAATGTCTCGGCATCGTAGCATCTTTTGCCCCACCCGGCAACGCAGCCGCGCGGCGGGCTTGCCTCGTTCGCGGCGAATACGTATCATAGCCGCCATGAGCAAACCGGTCTGCACACTTCCCTTCGAGTATGTCGACACGCCCGAGCGGCGCGTGCTCAACCTCGAAAAGGAGGGCATCCCGTGCATCCCCGCGCTGGGGTACAGCCATTATTCAAAGAGCCGGCCCAGCGTCTCCGAGCACATCCACCCGGGCTGCCTCGAGCTCTCGCTCTGCATGCGCGGCTCGCTGGTCTTCGAGTGCGGCGGCACCGCCTACCGGCTGCTCCCGGGCAACGTGCTGGTCACCCAGCCGGACGAGTGGCACCGCCTCTCCACCAACCCCAAGGGGCTGGTCATGTATTGGCTCTTCTTCCGGCTCGAACCCGCACACCCGTCCATCCTGCACCTGCCCCCCGCCGAGGCCGATGTCCTGCGCCAGAACCTGCGCGCCCTGCCGCGCCGCCTCTTCAAAGGCGGCGAACGCCTGCGGGCCGCTTTTCAGCGCCTCTTCAAACTTTACGACGATCTTCCGCCGGGCGCCTTCCGCAGCCTCGCCATGCGCGGCGCAACCCTCGACCTCCTCTTGGCCCTGATCGAGGCCGCGCAGTCCGAGCCCAGGCGCCCCGGCGACGAGCGCATCGCCCGCATCATCGACACCATGCGCGAACACCCCGAGCGCGACTACTCCGCCGACCGACTGACACGCGATGCCGCCCTCTCCGAAAGCCAGCTGAACACGCGCTTCAAGCAGCTCACCGGCCTGCCCCCGTACACGTTTCTGCTGGCCTGCCGGATGCACGCCGCACAGCGCCGCCTGCGCGAGAGCGACGCCCCCGTCACGCAGATCGCCCAGTCGCTCGGCTTCTCCTCCTCGCAACACTTCGCCATGCAGTTCAAACGCGAGTTCGGCATCACCCCCAGCGCTTGGCGCGCCGGACAGGCGCCGGTCATCCACTACCCCTGACCGGAAGAACGCTCAACGCTTCTTTTTAGGTCTATTCGTCGGATACCCGACGGCCTTCCGCAAGCGCCGCTTTGACGCGCTCCGCCCGGCCGCGCAACTCGCGCTCGCGCTGCTTGCGCGCAAGGTCGATCGGGTTGCGCAACGCGAAGTTCGTCATGTCCGCCCGCGTCGTCTCGTAGAGCACGCGGCGGCCTTCCCGGATGAGCGCCAGAGCCTCGACATATTTCGGATCGCTGGTGTCCGGGAAACCTTTCAGACATAGGCTCAGCTCCGGCCGCGTGAAGTTGACCCCCGTCCCCGCCTCAGGACCTTCAAC
>Ga0209066_10002743_pt1 | contig 20955 bp, 22 predicted proteins | sample All_14_2_FD_187198 | JGI IMG/M metagenome (GOLD analysis project Ga0209066, IMG submission 187198) | Freshwater microbial communities in response to fracking from Pennsylvania, USA - Allegheny Zone_MetaG_DW_15 (SPAdes) (version 2) ... | reverse complement strand
GGCCAGGATGACAGTGATGATCGGGGCCGACAAGGTAGTCTTCCTGATGGCCCCGATCATCACTGTCATCCTGGCCTTCATGGCCTGGGCCGTGATCCCGTTCGCGCCGGGCTGGGTAATCTCGGACCTGAACGTCGGCATCCTGTACATCTTCGCGGTGTCGTCGCTGGGCGTGTACGGCATCATCATGGGCGGCTGGGCGTCCAACTCGAAATATCCGTTCCTGGGAGCCCTGCGTTCGGCGGCCCAGATGGTGTCCTATGAGGTCTCGATTGGCCTGGTCATCATCAACGTCATTCTGCTGGCCGGGACGATGAACCTGACCGCCATCGTGACGCAGCAGGAAGGCTGGGTCTGGAACTGGTTCGCCTTCGGTGGAGGGCTGGACACCTGGCCGACCATCGTCGCCATGTTCCCGATGGCCATCGTCTTCTTCGTGTCGGCCCTGGCCGAAACCAACCGGCCGCCGTTCGACCTGCCCGAGGCCGAGAGCGAACTGGTGGCGGGGTATCAGGTCGAATACTCCTCGACGCCCTACTTGCTGTTCATGATGGGCGAATACGTCAACATCATCTTCATGTGCGCCATGATCAGCCTGCTGTTCTTCGGCGGCTGGAATCCGGGCTTCGATGTCGCCCTGATCGGGCTGGACAGCTGGCCCGAGTGGATCGCCAACCTGTTCTATCTGCTGGTGCTCAGCATCAAGATCGTCTTCTGGTTCTTCATGTTCGCCATGGTGAAGGCCTTCGTGCCCCGCTATCGCTATGACCAGCTGATGCGTCTGGGCTGGAAGATCTTCCTGCCCACCTCGCTGGTGGCCGTCGTCGTGGTTTCGGCCTGGCGCGTCTTCGCGGTGGGCGCATGATCCGCCTGCTCGTGCCCTGCGCGCTGTTCGTGATGGTGACGGCCTGTGCCGTGCCGATCTATGAGCCGGAGCCGACCTCGCCCCAGGCCTGGCAGCGCCGTCAGGACTCCATCGAACGGCGCGAGGCGGAACGTATTCGCCTGTGCCGCATCACCCAGGAAGACGACCCCCGGCACGAACAGCTGTGCCGCGGCGTCGAAGGAGGCCGTTCATGATCGCCCGCATCGGCCAGACCCTGAAGGGGGCCTTCCTGATCGACGTGGTCGGGGCCTTCTTCCTGACGCTCGGCTATCTGTTCCGCCCCAAGATGACCGTGAACTATCCGTTCGAGCGGAATCCGCAGTCTCCGCGCTTCCGGGGCGAGCACGCCCTGCGCCGCTATCCGAACGGCGAGGAACGCTGCATCGCCTGCAAGCTGTGCGAGGCCATCTGCCCGGCCCAGGCCATCACCATCGAGGCCGAGCCGCGCGCCGACGGCAGCCGCCGCACGACCCGCTATGACATCGACATGGTCAAATGCATCTATTGCGGCCTGTGTGCCGAGGCCTGTCCGGTCGATGCCATCGTCGAGGGGCCGAACGCCGAGTTCGCGACCGAGACGCGTGAGGAACTCTATTTCGACAAGGCCAGGCTGCTCGACAACGGCGATCGCTGGGAACGGCAGATCGCGAAGAATCTGGAACTCGACGCCCCTTATCGCTAAGGCGCGTAACCGCTAAACGAAGCGCGCGAATCCCGACGGGTTCACCGCTCAACCGACTGAAAGGGGCTAGAGGCCTCCCATGCTGTTGCAAGGCATTGCCTTCTATGTGCTGTCCACGATCTGCGTGGTCGCCGGCCTGCTGGTCGTGACGGCGCGCAACCCCGTGCATTCGGTGCTGTGGCTGATCCTGTCGTTCTTCTCGGCGGCTGGGCTGTTCGTCCTGCTGGGCGCAGAGTTCCTGGCCATGCTGCTGGTCGTCGTCTACGTCGGCGCGGTGGCGGTGCTGTTCCTGTTCGTCGTCATGATGCTGGACGTCGATTTCGTGCGGCTGCGCGAGGGCTATGCCCAGTATCTGCCGCTGGGCGCGATCGTGGCGGGCATCCTGCTGTTCGAGATGATCCTGATCACCCTGGCCGTGGTCCAGGGCGGAGCGGCAGCCGATGCGACGGCCCCTGCGGTTGCCGGGCCCGAGGCGTCGAACATCGAGACGATCGGGCGGGTGCTCTATACCGACTATGTCTACTTCTTCCAGGCGGCGGGGATTGTGCTGCTGATCGCCATGATCGGGGCCATCACCTTGACCTTGCGCCACAAGCCGGGCGTGCGCCGCCAGAAGGTCGCCGACCAGGTCGGACGCAATCGCAAGACGGCGGTGGAAGTCAAATCCGCGACGACCGGCGAGGGCCTGGCCCCCAAGGATCTTCTGTAATGACCGTGACCCTGTCCCACTATCTGGCCGTGGCGGCGATGCTGTTCACCATTGGAGTGTTCGGCATCTTCGTGAACCGCAAGAACGTCATCATCATCCTGATGTCGGTCGAGCTGATCCTGCTGGCTGTGAACATCAATTTCGTCGCCTTCTCGACCTATCTGAACGATGTGTCGGGGCAGATCATGGCCATGTTCGTGCTGACGGTCGCGGCGGCAGAGGCGGCGGTCGGCCTGGCCATTCTGGTCACCTTCTTCCGCAACCGCGGCGATATCGCGGTCGACGACGCCAGCGTGATGAAGGGGTGATGATGCAATCCCTTCCGCTCATCCCGGCGAAAGCCGGGACCCAGATCTTTGGGCGAACGGACGTGTCCGGATTCGCCTCGACAGCAATCTCATGCGCCGGTGAATCGCAAAATCACTGGGTCCCGGCTTTCGCCGGGATGAGCGGAATTTTGGATCAAGGGCTCCCCGCGTGAACCTGCACCTGCTCGTCATCATCGGCGTCTTCGCCCCCCTGGTCGGGGCGATGATCGCCGGATTCTTCGGCCGCCGGATCGGCAACATAGCGTCTCAGGCTGTCACGACCGGTCTGCTGTTCGTTTCCTGCGCTGTCGCCTGGACGGTGTTCAGCCTGCACACCTGGCACCACCTTGAGGCCTTCACGATCCAGTTGGCCCCCTTCATCAACGTCGGCGATTTCCAGTCGGCCTGGTCGATCCGCATCGATGCCCTGTCGGCGGTGATGCTGATCGTGGTCACGACGGTGTCCTCGCTGGTCCACCTGTATTCCTGGGGCTATATGGCCGAGGACGACAGCCGGCCGCGCTTCTTCGCCTATCTGTCGCTGTTCACCTTCGCCATGCTGGCCCTGGTGACGGCCGCCGACTTCATGCAGCTGTTCTTCGGCTGGGAGGGGGTGGGTCTGGCCTCCTATCTGTTGATCGGCTTCTGGTTCAAGAAGCCCACCGCATCCGCCGCCGCCATCAAAGCGTTCGTGGTCAACCGCGTCGGCGACTTCGGCTTCGCGCTCGGCATCATCACCGTCTTCTGGATGTTCGGCACGATCCAGTTCGCCGAGCTGTTCCCGCTGATCGCGTCCAAGGCCGGCACGACCTGGGAATTCCTCGGCTACAACTGGTCGGCGCTGGATTTGGCGGGATTGCTGCTGTTCGTGGGTGCCATGGGCAAGTCGGCCCAGTTCTTCCTGCACACCTGGTTGCCCGACGCGATGGAGGGCCCCACGCCGGTGTCGGCCCTGATCCACGCCGCGACCATGGTCACGGCCGGCGTCTATATGGTCTGCCTGCTGTCGCCCATTTACGAGTATGCGCCGACCGCCTCGATGGTGATCGCGATCACCGGGGCCATCACGGCCCTGTTCGCCGCCACCGTCGGTCTGGCGCAGAACGACATCAAGCGGGTCATCGCCTATTCGACCTGTTCGCAGCTGGGCTATATGTTCTTCGCGGCGGGCGTCGGGGCCTATCAGGCCGCCATGTTCCACCTGTTCACCCACGCCTTCTTCAAGGCCCTGCTGTTCCTGGGTGCGGGATCGGTGATCCATGGGATGCACCACGAACAGGATATGCGGAAGATGGGTGGGCTGTGGCGTCTGCTGCCCATCACCTATGGTGTCATGACCATCGGCACCATCGCCATCACCGGCCTGGGCATCCCCGGGGTCAAGCTGGGCTTTGCCGGCTTCTATTCCAAGGACTCGATCCTGGAGAGCGCCTTCGCCTCGGCCGACTACAGCCCGGTGGGCCTGTTCGTCTTCTTCATCGGCCTGTTCGCGGCTGGTCTGACGGCCTATTATTCCTGGCGTCTGGTGTTCATGACCTTCCACAACAGGCCCGCGTGGAAGGACGGCGATGTCCACCCTGTCCACGATGTCCACCCTGTTTCAAACGACCACGCCGCATCGCCCGCTCAGTTTGAAACCCATTCCGAGCCGCTGGCCGACGATCATGGTGACGCGTACGACGACCATGGCCACCACGGCCCGCTGAAGCCGCACGAGAGCCCCTGGGTCATGCTGGTCCCGCTGCTGCTGCTGTCGGTCGGCGCGATCTTTTCGGGGGCCGTCTTCTATGAGTTCTTCGTCGGCCATCACGAGCATGAGTTCTGGCGCGGTGCCATCTTCACGGGGGCCGAGAACCACGTCATCCACGACAGCCACTATGTCCCGACCTGGGTGCTGTGGGCCCCGCTGATCGTCTCGGGTCTCGGCACGCTGATTGCGGTCTATGTCTATGTCCTGAAAGAGGGGATGGGCCGTCGGATGGCCGAGCGGGGCGGGCCGCTGCACACCTTCTTCTACAACAAGTGGTTCTTCGACGAGATCTACGACTTCATCTTCGTAAAGGGGGCCAAGGCCCTGGGCGATCTGTTCTGGAAGATCGGCGACGTCAGGATCATCGACGGACTGGGTCCGAACGGCGCGGCCTGGGCGTCGCTGAAGTCTGCAGCGCGTCTGGCCAAGATTCAGTCGGGCTATGTCTATCACTATGCCTTTGTGATGCTGCTGGGGGTGGCCGGTCTGCTCGCCTTCGCCATCGCGACGTGGGGAGCCTGAGCCCGTGCCCTACATCCTGAGCCTCATCACCTTCCTGCCGCTGATGGGTGCGGCCCTGATCTTCCTGGCGCGGCTGGCCGGCAAGTCGGACGCCGGTACCGCCGGCGCGGCGCGCTGGATCGCCCTGGGCACCACCCTGGTCGCCCTGGCGCTGTCGGTCCTGCTGGTTGCCCAGTTCGACGCGTCCAATCCCGGCTATCAGTTCGTCGAGCGGTACGTCTGGTTCGCGGGCGCGCAGTACCACATGGGCGTGGACGGGATTTCGATCCTGTTTGTGCTGCTGACGGCCTTCCTGCTGCCGATCTGCATCCTGGCCAGCTGGACCACGATCAAGGACCGGGTGGTCGATTACATGATCGCCTTCCTGGTGCTGGAGACCCTGGTCATCGGGGTGTTCACGTCGCTGGACCTGTTCCTGTTCTACATCTTCTTCGAAGGCACCCTGGTGCCGATGTTCATCATCATCGGGGTCTGGGGCGGTCAGAACCGCATCTATGCGGCCTACAAATTCTTCCTCTACACCCTGCTGGGCTCGGTGCTCATGCTGCTGGCCATGCTGTGGATGGCGGCCGAGACGGGCACGACCAGTATTCCGGCGCTGAAGGACTACGCCTTCGATCCGGCGGTGCAGCCGCTGCTGTGGCTGGCCTTCTTCGCCTCTTTCGCGGTCAAGATGCCGATGTGGCCGGTGCACACTTGGCTCCCGGACGCCCACGTCCAGGCGCCGACGGCGGGCTCGGTCATCCTGGCCGGTATTCTGCTGAAGCTGGGCGGATACGGCTTCATCCTGTTCAACCTGCCCATGTTCCCGCAGGCCTCGCAGCAGTTTGCGCCCCTGGTCTTCGCCCTGTCGGTGATCGCGATCGTCTACACGTCGCTGGTCGCCTTCCGGCAGACGGACATCAAGAAGCTGATCGCCTATTCCTCGGTCGCCCACATGGGTTTCGTGACCATGGGCATCTTCACTGGCAATGAGCAGGGCGTTCAGGGTGCCGTCTTCCAGATGCTGAGCCACGGCCTGATCTCGGGCGCGCTCTTCCTGTGTGTCGGCGTGGTCTATGACCGGATGCACACCCGAGAGATCGCCTTCTATGGCGGTCTGGCGAACCGGATGCCCTGGTATGCGGCGATCTTTCTGATGTTCACCATGGCCAATGTCGGCCTGCCGGGTACCTCGGGCTTCATCGGCGAAATCCTGACGATGACGGCGGTGTACGAGGTCTCGACCTGGGCGGCCCTGTTCGCGGCCTCGGGCGTGATCTTCTCAGCGGTCTATGCCCTTACGCTGTATCGCAATGTTATGTTCGGCGAGATCGTCAATCCGGCGCTGAAGACCATCAGCGACATCGACAAGCGCGAGCTGCTGATCTTCGTGCCGCTGATCGTCGGCACGATCTGGCTGGGCGTCCAGCCAGGCGTGGTGCTGGACCTGACCGCCGCCTCAGTCGAGGCCCTGACGACGACCTATCGCGCAGCGATCGGTGGGTGAGACCGTAATGCCTGATCTGTCCCTTGCCCTTCCTCTCGCCGCCTCGGAGCTGACGCTCGCGATCGGGGCCATGGTCCTGCTGCTACTCGGCGCCTTTCTGGGCGAGAAATCGGCGCGGCTGATCTCCATCCTGTCGGTCGCCCTGCTGATCGCGGCGACGGCGGTCGTGATCCAGGCTCCGCTGGGTGCGGCCTTCGACGGGGCCTTCGTCGCCGATCCCTTGGCCGTCTATGGCAAGGTGGTCATCTATCTGGCCGCGGCCGTGGCCATTGTTCTGGGCGACGGATGGATGGCGCGCAGCCGCATCGCGCGGTTCGAGTTCCCGGTCCTGATCGTGCTGGCCTCGGTCGGCATGGCCATGATGGCGTCGTCCGGCGACTTGATCTCCATGTATGTCGGGATCGAGCTGCATTCGCTGGCCCTCTATGTGCTGGCCGCCTTCCACCGCGACGACCTGAAGGCGTCCGAGGCGGGGCTGAAGTATTTCGTGCTGGGGGCGCTGTCGTCCGGCCTGCTGCTGTATGGGGCCAGCCTGATCTATGGCTTCACCGGTTCCATGCGGTTCGAGGACATCGCCGTGGTCGCCGCCCAGGGCGATGTCGGCCCGGGTCTGATCTTCGGCCTGGTCTTCCTGATCTGTGGCCTGGCGTTCAAGGTTTCGGCCGCGCCTTTCCATATGTGGACGCCCGACGTCTATGAGGGGGCCCCCACGCCGGTCGTGGCCCTTTTCGCCACGGCACCCAAGATGGCCGCCATGGTTCTGGTGGCCCGTACCCTGTCGGAAGGGTTCGGCGGGGCCCAGGATCAGTGGGGGCAGGTCCTGATCCTGATCTCGCTGATCTCGTTTGCCGTCGGGGCCTTCGGCGGCCTGGCGCAAAAGGATATGCAGCGGCTGCTGGCCTATTCGTCCATCGCCAACATCGGTTACGCCCTGCTGGGTATCACGGCGGGGACCGAGGTCGGGCTTCAGGCCATGCTGATGTTCATGACCCTGTATGTGGTGGACCAGATCGGCTTCTTCGCCATCCTGATGTCCCTGTCGCGCAGCGGGCGGCCGATCCGCACCATCGCCGACTTCGCGGGCCTGAAGAAGGACCGGCCGGTGACGGCCATCGCCATCACCGTGCTGTCCCTGTCGGTTCTGGGGATGCCGCCGTTCTCTGGCTTCTGGGGCAAATTCTATGTCTTCGGCGCGGCGGCGGACGCCGGATACTGGATGGCGGCGGCGGCGGGTCTGGTGGCCTCGGTCGTGGCGGCCTTCTACTATCTGCGGATCATCAAGCTGATGTGGTTCGATGCCGCCCCCGATCAGGCCCCCATCGACAAGTCGCCGGTCGAGACAAAGGTGATCGGCTGGGCCGCAGCGGTCTTTGCCTTCCCGCTGGTGATCGTCGGCCTTATCTGGCTGGAGCCCCTGACGCGGATCGCAGCCTCGGGCTTCGGCGCGGGATAGGGCGGTGAGCCCGGCCCCGATCCTGCTGCTCGATCAGACGGACTCCACCAATGCCGAAGCTCGTCGCCGGGCCGAGGCGGGTGACACCGGCCCCCAATGGATCGTGGCGCGCCGCCAGACCTCCGGCCGAGGACGGCGCGGGCGGGCCTGGGAAAGCGACACCGGCAATCTGGCCGCCACCCTCCTGATGACGACACGCAAGGCCCCGGCCGAGGCGGCACAGGTGACGTTTCTGGCCGCCCTGGCCACGGTGGACCTGCTGGACGCCTTTGCGGTGCCGGGGCGGGTAACGATCAAATGGCCAAACGACGTGATGATCGGCGGGGATAAGGCCGTTGGCATCCTGATCGAGTCGGGTGCCCATGCCATGGGCGGCCTGTGGCTGGCGGTCGGGATCGGCGTCAACCTGGCCCATGCGCCGACCGGGACCGAGCGTCCGGCCACCTGTCTGGCCGCGCATCTGCGATCCGACATCGCCTATCCGCCGTCGATCGAGGCGGCGGCGGGCGTCCTGGCCCAGGCCTTCGCCCTCTGGCAGGAGCGTTGGGAGGCGTTGGGTTTCCAACCGGTACTGGACGCCTGGGTCGCCCGGACCCGAGGACTGGACGGTCCCGCCACGGCCAGACTGGATCACGAGACGATCAGCGGCATGGCCGACGGCGTGGCCCCCGATGGTGCCTTGCGGCTGAAGCTGGCGGATGGTTCGCTCAGGCTGATTTCGGCCGGCGACGTCTTTTTCGGAGGGGCTGCCTGATGCTGCTGGCCATCGAACAGGGCAACACCAACACGCTGTTCGCCATCCATGACGGCAGCGACTGGATCGCCCAGTGGCGTACGGCGACGGAGGCCAGCCGCACCGCCGATGAATATGCCGTCTGGCTGAACCAGCTTCTGCATATGCGCGGGCTGACCTTCGACACCCTGGACGGCTGCATCATCTCCAGCGTCGTGCCGCAGTCGATCTTCAACCTGCGCAACCTGTCGCGTCGCTATATGAACGTCGAGCCTCTGGTGGTCGGGGACAACACCGACCTGGGGCTGGAGGTTCGGATTACCAAGCCGACCGAGGCCGGTGCCGACCGCCTGGTCAATGCCGTCGGGGCCCATCTCGTCTATCCTGGCGATCTTCTGCTGATCGATTCCGGCACGGCCACCACCTTCGACGTCGTGGCGGCGGACGGGGCGTTCGAGGGCGGTCTGATCGCGCCCGGCATCAATCTGTCGCTTCAGGCCTTGCACGAGGCGGCGGCCAAGCTGCCCCGCATCGCCATCCAGAGACCCGATCGCGTGATCGGCAAGGATACCGTCACGGCCATGCAATCGGGGGTCTTCTGGGGCTATGTGTCTCTGATCGAGGGGCTGGTTGCGCGCATCAAGGCGGAGTGGGGGGCGCCCATGACCGTCATCGGCACCGGCGGCGTCGCTTCGCTGTTCGAAGGGGCCACCCCATCCATCGACCGGTTCGATCCGGACCTGACCATCCGCGGCCTGCTCGAAATCTGGCGGCGGAATACCCATCTAAAGGACGCATGAAAAAATCAACCAACGACGAACTCGTCTTCCTGCCGCTGGGCGGGTCCGGCGAGGTCGGAATGAACCTGAACCTCTATGGCTATGGCCCCGAGGCGAACCGGCAGTGGCTGGTCGTCGATGTGGGCGTGACCTTTGGCGATCTGTCGACGCCGGGCGTCGATGTCATCGTGCCCGACCCGGCCTTCCTGGAGGGGGAGAATATCCGCGGCATCGTCCTGACCCACGCGCACGAGGATCACATCGGTGCCCTGGGCTGGCTCTGGCCGCGCATGAAGGCCCCGCTGTATGCGACGCCCTTCACCGCCTATCTGATCCGCGAGAAACTTCGCGAAGCTGGCATTCTGGATCAGGTCAAGATCATCGAGGTGCCCCTGGGCGGCACGATCGACCTGGGCCCGTTCCAGGTCACCATGGTCACCATGACCCATTCGATCGCCGAGCCGAACGGCCTGGCCATCAAGACTCCTCTGGGCACCGTCCTGCACACCGGCGACTGGAAGATCGATGACGAGCCGATCATCGGCTCGATCACCGACGCCAGCGCGATCACCCGACTGGGCGATGATGGCGTCCTGGCCATGGTCTGCGATTCCACCAATGTCTTCGTCGAGGGATCGGCGGGGTCGGAAAGTGGCGTGCGCGATGCGCTGGAGACCCTGATCGGCGGCCTGACCAAGGGCCGGATCGCGGTCGGCTGTTTCGCCTCGAACGTAGCGCGGATGGACAGTGTGATCCGTGCGGCCGAACTGGCCGGACGGCGCATCTTCCTGGCCGGACGGTCGATGCACCGGATCACGGCGGCGGCCAAGCACGTCGGCCTTCTGGCCAACACCAAGAAATTCCTGTCGGACGAGGAAGCCCGCGTCTGGCCCGCCGACCAGATCCTGTATCTTTGCACCGGCAGCCAGGGCGAGCAGAACGCGGCCCTGGCGCGCGTCGCCAACGGCACCCATCCGACGATGAAGCTGGGCCTGGGCGATCACTGCATCTTCTCGTCGCGGGTCATTCCGGGCAATGAACTGTCCATCGGCCGGCTGCAGGACAAGCTGGCCGACCGGGGGGTGCGCCTCTACACCGAGAAGGATCATCCCGGAATCCACGTCTCGGGCCACCCGTGCCGCGACGAACTGCGCCAGATGTATGCCTGGGCCCGCCCCAAAATCGCCGTTCCGACCCACGGTATGCGCCGCCACCTGATGGAACACGCCAATCTGGCCAAGGACATCGGCGTCAAGGAGACGGTCACGCCGCGCAATGGCGACATGGTGCGTCTGGCTCCCGGCCCGGCGGTCATCATCGACGAAGTGCCCAGCGGACGTCTGTATGTCGATGGCGGACGTCTGGTGACCGAACAGGGCGAGGCCCTGCACGAACGTCGCCACGCCTCGACCAACGGTGTGCTGATCGTCAGCTTCGCCATGGACAAGCGCGGCAAGATCGTCAGCGACATCGACGTGCGGGCCATCGGCCTGCCGGGTGATGACGAACGACCTCTGGGCGATGCCCTCGACGACCTGGCAGAACGCGCCGAGGCGGCGGTGCTGAAGCTGAAGGGCGAGGCCCTGATGGATGAGATGGTCATCGAACAGGCCGTGTCGCGCGTGCTGAAGAAGGCCAGCCAGCAGATCTGGGACCGGCGCCCGATCGTGGAGACGGTCATCCTGAGGCTGTAACGCAACCTTGACCGTGCGGGCGCATTCGGCGGTCAGACGGGGAGGCGTGGATGGGATCGGTCAGGGACAGGCTTTGGAAGGCGGTCGGTCAGACGCGCGCCGTCGGGCGGCGTGTGCTAGAGCGATGGCGCCATGCCAAACACCCCTGGCACGGCTGGCGGCGTTGGGCGGTGATCACGGGCGAGGCGACCGCGGGGCTGATCCTGGTTTTTGCCGTGGTCAATCTGACGCTGAGCCTGACCACCTTCCGGGGCGACGATCCGTCGGGTCGGATGCGGCATGAATTGGTCGGGCTGTGGCACAGCCCGCCGGACGGAGAACCCCTGTCGCAGACCGGGTTCATCAGCCTGTACGGCAAGGCCCTGGGGGCTGAACCCAGCGCTGACCAGATCCGGGCCTATGTCTCTGATCAGGCATTGGACGATGAGTTCCTTCTGGATCACCTGCTGACCGATCACATCGTGCAGCGGTTCGGGCGGGTCGACAGCCGGACCCTTCCGGTCGGAGTCTATGTCGGGGCTCATGCCCTGGGACCGGACGGCCTGCCGTTCGTGCCGGTGACCAAATACTTGGCGCACTATCTGCTGTTTCCCCGCCACGCCTACATCCTGGTCGTGCCGCCGCAGGGCCCGGCGATGACCTTTTCGGCCAGCCAGGCCGGAAAGTTCGACCCTCGCGCCGACCATCCGGACGAGTTGAGGGCCGAGATCGCGCCCTTCGATGCCCAGGCCTATGACTTTCCCAGTTCCGGCCAGGCACTGCATGAGATGACGCTGATCACCCGTGACCCACGCGCCACGACCTGGGCGATGGATCGGCTGACGGCGGCGCGCGACCGGCTGGCCGACAGCGGCACACGCTATGGACTGTTGGCGCCCAACTCCAACACGGTAATCGGCTGCATCCTGGAGCAGTCCGGCGTGGTGACACGTGAACAGCGGTCGACGGTCATCCTGGCGTTGCGCGCCCCCGGCTATGGCGCGGATTGCGATTGAGGCGCGCTGATTTGGCTTGAGCAGGGCCGGGCGTTCTGTGGCAAGAGATGGCCGACGTCATCGGAGAGCACCCGCCACATGATCGGCAGACTGAACCACGTCGGGGTTGCGACCCCCTCGATCGAAGCCAGCGTGGCCCTGTATCGCGATATCCTGGGCGTCACCGCGATCGGTGATCCGTTCGATATGCCGGCGCAGGGCGTCCGCGTCTGTTTCGTGGATCTGCCCAACAGCCAGATCGAACTGATCGAGCCGCTCGGCGAGGATTCGCCGATCCACGGCTTCCTGGCCAAGAACCCCAAGGGCGGCCAGCATCACGTCTGTTTCGAGGTTGAGGACATCCTGGCCGCGCGCGACGATCTCCGGGCGAAGGGGGCGATCATCCTGGGCACGGGCGAGCCGCGTATCGGCGCGCATGGGACGCCGATCCTGTTTGTCCATCCCAAGGACATGGGCGGGGTTCTGATCGAACTGATGGAAGCGCCCAAAGGGGAGGGACACTGATGTTCATGCCGATAGGCCCGGTGACCATGTTCGCCGTCTATGTCGTCTGCTGGTGGGTCGTGCTGTTCGCTGTCCTGCCGCTGGGGGCCTCCGCCGAGTTGCACAAGCCGCCCACCGACGGAGCGCAATGGGGAGCCCCCGAAAACCCGAACCTGAAGCGGAAATTCATCACGACCACCTGGGTGTCCTTCATCCTGTGGGGGGTGGTTATGCTGATCATCTTCACCGGCTGGCTGCCGCTTCCCAGCCTGGGATGAAGACTGGCGACTCGTGGCCTAGCTTTCGCCCCGGTCACCCGGCTAAAGCACTTGTCTCACGCCTGTTTCCCGAGAATGCCTCATGCGCCTGTCGCGCTATTTCCTGCCCACGCTGAAGGACACCCCGTCCGAGGCCCAAATCATTTCGCACCAGCTGATGCTGCGCGCCGGCCTGGTGCGCCAGGAGGCGGCGGGCATCTATGCCTGGCTGCCGCTGGGTCTGCGGGTGCTGCGGAAGATCGAGACGATCGTGCGTGAGGAGCAGCAGCGGGCGGGCGCGGTCGAACTGTTGATGCCGACGCTGCAACTGGCCGACCTGTGGCGCGAGTCGGGCCGCTATGACGCCTATGGCCCCGAGATGCTGCGGATCACCGACCGACACGAGCGCGAGCTGCTGTACGGGCCGACCAATGAGGAGATGATCACCGACATCTTCCGGGCCTATGTGAAAAGCTACAAGGCGCTGCCGCTGAACCTGTTTCACATCCAGTGGAAATTCCGGGACGAGCGCCGCCCCCGGTTCGGCGTCATGCGCGGCCGCGAGTTCCTGATGAAGGACGCCTATTCCTTCGACGTGGACGAGGCCTCGGCGCGCAAGGCGTATAACCGGATGTTCGTGGCCTATCTGAACACCTTTGCCCGCATGGGCCTGAAGGCTGTGCCGATGCGGGCCGATGCCGGGCCCATCGGGGGCGATCTGAGCCACGAGTTCATCGTCCTGGCCGACACGGGCGAGAGCGCGGTCTTCTGCGATCGCAAACTGGTCGAGATGCCCGCCCCCGGCGCGGATGTGGACTGGAACGACCTTCAGGCCATCGTCGACGAGCGGATCTCGCTCTATGCCGCGACCGAGGAAATGCATGACGCCGCCGCCTTTGAAAGCCAGACGGCCGAGGCCGACCGGCTGTCGGCGCGCGGTATCGAAGTGGGGCACATCTTCTACTTCGGCACCAAATACTCGGTACCCATGAAGGCCAATGTCCAGGGACCGGACGGCAAAGATGCCCCCGTGCACATGGGCAGCTATGGCGTCGGGGTGTCGCGCCTTCTGGGGGCCATTATCGAGGCCAGCCACGACGAGGCGGGCATCATCTGGCCCGACGCCGTGGCCCCGTTCGATGTGGTGGTCATCAATCTGCGGACCAATGACGAGGCGGTCTGCGTGGCGTGCGAGGACGCGGTGGAGCGGCTGGAAGCGGCCGGTTTCGACGTCCTGTACGACGACACCGACGAGCGGCCGGGCGGCAAATTCGCCACCGCCGACCTGATCGGTATTCCCTGGCAACTGACGATCGGACCCAAGGGCGTTGCCGAGGGGGTGGTCGAGCTGAAACGCCGGGCGACGGGCGAGAAAATGACCCTGCCGCTGGATGCCGCGCTGGAGCGCCTGGCCGGATGACCCAGACGACATTCGACGACAAACCGACCAAACCAGCCGGCCCCTTTTCCGCCTGGGAGATCGGACTGGCCCTGCGCTACCTGCGGGCCAAGCGCAGCGAGGGCGGCATCGCCCTGATCGCGGTGATCTCTTACGTCGCCATCTCTCTGGCGGTCATGGCCCTGATCACGGTCATGAGCATCATGGCCGGGTTCCGCAGCGAACTGCTCAGCCGGATGCTGTCGTTCAACGGCCATATGTACGTCCAGGGACAGGTCCTGAACGCCACGGATCGCGACCAGGCCCTGGCCCGCATCGCTGACGTCCCCGGCGTGGTCAGCGTCACGCCGCTGGTCGAGGCCCAGTCGCTGGTTCGAGGCGGGGGCCAGACGACGGGGGCCATCGTCCGGGGCCTGCGTCCTGGCGACCTGGACAGCATGAGCTTCGTCAATGATAGCCTGACCGACCAGGCGCGGGCCACATTCGGCCAGGGGGCCTATGGCGGTGATCGAATTCTGATCGGCAAGGCCCTGGCGACGCAGCTGGGCCTGGGTGTCGGGGCCCCGATCACCCTGTATTCGCCGACGGGGGCCGACAGCGCTTTCGGCAATCTGGGCGGGCTGGAAAAGACCTATGTCGTCGGCGGCGTATTCAGTTCGGGCACGGCCGATTTCGATCGTGGCTTCATCTTCATGCCGCTGGAACAGGCCCAGCTCTTCTATGGCAAGGAGGGCCTGTGGGACGTGATCGAGGTCAAGGTGGCCGAGCCGGATCGGGTCGCCGACAGCCTGGACGCTGTGCGTCAGGCGGCGGGGTCGGGCGCGATAGTCAGCGACTGGCGCGATCGCCTGGCGGCCTTCTGGGGGGCGCTGAAGATCGAGCGTGTGGCCATGAGCATCATCCTGGGCCTGGTGGTCGCCATCGCCGCACTGAACATCATCTCCGGCATCGTCATGCTGGTGAAGAACAAGACCCGCGACATCGCCATCCTGCGGACCGTCGGGGCCAGCCAAGGTTCCATGCTGCGGATATTCTTCGTGGCGGGGGCCACGATCGGGATCGCGGGCACGGCGACAGGCCTGATTCTGGGCCTGCTGTTCTGCCTGAACATCGGTTCGATCCAGCATTTCCTGGAGGCGCTGTTCCGGGTCCAGCTGTTCAATGCCGACGTCTATATGCTGGATGCCGTCCCGGCCCTGGTCGATCCGGGCGATGTCTTCTGGGTCACCGTCTGGTCGCTGTTCATGTCCTGCGTGGCCGGGCTGCTGCCCTCATGGCAGGCGGCCAAGCTCGATCCCGTCGAGGCCCTTCGCTATGAGTGATCCTGTCCTGTCCGTGCGCGGGGTCACCCGCACCTATGACACCGCCTCCGGCGGTCTGACCGTGCTGCGCGGTGTCGATCTGGATGTCCGTCCCGGCGAGGTTGTCGGGCTGATCGGACCTTCGGGATCGGGTAAGTCGTCGCTGCTCCATGCAGCAGGCCTGCTGGAGCGGCCGACCGAGGGCGTGATCCGCATCGACGGCGAGGACGTTGGTGGCCTGGACGAAGGGGCCCGGACGCGGATCCGGCTGGGCCGGATCGGTTTCGTCTATCAGTTTCACCATCTGCTGCCCGAGTTCGATGCGCTGGACAATGCGGCCCTGCCGCTGCGGATCGCAGGGGTCAAGCTGGGGGCTGCCCGTGCCCGGGCCGCCGGCCTGTTGACCGACCTGGGCCTGGGTGACCGCCTGAAGCATCAGCCGGCGCAACTGTCGGGCGGCGAACGTCAGCGGGTCGCCGTCGCGCGGGCCCTGGCCAATCGACCCCGTCTGTTGCTGGCGGACGAACCCACGGGCAACCTGGACCCCGCCACCAGCCAGACCGTGTTCGAGGCCCTGCATCGGCTGGTCAAGGACACGGGTGTCGCGGCTCTGATCGCCACCCACAACATGGAACTGGCCGGCCATATGGACCGGGTCTTCGCCATCAAGGACGGCCATCTGGAAGAGCGCCCGGCCGAGAGCCATGCCTATTGACCGGCCGGCGTCCGCTCGTCTGAGGTCCTGATTGCCATGTCCCATATTCCGCCGCTGGATCCCAATGTCGCCGCCCGGAAGGGGTTTCGTGAGTCTGAGGAACGACTGAAGCGCTTCTGGACCCTCGCCGATGTCCGGCCCGAGGCCGAAGGTTGGCTGGTCGTTCTGGACGGCCGCGCCCCCAAGACACCGGCCGGAAGCCGGTTCGTCCTGCCCACCGAGGCGGTCGCGCGGTTGGTCGCTGGCGAGTGGGGGGCGCAGGGCGAGTTCATCGATCCCGGCACCATGCCCGCCACACGCCTGACCGCGACCGCCATCGACCGCGTCAGCCAGGCGCGCGAACCGGTCGCCGACGAGATCGCCGCCTTCGCCGGATCGGACCTGCTCTGCTACCTCGCCGAGTCTCCCAGCTCGCTGGTGGCCGAGCAGGAGCGTGAATGGGGAGCCTGGCGCCAATGGGCGGCCACGGCCCACGGCATTGTCCTCGAACCGGCGCAGGGTATCGTCCACCGGGCCCAGGACCCGCAGGCCCTGGCGCGGGTCCGGGCCCTGGCCCTGGCCCTTGACGATTTCGCCCTGACCGGGCTGGCGACGGCGGTGCCGCTGTTGGGGTCGGCGGTCCTCGGCCTTGCCCTGCAGCAGGGGGCGATCGCGGGAGAGACGGCGTTCGACCTCAGCCGGCTCGATGAGGCCTTTCAGGAGCGCCAGTGGGGCGCGGATGCGGAGGCGGCCCTTCGCACTGAAGCGCGGCGCGCGGAAGCCATTCTGCTGGATCGTTGGTTCAAGGCTCTGGACGCTATGCCACCGCGCGCTATATGAAACCGTATTGGTTACAGATGGCGGCCCGTCGGTCGCTCGCACTCGGAGATGCAAAATGCTGACCCTGTTTATTTCGCCCGGTGCCTGCGCCATGGCCTCGCATATCGCCTTGGAAGAGGCGGGCGTCGAGCATGAGATTCAGGTCATCGATTTGCGTCAGGGCCAGCAGAAGACCCCGGAGTATCTGGCTATAAATCCCGCCGGGGCCACCCCCGCGCTGAGGACTGAGCAGGGTGTGCTCACCCAGAATGCGGCCATCCTGGCCTGGGTGGCCCAGACCTGGCCGGAAAAGAAACTGGCTCCGGTGGATGACCTGTTCCAGTTCGCGCGGTTCAATGCCTTCAACGGCTTCCTCTCCTCATCCCTGCATCCGGCGATGGGACGACTGCTGTTCAGCCGTCCGCCGCTGGAGGGCGACGCCCGCGATCAGGCGGTGGATTTTGCTCTGTCGAAGCTGCAACTGGTCGAGGACGGCCTGCTGGAAGGGCCGTGGGTGTTCGGCCAGACCTATACCCTGTCGGACGGGTATCTATCGGTCTTCACGCGTTGGGCGCGTCAGGCCACGCTTCTGGATGCCGGACGGTTTCCCAGGTTGAACGCCCATCTGGACGCGGTTCAGGCGCGTCCGGCGGTTCAACGGATGCTGGCGGCCGAGGGCCTCACAGCAGTCTGACGGTCAGGAACGGTCAGGAACGGTCAGGGGACGCGGCCGGCCCGTTGGTTCAGCCTTCGCCGAACAGAGGGTCCCGCCATGCTGCCATCGATCGCCGCCGTCATCCTGCTGCTGAGCCCGCTCCAAGACCCGCCCCGCACCACGCCGGTCACGGACGGGGAGCACGCCCAATGTGTCGCCGCCGCCGTCACCATGCTCCACAATCTGGACGGCATGGAGCAAGAGGGCATACCCGTCGATGAAGTGGCGGAGCTTCGTCAGATGCGGACCGATTCCACACGTCTGCTGGAAAGCTATCGCTCCCGAATGACGGGGCCGGAGGGCCAGGTTTTCCTGCAGCGATCGATGGATGCCGTCGACTCACTGACCGGTATGACCGGCGGACAGGTGGAATCGCTGATCGCCTCCTGTCTTCCGGAGTGATCGCCGGCCACCGGGCGTTCAACACAGGTTAACTTCGGTTCGATATTCTGATCGACCAAGGAAACCTCAGGCTATGATTCAGACTCGCGAACTGTCTGCCCAACACGCTCTCATCATGGATCAGTCGCGAAGACTGGCCGGACTGGTGGCCGACGTCGGATCGCGCGGAGACGCCATGATCGTGCGTCGCCTGATGGAATCGATCGACAGTCTTCTGGTGGAGCATCTGTCGATCGAGGATACCCAACTCTATCCCGCCCTGATGAACGCCGACGAAGCGGAATTGCGCGACACGGCCATGTCGGCGTTCGAGGACATGGGCGGCCTTTGCGCCGTCTGGGCTCATCACCGCGATCGCTGGACGATCGATGCCATCCTGGCCGATCCCCGCCGCTTCCGTACGGCCACCGAGGACATCGTCGGCGCCCTGGCCCTGAGGATCGCGATGGAGGAGAGTGTCCTGTATCCGGCGTTCGACTCCCTGCGTCCGGACGGCGAACGGTCATCCGCCGCAGCCTGAGCACGCGGGCGGCTGCGATCATTCTTTGGTGAACGTGCGAATGTCATCGGGGCTTGTAATCCCGTCTCCATAAGGGCAAACGGGCCTCGGTCGGCTCGGCGAAATCGAACAGGAAGGTCCGCGCGTGGGGATGCGCGAGGATCGGGGGCGTCGTCGCAGCGGACACGAACGCTTGCTCGCCCCAAAAAGGCCCGAACCCGAACGGTATCCCGATCCCATGCATCTTTTCGGCATGATCTCCAACGACATCGCCATCGACCTCGGCACCGCCAACACCCTCATCTACATGAAGGGCAAGGGTATCGTGCTGAACGAGCCGTCCGTGGTCGCCCTCAGGAACGTCGGTGGACGGAAGATCGTCCATGCCGTGGGCATAGAGGCCAAGCAGATGCTGGGCCGGACGCCGGGCCACATGGAAGCCATCCGCCCGATGCGCGACGGGGTCATCGCCGACTTCGAAGTCGCCGAGGAGATGATCAAGCACTTCATCAGGAAGGTTCACAACCGCAAGGGCTTCGTGAACCCCAAGGTCATCGTCTGCGTGCCGTCCGGTGCGACCGCGGTCGAGCGCCGCGCCATCAACGATTCTTGCCTGAACGCCTCGGCCCGCCGGGTCGGCCTGATCGACGAGCCGATCGCCGCCGCGATCGGCGCGGGCCTGCCGATCCACGAACCAACCGGCTCGATGGTCGTCGACATCGGCGGCGGCACCACCGAGGTGGCCGTGTTGTCGCTGTCGGGCATTGTCTATTCGCGCTCGGTCCGTGTCGGCGGCGACAAGATGGACGAGGCGATCATCAGCTATATGCGCCGCAACCATAACCTCCTGATCGGCGAAACGACCGCCGAGCGGATCAAGAAGGACATCGGCACCGCCCGCATCCCGTCCGACGGCGAAGGTCTGTCGATCGAGGTCAAGGGCCGCGATCTGATGCAGGGCGTGCCTCGCGAGGTACGTATGAGCGAGCGCCAGGCCGCCGAGGCCCTGGCCGAACCGGTCACCCAGATCATCGAGGCGGTCAAGGTCGCCCTGGAAGCCACGCCTCCGGAACTGGCCGCCGACATCGCCGACAAGGGCATCATGCTCACCGGTGGTGGGGCACTGCTGCGGGGTCTGGATGCCGAGATCCGTGATCACACCGGCCTGCCGGTGTCGGTGGCCGATGACCCGTTGTCCTGCGTCGCTATCGGCTGCGGCCGGGTGCTGGAGCATCCGCGCTGGATGCGCGGCGTCCTCGATTCCGCCCTCTGACGACAACGGGACGGGCGGCACGCGCTGACCCGGCTCTGTGCGAAAGACGCCGGTTCCCATCCGGCATGGATTTTGCGATAGGCAGGCACGATCGGCGGGAAGGTCCCGTCGATTCTCAATATTTGCAGGAAGGCGCGCCGTGGCGTTTCGCGACGGACCGTTCGAGAACCTAAAGGTCCCGCTGACTTGGACGGCGGCGGTCGTGGTCGTGGTCGCCATCGTGGCCTCCATCCTGCTGCTGCTCGGCGACCGGCGCGAGACGCCCGGTGGCTATGGCCCTGTTCGCGCCGGGGCCGATGCGGCGACAGGCCCCGTGGCCGGCGTCCTGGCGGCCCCCGTGCGTTGGGCCGGAGCGCTCAGCGACTATGTCGGGGGCTATTTCTTCGCCGTGTCGGAGAACCGCCGGCTCAAGGCGCAGATCGCCGAACTCCAGCCCTGGCGGGACCAGGCGATCGCGCTGAAGAACGTCAATGCCCGCTATGAGGCCATGCTGGGTATCCGTACGGAGCCGCCGGTGCCCATGGTCACGGCCCGCTCGATCTCGGAATCGCGCGGCCCCTTCGCCAATGCCCGACTGATCGACGTCGGGGCCTCGCGAGGGGTGAAGATCGGCAATCCCGTGATCAATGAACACGGCCTGGTGGGTCGCGTCATCGGCACGTCGCCGGGCGTCAGCCGGACCCTGCTGCTGACCGATGTGACCAGCCGCACGCCGGTCCTGATCGACCGGACCGATGCCCGCGCCATGCTGACCGGCGACGGCAGCGGCAACCCCAGGCTGGAGTTCGTGCGCGGCACCGACTCGGTGCGTGCAGGGGATCGCATCCTCACATCCGGGGATGGAGGCGGCTTGCCACGCGGCGTCCCGATCGGGGTGGCCGCGCGGGGCGTGGACGGGACCTGGCGGGTCAAGCTGTTCAGCGACCGGGGGGCGATCGATTTCGTGCGGGTCATGCTGTTCCAGGATTTCGGCCAGCTGGTGGATCCCGAGGCGTTGAATGCGCCCCCCCTGGCCGGGTTCGGCACGGCACCGCCGCCTTCGGCCGAGCAGGCCGCGGCCATCACCGATGCGACGACGCGGCGGGCGACGGCGGCTGCGGCACCGTCGATACC
>Ga0209066_10002740_pt1 | contig 20976 bp, 17 predicted proteins | sample All_14_2_FD_187198 | JGI IMG/M metagenome (GOLD analysis project Ga0209066, IMG submission 187198) | Freshwater microbial communities in response to fracking from Pennsylvania, USA - Allegheny Zone_MetaG_DW_15 (SPAdes) (version 2) ... | reverse complement strand
CCACAAACACCACGCCACCCAAGGCTTGCGCCATGCCGGGCTCGGTGACAAAGGCATTGCCGCCCAGCACACCCGCCAACCCGGCTAGCGCACACCCCGCGCCAAACACGCTGGTGAACACCCGCGGCACGTTGTGGCCCAGCGCCTGCGCCATGTCCGGGTGGGTGAGCGCCGCCCGAATCACCAGCCCGGCGCGGGTGCGTACCAGCAGCGCCAGCGCGCCCAACACGCCCAGCGTGACGGCCATGATGAACGCGCGGTACAGCGGAAACTGGGTGTCGAACACGGTCAGCAGCGGCCCATCCAGTGCCGCTGGCACGCGGTAATCGACCGAACTGCGGCCCCACACCAATTGCACGATTTCGACCACGATGTAGCTCAGTCCAAAGGTGATCAGCAGCTCGGACATGTGGCCAAAACGGCGCACCCGGCGCAGGCCCAAGCGCTCAAAGACCGCGCCCAGCAGCCCCACACCCAGCGGCGCCAGCAGCAACGCGGGCCAAAAGCCCAGCCAGGCACTCACGCTGTAGGCCAGGTACGCCCCCATCATGTAAAAGGAGGCGTGGGCAAAGTTAAGCACCCCCATCATGCCCCAGATCAGCGTCAGCCCCGCGCTCAGCAAAAACAGCAACAAGCCGTAGCTCAAACCATTCAACAGGGACAGGGTGATAAATGCCATTCAAGAGAACAAAGAGGTGCCAGAGGGGGTCGAGGTGGCACGGTCAAGCTGGATTTTCAACGCAAATCCGGCAGCAGGTAGTCTTTCAGCACCTCACGCAGCTTGCTTTTTTGCATCTTGCCGGTGGCGCCCATCGGGATGGCTTCCATGAAGATAACGTCATCCGGAACCTGCCATTTGGCGCACTTGCCTTCGTAAAAAGCCAGCAACGCCTCTCGTGTCACCTCGGTGCCGGGCTTTTTGACCACGGCGACGACCGGGCGCTCATCCCATTTGGGGTGTTTCATGCCGATACACGCCGCCATGGCAATGGCCGGATGCGCCACGGCGATGTTCTCAAGGTCGATGGAGCTGATCCACTCGCCGCCGGACTTGATCAGGTCTTTGCTGCGGTCGGTGATCTGCATGTAACCATCCGCGTCAATGCTGGCCACGTCGCCGGTGGGGAACCAGCCGTCCACCAGCGGTGTCACGGTCTGGGTGTCACCCTCGCCCCGGTAATACTCACGGATGACCCACGGGCCTTTGACCAGCAGGTCACCGCAGCTGTGGCCGTCCCAGGGCAACTCCTCACCTTCGCCGTTGACGATCTTCATGTCGATGCCATACAGCGCGCGGCCCTGCTTCAGGCGCACCTTCATCTTGTCGTCTTCAGACAAAGTGAGGTGTTTGTTTTTCAGGGTACACAAGGTGCCCAGCGGGCTCATTTCGGTCATGCCCCAGGCGTGCAACACCTCCACGCCAAACTGATCGTTGAACGCGGTGATCATGGCCGGTGGGCAGGCCGAGCCACCGATCACCGTGCGTTTCAGGCTGGAAAATGTGAGCTTGTTGGCCTGCATGTGACCCAGCAGCATCTGCCACACGGTGGGCACACCGGCGGCATAAGTCACTTTCTCCAGCTCGATCAGGTCATACACCGATTTGCCGTCCATGCCCGGGCCCGGAAACACCAGCTTGGCGCCAGTGAGCGCGGCGGAATACGGAATACCCCAGGCGTTGACGTGGAACATCGGCACCACCGGCAGGATGCTGTCGCGCGCCGAGAGGCACATCACATCCGGCAGCGCCGCCGCGTAGGCGTGCAGCACGGTGGAGCGGTGGCTGTACAGGGCAGCCTTCGGGTTGCCGGTGGTGCCGCTGGTGTAACACATGCTCGATGCGGTGTTCTCGTCCAGCTCGGGCCAGGTGTAGGTGACCGGCTGCACCGCCAGCAGAGTTTCGTAACTTTGCAGGTTCGGGATGCCGCTGTCCGCAGGCAATTTGTCGGCATCACACAGCGCCACCCAGTGCTTGACGCTGGCGCATTTGCTGTGGATGGCTTTGACAATCGGCAGGAAAGTCATGTCAAAACACACCACCTGGTCCTGCGCGTGGTGGATCACCCAGGCGATTTGCTCGGGGTGCATGCGCGGGTTGATGGTGTGTAACACACGGCCCGAACCACTGACGCCAAAGTACATCTCCAGATGCCGGTAGCCGTTCCAGGCGATCGACGCCACGCGCTCGCCGGGCTGGATCTTGAGCGCATCGAGCACGTTGGCCAGCTGGCGGGAGCGCTGGGCGGCCTCTTGGTAGGTGTAGCGGTGGATGTCGCCCTCCACCCGCCTGGAAACGATCTCGCCTTCGCCATGGTGGCGCGCGGCAAAGTCGATCAATGACGATATGGTCAGCGCCTGGTTTTGCATCAGTCCGAGCATGTCCCTACTCCTCTTTATGGTTGACTTAACCGCCCATCGTACTGCCAAACCCAGACCTGTCCCAGGCGCAACAGCTCCTGACAAACCCGCACCGTCGGCACCTGATGAGCGTCAGGCTGGCGGGATCAAGCTGGCGTGAAACGCCCGGTCGCCTTGCAAGATGTGCCGGGCCACCAGCTCGTTGACCACAAAATCGATCAATGCGCCCTCCGTCGCCGCACTGACCGCGTCAGTCTGGGTACTGGCAAACAGCGCCTGTGCGCGCTGCACCAGCGTGCGATGCTCCTGGGCGTGTGCTGCCAGATGGGCATAGCCGCAATCCGCCAGAATCGCCTCTTCGTGCGCAAAGTGGGTTTGCGCGTGGGCCAGCAGGCTGGCAAAGGCCGCCGCAAAGGCCTGCGGCTGCTGGCTGCGCCGGGCCACGGTGTCCAGCAGGGCATTGGCTTCATCAAACAGCGCCTGGTGCTCCTGATCAATGACCGGGTTGCCAGAGGCAAAAGCCGCCTTCCAGCGCAGATGCACATACGAGCTGCGATGCGCTGCGGTATCGTCCAGTTTGGGCGCTGTGGCCGGCACGCTAAGGACCACGGCGTTGCGCCCACCCTTTTTGGCACGGTACATGGCCTCGTCGCCCAGACGCAGCAGGTCTTTTTCAGAGTCCGCGTGATCGGGGTACAGCGCCACGCCAATGCTTGACGAGATGCTGAGCGCCACGCCCTGATCGGTCAAAAATTCCTGCGCCAGCGCCTGGCAGATTTTGTCGGCCACCAGGGTGGCGTCATCCACCACCTGCAGGTCGGGCAGCAGCACCACGAACTCGTCGCCACCGAGTCGCCCGGCCGTGTCAGAGGCGCGTATGCAACTCTGAATACGCCGCGCCACCGCCTGCAGCAGCCAGTCGCCCACCTCGTGACCCAACTCGTCATTGATCGGTTTGAAGCGGTCCAGGTCAATGAACAGCAAGGCCAACCGGGTTTGGGCGCGGCGCGCACGGGCCAACTGCTGCGACAGGCGTTCAGCCACCAGGCGACGGTTGGGCAGCTGGGTCAGCGGGTCATAAAACGCGAGTTGGCGTACCTGGTGATCCATCAGTACCCGCTCGGTGATGTTCTCCAGCGACACCACGGCCCCGCGCAGCGCCTGGCCCTGCAATGGCGTCACACTCATGCTTAACCAGGGCTGCCCGGGTCGCAGCGGGGACTGGTATTCACGGTAAAAGCGCTGCAAGCGCCCGTCCAGCACCGCCTGCACCCCATCAGGTACCGTCATCACGTCGGCGTCCGATTCGGCCCGGGTGCCCAACTCCTGCCAACCAGCCAGGTAGTTGGTACCCACATCGGCACCCACAACGTTGCGCGCTGGCACGGCGCCTGATGCCGACGCACCGGCTGGCATCTGGCGCGGTGCCGCGCGGTGCCAGATGTCATTGGCGGCCACGATCACGCCTTGCGCGTCGAGCACGGCGATCTCCGCGGTGACCGAATTGAGCACCGCCTGTTTGAGCAACTCGTTGTCGCGCAGCACTTTTTTCTGTTGCAACAAGACATCAAACAAGCGGTTGAAACCGCCCACCAATTGACCCACCTCATCTTGCCGCACCACCGGCAAGGCCTGGGGTGGCTGGTTATGGCGGACAAAGCCATCCAGCAGCCGCACCGCCGTGGTCATCGGCGCCAGCTGCCAACGCAGCAGCCACCAAATCAGCAGCATGCTCAGCAGGCCCAGCAACACCACAGCCATGCGGGAGCGATTTTTCAGGGCGTCGATCAGCGCAAAGGTCTCCGAGGGCAGCAGCGTGACCGAGGTATACCAACCCGCCATCGGAATCTGCCGCACGCTGACCAGCACCTCCACACCATGCGGGTTGACCACCCGCGCCGTGCCCTCAAAACCCTGCACAAAACGGTCAATCCAGGGGCTGATGCCAGCGGCAGGTAGCACCTCCAAAAGGCGTGGGGTGTCAGAAGTCGCAAAGATCAGCCGCTGGCTGGCGTCAATCAGGAAAAAATGGCCGCTTTTGCCATACCGGTGCGCCGCCAGCTGGCTCAGAAAATTGGGTTGATCCAGCCTGATTTCCCCAGCCAACGCGCCCACCACCGTACCCTGCGGGCCGCGCAGCGGCACCGCCATGAGCAGCGACGCGGTGTTGAGCTCAGAGTGGGGCTGGATACGCCCCACCAGCGGCGTGCCGTCTTGCAGTACCTGGGCGATTTCGGGCGGCGTCTGGCTGGTAGGGCCCGTGCTCGGCGTCAACGCTGACAGGCTGGTCAGCAAGCCCCGGGGGGTCCAGACCTGCAGACCGCTGTTGAACAGCCCGGTCAAAAATTGACGCTGCAACAAAAAGGCTTGCAGTGCAGCCGGGTCGGCCAACCGCTGCTCCGACACCTCGGACGCGATGGTGGTCAGCGCATCCAACCGGGCTTGCAAGCCGTGGTTGATCTCGGCGGTGAGCAGATTCAGCGCCGAGCGCTGTTGCTCGCCGGTGTACAGCAACAGCTCTTCGCGCAACAGCCCCTTGACATAAAAGCCCAGCGACAAGAAGCTCGCTACAAACACCAGCAGCGTCAACAGCGAGACGCGGGTTTTGAGGGACTGCGGTTGAAAGCGCTCAAGAAGCATGAGTAACCCACAGTAACGGACCACGTTTTGGGAGGCCAGGCAACCCGGTGGATGCCCCTGCCAACAGTGAGTTTGAAGGCGGAACGACACAATTCACATATGAATGTCGCTCAGGAATGTTACCAAATCGTCGATGCCGGCTTGACCTGGCGCAATCGCTTTCACGCCCTGGGGCCGCGCTTTTACACCCCGCTGGCCCCGCAACCTTTGCCAGCGCCCTACTGGGTGGGGCACAGCCAGGCCAGCGCAGCGCTGATTGGCCTGAATGCCCATTGGGCTCAATCGGATGCGTTGCTGCAGGTGCTCTCCGGCAACCAGCCGCTGTCGGGCACACAGCCGCTGGCCAGCGTCTACAGCGGGCACCAATTTGGCCACTGGGCCGGGCAACTGGGTGATGGCCGGGCGATTTTGCTGGGCGAGACCCAAGGCTGGGAGATTCAGCTCAAGGGCTCGGGCCTGACACCGTATTCGCGCATGGGCGACGGCCGGGCCGTGTTGCGCAGCAGCATCCGCGAGTTTTTATGCTCCGAAGCCATGGCCGCGCTGGGCATCCCGACCACGCGGGCGCTGTGCATCACCGGATCAGACGCGCCGGTGATGCGCGAAACCGTGGAAACCGCCGCGGTGGTGACGCGGCTGGCGCCAAGTTTCATCCGGTTTGGCCATTTCGAGCACTTTGCCAGCCGCGGCCAGACCACCGAGCTGCAGACGCTGGCCGACTTTGTCATCGACCATTTTTACCCGGCATGCCGCAGCCAGCCCGCACTGGGCGACAACGTGTATGCCAGCTGGTTGCAGGCGGTGGTGGAACGCACCGCGGTGATGGTGGCGCACTGGCAGGCGGTGGGTTTTTGCCATGGGGTGATGAACACCGACAACATGAGCATTTTGGGTCTGACCATCGACTACGGCCCGTTCGCTTTCCTGGATGCGTTTGACCCCGGCTTTATTTGCAACCACACCGACCGCGGTGGCCGCTACGCGTTTGACCAGCAACCCCAGATCGCCCACTGGAACCTGTACGCGCTCGCGCACGCGCTGCTGCCTTTGATCCAGCAACCCACCCTGGCCGAGCAGGCGCTGGCCGCTTTTGAGCCCACTTACAAGCGCACCTACCAACGCCTGATGTTGGCCAAACTGGGCTTGGGCGGCCTGTTGCCACCCGAGCCCGGGATGGAGGCGCAAGCGGACAGCCACCCCACCGAAAGCGACGACAGCGTTGTCCAGTCCATGTCCGCACTGATCCGCGACGCGCTGGCGCTGCTGGCGCAAGACCGGGTGGACTACACCATCTTCTGGCGCCGCCTGAGCCACGCCCGCGCCAGTGGCCACTATGAACCGGTGCGTGACCTGTTCATCAGCCGCCCCGCTTTTGACGCTTGGTTGCGACGCTATCAAGCGCTGGTAGACCCATCGGACAACGGGATACAAGCCCATGGGATGCTTCAAGCCAACCCCAAATACGTGCTGCGCAATTATTTGGCCGAACAAGCCATCGAGGCCGCGCGGCAAAAAGACTTCAGCGGCGTGGCCAATTTGCTGACCGTCTTGCAGCAGCCATATGACGACCACCCGGCGTTTGAAGCACTGGCCGGTTTTCCGCCGGACTGGGCGAGCAAAATCGAGATCAGTTGCAGTTCATGAACCCTTCAGAGTCCCAACGATGACCTTCCCCATCCAAAAATCAGATACCGAGTGGCAAGCGCTGCTCAAAACCAAGGGCGCTGAACCCGGTGCCTTCCAGATCACGCGAGAGGCCGCCACCGAGCGGCCTTTCACTGGCAAATACGCCCGCCACTGGGCCGATGGCAGCTACCACTGCATCTGCTGCGACAACAAGCTGTTTGACGCCGACACCAAGTTCGACGCGCACTGCGGCTGGCCCAGCTTTTCGCTGGCGGTGCCCGGCGCCATCCAGGAGATCACCGACACCAGCCACGGCATGACCCGGGTGGAAACGGTGTGCGCCCAGTGCGGCGCCCACCTGGGCCATGTGTTTGACGACGGCCCCGCGCCCACCGGCCTGCGCTACTGCATGAACTCCGCCTCGTTAAACTTCACGGCTACATGAAAATACTGATCGACTTCTTTCCCATCCTGCTGTTTTTCGGCGCATTCAAGCTCTACGACATTTACGTTGGCACCGGCGTGCTGATGGCCGCCACCGTGCTTCAGATGGCACTGATCTACGGCATCGACCGCAAGCTGACCGCCATGCACAAGATCACGCTCGCGCTGATTTTGGTGTTTGGCACGCTGACCCTGGTGTTGCACGACGAACGTTTCATCAAATGGAAACCCACCGTGCTGTACGGTGCCCTGGCGATTGGCCTGGGTTTGGCGGTGTGGGCCTACAAAAAGAACTTTCTCAAGGCCTTGCTGGGCAGCCAGCTCAGCCTGCCCGAGCCGGTGTGGATGCGCCTGAACGCGCTGTGGGTGGGCTACAGCGCCTTCATGGCCGTTGTCAACGGCTATGTGGCGGCGTATTTCAGCACCGAGGCCTGGGTCGATTTCAAGATCTGGGGTTATGTGTTCCCGGTGGTTTTTCTGGTCGGCCAGGGGTTTTACATCTCGCGTTATCTGACCGAAGACGAGCCCAAACACCCCTCACCCTGAGCCACATCCCATGACCCACCCTCTTGAACCCACCGCGGCAGCGCTGCAGCAGCGCCTGCAAACCGTGTTGCAACCCACTGCGCTCGAAGTGATTGACGAAAGCAGCCAGCACAACGGCCATGCCGGCGCCAACGGCACCGGTTTTGGCACCCACTTCAGGGTGCGCATCACCTCGGCGCTGTTTGTCGGCAAGCCGCCCGTGGCGCGGCACCGGCTTGTGTATGATGCGCTGCAAGATTTCTTGGACCAAGGCCTGCACGCACTGGCCATCGAAGCCAAAGTGCCTCCGGCGGCCTGAAGCGGTCCGAAAACCCAACCCCTCTCACTATTTTTTGAAACTCAGGAAATTTGCATGAAAAACAAACTCGTCACAAGTTTTGCGCTCGCGGCCCTGGTGGCGGCCATGTCCCCGCTGGCTCAGGCCCAAAACCTGGCCATCGTCAACGGCAAGGCCGTGCCCCTGGCACGTGTGCAGGCCCTGAGCCAGCAAGTAGCCCGCTCTGGCCGCGAAGTGACGCCCGAGATTGAACAGCAAATCAAGGACGAAGTCATCGCCCGTGAAATCTTCATCCAGGAAGCCCAGAAACAGGCACTCGACACCACCGAAGACTACAAGGTTCAGATGGAACTGGCGCGCCAGACCATTTTGATCCGTGACCTGTTCACCAACTTCCAGAAAACCAACGCCGTCACCGACGCCGAGATCAAGGCCGAGTACGACAAGTTTGCCGCAGCCAATGGCGGCAAGGAATACAAGGCGCGCCACATCCTGGTCGAGAAAGAAGCCGAAGCCAAGGCCATCATCGCCCAGCTGAAAAAAGGCGGCAAGTTTGAAGACATCGCCAAAAAGGCCAGCAAAGACCCGGGCTCCGGCGCCAATGGCGGCGACCTGGACTGGGCACCTGCCAGCAACTATGTGGCCGAGTTTGCCCAGGCCCTCACGGCACTCACCAAAGGCAAATTGACCGACACCCCGGTCAAATCCCAGTTTGGCTACCACGTGATCCGCCTGGACGACGTGCGTGAAGCCCAGTTGCCCAAGCTCGAAGACGTGAAGCCGCAAATCGCCCAGCAGTTGCAGCAACAAAAGCTGGCCACGTACCAGAGCGAGCTGCGCGCCAAGGCCAAGGTCGAGTAAACCTGCCCCACCCGGTAACCCCACAGCGCGGCTTCAAGGCCGCGTTTTTTATGGGCGAGCGAACCAGGCCACCCCCGCCAGCAGCCCCAGCAGCACCGGCTGGTGCAGCATGTAGTAACTCAGGCTCCAGCGGCCCAGCCACGCCATCGGCCTCAGGGTGGCGGGCATCGACAGCGCCAGCCAGTGCGCGCGCTCGCGCAACACCCATGTCCCCGCCGCCACACCCCACCACATCACACCAAGCCAGGGGAACAGCGGCACGTAATCTTCGGTGACGGGCTTTTGCGTGATCCAGCCCAGCCAGTTCAGGCCCGGTGCATTGACCAGGTGGACCAGATCGGCCCCAGCCCAGGTCAGCAGTGCATACGATGCGGCGAACTTCGATGCGATCGCCAAGCCGCCCAGCAGCCACAACCAGCGCCCCCAAAGCGCGGTGAGCCGCGCCACCACCAGCATCAACGCCAAACCGTGCAACACCCCGAAGTAGATAAAGGTCTGCGGGTACATCCACCATGAGCCGAGTGTGACCAGCAGCGCACACACGGCCACCTGCGCCCAGCGCCGCCAGAAACGCGGCCAACTCTGGCCTTGCGCCACCGCAATGGCCTGCCCCAGACCCGCGCAAAACAAAAACAGGCTGACTATCAGCGTGCGCTGCCAGGTCCAGACCGGGTTGCGGTAAAAATCCTGCTGGATGTAACCAAAATGGTTCAGGTCAAAGCTGAAGTGAAACAGCGTCATCCAGACCATGGCCAGCGCGCGCAGGGCATCCAGGGTGGCAAAGCGGGAAACAGTCATACCCCACAGTGTAGGCATGCGCCAGAGGCAGGCCCCACCCTGTCAACGCACCGCCCAGCGCATGCGCAGCCGGGCCAACGCGTGTTGGGCTCTGTTCATGGCGGGCATGCGTCAGAACAATTTCTGACTGACCCTGCGACGCCGTTTGGCCAGTGTGCGCCAGCGCCAGATCAGCGAAATCAGGCCATAGGTCAGCAGCCCCGTCACCACGGCGGTGATGGACAGCCCCACCAGCAAGGGCTTACCCAGGTTGGTGATGCGCTGCCAAAAACCGGTGTTTTTGTCATCCACAGGGGTCTGGGGGTTGGCCAGGTCCATCATGCTTGGGCGCTCGTTGCTGCCCGTGACGCGAACACCCAGACGGTAGGCACCGTAATAAATCGGGCCAAAGGTGACCGGGTTGCTGACCAGCGTGCTGGCCACCGCCGTCGGAATATTGGCCCGCATCACGATGGCAGCGGCCACCGAGAGCGGAATTTGGGCAATCGGAATAAGCAACCCGAAAAACACCCCCAGCGCCACGCCCATGGCCACTCCGCGACGCGACCAGTGCCACAGTTTGGGCTGCTGCAGCCAGGGCCGCAGCCAACGTAGCCACGGGTTGTTGGCAATCTGTTCACGGTCAGGGATACGGCCACGCAGGCGCGTCAGAAATGTCATTCACAGGCTCCAGGTAGTCAGGCGCCACGTCGGCAGTCTTGACCGCGGGGTTGGGGCGGGCAAACACGTCGGTGTCAGTAATCGCACGCTGCAGCGCCGAGTCGCCCACCAATGGGTTCCCAAGGGACGCTCGTTCGGGTGTTGGCAAAGTATCTGACATGACGGTGAAACTTCGCTAAAAGACCATCTTATCGATGACCGGAAGTTTTGACTGTTGCCTGTTGTCTGTTTCCGCAGTACCGATGTTGAATTGAACGGCAGGCCTGACGACGCAGCGCACGAGACTTTGCCGAACCAGGGCCTTGGGCAACCCGACCGCCCGCCAGCGGCACAGGCTGGGATAATCACCACCATGTCCTTGCTCCCCCACCAACTCGAACTGTTAGCCCCGGCGCGCGACGCCGCCATTGGCATCGAAGCCGTCAACCACGGGGCCGACGCGGTCTATATCGGCGGGCCAGGCTTTGGCGCCCGCTCCAGCGCAGACAACACGGTGGCCGACATCGCCCGGCTGGTTGCGCACGCGCACCGCTTCAACAGCCGCATCTTTGTCACCCTCAACACCATCTTGCGTGACGACGAGCTGGAACCTGCCCGCAAGCTGGCCTGGCAGTTGTATGACGCGGGCGTGGACGCGCTGATCGTGCAGGACATGGGCTTGCTGGAGATCGACCTGCCGCCCATCCAGCTGCACGCCAGCACCCAGTGCGACATCCGCACGCCGGAGAAAGCACGTTTTTTGCAGGACGTGGGCTTCTCACAAATTGTGCTGGCGCGCGAACTCACGCTGGCGCAGATGACTGCCATCCGCGCTGCCACCTCGCCTGATAAATGCGCCATTGAATTTTTTGTGCACGGCGCCTTGTGCGTGGCCTACAGCGGCCAGTGTTACATCAGTGCCGCCCACACCGGGCGCAGCGCCAACCGCGGCGAATGCAACCAAGCTTGCCGCCTGCCCTACCAGGTGCTCGACGACAAGGGCCGCTTTGTGGCCCATGACAAACACGTCCTCTCCATGAAAGACAACAACCAGAGCGACAACATGACCGCGCTGGTCGATGCCGGGGTGCGCAGCTTCAAGATCGAAGGCCGCTACAAAGACATGGCCTATGTGAAAAACATCACCGCGCATTACCGCACGCTGCTCGACGAACTGATTGAAGAACGCCAGCACTCAGACCATCCCCTGGCGCGCGCCAGCAGCGGTACCACCACCTTCACCTTCACGCCAGACCCGAACCAGAACTTCAACCGCGAGTTCACCGACTATTTTGTCAACGGCCGCCAGGAGACGATTGGCGCGTTTGACTCCCCCAAAAATCCCGGCCAACCCATCGGCCATGTGCTGCAAACCGGTCCGAACTGGGTTGAACTGGAGCTGATCAGTCGCTACACCGAGCTGCACAACGGCGACGGCCTGTGTTATTACGATCTGCAAAAAGAGCTGGTCGGTCTGGCGATCAACCGCGCCGAGCTCATCAGCGCCAAAAAGGCCCGCTGGCGCGTGTTCCCCAAAGACGCGCTGGCCACCCTGAAAGACCTGCGCGCCGGGGTGGAAGTCAACCGCAACCGCGACGTGCAGTGGCTGCGCCAGCTGGAGAAAAAGTCCAGCGAGCGGCGCATCGGCGTCTGGGCGAACTTGCAGGTGCTGGCCGAGGCGGTGCAGCTCACCTTGACCGACGAAGACGGCGTTAGTGCCACCGTGCAACAGCCCTTCCCTTCGGCCCATCGCCAGGAGACGCACGATGCGGCGGCGGCGTCAGAGCAAACCCGCAGCCAGATCAGCCGCCTGGGCACCACCCACTTCAGCGCCCTCAGCACCGAGGTGACCTGGGTCAAAGGCCGCTTTGATGCCGTCGTTTTGCCCAGTTCCTTGCTCAATACCCTGCGCCGCGAGGCGGTGGAACAGCTGGAAACCGAGCGCGCCATCCACGTCACCCGCCTGCCCCGTGCCGCGCCGGTGGAGCCGCCCGTGCCCTACCCGCAAGACACCTTGAGCTACCTGGCCAACGTGTTCAACCAGAAGGCGTATGACTTTTACGCCAAACACGGCGTCAAGATCATCGCCCCGGCGTATGAAGCCGTGCAAGAACTCGGCGAAGTCAGCCTGATGATCACCAAACACTGCGTGCGGTTTTCGCTCAGCCTGTGCCCCAAACAGGCCAAGGGCGTGACTGGTGTGCAGGGTTTTGTCAAAGCTGAACCTCTGCAACTGGTCAACGGCAAAGAAAAACTCACGCTGCGTTTTGACTGCAAACCTTGCGAGATGCACGTCATGGGCAAGATCAAACCCGGTGTGGCGAAACAATCACGCCAGGAACTGGCCGCAGGGCAAAACGGCGCCCCGCTGATTTTTCACAAAACCCGCCCGCCCCTGCCTTTCGGGCACTGAAAACCGCTGCTCAGCCTGACCATGCTGCGTGGCGTGCGCACCGGCCATCGTGCGGCATCGGTTCGGTCGTTTTACAACGGTGGTTGCAGCAAGCGTTGCACCAACGGGTGCTGGACTTTCTTTTCAGTGCCAATCGCAAAGAAATGCTCGCGGACACCGTCGCAGGCGCCCAGGCGCTGCACCGCGTAATGCGCCAGCAAATCGTCATGCACCCACTCAGCCGCGGGAAACACCCCCATGCCACTGGCGCCAAAGGTTTTGAGCAGCGCGCTGTCCTCGAACTCGCCCACAATGCGAGGCCGCAGGCCGTGCTGTTCAAACCAGTGGTCCAGCCGGGCGCGCACGGCGGTGTGCCCGGTGGGCAACAGCAGGGGAACTGCTGCCAGGCTGTGTGGAAAATCTGCGCTGGCGGCCTCCACCAGCGCCGCAGTCCCGTACCACGCCATGGCGGATGACCCCATGTCGTGGTTGTAGAGCTTGATGTTGGGGTGGCTCGGTGCTGGCCGGTCTGACAGCACCAGGTCCAGCCGGTGCAGCGCCAGATCACCCAGCAGTTCGTCAAACTCGCCCTCGTGGCACAGCAGGCGCAAATGCGGCTCTGACAGCACCGGCTGCAGCAGGCGGCGCACCACCAGTTTGGGCAAGCCATCTGAAATTCCCACCGCCAGGCGCACCGTGGGCGTACTCACGGCGTCGCGCACACGGGCTGGCAAACCTTCGCCCAATAGAAAAATCTGGTCGGCCTGCTGCAGCGCGGCCTGCCCCGCATCCGTCAACACCAGGCCGCGCCCGGCCGGTTTGAGCAAGGCGTAGCCCAGCGATCGCTCCAGCTCGCGCACCTGCGCGCTCACGGTTTGCACCGCCATGTCGAGCTTTTCAGCGGCCCGTGAAATACCGCCTTCTTTGGCAACCACCCAAAAGTAGTACAGATGTTTGTAGTTGAAGGGCGTACTCATGGTCAGTATTTTCAGGAATTTAAATGAGAAATTATCTGCTTTTTTAGATCTACTCGGCTGTCAACAATGACCCTGGCTCTTCAAAAACGGACACCCAAACCCAACAGGAAATGGAACAGGAACATGCGTAAATATCCCCCAAACAGCCCGCAGGCTGCAGCCCGCATCATCGGCTTGACGCTGCTGGCGGATGGCGATGTGGGTCAGGTGGAACTGACCTTGCTGGATGAACTCGCCCTCCACCAGCAACTGGGATTGAGCCGCGACGAGCTCCATGCAGTGATCGACACGTTTTGCGAAGACCTGCTGTCGAGCCAACAACTCAACTGGGCGGATGCCTGCCCGGTGGACGCCTACACCCTGACCGAATTGATGGCTGACATCGACGACCCGGCGCTACGCCGCAAGGTGCTGGGCTTGTGCGTGCAACTGGCCGAGTCAGATGATGAAGTCGCCGAGGGTGAATCGGTCGTCTTGACCGCGGCTGTGGAGCATTGGAATCTGCATTACCAGATGCTGACCACGTCCTTGGCCCCCAAATCGCATTGAGCCCCTGGGGCCAGCAGCGCTAATCGGGCTTGGTGGATCTGGGCAGGCCCAGCACCACCAAGGCGACCACGGTCAGGGGCAGCACAAAGCTCAGAATGGCCGCCGAGAACACCCCCAGGGCGGCATGTTGCTGGGCCGCCAGGACGAGATAGGTCACATAAACCGCGTAATAGCCCAAAAACACGGCACCTTCCCAGCGGGCAATCACCTGCCCGGTCATGAAGACCGGAACACAGGCCAGCGCCACGGCCACCATCACCCACAGGTCGAAACTCAAGGCCGCCGCCGGCACCACCAGGCCAGCTTGGCCGGAGACCAAACTGGCCAACCCCATGCAGCCCAGCGCGTTGAAGATGCTGCTGCCCACCACGTTGCCCACGGCAATGTCGCGCTCGCCCTTGATGGCCGCCACGATGGAGGTCGCCACCTCCGGCATGGAGGTGCCAGCCGACACAATGGTCAGCGCAATCACCAGGTCGCTCACGCCCAGGGATTTGGCCAGGATCACGGCGGCTTGCACCAGCCAATCCGAGCCCAGCACCAACAGCGCCAAACCCGCCGCAATCAGCAGCAACTGCACCCAGACCCGGTCCAGCCAGCCAGCGGGCGATTTGGCAGCGAACTCCTGGGTGTATTCGTCTTGGGCCGCCTGGCTTTCGCGTCGGGACTGAACCACCAGAAAGCTGGTGTACGCCGCCAGCACGATCAGCAGCAGCACGCCATCGTTCCAGCTCAGCCGGCCATCCAGTGAGAGCAGCAGCAGCAGCAAACTCGCGCCGAGCATGATCGGCACTTCCTGGCGAATCAATTGGATGTTGACCACCAGCGGCACGATCAAGGCCGACAGGCCCAGAATGAACAGCACATTGAAGATGTTGCTGCCCACCGCGTTGCCCAAAGCCAGGTCCGTCTTGCCGTCCAGCACAGCCCCCACCGACACGGCCACCTCGGGCGCACTGGTGCCAAAAGCCACCACCGTGAGCCCCACCACCAGGGGCGAGATGCCCAACGACAGCGCCAGCCGCGAGGCACCGCGCACCAAGACATCGGCACCCACGATCAGGGCGGCCAGACCGGCGATAAAGAGCAAATAAGTCATGTTTCAGGGTTCCAGACGCAAAAAACCGTTTGTTCAGGCTGCCGCTCTGCGGGTCATGGAGATCAACGCGGTCACCGCCAGACCGCCGCCCAGCAAGATCACCAGGCCTATGCCCCAGGACACCCACGCCAGGGGGGTGAGCCAGTTCGCAGCCGACGGCAATACCGAAAGCGCGGAGTCAACCACCGGCAACACAGCCGCGGTGATGGCCTTGAACGCCACCATCCAATCAGGCGGCAACCAAATCGTGACCCACTCGGGCAACGCCTTCATCTGTTGCGGCTGGTCAGCCAGCGCACCCACCTGGGTCAGTGACCACAACACCAACGCATGCAACACCCAAACGGTGACTGACCAGATGGTAAGCAAGGTCAACGCCAGAAACCACGTCAATGCAAAAAACATGTGTCGTCCTATTCAAGAAGCTGGTGAAGGCGCGATGGTGCGGGCACGGCCATATCGAAAAAAGCAGGAAATCTGGTGGAGATGCTCCCGCTTTTACGATGTCAAATGATATTTCATTCAGCTAAAGCCAAGGCCATGAGGGGCCAAGCCAGATCAACTGTGGCTGTTTGTCGGCCTTCGGTGGCTGGCTGCTGGCGCCCCGCAGCGCGCTGGCTGGATGTCAGACACGTCGGTGCGTACAAAAGCACTGACCGTGCTGCAAAAGCACCAGCGCTCCATGCGGCAGCGCGCCTGACCCGAACCGGCCTCCCAGCGCAGCAGGTTCACCGAGTTGGGTGCCCCCGTGCGCACCCGTGATGAGACCGCCGTGCCCGCCTGAACCGCCCACACGGGTCGCGCCAGACCGGGGACGGCGGTCACATAAGGCAGATGAATGTGCCCGCCCAGGACCAGATCAGCACCCGCCGCAGACCAGCGCTGCAATGCCGCAGCATGGCCGCGCAGCAGGTTCGGCACATCCGCGGGGCGCGTCACCGCCACCGGCTGGTGCACCACCACCACGCGCAACTGCGCCGCACTGGCCCCTGCCAGCGTGTGGGCCACGTGATCGATTTGTGCCGCGGACACCTCACCGTGCTTGTGCCGGGCAGCGCGTGTGGTGTTGACACACACCACCAGCAGGTCGGGCGAGGCATGCACCGGCTCCAGGTTGGCGCCAAAGGCCGCGATGTAGTGGGCGTAAGGGTGGCGCCAGCGCGCCCACAGGTCAAACAGCGGCAGGTCGTGGTTGCCGGGAATCACCAGCGCCGGGGCGCCCAAACGCCCCATGAACGCTTGCGCCGCCTCAAACTGCGCTGGCCGCGCGCGTTGCGTGACATCACCCGACAGCACCACCAGGTCGGGCTGCTGCTGCCGGGTCAACGCCACCAGCGCCTCGACCACCGGTGCCTGCTCGGTGCCGAAATGCGTGTCGGACAGGTGCAACACAACGCTCATGGGGTGGGTCCGTCCGCCGCGTCCACGGCGTCTTGCGCAGGCGGCTTGAGCAGGTACAGCGGCTGGGCGAGCACCCGAAAGTCGAGCGGCGCGCGCATGTGGGTCACTTCGCCGTCGAAGGCAACCTTCACCGCCCGGCGACCAGGCGCCAGCGTGGGCCGCACCAGCATGTGGCTGAAGTTGAAATGCTCCACGCTCTGCGCCTCGCCCAGCGTACCCATCGCACCGTGCAACATCAGCCGGATCATGGTCAGCGTGCTGATCGGCCGCAGCATGACGGCGGTGATACACCCGTCATCGGGACCCGACAGCCCTGCACCTGCGGGGTTGCCGTGCGCCAACGCCTGCGGCTGCATCCCCAGCTGGGCCAACTGCAGCCGGTTGTTGCCAACAAAGAGTGTCAACGCGCGCACATCACGCACCGATGCGCCTTGCTCAATGCGCAGGCGCAGTTTGCGCTGGGCGCGCAGCAGCGTGACGATGGCAGCCCAAAAGGCCACCCACCGGCTGCGCCCGAAGCGTGCTTTGTACGCCTCGCGGTCTTCCAACAGCTCGGGGTACAAGCCCAGGCTGGCATTGACCAGGAACACGCGGTCATTGACGGCAGCCACCTGGACCGGCCTCGGCACCGCGCCCAGCAACTGGCGCACGGCCTCGGCCGGATCGGCCGCAATGCCATGGGTGCGGGCGAAATAGTTGAACGTGCCCTGTGGCACCACGCCCATCGCACAGCCCAACTTGTGCGCGGCCTGCGCCACCGTGTTGAGGGTGCCATCGCCACCCACCGCAACAATGGCGGTGTGCAAGGCCAGCGCCTTGGTGGCCGCCTGCTGCGACACCCGGAGCAAATCTTCAGGGGGGGTGACCAGCAGTTGACCGCTTCGACCGGCGGCCTGCAACGCAGACTCGATCACCTCACGCTTGGCTTGTGCTTCGTGGCTGCCCGCTGCCGCATTGATGACAAACTGGAGCGGGGACGCCGGGTCAAATTCTGGGCAGGCGACCATGGCAATGGCGTCAAAACGCGGGTTGTGGCCGAGGGACGGCGGTGCGCGGGCGCGCCAACAAGGCCCGCGGTGAAGCCAGTTCAGGCATCTGGAACGCCCGCCGCTGCCTGCGTGTGCATCAGCACCGCCTCCAATTCGGCAGCGGGCATCGGTTGACCGAAGAGATTGCCCTGAAACTGGGTGCAGCCCTTGGCCAGCAGCACCTGCCGCTGCGCCGGGGTTTCCACACCTTCGGCAATCACCCCCAGCGCTAGGCTGTCCGCCACCGCCAGGATGGTGCTGACAATGGCCTGATCGCTGGCGTCGGTGCAGAGGTCGTCGACAAAGGACTGGTCAATCTTCAGCTTGTGCAGCGGCAGTTTCTTCAAATATTGCAGGGACGAGTAGCCGGTGCCGAAATCGTCCAGTTCAAAACGGATACCCACGCCGCGCAAGGTGCTCATGGTGAGCACCGTGTCGCTCAGGTCGGTCAGCAGCAGGCTCTCCGTCAGCTCCAGAATGAGCTGGTGCGCCGGCGCGCCATGTCGCTTGAGCGCTGACATCACCTGGTCCGCAAAACCTTTCTGGCGGAACTGCTTGGCACTGATGTTGAGGGACAGCGACACCGCGCGCATGTGCGCTTGCGCCTGCCAGGCGGCCAACTGGGCACAACCGGCATCCAGCACCCACTGCCCCAGCGGCAGGATGAGCCCACTTTCCTCGGCCAGCGCGATGAACTCTGCCGGTGGCACCCAGCCTCGCTGCGGGTGGTGCCAACGCAGCAGGGCCTCGGCACCCAGCGCATGGCCATGCTGATCCACCTGCACCTGGTAAAACAATTCCAACTGGCGCTGGTCGATGGCGCTGCGCAGATCGTTGAGCAAGGCCACGCGGACGCTGATGACCTCTTGCATGTGCTGGTCAAAAAAGCGCTGCGTGTTGCGCCCGGCGGATTTGGCCTGGTACATGGCGATGTCGGCCTGTTTGAGCAAATCTTCCACGCCCGCGCCAGCCTGCGTCCGGCCAAACAAGGTGATCCCGATGCTGGAGCTGCTGTGGCAGGACCGGGTGCCGAGCTGGTAGGGGGCACTCAGCATCTGCAGCATTTTGTTGGCGGTGGCTTCCACCTGGGCCGCCAAGTCGATCTCCGGGCCGCTCAAGCCTTCCAGCAGCACCACAAACTCGTCGCCGCCCAACCGGGCCACGGTGTCGCTTTCGCGCACACAAGCTTGCAGGCGCAGCGCCACCTGTTGCAGCAACAGATCGCCCACATCGTGGCCCAGGGTGTCGTTGAGCGACTTGAACGAGTCCAGATCGAGAAACAGCACCGCGCCACTTTGCCCGTTGCGCTGGCTGGCGCTCAGGGCGTGGCCCAGCCGGTCGAGCAACAGGCGGCGATTGGGCAAATGCGTGAGGGTGTCATAAAACGCCAGGTTCTTGATCTCGTCTTCCGCCAGCTTGCTCAGGGTGATGTCGGTGGACGCGCCCACGTAATGGGTCACCTCGCCATGGGCATTGCGCACGGCGGTGATGGTGAGGTGCACCGGGTAGATGTCACCGTTTTTGCGCCGGTTCCACACCTCGCCGTCCCAGCTGCCCTGGGTGGTAACGGTGTGCCACATGGCGGCGTAGAAGGCGGCGTCGTGGCGGCCGGATTGCAGCAGGCGCGGCGTCTGGCCGATGGCCTCTTCGGCGGTGTAGCCGGTCATGCGGGTGAACGAGCGGTTGACGTCCAAAATGACGGCGCGGCTGTCGGTGACGGTGATAGCCTCTTGCGACTGGAACGCAATCGCGGCAATGCGCAACTGCTGCTCGGCACGTTGGCGCTCGGTGATGTCGCGCGATACCCCCAGCACACCCATCAATTCGCCCGCCTGGTCACGCACCGGAGTCTTGATGGTCTCGAAAAAACGCATCTGTCCGTTGACCGAGGGCAACCACTCCTCAAACCGCAGGGAAGCGTTGGCGGCAATGGCTTGCTGGTCCTGGTCGTGAAAAATCTGCGCCTTGGCCGCATCCAGCAACTCAAAGTCGTTCTTGCCCAGCAGACTCGCCTCGGTGAAGTTGTACATCTTCATGAATTCGGGGTTGGCCTTCAGAAACACGCCGTGCTGGTCTTTCAGCCACACCAGATCGGGGATGTTGCTGATCAGCGACCCGAGCAAGCCACGCTCGCGCATCAGTTGCACCTGACTGGTCTGCAAAGCCTGGCGGGTTGCCAGCAACTGGTCCCGATCACGCAGCAAGGCCGCCTGGCGCACCATGGCCAGCAAAATCACCAGCACCGAGCCCGCCTGCGCCCAGGCGCGCACGATGCCGGGCAAACCGACGCGTGTCTCAGAGAACATCAGCGCCATGGCCGCCAGCACCACCGCCACAATCGGCAGCAAACGCAGCACCCCGGCACAAAAGCGGTCAAACTCCAGGCTTTCGGCGCGCGACATGTTCCAGCGGCTCAGGCCGACCCCGGTCAGCAGGGTACACACCGAAAACGCGACATTGGACCAGGCACCGTCCATGGCAATGCCATCAAGCGCTTTGTAGTTCCAATACATCCAGCACATGGCCGTGCCGGTGAGCCCCAGCAAAAACAGGCTGCCGCCCAAGCGCAGACGCAAACGTAGCGTCAGCACGGTGATCACCGCAGTGCAGACCGCGGCAAACAGCGTGGCCGGATAAGCCACCAGCACCAGCAACGGCAGCAAACCGGTGTCGCCCCGCTTGGGCAGGTAGAGCACCAGAATCAGCGACAACATGGCGACCGTGAGCAACAACGCGTCGAGCGCGGCAGACCCCGAGTCGGAATCGCTGCTGCGGTGGCGCACCTCCAGCAGCAGCCCCACCGTGACCAGCGGTCCGAGCATCAGGTAAAACAGGTCTGATGGGGCCGGAACAGCGCTGAAGCCCAGCAGCGACTGAATGCCCCACAGGACCTCACCGGTGGCGTAGGCCATCAGCCCCAGCATGCCCCAAAACAGTCGCTGGGCATCCGCCGCCGAGCTGCGCCGGTAACGCAGCCACACCATCGCTGCGGCCGCGGTGGCGGACACCGTCCAGTGCAGGTTGTCAAACAGCCGGACCCAGGACGGATCGGTGGCCAGACCGACGCCCACCCCGCCCAATGCAATGCCCAGAGCGCCCAAGGTCAGCACCAGGGTGATGGTCTTGGAGTTGGCTGGGTCCTGAAGGCGCACGCGTTTGGAGGTGTGAGTGATTGGGATGAAACGACCCAAGCGATTAAACCCCATCAGCCGCCGTCGGCCCTCAAAATTTATCGACAACCCGAGTGAGGCACGGGCCCATTCAGGACCGGCGGCGGTTGGCGTCAGTTCGAAGAGGCCATTGGCACCAGCTACCGGTCGATTTTTCCAGCCAAGATGGTC
>Ga0209066_10002739_pt1 | contig 20979 bp, 18 predicted proteins | sample All_14_2_FD_187198 | JGI IMG/M metagenome (GOLD analysis project Ga0209066, IMG submission 187198) | Freshwater microbial communities in response to fracking from Pennsylvania, USA - Allegheny Zone_MetaG_DW_15 (SPAdes) (version 2) ... | reverse complement strand
ACAACATGCCTCCCTTTGCCACCGGCGAAGTGGGCCGCATGGGCAGCACCAAGCGCCGCGAAATCGGCCACGGCCGTCTGGCCAAGCGTGCTCTGGTGGCGGTGTTGCCAACCAAGGAAGAATTCCCCTACACCATGCGCGTGGTGTCGGAAATCACCGAATCCAATGGTTCTTCGTCGATGGCTTCGGTCTGCGGCGGCTGCCTGTCGATGATGGACGCCGGCGTGCCCATGAAGGCGCATGTGGCCGGTATTGCCATGGGTCTTATCAAGGAAGACAACCGTTTTGCCGTGCTGACCGACATCCTGGGCGATGAAGATCACCTGGGCGACATGGACTTCAAGGTGGCGGGCACCACCGCTGGCATCACCGCGCTGCAGATGGACATCAAGATCCAGGGCATCACCAAGGAAATCATGCAGGTCGCCCTGGCGCAGGCCAAGGAAGCACGCATTCACATCCTGGGCAAGATGCAGGAAGCCATGGGCGAAGCCAAGACCGAAGTGAGCAACTTCGCGCCCAAGCTGTACACCATGAAGATCAACCCCGAGAAGATCCGAGATGTGATCGGCAAGGGCGGCGCCGTGATCCGTGCGCTGACCGAAGAAACCGGCTGCCAGATCAACATCGAGGAAGACGGCACCATCACCATCGCCGCCACCGACAACGCCAAGGCCGATGAAGCCAAGCGCCGCATCGAGCAGATCACGGCCGAAGTCGAAATCGGCAAGATCTATGAAGGCCCGGTCACCAAGATTCTGGACTTTGGCGCACTGATCAACCTGCTGCCCGGCAAAGATGGCCTGCTGCACATCAGCCAGATCGCGCACGAGCGTGTCGAGCGCGTGGGCGACTATCTGACCGAAGGCCAGATCGTCAAGGTCAAGGTCATGGAAACCGACGAAAAGGGCCGCGTCAAGCTGTCCATGAAGGCCCTGGCCGAGCGCCCCGTTGGCGGCAGCGATCGTCCGGCCCCGGCCGAGCGTGGTGACCGTGGCGGCGACCGTGGTGGCGACCGCCGCGATGGTGGTCGTGATCGCCAGCCCGTCGATCAGCAGCAGCAACAGCAGCAAGCCGTGCCTTCCGAAGGCAGCGCAGGCCAGTTGAACGGTTGATCGATCTGCTATTGATATAAGAGCTGCTGGCGCTTGTCCATCAAGCGCTAGCGGCAAAAATCACCTGATTGGCGACATACTTCATATGCCTTGCCTCCGCCCGTTCGGGCTGCGCCCGTCGAAACCAAGGCACTGCTTTGGCACGGCCCTTCGGCAGGCTCAGGGCGAACGGGGTTGGTCTGAGGCATGTACCTCATCAAGCAAAATCATTCGGATTGACGAGCGAAGGGTTCCTGTATGCGCGCTGTAGAAATCACTGCCTTTGGCGCACCGGAAGTGTTGCGCCTGGGCGAGCGCCCCAAGCCCCAGGCGGGGGAGGGCGAGTTGCTGATCCGTGTCAGCGCGAGCGGCATCAACCGGCCTGACGTGTTGCAGCGGCTGGGCCATTACGCACCGCCTCCGGGCACTTCGGATCTGCCGGGGCTGGAGGTGGCGGGTGTCGTCGAAAGCGGCGATGCTGCTGCCCTGTCCCGTGCCGGGTTGAAGGTGGGCGACCGCGTTTGCGCGCTCGTGGCCGGTGGCGGCTATGCCGAGTGGTGCGTGGCGCCAGTCGAGCAGTGCCTGCCGGTGCCTGCGGCCCTGAGTGACATCGAGGCGGCGTCGTTGCCTGAAACCTTCTTCACGGTATGGAGCAATGTGTTCGACCGGGGTCGTCTGCAGGCGGGTGAAACCCTGCTGGTGCAGGGCGGCACCAGCGGCATTGGTGTTACGGCCATCCAGCTGGCGCGCGCGTGGGGTGCCACGGTGATCGTGACGGCCGGTAGCGACGAAAAATGTGCGGCCTGCCTGGCGCTGGGCGCGCACCATGCCATCAACTACAAGACGCAGGACTTTGTCGAGGAAGCCAAGCGAATCACTGCCGGCAAGGGCGTGGATGTGGTGCTGGACATGGTCGCGGGCGACTATGTGGTGCGCGAGGTGGAGTGCCTGGCCGAGGATGGCCGCCTGGTCATCATTGCTGTGCAGGGCGGGGTCAAGAGTGCCTTCAATGCGGGGCTGGTGCTGCGCCGTCGGCTGACCATCACGGGCTCGACCTTGCGGCCGCGCCCGGTGGCGTTCAAGGGGGCCATCGCGCGCGCGCTGCGTGAGCATGTCTGGCCCCTGATCGCTGCGGGCACGGTGCGCCCGGTCATCTACCGCACTTTCGCTGCCGCAGATGCGGCGCAGGCCCATGCGCTGATGGAATCCAACCAGCACACCGGCAAGATTGTTTTGACGTGGTCATCATGAAAAAGAAACTCATCGCAGGCAACTGGAAGATGAATGGCAGCCTGGCTGCCAACGAGGCGCTTGTGCGTGCTCTGATCAGCGGCATGGGGCAGCCCGCATGCGACGTGGCGGTGGCTGTGCCTGCGCCTTATCTCGCCCAGGTGCAGGGCATTGCGGCAGGGTCAGTGCTGGCGCTGGCCGCACAGGATGTCTCGGCGCATGATGCGGGTGCCTACACCGGCGAAACATCGGCGGCCATGCTCAAGGAGTTTGGTGTGCGGTATGTGCTGGTGGGGCATTCCGAGCGTCGACAGTACCACGGCGAGAGCGACGCCGTGGTGGCCGTCAAGGCGCAGCGGGCGCTGGCGCAGGGCATCACGCCCATCGTGTGTGTGGGCGAAACCCTGGCCGAGCGGGAAGCCGGTCAGACCGAGGTGGTCGTCAAGCGCCAGTTGGCGGCGGTGATTCATCTCAATGGCCATTGCATCAGCGAAATCGTGGTCGCCTATGAGCCCGTCTGGGCCATTGGCACGGGGCGCACGGCGTCGCCCGAGCAGGCCCAGCAAGTGCATGCCGTGCTGCGGGCGCAACTGGCTGCGGCCAGTGAGCATGCAGACCGGATTCGCCTGCTGTACGGTGGCAGCATGAACGCCGCCAACGCAGCGCAGTTGCTGGCGCAACCCGACATCGACGGGGGTCTGGTGGGTGGCGCGGCACTGAAAGCCCAAGACTTTTTGCAAATTATTGCTGCAGCTCAATAAGGGCTTGCGCTTCAAGCTATTAAATCAGGAGTGAATTGAGAATGAACGTGCTTGTGAATGTGATTTTGGGTGTGCAGATGTTGACGGCTCTGGGCATGATCGGCCTGATCCTGGTCCAGCATGGCAAGGGTGCAGACATGGGCGCCGCTTTTGGTAGTGGCAGTTCGGGCAGCCTGTTTGGCGCCAGCGGCAGTGCCAACTTCCTGTCGCGCACCACGGGCGTGCTTGCCACGGTGTTCTTTGTTGCCACGTTGGCGCTGGCCTATTTTGGCAACGTGCGTCCGGCCGGTTCGGGCAGCGTGCTGGAAACGCCGGCGGCTGTGGCTCCGGCTGCTTCGGTGGATGCGCCTGCGGCTGCGGGTTCGAGCGCGGCCATTCCGGCGCCCGCGGCAGCTGCCTCGGGGGCAGGGCAGATTCCGACGAAATAAACCGCAGTAAATTGGTTTTCTGTCTCCGAAGCAGGGTTTTTCCGGAGTAGAATTCCGGATTGTCTGGGAAGCCAAAACCGCAAGGTTCCTCATGCCATCCAGATGAAAAATCAGCCGTCGTGGTGAAATTGGTAGACACGCTATCTTGAGGGGGTAGTGGCGAAAGCTGTGCGAGTTCGAGTCTCGCCGACGGCACCAAAACAAAGGCCTGCCTGCATGACCCGGTCAGGGTTATCGCAGGTAAGGCCACAGCGGTGAGCACATCCTCCAGATGAACCTCGATCAGTACCTCCCCGTCCTTTTGTTTATTTTGGTCGGCATCGCCGTAGGTGTCGTCCCCTTGGCTCTGGGGTATGTGCTGGGCCCCAACCGCCCGGACGCCGCCAAGAACTCCCCTTACGAATGTGGCTTTGAAGCCTTCGAAGATGCGCGCATGAAGTTTGATGTGCGCTATTACCTCGTGGCCATTCTTTTCATCCTGTTCGATCTGGAAATCGCCTTCCTCTTCCCCTGGGCGGTCACGCTGCAGGATGTGGGATTGACTGGCTTCGTGGCCGTGGTGATCTTCCTGGCCATCCTTGTCGTGGGGTTTGCCTACGAGTGGAAAAAAGGCGCCCTGAATTGGGAATGAGCGGGCTTCAACAAGGACTGATGCAATGATTGAAGGCGTGATGAAGGAAGGCTTCATCACCACGAGTTACGACTCCGTGGTGAACTGGGCCAAGACCGGATCCCTGTGGCCCATGACCTTCGGTCTGGCGTGCTGCGCGGTCGAAATGATGCATGCCGCCGCTGCGCGCTATGACATCGGGCGCTTTGGGGCCGAGGTGTTTCGCGCCAGTCCGCGCCAGTCCGATCTGATGATCGTGGCGGGCACCCTATGCAACAAGATGGCGCCCGCCTTGCGCAAAGTGTATGACCAGATGTCCGAGCCCCGCTGGGTTCTGTCGATGGGCTCGTGCGCCAATGGTGGTGGTTACTACCACTACAGCTACTCCGTTGTGCGTGGCTGTGACCGCATTGTGCCGGTCGATGTGTATGTGCCTGGCTGTCCGCCCACGGCCGAAGCGCTGATCTACGGCATCATCCAGCTGCAGCAGAAGATTCGCCGCACCAACACCATTGCTCGTGTCTGAAGGGTTGATGATGACTGCTGTTGCCATTCGGCCTGAGACACTCAAAGACAACATTGCTGCGGTCCTGGGCGCCAAAGTGCGCCAGATCACGGTGGCTTTGGATGAAGTTACCGTGGTGGTTGCCGCCGCCGACTACCTGGATGCCATGCGCGTGTTGCGCGAGGCCGATGGCTGCCGCTTCGAGCAGCTGATCGACCTGTGCGGCGTCGACTATTCCGCGTATGCCGATGCCGTGAACGAGGGCGCCCGCTATTGCGTGGTGTCGCACCTGCTTTCCGTCAGCCTGAACCAGCGTGTGCGCGTCAAGGTTTTTTGCCCGGACGATGATTTCCCGGTGGTGGCCTCGGTGTCCGATCTGTGGAATTCGGCCAACTGGTATGAGCGCGAGGCCTTCGACCTGTTTGGCATCGTGTTCGATGGCCACAACGACCTGCGCCGCATCCTGACCGACTACGGTTTCATCGGTCACCCCTTCCGCAAGGATTTCCCGCTGTCTGGGCATGTGGAAATGCGCTACGACACCGAGCAACGGCGCGTGGTGTACGAGCCCGTGTCCATCGAGCCGCGCGAAATCACGCCCCGCATCATTCGCGAAGACAAGTACGGAGGCCTGCACTGAGCCGCTGGGCGTCTCATGTGATCCATCATGGCGGAAATCAAGAACTATTCCCTGAACTTTGGTCCGCAGCACCCGGCCGCGCACGGTGTGCTGCGTCTGGTGTTGGAGCTGGACGGCGAAGTGGTGCAACGTGCCGACCCGCACATCGGTCTGCTGCACCGCGCTACTGAAAAGCTGGCCGAGCACAAGACCTACATCCAGTCGTTGCCCTACATGGACCGGCTCGATTACGTCTCGATGATGTGCAACGAGCATGCCTACTGCCTGGCGATTGAAAAGCTGCTGGGCATCGAGGTGCCGCTGCGCGCGCAATACATCCGCGTGATGTTCGCCGAAATCACGCGGTTGCTGAATCACCTGATGTGGCTTGGTTCGCACGGCAACGATTGCGGCAGCTCCACCATCCTGATCTACACCTTCCGCGAGCGCGAAGACCTCTTCGACATGTACGAAGCCGTCTCCGGCGCGCGCATGCATGCGGCCTACTTCCGACCGGGCGGTGTGTACCGTGACCTGCCGGACAGCATGCCGCAGTACAAGGTCAGCAAGATCAAGAATGCCAAGGCGCTGGAGGCCATGAACCAGAATCGCAAGGGTTCGCTGCTGGACTTCATCGACGACTTCACGCAGCGTTTTCCTGGCTGCATGGATGAGTATGAGACGCTGCTCACAGACAACCGCATCTGGAAGCAGCGCACCGTGGGCATTGGTGTGGTGCCGCCCGAACGCGCGCTGAATCTGGGGATGACCGGGCCCATGCTGCGGGGCTCTGGCATTGCGTGGGATTTGCGCAAGACGCAACCCTACGACGTGTACGACCGCATGGACTTCGATGTGCCGGTTGGCAAGACCGGCGACTGCTACGACCGCTATCTGGTCCGCATGCAGGAAATGCGCGAGTCCAACCGCATCATCAAGCAGTGTGTCAACTGGCTGCGCGAGAATCCCGGCCCCGTGATCACGGACAACCACAAGATCGCCCCGCCTGATCGCGAATCCATGAAGTCCAACATGGAAGAGCTGATCCACCATTTCAAGCTGTTCACCGAGGGTTTCCATGTTCCCGAGGGTGAGGCCTATGCGGCGGTCGAGCATCCCAAGGGGGAGTTTGGCATCTACCTGGTCAGCGACGGTGCCAACAAGCCGTATCGCCTGAAGATCCGCGCTCCCGGTTTTGCGCATCTGGCCACGCTGGATGAAATGGCCCGGGGCCACATGATTGCGGATGCCGTGGCCATCATTGGAACCATGGATATCGTGTTCGGAGAGATTGATCGATGATTACCGAAGCGACCAAAGCGCGATTCGCGCGTGAAGTGGCCAAGTACCCGGCGGAGCAGAAGCAGTCGGCCGTGATGGCATGCCTGTCCATCGTGCAGCAGGAGCAGGGCTACGTCAGCGAAGCCAGCGAAGCGGGTATTGCCGAGTATCTGGGCATGCCGCAGATCGCCGTGCACGAAGTCACCACCTTCTACAACATGTACAACCAGCAAGCGGTGGGCAAATACAAGCTCAACGTCTGCACCAACCTGCCATGCCTGTTGCGCGATGGCGGCAAGGCGCTGGAGCATCTGGAACACAAGCTGGGTATTTCCATGGGTGAAACCACGCCAGACGGCATGTTTACCCTGCAGCAATGCGAGTGCCTCGGTGCCTGCGCCGATGCGCCCGTGATGTTGGTGAACGACCGCAACATGTGCAGCTTCATGGGCAACGACAAGCTCGACCAGCTGGTCGACAGCCTGCGTGCCGCGGAGGCCAAGCAATGACAACGGCAGCCCAGGTGCTCGCACAATTCCAGGCGGCAGGTGTTGAAACCTGTTTTCACGACCGGCACATCACGCCCCAAATCTACGCCGACCTGAATGGCTCCAACTGGAGCATCCAGGACTACGAAGCGCGCGGCGGTTACCAGGCGCTGCGCACCATCCTGGGCAAGGATGGCGGCGAGGGTCTGACGCAGGACCAGGTGATCGCGACCGTCAAGGAGTCGGGCCTTCGGGGTCGTGGCGGTGCGGGTTTTCCGACGGGGCTGAAGTGGAGCTTCATGCCGCGCCAATTCCCCGGGCAGAAGTACCTGGTGTGCAACTCGGACGAGGGTGAGCCGGGTACATGCAAGGACCGCGACATCCTGATGTACAACCCGCACATCGTCATCGAGGGCATGATCATTGCTGCCTACGCGATGGGTATCAGCGTGGGCTACAACTACATCCACGGCGAAATCTTCCAGGTTTACGAGCGCTTCGAAGCCGCGCTGGAGGAAGCGCGTGCTGCGGGCTACCTGGGTGACGGCATCCTGGGCAGTGGTTTCAGCTTCCAGCTGCATGCGCACCATGGTTTTGGTGCCTACATCTGCGGCGAAGAAACCGCATTGCTCGAATCGCTGGAGGGCAAGAAGGGCCAGCCCCGCTTCAAGCCGCCATTTCCGGCCAGCTTTGGCCTTTATGGCAAGCCCACCACCATCAACAACACCGAGACGTTTGCAGCGGTGCCGTGGATCATCCGCAACGGCGGCGCTGCCTACCTGGCCTGCGGCAAGCCCAACAACGGTGGAACCAAGATCTTTTCGGTCAGCGGTGATGTAGAGCGGCCCGGCAACTACGAGGTGCCCATGGGAACGCCGTTTGCCAAGCTGCTCGAATTGGCCGGCGGTGTGCGCACCGGGCGCCAGCTCAAGGCGGTGATTCCTGGTGGATCCTCGTCACCCGTGTTGCCGGCATCCATCATCATGGAATGCACTATGGACTATGACTCCATTGCCAAGGCTGGCTCCATGCTGGGTTCGGGTGCTGTGATCGTCATGGATGATTCGCGCTGCATGGTCGAGTCGCTCAAGCGACTGTCCTATTTCTACATGCATGAGTCGTGTGGGCAGTGCACCCCGTGCCGCGAAGGCACTGGCTGGCTCTGGCGCCTGGTGGACCGCATCCACCGCGGCGAAGGGCGTCCTGCCGACATGGACGTGCTCGACTCCGTGGCCGGCAACATCATGGGCCGCACCATCTGCGCGCTGGGCGACGCCGCCGCAATGCCCGTGCGCGCCATGATCAAGCACTTCCGTCCCGAGTTCGACGCGTTGATCCGGAACAAGACCCCTCAGGCCGCGCCCTCTGCCTGATCGCGAGAAAAGCATATGGTTGAAATTGAACTGGACGGTCAGAAGGTAGAAATCACCGAGGGTTCCATGGTGATGCATGCTGCCGAGAAGGCTGGCACCTACATCCCTCACTTCTGCTACCACAAGAAGCTCTCGATTGCGGCCAATTGCCGCATGTGTCTGGTGGACGTCGAGAAGGCCCCCAAGCCCATGCCCGCATGTGCCACGCCGGTCACGCAAGGCATGATCGTGCGCACCAAGACCGACAAGGCCATTCAGGCGCAAAAGTCGGTGATGGAGTTTCTGCTCATTAACCATCCGCTCGATTGCCCCATCTGCGACCAGGGCGGCGAGTGCCAGTTGCAGGATCTGGCTGTGGGTTATGGCGCTTCCTCCTCGCGCTACGAGGAAGAAAAGCGCGTGGTCTTCCACAAGGATGTGGGTCCGCTGATCTCCATGGAGGAGATGAGCCGTTGCATCCACTGCACCCGCTGTGTGCGCTTCGGCCAAGAAGTGGCGGGCGTCATGGAGCTGGGCATGATCCATCGGGGCGAACACTCCGAGATCACCACCGTGACGGGCGACACGATCGACTCCGAACTCTCGGGCAACATGATTGACATCTGCCCGGTGGGCGCGTTGACGAGCAAGCCGTTCCGCTACAGCGCCCGTACTTGGGAACTGTCGCGCCGCCGCTCGGTCAGTCCGCACGATTCCACCGGTGCCAACCTCATCGTTCAGGTGAAGAACCACAAGGTCATGCGTGTCGTGCCTTTTGAGAACGAAGAAGTCAATGAATGCTGGATTGCAGACCGTGACCGCTTTTCGTACGAAGCACTCAACAGCGACGAACGACTGACCCGGCCCATGCTCAAGCAGGGCGGAACATGGCAAGAGGTGGACTGGCAGACGGCGCTGGAATACGTCGCGAACGGCCTCAAGAACATCAAGAATGACCATGGCGCTGGTGCCATCGGCGCCCTGGTCAGCCCGCACAGCACGCTGGAAGAGCTGTATCTGGCCGGTGCGCTGGTTCGTGGTCTGGGCAGCGAGAACATCGACTACCGACTGCGCAACGCCGAATTCCCCACCCCATCCGGAATTCGCTGGTTGGGAACCTCCATTGCCTCGTTGTCCAGCTTGCAGCGTGTGCTGGTGGTGGGCTCCAACCTGCGCAAGGACCACCCGCTGTTTGCGCAGCGGATTCGGCAGGCAGCCCGCCATGGCTGTGCAGTCAGTGCTATTGATTCTGAAATCCGTGACTGGGCCATGCCCGTGGCGCACACGCTGGTGCAATCGTCAGGCACTTGGGAGCAGGCTCTGGCCAGCGTAGCTGCCGCGATTGCACAGGAAAAAAGCGTGCAGGCCCCCGATGGCGCGGGTCAGGCGGGTGATGCCGCGATGGCCATCGCCCGCTCCCTGCTGGGTGGCGAACGCAAGGCCATCTTGCTCGGGAATGCCGCTGCCCATCATGCACATGCCAGCCGCTTGCTGGGGCTGGCGCAGTGGATTGGAGAGCAGACGGGTGCCACGGTGGGTTACCTCACAGAGGCTGCCAACACGGTGGGGGCGCAATATGCCGGTGCCATGCCCGGCAATGGCGGCTTGAATGCCGGCCAGATGCTCGGTGGCAGCCTGAAAGCCGCCATTCTGTTGAACACAGAACCCGCCTTTGATGCGGCCGGTGGTGAAGTTGCCTGCCAGGCGCTGGCCAACACCGACATGGTGGTCACGCTGAGCCCGTTCAAGGCCAACATGGCATTCAGCGATGTCCTGCTGCCGATCGCTCCATTTACCGAAACGTCGGGCAGCTTTGTGAACGCCGAAGGCCGCTTGCAGGGTTTCCATGCAGTCGTCCGGCCGTTGGGTGAAACCCGGCCTGCCTGGAAGGTGCTGCGGGTGCTGGCCAATCTGCTGAACATTTCTGGTTTTGATTTCGAGACGTCCCAGGAAGTGCTGGCACGCGCTACCAACACCGTAGCCGGTGGCACAGCGGTGGTTCCGTCCTCGCTGTTGAGCAATGCGCAGGCGCTGCTGCCACAGGCTGAAGGGCCTGCAGTGGCAGAGCCGGTCGTGGCATCCATCTACCAGCTCGATGGGCTGGTGCGCCGGGCCACTTCGTTGCAACTGACGGCGGATGCCCGTCGTGCGCAGGAAGGAGCCGCGGCATGATTGACGCAATCCACAACGCAGGTCTGAACCTGTTGAGCTATGGCTGGTGGACCGCCATCGTCTGGCCGGTTCTCTGGATTCTTTTGAAGATCGTGGTGATTTTGGCGCCGTTGATGGGTGCAGTCGCTTACCTGACGCTGTGGGAGCGCAAGCTTCTGGGCTTCATGCAAGTGCGCCATGGCCCTAACCGGGTCGGCCCGTTCGGGTTGCTGCAGCCGATCGCCGACGCCTTGAAGCTACTGACCAAGGAAATCATCCAGCCAACTGCTGCCAGCAAGGGGTTGTTTGTGCTGGGGCCTGTCATGGCGATCATGCCTGCGCTGGCGGCCTGGGTTGCGATTCCATTCGGTCCAGACGTTGCATTGGCCAATGTGAACGCGGGCTTGCTGCTGGTGATGGCCATCACGTCCATCGAAGTCTATGGCGTGATCATCGCCGGGTGGGCCTCCAATTCGAAGTACGCATTCCTGGGTGCGTTGCGGGCTTCGGCGCAGATGGTCAGCTATGAAATTGCCATGGGGTTCTGCTTCCTGGTGGTGATCATGGTGTCGGGCAGCATGAATCTGACCGAAATCGTGATGGGGCAGGGGCGTGGCATGGCGGCCGACAAGGGCTTGACCTTCCTGTCCTGGAACTGGCTCCCGCTGCTGCCCATTTTCCTGGTCTATCTGATCTCGGGCGTGGCAGAAACCAACCGCCACCCCTTTGACGTGGTGGAGGGCGAGGCCGAGATCGTGGCTGGTCACATGGTGGAGTACTCAGGGATGGGTTTTGCCATCTTCTTCCTAGCCGAATATGCCAGTATGTGGCTGGTATCCATTCTGGCTGCGCTGATGTTCCTCGGTGGCTGGCTCTCGCCAATCGACAGCGCACTGTTCAACTGGATTCCGGGCTGGATCTGGCTGGGCCTGAAGACCTTTGTGGTGGTGTCGATGTTCATCTGGATCCGGGCGACTTTCCCCCGTTTCCGTTACGACCAGATCATGCGTCTGGGCTGGAAAATCTTTATTCCAGTCACGCTGGTGTGGCTGCTCATCGTTGGCGGGTGGTTGCTCTCGCCGTGGAATATCTGGAAATAAGCGGGGACACAAATGACTGCTGTTGCTGCTGCTGCACCTTTTTCGTTCAAAGACTTTCTCAAGAGCTTCATGCTTGTTGAGCTGCTCAAGGGCATGGCCCTGACCGGCCGCTATGCCTTTCGCCGCAAGGTGACCGTGCAGTTCCCTGAGGAAAAAACGCCCTTGTCACCTCGCTTTCGGGGGTTGCACGCATTGCGCCGCTATGACAACGGCGAAGAGCGTTGCATTGCCTGCAAGCTGTGCGAGGCTGTCTGCCCTGCGATGGCCATCACCATCGAATCGGATGTGCGTGAGGATGGGTCTCGCCGTACCACGCGCTACGACATCGACCTGACCAAGTGCATCTTCTGCGGCTTTTGCGAAGAGAGTTGCCCGGTCGACTCGATCGTCGAGACGCATATCCTCGAATACCACGGGGAAAAGCGGGGCGACCTGTATTTCACCAAAGACATGCTGCTGGCGGTGGGTGACCGCTATGAAGGTGAAATCGCTGCGGCCAAGGCCGCTGACGCCAAGTACCGCTAACGCGGTCTTGCTGCGACTTCCTTAGGCCAGACTTTCTACAAAGAACCGATTCATGGACGCCAAGACTGGTTTTTTCTATCTCTTCTCGGTGGTGCTGCTGTTTGCAGCCTTCCGGGTAATTACCGCGCGCAACCCCGTGCATGCGGTGTTGCACCTCATCCTGGCTTTTTCTCAGGCTGCTGCGATCTGGTTGCTGCTCAAGGCGGAGTTTCTGGCCATCGTGCTGGTCCTTGTGTATCTGGGCGCGGTCATGGTGTTGTTCCTGTTCGTGGTGATGATGCTGGACATCCACATCGACACGATCCGCAAGGGGTTCTGGAAGCATTTCCCGCTGGCCGCCTTCGTGGGCGCCATGATTGCCCTGGAAATGGCGGCGGTGCTCATGGGCGGATTCCGGGGCATGGATGAACCCAAGGTCGCAGCGGTGGTGCTGGATGCGGCGGGGCAGGTGGTTCCCTATTCCAACGCCAAGGCTCTGGGTAAATTGCTCTACACGGAATATCTGTACCCCGTGGAAATTGCCGCCGTCATTTTGCTCGTGGCCATGATTGCCGCCATTGCACTGACGCTGCGACAACGCAAGGACACCAAGGCGATCGACCCCTCGACGCAGGTCAGGGTGCGGGCCCGCGATCGTCTGCAGGTCGTGAAGCTTGCGGCAACCCAGAAGCCTGGGCACGAGGTTGCCAGCGAGCCTGCGGGCGAGGAGAAAAAAGCATGACATTGACGCTGGGACACTTTCTTTCTCTGGGCGCGATGTTGTTCGCCCTCGCCGTGATCGGCATTTTCCTCAATCGCAAGAATCTGATTGTTCTGCTGATGGCGATCGAGTTGATGCTGCTTGCGGTCAACATGAATTTCGTGGCGTTCTCGCACTATCTGGGCGACATGCACGGTCAGGTGTTCGTGTTTTTCATCCTGACAGTGGCGGCGGCCGAGTCGGCCATCGGTCTGGCCATTCTGGTGCTGTTGTTCCGCAACAAGTCCAGCATCAACGCGGACGAACTCAACACCCTCAAGGGTTGAGTCGCCCGTCATCCCAAGGTTCTCAAGAATGAGTCAAACCCTCTCTGCTTCAACGCTTCTGGCGGTTCCGTTGGCGCCGCTGGCGGGCGCCTTGCTGGCCGGTATCTTCGGTACCACGTTTGGCGGCAACTGGATTGGCCGGCGCCTCAGCCACACGCTGACCATCCTGGGTGTGCTGGTCGCGTTCATCCTGTCGGCCATGACGCTCAAGAGCGTGGCCCTCGATGGCGCGCGCTTGAACGAGACGCTCTACACCTGGATGGTGGTGGGTGGACTGAAGATGGAAGTGGGCTTCCTGATCGACAGTCTCACCGCCATGATGATGGTTGTGGTCACCTTTGTGTCGCTCATGGTGCACATCTACACCATTGGCTACATGGAGGAGGATGACGGCTACAACCGCTTCTTTGCCTACATTTCGCTGTTCACGTTCTCCATGCTCATGCTGGTCATGAGCAACAACCTGCTGCAGCTTTTCTTTGGCTGGGAAGCGGTGGGGCTGGTGTCGTATTTGCTGATCGGCTTCTGGTTCAACAAGCCGTCGGCCATCTTCGCCAACATGAAGGCATTCCTGGTCAACCGGGTGGGTGACTTCGGTTTCATTCTGGGCATCGGCCTGATTGCGGCATACACCGGGACCCTCAATTACGGCGAAGTGTTTGGCAAAACGGCCGAGCTGGGCGGGCTGGCGTTCCCGGGCACCGACTGGATGCTCATCACGGTCATCTGCATCTGCCTGTTTATTGGCGCCATGGGTAAGTCGGCCCAGTTCCCGCTGCATGTGTGGCTACCCGATTCCATGGAAGGCCCCACCCCCATCTCGGCGCTGATTCACGCGGCAACCATGGTCACGGCGGGCATCTTCATGGTGGCTCGCATGTCGCCGCTGTTTGAGCTGTCGGATACCGCCCTCAACTTCATCCTGGTAATTGGTGCGATCACGGCCCTGTTCATGGGCTTTCTGGGCATCATCCAGAATGACATCAAGCGCGTCGTCGCCTATTCCACCTTGTCGCAGCTCGGCTACATGACGGTGGCGCTGGGTGCGTCAGCCTACTCGGTGGCGGTGTTCCATCTGATGACGCATGCGTTCTTCAAGGCTTTGCTGTTCCTCGGTGCTGGTTCGGTCATCATGGGCATGCACCACAACCAGGACATCCGCTGGATGGGTGGCGTGCGCAAGTACATGCCCATTACCTGGATCACCTCGCTGCTCGGTTCACTGGCACTGATCGGCACGCCCCTGTTTTCGGGTTTTTACTCCAAGGACAGCATCATCGAGGCCGTGCACTTCAGTCACTTGCCTGCTGCAGGGTTTGCACACTTTGCCGTATTGGCTGGCGTGTTCATTACGGCGTTCTATTCGTTCCGCATGTATTTCCTGGTGTTCCACGGCAAGGAGCGCTATGAACAGAATCCAGACGCGGACCATGTGGGCGACCATGGTCATGTTCATGAAGACCACCATGAACCCCACGAGTCGCCATGGGTGGTCACGGTGCCGCTGGTGTTGCTGGCGATCCCTTCGGTCGTGGTCGGCTTCATGTTTATCCAGCCCATGCTGTTTGGCGACTTCTTCAAAGATGTGATCTTTGTAGATGCAGTCAAGCATCCCGCCATGGCCAAGCTGGCCGAGATCTTCCACGGTCCCATGGGCATGGCCCTGCATGGGCTGCAGACGGCGCCGTTCTGGCTGGCGCTGGCGGGGGTTGCGCTGTCGTACTACATGTACATGGTCAATCCCGCATTGCCAACGGCCATCAAGGCGCGTGTGCAGCCGCTCTATACCTTGCTGGAAAACAAGTACTACTTGGACTGGATCAACGAAAACATCCTGGCGCGTGGTGCCCGGGCGCTTGGCACCGGGCTGTGGAAGGTGGGAGACCAGGCCATCATTGACGGTGCCGTGGTCAATGGATCGTGGAAACTGGTGCGCTGGGTTTCCGGCGTCGTGCGCTGGATGCAGACAGGCTTCATCTTCCACTACGCCCTGGTGATGATTCTGGGTGTGTTTGCGCTGATGACTTGGTTTGTCTGGCGCGACTATTTCCTGCAGCTCATCAAATAAGGAAAAGAACAAAATGGGTCTGTTGAGTCTTGCAATCTGGACGCCGATCGTCTTTGGTGTTCTGCTACTGGCGGTGGGGCGGGATGAGCATGCCCGCGCTGTCCGCTGGATCGCGCTGATTGGCGCCGTCATCGGCTTGCTGGTAACGCTGCCTTTGTACGACGGCTTCAAGCTGGGTACTGCAGCCATGCAGTTTGTCGAGAAAGCCACATGGATTGAGCGTTTCAATGTCCATTACCACCTGGGCGTGGATGGCCTGTCTTTCTGGTTTGTTCCGCTTACCGCGTTCATCACGGTCATTGTGGTGATTGCGTCCTGGGAATCGATCACGGAGCGCGTCAACCAGTACATGGGCGCCTTTCTGATCCTTTCGGGATTGATGATCGGTGTCTTCTGCGCCCTGGATGGCCTGCTGTTCTATGTGTTCTTTGAGGCAACCCTGATTCCGATGTACCTGATCATCGGTATCTGGGGGGGGGCGAACAAGATCTACGCTGCGTTCAAGTTCTTTCTCTATACGCTGCTCGGCTCCTTGCTGATGTTGGTTGCACTCATCTTCCTTTACAACCAGTCCGGCGGCAGTTTCGACATCGCTGCTTGGCACCAATTGCCGCTCGGCGCCACAGCGCAGACACTGCTGTTCTTTGCGTTCTTTGCGGCATTTGCCGTCAAGGTTCCCATGTGGCCAGTCCACACCTGGTTGCCTGACGTGCACGTCGAGGCTCCCACAGGCGGCTCCGCGGTTCTGGCGGCCATCATGTTGAAACTGGGGGGCTACGGTTTCCTCCGTTTCTCCATGCCGATTGCGCCGGATGCTGCGCGTGAGTGGGCATGGCTGATGATCGCGTTGTCGTTGGTAGCCGTGATTTACGTGGGGCTGGTGGCGCTGGTCCAGAAGGACATGAAAAAGCTGGTGGCTTACTCCTCGGTGGCGCACATGGGTTTTGTCACCCTTGGTTTTTTCATCTTCAACGATCTGGGCGTTTCGGGTGGCCTGGTGCAAATGATTGCGCACGGCTTTGTTTCGGGTGCCATGTTCCTGTCTATTGGCGTTCTGTACGACCGGGTGCATTCCCGCGAAATTGCCGCCTATGGCGGCGTGGTCAACACCATGCCGAATTTCACGGCATTTGCCCTGCTGTTCGCCATGGCCAACTGCGGGCTTCCTGGAACCGCCGGATTCGTGGGCGAGTGGATGGTGATCCTGGGCGCTGTGAAGGCCAATTTCTGGATCGGTGGCGCAGCGGCCACGGCGCTGATTTTTGGTGCTGCCTATACGCTCTGGATGTTCAAGCGTGTCTACCTGGGCCCCGTTGCCAATAACCATGTCAAGGAGCTGAGCGACATCAACAGCCGTGAATTCCTCGTGATGTCGCTGCTGGCGATTGCCGTGTTGGCCATGGGCCTTTATCCACGCCCCTTCACTGACGTGATGGACACCTCTGTGGCGGAGTTGCTCAAGCATGTGGCCCTGTCCAAGCTGAACTGACCAGACTGAACTGAGAGATTCGAGATGATTGACAACATCAGCTGGCTTGCCATTTACCCCGAGATCGTGCTGTTGGCCATGGCCTGCGTGATCATGCTGGTGGACCTGGGGGTCCACAGTCCACGCCGCACTGGAACCTATGTCCTGACCATGCTCACTTTGGCCGTGGTGGCTGTCCTGCAGGGTGTGTATGCCATTAGCGGAAACACGTTCTACGGTTTCGGCAACATGGTGGTCAGTGATGCCATGGGCAACTGGCTCAAATGCTTCGCCACCGTGGCCGTGATGGTCACGTTGGTCTACGGGCGCCCCTATGCCGCGGATCGCGGCATGTTGCGGGGTGGTGAGTTGTTCACGCTGTCGATGCTGGCGTTGCTGGGCATGTTCATCATGATCTCGGGCAACAACTTTCTAGTGCTCTACCTGGGCCTGGAACTGCTGACCTTGTCCAGCTACACCCTGGTGGCATTGCGTCGCGACAACGCGACGGCCACGGAAGCCGCCATGAAGTATTTTGTGCTGGGTGCGATGGCCAGCGGGTTTTTGCTTTACGGTTTGTCGATGTTGTACGGTGCCACGGGCTCCCTCGATATCGGGCAGGTCTTCAAGGCCGTCAATTCGGGCCAGATCCGGCACCAGGTGCTGGTGTTCGGTCTGGTCTTTGTGGTCGCTGGTCTGGCTTTCAAGCTGGGCGTGGTGCCGTTTCACATGTGGATTCCCGATGTCTACCAGGGTGCACCCACCGCCATCACGTTGATGATCGGTGGTGCGCCCAAGCTCGCCGCGTTTGCGATCACCATTCGTCTTCTGGTGGATGGCTTGTTGCCGCTGGCGATTGATTGGCAGCAAATGTTGGGGGTGCTGGCCATCGGCTCGCTGCTGGTGGGTAACCTGGCCGCTATCGCCCAGACCAATCTCAAGCGCATGCTGGCTTACTCCACCATTTCTCAGATGGGCTTTGTCTTGCTGGGCCTGTTGTCGGGTGTCATCAACGGCAATGTGGATGCCGCTGCGGTGGAGAGCGCCTACAGCTCTGCCATGTTCTACGTGGTGAGCTATGTCCTCACAACCTTGGCCGCCTTCGGTGTGATCCTGCTGCTGGCCCGCGAAGGCTTTGAAAGCGAAGAGATCGCTGATCTGGCAGGCCTCAATCAGCGCAGCCCCCTGTATGCGGGCGTGATGGCTGTCTGCCTCTTCTCCATGGCCGGCATTCCGCCCTTGGTGGGGTTTTATGCCAAATTGTCGGTTTTGCAGGCGTTGGTGGCATCGGGGCAAGGGCTTTATATTGCACTGGCCGTGTTTGCGGTCGTCATGTCCCTGATTGGAGCGTTCTACTATTTGCGCGTTGTGAAGGTGATGTATTTTGATGCACCCCTCACGGCCACCAGCGTGTCTGCGCCCCTGGATGTGCGGGTGGTGTTGACTGTCAATGGTGCGCTGGTGCTGGTGCTGGGTCTGTTGCCCGGTGGTTTGATGGCTCTGTGCGCAGATGCCATCGTGCGTGCCCTGGCCACCTGAATTCAATCCATTTATTTCTGTGTCTCAAACTGGCTCGATCTGGCTCGTCATCATGGCCGCGTTTATCGCGGCCAATCTGCCTTTCATCAACCATCGCCTGATGGTCATCGGTCCGTTGGCCCAGCCAAAGAAGGCCTTGGTGGTTCGGCTGGTGGAACTGGTGGTGCTGTACTTGCTGGTGGGGGGCATGGCCCTGCTGCTGGAGCGGCGTGCTGGGCAAATTGCTCCACAGGGTTGGGAGTTCTATGCCGTCACGGGCACCATGTTCCTCACGCTGGCTTTTCCGGGGTTTGTGTACCGCTATCTGCTGCGTCGCCACGGTTGACGTGGTGTTGCCGAGGTTACCGTCATGAAGGTGCTTGACCTGCATTGCCGGCAGGGCCACGTATTTGAGGGATGGTTCGCCTCGGAAGACGATTTTCAGCGGCAGGTGCGCGATTCGCTGGTGCAGTGCCCACTGTGCGCAGACGCCCACATCTCCAAAAGACTGAGTGCGCCACGGCTGAATCTGGGTGCCCGTCAACCCACCTCCGATTTTTCTGAGCCGGCTGTGCCGTTGCCTGTGGCCAGCAGCGCTACGGACGTGTCGGGTGTGGGTCTTCAGGCGGCGTGGTTGTCATTGGCGCGCAAGGTGTTGGCCAACACAGAGGATGTGGGGCCACAGTTTGCGCAGGAAGCCAGGCGCATCCACCATGGCGAGGCAGAGCAGCGGGCGATTCGGGGGCGGGCTTCGCCTGAAGAGACAATGCAGTTGCTCGATGAAGGCATTGCGGTACTGCCACTCCTGTTGCCCGATGCGGCCGAGGAAACTTTGCAGTAACTAAGGCGTCTGGCGGGACTCGCTGCTCAGGTGGCATGGACTGCGCAGCAGCGGTCATGCCGTGAATTGCAGTGCTGCCAGGCGGGCATAGACGCCGCCCTGGGCGAGCAGCGCGGCATGGGTTCCCTGTTCGACGATACGTCCGTTTTCCAGCACCACGATCCGGTCTGCGTTCTGCACGGTGGCCAGGCGATGCGCAATGACCAGAGTGGTCCTGCGGCCGGTGTGGCGCTGCATGGCCATCTCCAGTGCGGCCTGCACCATGCGCTCGCTTTCCGCATCGAGTGCACTCGTGGCTTCGTCCAGGAGCAACAAGGGCGGATTTTTCAGCATTGCACGTGCGATCGAGATGCGTTGGCGCTGTCCTCCAGACAGGCGAACGCCCCGCTCTCCCAGAAAGGTCGAATATCCCTCGGGCAGCGCCTCAATGAAGTCATGGGCAAATGCTGCACGGGCTGCGGCAATCACCTCGTTGGCAGAGGCATCGGGGCGGCCATACCGGATATTGTCCAAGGCCGATGCCGAGAAGATCACGGCATCCTGCGGCACGGTGCCAATGTTGGCGCGCAATTCTTCGAGCGCCAGTTGCCGTATGTCCACGCCGTTAAGCGCTATGCGCCCGGTGGATGCATCACCACAACGCAGGTCGATGTCATAAAAGCGCTGGAGCAAGTGGAGCACGGTGGTCTTTCCCGCTCCGCTGGCGCCCACCAGCGCGACCGTTTCGCCCGGTTCGAGGTGGAGCGTGAAGTCGTGCAGGGCCGGATGATCGGGTCTGGAGGGGTAGTGAAAATTCACCTCTGCAAAATCCACCTTCAGGCCCCGGTCGCCCGTTGGCAGCGGTTGCGGCTGCTCTGGCTCTGTCACGGGGGATTCGCCCGCGATCAGCTCCATCAACCGTTCCGTGGCGCCCGCAGCACGCAGCAGGTCGCCGTAGACCTCTCCCAGTACCGCCACTGCGCCAGCCAGCAAGATGACATACACCACGGTCTGCCCCAGGTGGCCTGCCGTCATTTGCCCCGCCAGAACCGCCTGCGTGCCCCGGTAAAGGCCCCACAGCAGCAGGCCGGCGTTGGCAATGATGATGAATGCCACGAGAAAAGCGCGCGCTCGCGTGCGGCGCACGGCGGTCTGAAAAGCGTTTTCGGTGGCCTGGCCGAAACGCAGCGATTCGCGCGACTCGGCCGTATAGCTCTGCACCACCGGAACGGCATTCAGCACCTCGGCGGCGATGGCGCTGGAGTCGGCCACGCGGTCCTGGCTGTCGCGCGAGAGGCGCCGCACACGCCGTCCAATCCACATCGTGGGCACCACAACCACCACCACGGCAAGCAGTACCACCGCCATGACGTAGGGGTTGGTCCACACCAGCATGGCCAGGGCGCCGATGCCCATGACCGCATTGCGCAACCCCATGGACAGTGAGGAACCGACCACCGTCTGCACCAGTGTGGTGTCTGCCGTCAGTCGTGACAGAACCTCGCCGGTCTGCGTGGTTTCAAAAAACTCCGGACTTTGCCGCAACACATGGCTGTAAACGGCATTGCGAAGGTCGGCAGTGACCCGTTCGCCCAGCCAGCTCACCATGTAAAAGCGTGCCGCTGAAAAAATGCCGAGGGCGATAGCAACGGCAAAAAGCGCCTGGAAATGCCCGCGCAGCGCCATCGTCTGGCTGCCGTGATCCGATGTCAGCAGGCCTGCGTCGATCAGGTTGCGCAAAGCCAGCGGGAAAGCCAGTGTGGCGCACGCTGCCAGAACCAGAAACACGAGGGACAGGCCGATACGAGCGCGGTAGGGTCGCAGAAACGGAAGCAGGCCAGACAGGGAGCGCGGAGTGCCCGGTGCACGCAGGGGGGATGGTTTAGCCATGGGGCAGTGTAGGCGGCAGGCAACCGAAGATGTTGGATCCCGCTC
>Ga0209066_10002736_pt1 | contig 21001 bp, 20 predicted proteins | sample All_14_2_FD_187198 | JGI IMG/M metagenome (GOLD analysis project Ga0209066, IMG submission 187198) | Freshwater microbial communities in response to fracking from Pennsylvania, USA - Allegheny Zone_MetaG_DW_15 (SPAdes) (version 2) ... | reverse complement strand
GACGGGGTCGAAAAGCTTCACCCCTATTTCGACCTCTTCCTCGTCCATTATCTTCTTCGGGCCAAGGCGATCACGCCGGTAGGGCAATGGATTTCCGAGAAGGACATCCCGGGCGGCGCCACTTTTTTCCGTGGTCCCCATGCCATCCCGACGGAATCATTGTCGGGGCGTTTCGGCAACGATCTCCAGGCCTTCAAAAGCCGATGCGAGCAGTTGGGGGGCCTTCCCCTCGACCTCGCCGATGCCGCCTTTGTCTTTGCGATAGCGCCACGAATCCCGGTTGCGGTCCTGTACTGGGAAGGTGACGAAGAATTTCCAGCGGAGGCGAAGGTCCTGTTCGATCAAACTGTTGCCCAACATCTGGCGGCCGATATCGTCTTTGCGGCAGCCGTCGGGATATGCGAACGGTTGGGAGAGGCATCCGGCTGATCGGGACGGGATCTTCCGGCAAGATTTTGTCATTTCGATACCATGGAACATACACTACGCCGTCGCAGAATTGCGGCGGCGGGGAACAGAATTGTCGTGCATCTCCAGCAGGAGGAGGTCCCCCAATGGTGTATTCATGCCGAAATTGCGGTGCATCCGCCGAAGATTCCAGCAAACTCTGCAATCCAACCGATGAGTCGCTGAACCACAAGTTCTGCGGCACTTCACCGGAGAAGATCTGCGACGGCAAGCTGGTGGACATGACATTCGTCTGTACTACCTGCGGCAGCTTTTCAGCCGACTCGACCACGCTGTGCAGCCCGAGCCAGGTCGAATAAAATCAGGGCAAACGATCGGCAGCCGGGTCTGGTTATATGCACGCCTTCTATCATTTTCACGGCGATCTGACGAATCTGCTTCGCCGCCGCTGGCGTGGCGCCACTTCGATCATCCAGCCCGTCACCCGCTCCGCCTCCATCAAGGATGTGATCGAGTCCTTCGGAGTGCCGCACACCGAGGTCGGCAGCATTCTGTGTGACGGCCTGCCGGTGAATTTTTCCCGGCCGGTCGCGGCCGGTCAACGATTCGACATCCACCCGATTCCTGCCCCCTGGGAGGTGACACAACCCACGCTGCTCCGCCCCCATCCCCTGCGGGGCCTCGGCTTTGTCGTCGATATCAATGCCGGCCGGCTGGCCCGCTATCTGCGGATGGCCGGGTTCGACACGTTGTACGATTCGTCCTGGGACAACGCGAAGATATTGCAGGTGCTGCAAATGGAGCCGCGCATCCTGCTGACCCGCAGCCTCGACCTGCTGAAGTGGAAACAGGTTGAATACGGCCGTTATATCCGGGCCGATGCGCCGGTCGATCAGCTGCGGGAAGTATTTGCTCTATTCGGCATCGTGGAATCGCGCCACTCGTTCAGCCGCTGTCTTCAGTGCAACACCGTGCTCCAACCGGTGCCGAAACAGGAGATACTGCACCGTCTGGAACCGCTGACCATCCGCTATGTCGATGCTTTCAGCATCTGCGGCCGATGTGATAAGATTTACTGGGAGGGAAGCCATGTCACCGGTATGCAGCGGGTGCTGGAAGGTCGATAGGAACTTCCCTTCGGGCCGCTTGCGAAATGCACAGGGAACGGCCGGCGTCGCGGATTGAAGATGCCGGCACAGCGAGACATCGGCAATGATCCGCCCAACCAGAAAGATAGAGTTCATCCCGGAACAGCGCGACGCCACCATCAGGCAGGCGCTGGTGCAGCTCCTTGAGGGCAGGCAGCTGCCCGTCAGCGTTCTTTCGCAACAGATCCGGAAATCTGAAAAAGAGATCTACGACCACCTCGAACATCTGCAACGGTCGGGACTCCTCGTCATTATCCCGGCTGCATGCGGTGACTGCGGTTATATCTTTGCCCACAGGTCCAGACCAAAGAAGCCCGGCAAGTGCCCCCGCTGCAAGGGGACCCACATCGAGCCTCCCCTCTTTTCAATAGCCGCGTCGTAAACAGTTGCGCAAACGGGTTGTACCGGAGGTCACAAGCAGGGGGGAGAATCGGGCAATTCCGGGGAAACACATGGAGGGGGGAACAGCCAATCGCCTCGACGGATCCGACCGGGAGACGATTGGCTGAAACAGCTCAGAATGTATAGCGCATGCCTAAGTAGATGTTATGACTTGAGGGCCCATCCAACGTGCTGTTATCTGAAAATTCCAGCTCATCAGCCATAAAATAACGATATTTCAATTCGATATCAAACATCTCATTGATCGCATAACTCATTCCTGCCCCAACCTGTCCTGCAAGGACGGTATCATCATCATTGTAAGGTGGTTGCGAAGAGTTAGGGGTACTCAGATCGTTTATATCAACTTGGGCAAACCCGATACCTGCAGTAATAAATGGGGTGAATTTGGTTGTATTGGGAATATCATAATATACATTGGCGAGGAATGTCAGAGATGTTTGATCTCCTGACAAATCATCGGTATATCCTGCAAACTGTTGTTGATCGAAATCATTTTTCTGATAACCAATTTCACCTTCAAAACGAAAATTTTGCATTTTGTAGCCGACCGCGGCTACTACAGCCGCACCCGTATCAAATTCCATTGATGCTGAAAGACCAGGAAATGCAGGGTCGGTTGCGTCTGCATCACCAAGAATGGCCATACCGACATCGGCACTGAGGTACATCCCGTCGGCGCTATAGGCGGTGGCGGTAAAAATGAACGACGCCGCGACCAGTGAAGTGCAGAGTACTTTCTTCATGACTCCCTCCTCATAAGAATTATGAATTGTTACTTCATGTAATCATTACATCTCTTACATCTCTCGATGCAATGATCCTCCTTTTTCGAAGAGCAATGGGAACGTCTCTTATAATCATATGAGAACGTATAATTTTTTGTCAAGGTACAACTTTTTTGACCCGGCTCTTCACATATCGCGGGAGGCGGTGACGGTCTGACAATCTGTTTTCTCCCATCCACCCGACGTAGCGGGGAGACCCGCAGTCACCAACCAGCGGGACTGATGTCATCCGTAACTCTCTGCTGGACATCTTCTGGCAGATATGCGACGTTCTGATTGGAGGATCTTGCAGTTTCGAGGTCTTGGGAGACGTTGCCCAATACTGGCTGATGGCAATCACCACTGGAATTCTCACCATGCATCTGCTCATGTTCCGGATTATCGGCCACCCAGCGATTCCGGACTCATCGTGGATCGAAATCGGCAGGGGTCTGAATGTCCTGAAGACCGGCGACACGGCCCAGGCCCAGGCCCTCGCCCACACCCTCCAGACCATCAACCCGCCGTATGATATCAACCAGGTAGAGCCGTTTCGCGATTTCCCTCAGTACCTCGACGGTCCAGGATATCGCCGCAGGATCATCGCCTCCAAGAAAACCGCCGCCCTGGCAATCTTCACCGCTTCGCCCCAGCTGGTAAGGGAACTGACCACCATCGATCCGGTTTACTATGCAACGGACCGGATTGAATTCGGCAGAAGGCGGGATCACAGCCGGTGGGTGAATTTCGTCGAACTGGCCGGGTCGAGCCGCTGGAGCGAGATCGAACCGACAATCAGCTCGCTGCTATATTATGCCGGAAAAATCGGGAAAGAGGTCAGCGAACCGCTGCGCCATACCGTTGCCTCACTGCGCGGCGCCGATCGCATCAAGGGGCCGGTGGCGGCGACCCTGAAAGAGCACCTGCAGACCCTGTCCCCCTTTTTGACGAAACATCACCAGGAGCAACTCGACCAGTGCCTGAACGCCATCGACCGGGCCGACCATTTCCGCCAGGCCAAGGACCGGGCGAGTGCCTGGCTGCCGTATTTTGTGCTCATCACCGCCGCCACCGTCGGCCTTGACGGCGACGCAACAGGCTCCGCCCGCTTGCCGGCAAGGAGCGCCGTGCCGTTGGCCTTTCTCGCCGCAGATCTCGCCGCCATCGATGATGACAAAACGACCTGGGACCAGCGGATCTCCCGGCTCAACCTCCAGCTGGCGGACCTGTATCCCGTCCTGAAACTGCATTGCGGGCCTGACGGAGCCACGGTGACCCTGGAGATCCGCGGGAAGCTGGCCCCTTCTTCATGGCTGGAACTGCCGCCTGTGCGGAGGATCGAAGCGCTGATGGCGGCGGCCTCCGTCCTGCATGGGCAACGGCACGGCAACCAGCCGATTTTCCTGCTCGATGTCAACGGCATGCACCTCCAACCCGCAGAGCAGGTCGATCTGCTACAGCTTCTGCTGCGGCATTGCAACCAATGGCAGAGCCTGGTCGTCCCCGACAACGATTTTCTTCACCTCTGCATCAGGCATCTGGGGCCGGGTGGGAAGGATGGGCATGCCCTGGCGCAGCTGATCGACGCAACACCGGTGACCTAAATCATCCCCAAGGCCTCCTGCAGCGCCGGCAACATCCTGCGGACACAATCTTTCCCCTCGGCGATGGCCTCATTGGCGCGGTAAAACTCCAATAAGCCGATATGGGACAATCGCGGTGACAGCAGGATGTCGGGAGGATCTCCAGCCATCCGGCTCCGAGTGATTCTGTCCTGCGTGATGTTGACCGAGGAGGCAATGGCCTCGAACAGGTTGGGCGGTTGCACTTCGACCCTGGCGGTTGCTAGCAGCGAGGCCGTATATTCCGTCACCAGACTCGTCAATTTCTCCACAACACCATGATTTCCCTCTTGTTTGACATGCTTTTCCGTTCGCTTGAAATGTTTTCCGACAATATCGCCATTCAAATTGACCGCGATAACAATGTCCGCACCCAAGGCCCGGCAGACGGAAACGGGAACCGGATTGACCAGGCCGCCATCGACCAGCCACGTGTTGTTGTTGCGGATCGCCGGAAAGAGCCCGGGCAATGAGATCGACGACCAGACCGCCTTCAGTACCGGCCCTTTCGTCAACCACACCTCCCTGCCGGTTTCCAGTTCCGTTGCGACCGCGGCATACTTTCTGGTCAGGGCCTCGATCAACGCGTCATCACTCGCCACGTATGCATTCAGGAAATGGTGCAACCGCTCCGTGTTCACGAAACCATTCAGGGAATGATTGATCTCGAAAAACCTGGCGGTCTCGAATTTCGTCAGCGAACAGACCCAGGTCTCCAGCTTGTCCAGGGTGTCGGACACATACGCCGCGCCGACCAATGAGCCTATCGACGTGCCGCAGACGATATCGGGCTCGATGCCCAGTTCGATCAGAGCGCTGATGACCCCAATATGCGCCCAACCGCGGGAGGAACCACTGCCGAGGGCCAAACCGATTTTCATTCCAAGCTCCAGTGAAAAAATCGCAACTTTTTGATAGTACACCCGGAATTTCCGGATCGCGCCGTCAACGCGTCGAGGGCCGACGGCACCATGTCCCGACGGGGCTCGTCCGGTGACGAGTTTCCCCACTCCGACAATCAGTATACGCGGCGGCAGTCACCTCTACCAGGGCCTGATGTCGATCCTCAGCCAATACCGGCCACGGCCGGAAAAAAATGCCGCCGGCATTCTTCCTGCAATCCGCTTTTACTGAATAATCAAGGTTGTCCTTGCCAAAACAGGTCTTATTGTCCAAACTATATTCATGTAAATTTCCGGAAACCCCTGCACCGGATGCGATTACCATTGTACTCGATTACCGATGCAGAAAGGCGCGTTCAGAATGCAGCGCCGCATTTTTCTTGTCGCTCTTTTTCGCTGATCCGATCGACCGGTGATCGGTCAGTATTCCGCAATCCGGCGGATCAAAAAAGTAGAGGGAGAACAGCCATGGGATACGATGAACTGAAAGCCGCAGTATTGAATCTTGAGCAGAGCCAGCAGAAACAGCTTGTCATGGAGGTGCTGACACAACTCCTGCCCAAAGTATGCAACGATGAAGCCTGTCTCGATCAGCTCCGGAATTTTGTCGACAAAGAGACGGTCCGCGCCTATCGGGAACAGCACATGGACAGCGTATAAGGTCAACGCTGCAGGCGGGGAGGGTCGGCCACGACGCTTCCCCGCCAACGTACGTCCGCCGGCCGGGAGATACATTGCCGTCGGCAACCGCCATCGTCAACGAGTTACATTTCTGCACCGCCGGTGGACCGTGCTGTCCGCCAGTCAGGCGCCTACCGGGTCACGATCTGAGTTTTCTCAATCCCATAGAAAAAAACGATTTGCGTCTATTGCGGATACTTCAACGGCCTGATAGCCTGCATCCAGGGAACAGGGGCCAGGACGGAACAGGCCTGGTTGCCGATCAAGATTTCACCGACCTCAAAGACGAGGAGTGACATCCGTCACCCGGTGGTTTGACAGCGTGTTGTGGACACTGCTATTATTCCCGGCAAGAATTCTCACGCCGTCGTTCATCATCCGACCGGTCTTCGGCGGCTGGTGCAATGGTCTGTTCCCAGGCAGCGGATAATTGAACCGAAACTCAACGAGGAGGCGCACATGGCTCTGTCCGATTTTACCTACTACCGCATCATCAACCGGAATGCCGCTCTTTACGGCGACAAGCCGGCATGGCATGAGGCCGAAAGCGGCAGGTCGGCTTCCTTTCTGGACATCAGGGAGATGACCGACAAACTGGCCGCCGGGCTCAGGGCGGCAGGGATCGGCAGAGGCGACCGGATCGGCGTCGTCGGCAAGAACAGTCTGGAATATTTCCTGCTGTACGGCGCCGCCGCCGCCCTCGGCGCGGTCATGCTGCCGATCAACTGGCGGCTGTCGGCCGGCGAGATTCGTTTCAATCTCGACGACGGCCAGGCGAAGATCGTGTTCGCCGACCAGGAGTTCGAGAAGATCATCGGCGAAATCAAGGACGGCCTGCCAACCGTCGAACACTACTGTTCCCTTTCGGATCACGACACCGCCCTACCTCCCTTTTCAAGCCTGTCGGCCTCAGCCGCCGACTTCGAACCCGAGGACATCCCGGCCGACAGCGATTTCGTCATCATCCATACCGCCGCCGTCGCCGGCCGCCCCCGGGGCGCCATGCTCAGCCACGCCAACATCGTCGTCTCCAGCCTCGAGCTGATCCGGGCGATGGCGCTCGACGACAATGATGTCCACCTCAACCTTCTGCCCCTGTTCCACGTCGGCGGACTGTTCATGACGATCAGCTCGTTCCATGCCGGGGCATCCTGCCTGAACATGGCGAAATTCGACGCCCCCGCCGCCGTCGACCTGATCAGCGGCCAAAACGCGTCGGTGATGTTCGATTTCGCCCCGATTCTCGGCGCGATACTCGACCAGAGCCAAAAGTCGGGGAAAGACATCTCCGCGCTGCAGAAGGTCATCGGCCTCGATTCGCCGGAGATCATCACCCGTTACCAGGGTAGCACGGGCGGCACCTTCTACAGCTTTTTCGGCCAGACCGAGACCTCTTGCCTGACCACGGTCAGCCGTTACAACGACCGGCCGGGATCGGCCGGCAGACCCGTGCTCGCCGCCGAGGTCCGTCTCGTCGATGACGACGACCAGCCGGTCGGGGACGGCGAAACCGGGGAGATCGTGGTTCGGGGACCGTTGATCTTCAAGGGCTACATCAACCTCCCGCAGGACACGGCCCAGACCTTCCGCAACGACTGGCACCACACCGGCGACCTCGGCCGCTTCGATCGGGACGGCTTCCTGTTCTACATGGGACGCAAGCCCGACAAGGAACTGATCAAACCGGGCGGGGAAAACGTGTACCCGGCCGAGGTCGAGAACGCGATCCTGCTGCACCCCGCGATTGCCCGGACCGTGGTCTTCGGCGTTCCCGATCCGAAATGGAAGGAGGGAATCAAGGCGGTCTGCGAGCTCAAAGACGGTTGCCGTCTCACCGCCCGGGAGCTGATCGAGTTCGTCGGCGAAAAGATTGCCCGCTACAAGAAACCGCAGTATGTGGAATTTGTCGACGCGATGCCGCTGCTGACGAACGGGGCCCCCGACCGGAAACAGGTCAAGCTGCTATTTTCATCGCCGGATGCCCAGCCGGACCAGCAGTCCCGGTAATGGACAGAAGACGTCGTGCCCCAGCCGCCACAGGCGGAAACCGGCAAGGGACAGCATGAAATCAGAGCTCCGATCAACGCCTCCGGCGACGGTCTCCCCCCTGCCGCCGCCACTGATTCTTGCAGGCCCATTGTCCCTATGACTCCAGCCATCAATGCCGCCAGGAAGGCCAAGATCCGCTACACGGTCCACCAGTACCCCCACGATCCCGCGGCTGATTCCTACGGCCTCGAAGCCGCCGAAAAACTGGGCGTTCCGCCGGCGCAGGTCTTCAAGACCCTGATCGTCAGCCTCGACGACGCCCTCGCCGTCGCCGTCGTCCCGGTATCAGCGATGCTGAGCATGAAGCTTTTCGCCCGGGCGGCGGGGGCCAAGAAAGCGGACATGGCGGCGGCGGCCGAGGTGGAACGCGCCACCGGCTATGTTCTGGGCGGGGTCAGTCCCCTGGGCCAGAAGAAAAGGCTGAAGATCATTATCGACGCCTCGGCCGAAGCCCTTGCCACGGTGTTCGTCAGCGCCGGCCGCCGGGGGCTGTCGATCGAACTTCGCCCGACGGACCTGCAAGGCATGACCGGCGCCACCTTTGCGGCAATATGCCGGCACGAGCGCTAGGGTCATCGCTGCAGTGAACTGTTGCCGATTCTGGGCTCCGGCAGCACAACGGACCACAGCGTCGACGTGCCGGGCAACCCCAACACCACACGGAGGACACCATGCATATCTTCGCCTTGCCGGGAATCAACCAGAAAACGGAAAAATGGGCCGCCAACCTGCTGAAGGAGATTGAAGGGCCGGACCGCACCATGACCGTGCAGCATTACGCCCATTGGGATGGAGGGGGTGAGCAGTGTCTCGATTTCAACGGTGAAATCGAGAACCTGAACGGTCGCGACATCGACCTCCTGATCGCCAAGTCACTGGGGGTGATGATCGCCCTGGTCGCCTGCGGCAAGGGGGTCATCGCCCCGAAGAAGATGGTTCTGATCGGCACCCCGGTGACCGGATTCCAGGAAAAGGGCATCGATCTGCGGCAACTGGCGGCGAGTCTGGGCATTCCCCTGCTCTTCATCCAGCAGGCCCATGACATCGTCGGCTCCTGCGCCAGCCTGCGGCAGGAGATATCAGGCATCAACGAGGCGGAAATCATCGAAATTCCCGGAGACAACCACCAGTACAAGGATCTCAAACTGCTCGCCCGCCATATCAGGAAACTGCTGTAGCCCGGTGCTGCCGAACGGCAGAACAGCCCTCGCGGATGCGCCCCGGCCCTGGTCGGCTCCTTGGCCTGACCGACCGTTCCTCCTTCCTGGTTGTATCAGCTGGGCGGACTCCCCCATGTCAAAATGGCGCCAATGTTTGCGGAGGCAATCGAGATACTTGAAAATGTGGGAGAAAAACGGCATATTGGGTGATCTTCCCGGCTTTCCCATGGTTTCGACGCAATGCGATCCCTTTCGGACAAGGATGCAAAATGACGGAAAACACCAAAATTTTTAATGTTATTGTGGCGGTTGACTCGACCTATATGAACGAATCGTTCTGGACGTCGGTCATCACCGACTACATGCCCTTTCTGGCCCAGTCTTTCCAGGAAATGGGGGCGGATGTCAGCAAACGGTTTGTCTGCATCACCCGCCAGGACGACGAGGCCAGGATCAACGCCAGCCTGAGGGTGATCCGGAAGCATAACGTTCTCCAGCAATTCGCCGAAACGGTCAAGGGAAGCCCCTGCGATTTCGACATTCCAACAATCCTCCGCTACGCCCTGGACGAGGCCGAGCGAACCTCCCTGCATGGCCTGATCATCTTCGCCGCCAGCCAGAGGCAGCCGGCCAAGGCGAAGGTCCTCGAAAGCGAAATCCGGCCCCTGGCCCAGCGCCTGAAAGCGCTGGGCGTGACGACCTTCATCTTCGACAGTGCCGACGAACACAACCTGGTTTCCTCCCATATCAGCGGGATATTCGGCAAGACCGCGCTGTGGGCCAACGGCATGCATGTCTCGTTCCACTCGGGGAACCTGCGGATCATGTACGAATACATGAAACTGATCGGCCCGGTGGTCGCCGCCGATCTCGGCGCCTTGAAAAGACAATCGGGGGATCTGATAACGGTCCACGGCAAACATCTGTTCAGGAAGTGCATCATGCGGCTTGAGCCGGGGGCGAAAAAGGGCTGAGCCCCGGGGGGCGGATGATGCCGCCGCAGAGCCATCGCCGGATTGAGCCGCACTGAGACAAAAAGGAGGAAGACGTGAATGCCTATCTGATCATTGGCGAGCCGGGAACGCGGAAGTCATCGCTTCTGCGCAGTCTCACCGGCTGTTTCAACCGGAGCGACAGGGATATCGAGCTGCTTGACGACACGACGATCAGGATCTATGCCCGGGTGTCGCCCCTGCAGGAATCGAAGACGAACGCCAGGGATTTCCTCGCCGAGGTTGCGAAGCGGGACTGCCCCAACGTCATCTTCAGTCTGCTGCCGGACCCGAATCCACTCTTTCCGATTCCCTATCCGGATGCCCAGAGCTATATCGACACCTTCTTCGAAGCCGGCTGGCATTTCGTCCGTACTGCGGTGGTCGGCGTCCATCCGATCAGTCCGACCATTCCTGACGTCGCTCATTTTCCCCGTGCCGCCTCCCAGCCGATCAATATCGTTGCCAGGAATATCCGGTCCCATTTCGAATGGTACTGACGCTCGGGGTATCAAAAAAACGGCGCAGCCCGGAACCCGGCACCAGCGCCCTGCCGATACTCAGTTCTCCAAAACCTCGCAAACTTTGGCCGCCAGGTCATCGAGAGTGAAGGGTTTCTGGATAAAGTGGCCGGCCTTCTCCAAGGCATCGTGGTGGGCGCTGGCATCGGCGGCATAGCCCGAAGTGAACAGCAGTTTCAGATCGGGGTGGATGGTCTGCAGTTTCCTGGAAAGTTCCCAGCCGTTCATCTCCGGCATGATGACATCGGTGATCAACAGGTTGATTGTGCCGCCGTATTCACCGGCGCGATTGAGGGCTTCCGCCGGTGTCGTCGCCGTCAGGACGTTGCAGCCGATTTGTTCCAGCATCTCCCTGGTCATGCCCAGGATTGCCGGCTCATCCTCGACAAGCAGCACCGTTGCATGACCGGTCGGATATCCTTCGCCGGTCTTTGCCCCTTCCCTCTGGTCGCCGGCCCTGACATATCGCGGCAGGTAGACCCGGATCGTCGTGCCCTTGCCCACCTTGCTGTCGACCTTGATGAAGCCGTTGTTCTGATGAACGATGCCGTAGATCGTCGCCAGGCCCAGGCCGGAACCATGCCCCGTTTCCTTCGTGGTGTAAAACGGCTCGAACAGCATGTCGATGACATCGTTGTCCATGCCGCAGCCATTGTCGGTGACCGTCAACAGGACAAAATCGCCGGCCGCACACCCCTCGTGACCGGTGCAGAACGAACTGCTGAGGCTGACGTTCTCGGTGGCGATGACAATCCTGCCGACATCGGCGATCGCATCCCGCGAATTGGTGCACAGGTTGGCCAGGATCTGGTCGATCTGGGAGGGATCGATCCACACCGGCCAGATCTTCTCCCCCGGCCGCCAGACCACTTCGATATTCTTCCCGATCAGCCTGTCCAGCATCGTCAGCATGGCGGCAACGCTTTCGTTGAGATCCAGCATCTTCGGCACAACCGTCTGCCGACGGGCAAAGATCAGGAGTTGACGGGTGAGCTCGGCCGATCGCCGTGCCGCTTTCTCGATCTCCCGAAGATTTTCGTGGATCTGGTCGTCCGGCTTGATCTTCAACAGCGCCAATTCCACATAGCCCAGGATTGCCCCAATCATATTGTTGAAATCATGGGCTATGCCACCGGCAAGTCGGCCGACCGACTCCATCTTGCGTCTCTGTGACAGCTGGTCACGCAGCCTTTCCCTTTCCTCCTCGGTCTGCCGCCTCTCCGTCAGGTCGGTCACCATCCCGCAGATCCCGTTGACCTTGCCGTCGCTGCCGAAAAGCGGAAACTTGATCGCCAGGAAAATCCGCCGGCCCTTGGCGCCCTCGAGGGACTCTTCCTGCTCGATCACCTTTCCCGACTCCATGACCTCAAGATCGTGGCGACGGAACTGATCGGCATCGTCGGCGGCGAACAGGTCGGCGTCGGTCCGGCCGATGACATTCTCACGCAACAGACCGGTAACTGCCTCCCATTTGCGGTTGACCATCGTATAGCAGCCCTCGCGATCCTTGACGAAGATGAGGTTGCCGCTGTTTTCGATGAGTTCGCCGAGGAAACGGCGGCTCTCCCGCAACTCCTGTTCCGTCCGCATCCGTTCGCTGATATCCCGCATCGCCGCGAGACGAAAATGCTGTCCAGTGAGTTCGAAAAAACTGCAGGAAATATCGACCGGGAAGACGGTGCCGTCCTTTTTCCGGTGGTACCTGAGCGGAATATGGAGCCTGCCGCTGGTGTTGACGATCTGGCGACTGCCGTCCCTGGGGTCGGCGAACAGATCGGTGATGCGGAGGGCAAGCAGCTCCTCCCGGGAATAGCCGTACAGTTCGACCGCCGCCTCATTGACATTGACCAGCTGTTGCGTGTCGGCAGCGACGACCAGCAGCGCGTCCGAACCGACGTTGAACAGCAGGCGGTATCTCTCTTCGCTGAGTTTGAGTTCATCGGTGCGCCGGGTCACCGCCCTTTTCAGCATCTGGTTCCAGCCGATCAGGACCAGAATCAGCAGCAGCAACAGGGCGACTCCCGGCAGGATGAGGCGATAGGGGATGAGACTGCTGATCGAGGCGCCGTACCACCGCCGTTCGATGGCCTTGAATTCCGCTGCGGAGATCCGGGCAAAGCCCGCCTCAATGGTCTGCAGCAGGGCGGCATCGCCCTTTCTGACGGCACGGTGGAACTGGCCGACATAGAGGGGCTCGGATTCCCGAAACCGGTCCTGAATCCCGTATTTGTAGAGGAAATAGAGGGCCGGCGGCTTGTCGACGACGAAAACGTTGACCTTGTGCTCCATCGCCGCCCGGACAATCTCCTCATAGCCGTTGAACTGGACGAGGTTGTCGATGCCGTGGCGCTGGAGGAGTTCGACCGCGGCATCCCCCTTCTTGACGGCAACGGCAAAGCCGCGCAGGGATTCGATATCGGTTATGCCGCTGATTTCCTTGTTGAAGAAGACCGGCACCTCCAACTGGGCGTAGGGTCCGGTAAAATCAAGCCATTCCCGACGTTCCTCGGTCGTAAAGATGGTGTCGATGACATCGAAGCGGCCTTCCCGCATGCCGCTGAGGGCATCATTCCAGTCCATGGCCATGATCTCGACCGTGACCCCGGTCTTGCGCTCCCACAGCCGCCACTGATCGACAAGCAGCCCCTGGATCCCGCCATCGCTGCCGAGAAAGACATAGGGGGGATAGTTGTTGTCCATCACCACCCGGATGACGGCGGACGCCTCCGGTCGACCGCCGTCAGGCGGCGCGGCGGCGGACTGGACACAGGACAGCAGCAACGCCACCAGTAGCGCTGGATACAGCCGCCATATTTTCACCATCGCCGTCCACACCCGCATGACCTCACCCCGCAACCACGTCCCTCGTCCATTCACCAGACTCTCGTCCTCTCTTCATTAAATGGCCTCCCTCCCCGTTTGTCAAATCGGCAGGGAGGAACAAAAGATGTCGAGCGGACACGACTGTCCGGGCGAAGGGCGCCGGCAGCTCGGCTCATCCGTCTGCGCGATCGGCGTGATAGGGATTCGGGCGGCCGATCTCCATGAATTTTCCCGGTTCCTTCAAGGCCGAAAAACCGCAGCCTCGGTAAAGGCCGTGGGCGTCGGAGGTGGCCAGCAGGATCCGACGCAATCCCTGCAGTTGCGGGTGCTCGAGGATGCAGGCAACGAGCCATTTAGCCAGGCCGCGGCCGCGGTGATCGGGGAGGATGAAGACATCGCCGAGGTAGGCGAAGGTGGCGCGGTCGGTGATCGCCCGGGCGAACCCGACCTGCCGGCCGTGGTGGTAGAGACCGAAACAGAGGGAATTGGCGACTGCCGTCTCGACCAGGGCCCGGGGAATCCCCTTCGCCCAGTACGTTTCCCGGAGGAAGCCGTGAATGGTGTGAAGTTCGAGATCCTCCCGGTTGTCGGTGATGACGTAGTCCTCCTGCTGCCATTGCATTATCGCTCGCTCCTCTGTGGATTCTTGCGGTAGATCGGGCTGGGGCGGCCGGCCAGCCAGATCCCCTCGAGATACGAAAATTTGCGCGGCAGTTGGGCCGGCGTCCCGCGGGCGACGAGAAAATCGGCCTGCCGGCCGACGGCGATGCGGCCACGGACAAGGCCGAGCAGAGCGGCGCCGGTGGCCGTCGCGCAGCGGATCGCCCCGCTGAGGGAGAATCCGGCCCAGAGCAACAGCTTCATCTCCTCGACGACCGCCTCGCCATGGAGGACGCCGGGACTGCCGGAATCGGTGCCGAGGGCCACCGTCACCCCCAGTTCCCGCGCCAGGGCCACCTGCTCCAGCTGCTGGGCAAGTGTCCGTTCGGCGACCTTTCGGGCCAGGGGTTCCTCCGCCTGTTCGGCACGAGTCTTCATCGCCCTGAGGGTCGGGACCAGGACAATGCCCTTCTCCGCCAGCCGCTCCAGGTTGTCCCGCCCCATATCACAGCCGGCAACGATCGCATGGCAGCCGGCGGCGATTGCCGTCTGTACCGGCTCCCGGCCATTGGCGTAAACCATATCCCCGGCACACTCCGCCTGACCAGCGGCCCATATAACGACCGGCGGCGAACCTGGCGGGACCTGCTCTTCGGCGTAGCGCTGGAGAAATCCGGGCCGGTCTCCGGCATCGCGTACCGCGAGAACGCCGTGAGCGAAAAGATCGTCGATATGGCGCCGAATGACCGGCCGGAGGTCCGAGTAGCTTGATTCGGCCAGACGCCTTCGCAACTGGAGATCGATCGTTCCGGACATGGCGAGGTGGACATGGCAGTCGATGAAGGGCGGACAGAGGACGGCGTAAGACAGGTCGGCGATCGGCAGGGCGTCAATCTCCCTGTTCGGCCCATACGGCGTGATCGTTGTGATGATCCCGTCCTTTAAACGCAGCAGCACATCGCGCTGCGGCGGACCGCCGCCGCCGTCGATCAGCCAGCCGGCACGCACGGCGTGGGTATCGTTCATCGTTTATCTCCTTTGCCATTGGGGTTTGATCTTCTCAATAAAGTCCATCGCGGTCATTGCCCTCCTGCCCCGGCCTGCCCTCATTCGGCCCGCAGCGCCTCGATCGGGTCGAGCCCGGCGGCGTGCCGGGCCGGCAGCACCCCGGCCAGCAGACCGATGGCCGCCGCCAGGAGCTCGGCGTACAGAGCGTACAGCCACGGGGTGTGGGTCGGCAGGCTGGGGATCAGGACGCCGAGCAGCCAGGCCCCGCCCGCCCCGATCACCAGGCCGCACAGCCCGCCGATGGCGGCGAGGACCACCGCCTCGCCGATGAACAGCAGCAGGATCTGCCCCCGCCCGGCGCCGATCGCCCGCAGCAGCCCGACCTCCGGGGACCGTTCGGTGACGGCGATGGTCATGATCGTCAGGATGCCGACCCCGCCGACCAGCAGCGAGATGGCGCCGAGGCCGCCGACCGAGAGGGTGATGATGTTGAGCACCGAGCCGAGGACCTCGAGCATCTCTTCCTGGGTGGTGATGGTGAAGTCCTCGGCCCCATGGCGGGCGCTCAGCAGCCGTCTGGCCTGGTCGGCGACGGTCCTGGACTCGATGCCGGCCTGGTAGAGGAGATCGATCTCCATCAGGCTGTCGAGATTGAACAGGCTCATGGCCCTGACCGTGGGGATGTAGACCGCATCGTCGAGATCGAAACCGAGCATCTGGCCCTTCGATTCCATGATTCCGATCACCCGGTAGCGTTCGCCGCCGATACGGACGATTTTACCGAGCGGACTCGTTTCCCGAAAGAGCTCGGCGGCCACTGTGCTGCCGAGGGCGACGTAGGCCCGCGGCGCCCGCTGGTCGTCGACCGGCAGGAACCGTCCCCTGGCCACGTTGATCTTGAAGACCGCCGCCGCCGTCGGCCCGACCCCGAGGATTGTCGTGTGGCGGCTGCGTTTTTCCCACTCGACCGGGGCGTTGCCCTGGACCACGGCAATGGTGTCGACCACCCCGGCGATCCGCCGCAGCGCCTCCTCGTCGGCGATGGAGAGCGGCCTGATGTTGTTGAGGATCGCCCCGGAGACCCCGACCGTCGTGGTCTTCCCGGGATTGATGCTGACCAGGTTGGTGCCGAACTGGGTGAACTCGGCGAGCATGAAACGCCGCACCCCCTCACCGATCGAGGTCAGCAGGACCACCGAGGCGATGCCGACGGCGATGCCGAGGACCGTGAGGAAGCTGCGCATCCGCTGGTCGATCAGGGAACCGAGGGAGAGTGTGATCAGATCGCGCAGCTGCATGCCCCTCACCTCCGCGACAGCGACTGGACCGGGTCGAGCCGGGCCGCCCGCCGCGCCGGCAGGACGCCGAAGACCAGACCGCTACTCAGGGCCACGCCGACGGCGGCGGCAAGCGACCACAGCGGCATCGAGAGCGGGAAGTCGGGAAAGATCCGGCCGAGGACCCAGATGCCCGCCGCGGCAAGGATCAGGCCGAAGGCGGCGCCGACCAGTGACAGGATTGCCGCTTCAACAAGGAAGAGGAGCAGTATCCGGTTACCGGGAGCGCCGATGGCCTTGAGCAGGCCGACCTCGGAGCGGCGCTGGGAGACGGCGATCAGCATCACGTTCATGATCAGGATCCCGGCCACGGCCAGGCTGATGGCGGCGATGCCGGCGACCGTCAGGGTCAGGGCGACGAAGATCCGGTCGAAGGTCGCGAGAATCGCATCCTGGGTGACGATGGTGACGTCGTCCTCGCCGTCATGCCGTTCGCGGATGATCGCAGCGATCGCCTCCTTCGCCCGGCCGATGGCGTCGCGGTCGCTGGCCTCGATCATGATCCGGAACAGCGAGGAGGTGTTGAACAGGGCCTGGGCCGAGGCCACGGGGACGATGACGATATCGCCCATGTCCATCCCCACCGATTCCCCCTTGTCCGATAGCACTCCGATGATCCGGAAACGCCGGTCGCCGATCCGGACCGACTCGCCGACAGCTGGTGCCGCCCCGAACAGCTCGGCCTTGATCTCGTAGCCGAGGACGCAGATCGGCGCCGCCCGGGTCGGGTCGCCCTCCGGCAGGAACCGGCCCTGGGCCATCTCCAATTGGCGGAGCGGGAGGAGCGACGGGGTCGAACCGAGGATGGTGGTCTCCCGTTGCCGCACCCCCACCGACACCGGGGCCGCGCCGACGGTCAGCGGCGCCACGTGACGGATCGACGACGAACGGAGCAGCGCCATGGCATCATCGAGGGTCAGGTCGCGCGGCGTGATGCCGAGCAGCGGCGGGGGACCGCCGACTGTTTCCGAACGGCCGGGAAGAACGATGATCAGGTTGGTGCCGAGGTTGGAAAACTGGCCGATGACATAGCGGCGGGCCCCTTCCCCGAGGGTCGAGAGGATGACCACCGAGCCGACGCCGATGGCCATTGCCAGCAGCATCAGGAAGGTCCGGACGGGATAACCGAGCGAGGCCCGCAGGCTGAAGCCGATGATGTCGCGCAGGTACATAGGTCGTCGCCTCCCCGGCCGCCGTCAGTCTTCCGACTCGATCCGCCCGTCGACCATCCGGATACGCCGCCCCGCCCGTTTGCCGAGGTCCGGGTCGTGGGTCACCGTGATCAGGGTGATCCCCCCGCTATTGAGGCCTTCGAGGATCTCGACGACCTCGCCGCCCGACACGCGGTCGAGGTTGCCGGTGGGCTCGTCGGCGAGCAGGGTATGGGGCTGCATGATGACCGCCCGGGCGATCGCCACCCGCTGCCGCTGCCCGCCGGAAAGCTGGTCCGGCCGGTGCCGGGCCCGGTTGCCGATGCCGAAGGCGTCGATGGTCGCGGCCACCCGTCTTTTGCGCTCGCTCGGGTCGATGCCGGCCAGGATCATCGGCAGTTCGATGTTCTCCGCCGCCGTCATCCGCGGCACGAGGTGGAAGAACTGGAAGACGAAACCGATCTTGTGGCGGCGCAGGGCCGCCTGCTGCCGATCGCCCAGACCGGTGATGTAGTCGCCGTCGAGAAGGTAGGTGCCGGCATCGGGGCGGTCGAGCAGGCCGATGATGTTGAGCAGGGTCGATTTGCCCGATCCCGATGGCCCCATGACGGCGACATACTCGCCGGTGGCGATCGTCAGATCAACATCGCGCAGCGCGGCCACCCGCTCGTCACCGACCATGAACTCCCGACAGATCCCGGCCAGGGTGATCACGGCCGGCCACCGTCGACAACGGCAGCGACGCCGTCGGCCAGACCCGGCTTGTCGACGTTGACGACGACCTGCTGCCCCTCGCTCAGCCCACCGACGATCTCGGTGGCGGCCCAGTTGGCGAGGCCGGTCGTGACTTCGACCAGGTGCACATTCTTCTTCTCCGGGATGTAGACATAGACCCGCCTGCCGTCAATCAGCGCCTCGGTCGGGATATACAGGCCGTCGGCCTTGGCGGCGAGGATGATCTCAACATCGACACTGTAGCCGGCCAGGAGGTTCTGGAAGTCGCCCTCGTCCACAAACGCGGCCTCGACATCGACGGTCCGGGCCTGCTTCTCGAGGTCGAGGACATAGGGGGCGATGCGACGGACCGAGCCGGCGAACTGTCGCCCCTTGAAGGCATCGAGGGTGATACGGGCGGTCATCCCGACCCGCACTGCCGCCGCGTCGACTTCGTCGATCGGGGCGGTGACATAGAAGCAGTTGTCCTCGATCAGGTCGACCGCGGGCGGGGTCTGGACCCCGACCGGCGATGGGGTGACGTATTCGTTGAGTTCGCCCTCGATCTTGGCCACCACCCCGGCGAACGGGGCAATGAGCCGGGTCCGCGACAGACCGGCCCGGGCGACAGCGATCCGGGCCGTGCTCATCGTGACCGCCGCCCGGGCAGCCTCGCACTGGGCGCGGAGTGCTCCTGCCTGGGTGCGGGCCCGATCGGCATCCTCTTCCGGAACGACCTTCCGCTCACGCAGCTGGTGCGTCCGCCGCGCCTGGCGCTCGGCCTCGGCGGCCGAGAGGCAGGCCGCCTCGGCCTGGGCCCGGGCGGCCTGCTCCTCCCGCTCGGCCAGCGTCAGTTGGGCCGCCAGATCCTCATTCCAGATCTCGAGCAGCAGGTCTCCCGCTTTGACATGATCGCCCTCGCGAATCGGCAGCCGGCCGATCTGGCCGCCGATGCTCGGCGATAGTTTGGCCCGGCGGCAGGCCTCGACGGTGCCGGCGCGGGTATTGGCGACGGTCTGTTCGACCTTGCCGCGGACCACCGGTTGGACGACGATCGCGATCGGCTGCGGCCGCGTCATCACCCAGACGACACCGGCGACAGCCGCCACCAAAACCAACACCACCAGCCACCGCATGATTCCGCGCATCCTCTTCCTCCTACTGTGCCATGGCCAAACCGCCTTTCCATTGCATCACAGTTGCGGGCGCAAGGCAAGGACAAAGCGGCGCACCATCCCCCGCACAAACCGCAGGGGGTTGAAACGGATGCCGTTGAGCTCTCCCGGCGCCGTAAACCCGGAGCCGGCGAAGGCCGCTGGCGGCAACGCCGGATAGACGATATCGGTCAGGGAGCTGCCGGCCATCCCCCGCCGAGCCGCCTCCCGCCACAGCGGACTGCGGGACGGATCAAGTTCGAGCAGCGCCAGCAGGACGGTATCGACGGCGATGGGGTTGCCGGAGGCGGCGACGCAGCCGAGCGCCAACGCCTCGCCGTTGATCGGTCCGTCGCGGTGCATGGCGACGATGCCGTCGGCAATGGTCAGATGCGGCGGCAGCAGGTCGAGGAGATCGAGGATGACCTCGACAAACCGGCCGCCGCGGCCGCCCTCGCGCATATGCAGCATCGCTTTGCGCATGCCGATGACGAGCCCGAAGATGTTCTTCACCGCCAGGGTCACGTAGGTCTGGTTGTGGGCCTTTATTTTCGGCAGGTTGACGAGGAGATCACAGTCGAGGGCTTCGGCGGCGAGGTCGACAGCGCAGCCGCAGGGCAGTACCCGCGGTACCGGGGTGACGAATTCCACCGGTTCGACCGCCAACCCGTGCAGCGCCGCGGCAATCCCATGCCGATGCATGGCGCGGGCGGCCGTGCCGAATGCCGGGGAATCGCCGATTTGTACCCGGGCCCCGTGCTCAAGGAACCACAGGGCAACCCCGGCGATAAAGCCGGCATCGGTGCAGGCCAGGGCCGGCGCCGCGGCGCTGATCAGGTTGGGCTTGAGGAGGACGGTTTGGCCGGCATAGGACGACACCAGGCCAAGGGGGCCGGCCATCTCCTCGAGAAGCGAGGCCACGACGGCCCGGTCGTAGCCGCTGCTCCTGGCGAGATAGACCGGAATCTTCTGGGCTGCCCTTGCGGTCATCGAGAAGGAAGGGCGAAGGAGAGACGGAAAAAGCCGGTTCCACTTACGCAGAACCGGCTTTTCCAGGAGAAAGGAGAGAAGAGATTATGCCTAATACACTGCAACACGCGTGCCAGATAAAAATAAAATCCCATATCAACATCAATCATTTGATATAACTGGATTTAATAAACCCACCCGATCTGCCCCCGTGTGCGGGATATTCAATTATTTGTACCTTTTTACCGTCCAGGCGCAAAAAATTTCTCGCTTCTCTGTATTTTACCTGCAAATACGAAATATTAGATGTCGAGTTTTTTTTACTGCAGGCCACCGGTCGGAGTTCAAACAGTTGGCTGCCACCATCGCTCAAGCGAAGGTGATGGTCCGGGTCCTCACGACATCGGCATTGTTCTCGATATCCGCCAGAACCGCAGCCGGCACCGCCGATTCGACATCGATGATATTGTAGCCGACCTTGCCGTTCGACTGGTTCAAATAACTGGCGATGTTGATGCCGTGATGGCCGATGATGTTCGAGACGAGGGCGATCATGCCCGGCACGTCGCGGTTGATGACGATGATCCGGGTAT
>Ga0209066_10002735_pt1 | contig 21002 bp, 21 predicted proteins | sample All_14_2_FD_187198 | JGI IMG/M metagenome (GOLD analysis project Ga0209066, IMG submission 187198) | Freshwater microbial communities in response to fracking from Pennsylvania, USA - Allegheny Zone_MetaG_DW_15 (SPAdes) (version 2) ... | reverse complement strand
GCCAACCACGTGCCGCTGATCCGCCACATCGCCAGTTTCGGCAAGCCGGTGATCCTGAGCACCGGCATGCAGACCATCGAATCGCTGCGCCCCTCGGTGCAGGCGCTGGACGACGCGGGCATCGAATACGCGCTGCTCGAATGCACCAACCTCTACCCCTCGCCGCCCGAGATCGTGAGCCTGCAGGGCATCACCGAGCTGCGCAAGGCCTTCCCGCGCGCGGTCATCGGCTTCTCGGACCACAGCATCGGCCCCGAGATGGCCATTGCCTCGGTGGCGCTGGGCGCCTGCATCCTGGAGCGCCACTTCACCGACACCCGCTACCGCAAGGGGCCGGACATTCCCTGCTCCATGGACCCGGCCGAGCTGCGTTTCCTGATCGACCGTTCCAGGGAAATCCACACCGCCCTGAACAACCCCAAGGTGCGCACCGCGCCCGAAGAGGACGTCTACCGCTTCGCGCGCGGCTCCATCGTGGCCGACAAGGACCTGCCGGCCGGCCATGTGATCGGCGAGAAGGACATCTGGGCGCGCCGCCCCGGCTCCGGTGAGATTTCGGTGCAGCACTTCGACCGCCTGGTGGGTGCGAAGCTCACGCGCGCCGTGAAACGCAACCAGCAGCTGCTGTGGACCGATCTGGACGGCGTGGCGCCGCTGGTGAACAGTTGACTTGAACTGATGTCGCGCAAACTGCTCTTCATCACCGGCACGCGGGCCGACTACGGCAAGCTTGAGCCGCTGGCCCGCGCGGCCCAGCAGGCGGGCTTTGCCATCAGCTTCTTCATCACTGGCATGCACATGATGCGTCGCTATGGTGAGACGCGGCTGGAGGTCAAGCGCTTCCCCGGCGCCGAGTTCTTCGAGTTCGTGAACCAGCGCGAGGGCGATGCGCAGGAGTTCATCCTCTCCAAGACCATCCTGGGTTTCTCGGACTTCGTGCACGAGCACCGGCCGGACCTGGTGGTGATCCATGGCGACCGGGTCGAGGCCATGGCCGCGTCCATCGTCTGCGCCATGAAGTACATCCCCTCGGCCCACATCGAGGGCGGCGAGGTCTCGGGCACCATCGACGAGAGCATCCGCCACTGCAACACCAAGCTCTGCGCCACCCACTTCGTCAGTTCCGAAGCGGCCCGTGCGCGGGTGCTGGCGCTGGGCGAGGCGCCCGGCAGTGTCTACAACATCGGCTCGCCCGAACTCGACACGCACGCGCGACCGTCCGGTGTGGACATCGCCGAGGTCAAGCGCCGCTACGCGATTCCCTTCGACGAGTTCGGCATCGCCATCTTCCACCCCGTCACCTCCGAGGCCGACAGCATCGGCGCGCAGGCGGCGGCGCTGTTCGGCCGGCTCGAAGCCAGCGGCAAGCCCTTTGTGGTGATCGCACCGAACAACGACCCCGGCACCGGGGACATCTTTGCCGTGCTCGAACGCTTGCCCGCCGGGCGCTTCCGGCTGATCCCCTCGATGCGCTTCAACTACTTCTCGGAGCTGATGCGCCACGCTGCTGTGATGGTGGGCAACAGCAGCGCCGGCGTGCGCGAGGCGCCTTTCCTGGGCCTGCCCAGCCTGGACGTGGGTACCCGCCAGACCAACCGCGCCAGCGCGCCATCCATCACCGGCGTCTCGGCCTTCGACGCCGACGCCATCGACGCCTTCCTGGCCACCCAGTGGGGCCGCCGCCACCCGTCCGACAGCGCCTTCGGCGCGGGCGACGCCGCCCAGCGCTTCGTCGACATCCTGGGGCAGGCCGACTACTGGGACCGGCCGGCGCAGAAGGTCTTTGCCTCATGACCGGCCCGCTGCAGCTGCCCGGCCTGATGGTGCTGCTGATCAACCTGCCGCGCTCGACCGAGCGGCGCGAGCGCATGCAGCAGCGTCTGGCCGCCATCGGCCTGGCCTATCAGATCCTGCCGGCGGTGGACGGCCGCGCCCGCTGGGACGAACTGCTGCCCAGCGTGGACGTGCCGGCCTTCGAGCGCCACACCGGGCGCGACGTGCTGCCCGGCGAAGTGGGCTGCTACCACGCGCACCTGCAGGCCTGGCAGCGCTTGCTGGCCTCGGACGCACAGGTGCTGCTGGTGCTGGAGGACGACATGGTCTTCCACGACGACTTCGTCGACGCCCTTCGCATCGCCTTGCGCGGGCGCGCGCACTGGGACCTGCTCAAGCTCGCGAAGATCCGGGCCAAGCAGCCGGTCTGCCAGGGCCTGCTGGGGCCCTACCGGCTCAACGCCTGCATCGGCGCATTCACCGGCTTTGGCGCCTACCTGGTGCAGCGCGAGACGGCGCAACGCCTGCTGCCACAATTGCTGCCCATCCGTGCCCCCATCGACCGCGAACTGGAACAGGTGCACCGCCACGACATCCGGCACTACAGCCTGGAGCCGTTCCCGGCCCATCCGCAGGACGAGGGGCAGAGCACCATCACCGGTGATCGCTTCGGGGCGGTGAAACGCTACCCGCTGCGCCGTCGCTGGACCAAATACGCCGAGCAGGCCCGCAACCTGGTCGGGCGCGTGAGCTATCTGGCCCGGCGCGGCCGCCTGCGTCCGCGCGCAACCGCGCTGCCATTGAAAGAAGAAACATGAACCGATCCCGCGTGGTGCTCTGCATGAAGTGGGGCACGCTCTACCCGGCCGAGTACGTCAACGTGCTCTACAACGCCTGCCGCGCCCACATCAGCGGCGACTTCCGTTTTGTCTGCCTGACCAATGAAAGCGAAGGCCTGCTGCCCGAGGTCGAAGTGCACCCGATCCCGCTGATCGGTCTGGACGAATGGCATTACTACAACGGGGCCTGGCCCAAGATCGGCGTGTTCTCGCAGGACCTTTACGGCCTGCAGGGCCGGGCGCTGTTCATCGACCTGGACTCGGTGATCTGCGGCAGCCTGGACGAGATGTTCGAGGTCGATGGCCCGCTGGTGGCCATGGACTCGCAGCCCTGGAGCAACAAGCCCGGCGGGCCGCGCACCATGAGCTCGGTGTTCTCTTTCGAACTGGGTTCACTGGGCTGGGTGGTCGACCGCCTGCGCGCCGAGCGCGACGCGCTGGTCAAGAAATACGTCATCGAGCAGGACTATCTGCACGGCGAGGTGCCCGGCATCCGCTACTGGCCGCAGCCCTGGATCGTCAGCTTCAAGTACCACCTGCGCCGGCCGCTGGTGCTGGACCGCTTTCTCGAACCCCTGCCGCCGCCGTCGACGGCCAAAATCCTGGCCTTCCATGGCCGCCCGCGCCCGATTGACCTGATCCGCCCGCCCAAGGGCAACTGGGACCGATTCCCCCACTACGGATCTGGCCCGGTGTCGTGGATGCAAGACTACTGGCAGCGCCACGGCGGCGCGATCTGAGGTGACCATGAGCCAGCTCGTCATCTCCCTGACCGCCATCCCCCCGCGCTTTCCCTACCTGTCGCAAACGCTCGGGTCGCTTCTGGAGCAGACCGCGGACGTGGCTTCGGTGAACCTCTACCTGCCGCGGCGCTACCGCCGCTTCGAATGGGACCCGACGGTGCTGCCGCCGGTGCCGGCGGGCGTGCAGATCCGCCTGGTGGACGAGGACCTTGGCCCAGCCACCAAGGTGCTGCCCGCGGTGCGCGAATACCGCGGGCAGGATGTGTCCATCCTGTTCTGTGACGACGACAAGGTCTATGACCGCGACTGGGCGCAGCGCTTCGTGGACTGCAGCCGTTCGCATCCCGGCTGCTGCATCGTGGAAGAGGGCGGCGACGTCTGCGACTACTCCAGCCACGGCTACCGCGGTGAACGGCAGCCGCGCTCCGGGCGGCGTCCCAAGGACATGGGTTACCGCCTGCGCCGCCTGGCCAGCCTGGGCCTGTGGAAGCCACGCAAGAACGTCGGCAGCGGCTACGTGGACATGCTCGAAGGCTGGGGCGGCGTGCTGGTGCGGCCCGAGTTCTTCACCGACGCGGCCTTCGACATTCCGGAAGTCCTCTGGATGGTCGACGACATCTGGTTGTCCGGCCAGCTGGCGCTCAACGACGTGCCGATCTGGCTCAACGCCGAAGACGCACGCCGCACCAAGGGCAACACCAACGAGGTAAAGGAAGCCTCCCTGCGCAAGCTGGTGCACGAAGGCCACGGCCGCACCGAGGCCAACCAGGCCTGCGTGGACTACTTCCGCCAGACTTACCGCATCTGGGGCGGCTGATGTCCGTCTGCACCATCGTCATCCCGACGCACAACCGGGAGGCGCTGCTGGAGCGCGCCGTCCGTTCGGCGCTGGCCACGTGCCCGGCCGACGGTGAGGTGCTGGTGGTGGACGACAAGTCGGACGTGCCGGCCGTGCAGGTGCTGGCCCACCTGGACGATGCGCGCCTGCGGGTGACCGTCAACCCGGGCGCGTCGGGCGCCGCCAGCGCCCGCAACTGGGGGGTGTCGCAGGCGGCGGGCGAGGTGGTCTTTTTTCTGGACGACGACGACGAGATGCTGCCGGACTACTGCCGCCGTGTGTTGTCCACCGACGGTCCTGCGGAGCAGGCGGGCTGGGGTTTTTCCAGCACCATCGAGCGGCGTGAAAGGGCGGGCGCGAGGGACATGCCGAGAGTCCGTCGACGCCTGCGCCAAGGCCTGGTGCCGCAGACCGCCCGGCCACGCGACCAAATTGCTGCCATGGGTTACGGCTTCTGGATCAGGAAGGCCCTGTTCCAGCAGATCGGGGGGCTGGACCCGCTGCAGACCATCGACGAGGACACCGACCTCTGCGTCCGCCTGCTGGCGGCCGGCCATCGACCCTGGTACGAACCATCGGCTGGCACCGTGGTTTACCGGGATTACCTGCCAGCCCGTGCCGGTGCCGCGCAACTGACCGTGGCCACCCCGGCGCTGCGCGGGCTGGCGTGCTACCGGCGAACCCACGACAAGAGCGCGGTTGCCTTCCGTTCCCTCGGTGCCATGCGCTGGTTCCTGGCCACGCGCTACCTGCGCCGTGCGGTCAAGGCAGGGCGGTGGCCGGATGCCGCTGCCTTTGCATGGGCTCAGAGGCCGCGCCTGCTGGCACTGTCGCTGATCGCATTTGTCCAACTCAAGCGCCTGGTCCACCGCACATGAACGAGCTCATCGCTGGCGGCATTCCCCGACACCTCATCCACATCATTCCGTCCCACCAGGGACTGCGCGAGGAGCTGCGGCAAAACCTCCAGCTGCTGGCGCGCAACAACCCGCACTGGCAGCAACGGGTGTTCTCCGACCAAGAGGCCGAACGTTTCGTCGTCGAGCACTATGGGCCCCGGCATGCGCAGGCGCTGGCGCGCATCGACCCTGCCTACGGTCCCGCCCGCTCGGACCTGATGCGCTACCTCATCATGTACCGGCTGGGGGGCGTCTACCTGGACACCAAGAGTGGACTGGACCGGCCCCTGGACGACATCGTCCGGGCTGACGACGAATTCATCGTCAGCCAATGGCAGAACAGACCAGGTGGCCGGCACGCGAGCGTTGGCTTCCATCCGGAACTGGCAGGCATCCCGCAGGGCGAATACCAGAACTGGGTCATCGTGACGCGTCCCGGCCACCCGTTTCTGGCCGCAGTGATCGAATCGGTGCTGCACAACATCGAACACTATTCCTCACGGCGTTTCGGCACCGGCAAGAACGGCGTGCTGCGGGTCACCGGGCCGATCGCATACACCCTGGCGATCCACCCCTTGCTGGACAAGATCGCTCATCGCCGTGTGGTGTGTGTTGAAGCCGGATTCATCTATGCCGCCAGTGGCAGCAGCGAGCGGCATGTGCTCAACGACAGACTGCACTACAGTCGCCTCAGGCACCCCATCGTTGTCCCTCCGGATGACGCTGGACCTCTGGCAAAGCTGGGCTTCCGGCTTCAGCGTCTGGTGCTGATGCAACTGGCCAGACTCAAGCACTGGAACAGGCGCCGCCTGCACGTCCATCGCGCGGCCAAACCGGACTGAGGCAGCTCACGCCCCCCGGGCCATCACCGTCCGATGGTGGTGAGCGACGTCGACGAACAATCAGGTCGGCAGCTGGTTGGCCGACTGCTGGTTTTTCAGAAATGCCGACGGCGGTGACACCAGGTGGCGCCAGAGCCGGGCCCAGTTCATGCGGCTCCGGTAGGTCCAGTGGCGCCTGGTGGTCCGACCCAGCAGGCGGCGCTCGCCCTCGATGCTCGACGCGCTCTGGTCCACGGGGTGTGAAACCACCCAGCGGAACCAGACACGGTCGATGGCGCCTTGCTGCTGCGCGTAGCGAAAGTCATCCGCGATGAACAGTCCCTGAGCCATCAAGTCGCACAAGGTTCTGGCGGTGGCTGCATGCAGGAGGTAGGCGACAGTGCCACGCAGGTATTCCTGATCCGCCGGATTGACGTGCACAGCCCCTGGCACAACGGGCAAGGGCCTTCCCCTCACGTAGCGGTAGAAGCGTTGCAGGTGCTCCTGCCCTCCGAGGTGGAGGATGGTGCCGGCCTTGATGTGGTGCCTCACATCCGCAATCCAGGCGAGCGCCTCGTCGGACGCAATGAAGTCGTCCTCGAGTACCAGGTGGTGACCCTGTCCGACCTCGGCAGCCATCCGGAGCGCCTTCTCGTGGCTCATGGTGCAGCCGAGTTCACCGGGTGTCATGAGGGTGCCGGCCTTGTGCCGCCAGAAACTCGTCCGCTGGAAGTACTCGCGTGCACTCAGTTCGGCGCCCTTGACGCCCTCGACCAGCACCACGTTGAAACCGAGCGCGGTGAGCCGCGCGCACGTGGCCTGAATGGGGGCACTGTCCAGGGGGCGCAGTGTGATCAGGTAAGCGTGTGGTGAGGCCGATTCGGGTGTGTTGAGGGGGCCAGTCATTGCAGGAATGGTGTCGGCGTGTTCGGTTGCGGGGGGTCAGCGAAGGATTTTCCATTGATCGCCCAGCGCAATCTCCAGGTCGGGATGGCGGTGTGTCAACGCGTTTCCCGGTGAAAAAGTCAATTCGCCAAGATGGGGGCGTTCATCAGCGCCAACCAGGAAGTCCACCCGCACCGAACTGAAGGCCTGGCCGATGGCCAGGGCCATGTCCTTCATCTCCCGTGCACGCGCAGGGGGGGCGCTCATTGATGCCCTGGGGCGCTCCGATTGATACGGCAGTGGCTGAAAGTCGCCATCGAGCCATTTGCAACGGTCCTCGCCGTCGGCGGTCTTCACGTACAACGTGATCATTGCCAATTGGCCGTTGAGGATCAGAAAGTTCCATGCTTCGGATTCGTCGTGACCACAGACATCTTTTTCGATGAAGATGCGCGGTTGGTAGGCGTGATACCACCACTCACCATCGTGCAGGCCGAACTCCGATTTCAGCCAGCTCTGTGCCAGACCGATCAGTTCGGCTCGCTCGTTGAGCATCAGCGGGTACCGGATGCGCTTGAACAGTCCGCTGCCGTGCGAGGCCTTGATGTAATAGTTGCCAGCAGGCAGTGCGTCGTTGTCCGGCAAGTCGGCTTCAAAGGACTGCCAGACCACCTCCGGGATATTGACCGAGGAACGCAGATGGTCGGGCACCAGTTCGCCAACGGCCAGTTTGTCGCCTGCCAGACCGACGCGGATTTCGCCGAAGAACTTGAACCAGAAAACCTTGTCCCGGTAGTACCTGGGGTGGCAGATGTCCGGATACACCCCGTGCTTTTTCCGGAAGTCGCGCATGGCGGTCGCCATCACCCATTTCAGCTGAGTGGCCGGGTAGAAATCGATGCCACGCAAATGTCCGGTGGCGGGTTGGCGCGTCCAGGGTGAATCCGCCGAGCGGGCCAGGCGCCGCAGTTGCCGCCAGGCTTCGATGATCGAGCCGGTCTTGATGGACTTGCGAAGGTCTTTCCATTTCAGTGGAATCCCCGCCTGAGTTGCAATCAGCACGTGGATTCCCTGGCTGGAAGCACGCGAAGGGCCAATGACGCCATGATGGAGTCGTTGGGGAAGGGCGCGTTCTTGTCAATGCCAGCCCGGCGCCACATTTCGTTGTAGCAATGCAGGAACACGGCGTCTTCGTCCAGACGGCCGCCAGCTTTGAGCAATGGCGCAGGGCATTCCCACCAGTTCACGGAGTTCGCGAAGGAAGGGGGCATTGCGCGGAATGACAGCTGGGGGTACTGGTCGTGCAGCGTGTTGACCAGCTTGGGGCCGGTGACGCCCCATTCCAGCAACTCGGTGGGGTAGCGCGATGCAAAGGCCTCCGCCATGTCCATGATGTTGCCTGCCTGAGGCGACTTCTGATGAATCACGCAGGGGTTGATGTTCGTCTTTTGTGTGTGCTTGAGGGCCTGCCGCAGGCGGCGGATGGCCTTCGCCCCCCTGAACGGCTGTCTTTCCTCCACGAGGAATGACTCGTCCGGCAATGCGGACGGCCCCTTGAGTGCAATGACGTCCGTGTCGACATACAGGCCCCCCCAGCGGTTGAGCAGGACGTATCGGAACAGGTTGGCAAAGGCGGAGTAGGAGCCGTTCTTGTAGGTGAATATGCGGTCCTCGGGAATCAGGTCGCGGGCATCGCGCAGGACGCACTGCCCGGGGGCATTGTCGAGTCCCCCATAGGTCCAGATGGTCAGGTCATAGCCTTGCTGGATGAAACTGCTGGCGCAGATCTGTTCGAGCTGGCTGAATGGGCCATAGGCCCAGAACATGTGGGTTTGCATTGTCACGGGTGTGTCAGTTGGGGCCGGCAGACGGATCCAGTGAGAAGTGGGTGTGTACGCATCGCCAGTCGCCACTTCCGTCGCCGGTCAACGCGTATGTGCATCGGCCAGATCTTCGGTAGGGGGCCTGCTGGCCCCACCGCTCGGGGGTGTCCACACCTTCGGAGGCCCAACGCGCGCAGACAATAGCCAAGCTGCCATCGCCACTCAATTGCACGTCCAGGCTGCCGGGCAGGTGTTCAAAACCTCTTGTGCGGTTCCAGGTGGGTGTCCATTGCTGCTCAACAAGCTGTTCAAGGCCGTTGGCCTCCACGGCTCTTGTGCCGTAGCTGTGGACATGCGCGCAAAAGAGCTGTTTCGCCGCGAAGAAATCCCGTTCCCTGACACACTTGGCAAAAGCTTCCGCCCATTCGGTGGCGAGTTGGATCAGTTCGGCATCAGAGAGCGCTTTCATGTTGAGGGTGGCATTCTGCTTGTTGCTAGGTGCGCCGGGGCACGGCGTCCGCATCGTACCTCCCGCACCGTCTTCTCCACCGAAATCGTGATTTACGGCGTCAGCAACGCGGCCTTTGCCCATGTGATGAAGCTGCTGATGAGCGTGTTCATTGTGGTGACGCCGATCATCGGGTGGCTCGCGACGCTCACTGGCAAGCGTTTTCGCCAGCTGGCCAAGCGCATGATCGATTCCCAGACGCAGATCATCCAGACCGCCAGCGAGACCATCAAGGGCTGTCGCGAGATTCGCATTTTCGGTACGCAGCAGACCATGTCATCGTGCTCAGCCGTGGTCGGGTGGTCGAGTAGGGCACCCATGCCGAACTCCTGGCACTGCAAGGCGTGTATGCGGGTCTGGCCGGCGAAGACCGTGCGCTGCCTGCCAGCGGGGTGTCCGCTTTGAAGACCGCCTGAATCCCCGGCCATCGAGAAGCAGAGAACTCTCAGCGACGGTGTCTCTGCGCGGAAGAGGCCAGATTGGGCGAAGCACAGCCTGAGTGGCTTTGGTCACCAGGACGGCAGGCGTGGACTCAATGCAAGAATGAAAGTAAGTTGTTAACTCTTGTTAGGGAATGACGGCACAGCTTTCGTGCTCCGGGGTCGATGTGAGACAGTGTCGACATGAAGCACATGCGTTGGGTCGAGAGCGGAGTCGAGCGCGAGACCAGCCGCGGATTGCTGGTCGAAAGGTCGGCACACCAGCGTGCGATGTTTGCGCGGCCCAACCTGTGCAAGGAGCGGCGCGCGCCACTTGCTGCCGGTGGCGAGGCGGTTGAGCGCTCGCCGGCCTGTGGCGGCAGAAGGGCGGATCGGGGCGGCCAATTGCCTCCAATGTGCCAGGCCACCGAAGCTGCCGTCATCTGAGACCACATGCATCGACGTATCCCAAAGCGGTTGTTGTTCAGACTTTTCTGCAGAATGTCAGGCCGGTTCGAACAACTGAACTTGGCAATCAGCGCGAAAGCTCGAGCAGCAGCTCAATGGGGGTTTGTGTTGATGTGCTTTTCGCTTGGCATATCAAGAAGCCTCTTTGTTGCCGCGGGCCTTCTCACCCTGACTGGTTGGGTCTTCTCTGGTCAATGGCGTGACAAGTGGCGAAGTCTCAAAAACCAGCCGGCCGGTATTGCATGGCTGGCCCTGATTTCGTGGACTGCTCTCAGCATCTCATGGAGCGAGGGGACATTGGAGTCCATCCGGTATGGCATGGGTATTCAATGGAAGCTGATTTTCATTCCCCTGGCCATCACGCTGGTCAACTCGCCTTTATGGCTCAAGCGATGTTGGCAAGGCTTCGCTGCGGGAATGTTCGTCTTGTTGGTTCATGTATACCTGCTGATTTTCACTCCCATTCCTTGGGTGACCAGTTCAACTCCGTCAGCAGTCTTTTTTAATCCGCTGCCTCAGGCTATAGGGCTTTCGATTTTTGCTGCATGGTGTCTCAACCAGATCCTCGAAAACCAAAAAAATCACGTGCGTCAAGCGATCTTGGCTGCAGTTCTGATTGCAGCCGGGTATGCGGTATTTCAGGTCAGTATCCAGCGACTGGGATATATCTCACTGATTGGTGGTTGTGCTGTTGTCGTGGCTTTCCGGCTTCCGAGGCGCGCGCGCGCCGCTGGTCTGATCATTCTGATGGTTCTTGGCATGGGCATTGCGATGCTGAGCCCGCAGATTAGGGGACGGATTGACCTGGCGGTTCAGGAAGTTCAAGCCTACCACTATGAAAACACTTACTCTTCTCTGGGTGCCCGTCTCCACATGTGGTACATCAGCATGCATTCGATACGGAGGGCGCCTTGGTTGGGGCACGGGGTCGGCAGCTATCCGGCAATTGCCAAGCGATCGTTCAATGATGCAAAAATGTGTGAACAGTCCTGCGGACATCCACACAATCAGTACCTCTTTTACACATTGGAACTGGGCGTCGTTGGGCTGTTCATGTTCCTTGGTGCTATATTTTTAACCTTACCAAAGAGAAAAAAATGGATTCCGTCAGGTGATTCTTCTGTTTCGATGGCGGTTTTGTTGATCTTTGTAGCAACCGGGTTCGCGGACAGCACACTCTGGTACAGAGGATATCTTTATCTTTTTATTGTGGTGTTGAGTCTTGCCGCCATTCAAGCCTCGCTGCCGGATGACACAGGCACCGAAGTAGATGAAAAATCAGACGCCTAGACCGGTCGTTGTTTCATTGACGTCCATTCCGCCACGATTCGCTCATTTACCAAACAAGGTAAACAGCCTGCTGAATCAGTCGGTAAAGGTTGATCGTATTGAAATCTATATCCCAACGTCATACCGGCGTTTCCCTGGTCGCGATTTCAAGATTCCCCCCCTGCCAAAAGGCGTGAGCATTGTCCGTGTCGACCAGGATTATGGGCCTGCGACAAAACTGCTTCCTGCGTTGGAAAAATGGAAGCATCAGGATGTCGATATCCTGATTTGCGATGATGACCGTCTGCAAGACAAAGACTGGGTCCGGCGGTTTGTAGAAGCGAGATCACAAAGACCGGATGACATCATCTGCGAAAGAGGATGGAACATCGGCGACCGATTCGGGATATCCCAGTCTTCCCCATTGGAACCCAGGGCCTGCCTCAACGCCAGGGGGGGGAGAACACCCGCATATCGTATCCAGCGGCTGCTAAGCCTGGGTCTCTACCATCCCAGTCGAACCATTTTCGATACCCCTGGTTATGTCGATGTGTTTGAGGGATTCCTGGGGGCTCTTGTGCCGCCTGGGGCCATGCCGGATCAGGCGTGGAGCATTCCTGAAGTACTGTGGACCGTGGACGACGTCTGGCTGTCTGGAATGGCAAGACTCAATGGGGTCGGCGTTTGGGCGCATTCCATGCCTCGGCCGGTATACAGCAATGGGCGATGGGACAGGGTCGAGGCGCTGTCAGATTATTTGGAGCAAGGCGTCGGTCGGGAAAGCGCCGATCGCATGTGCGTTGAGTACCTTCGCTCGAACTACAACGTTTGGATCTGACGTCAGCCCGCCAGCGGAAGCGTCCCGAGTGGGCCGGTGGCAGGGCGCCGCTCAGGTCGTGCGTGATGCCGCTGTCGACGAGCGCGACGCCATCAGCAGGCCCAGCGTCGTCATGGCGAAGAACGACTGCGCCTGAATTTTCAGGCTGCTGTCGAAGCAGGCTGTGACGACGAAGATCGCCAGAAAAGGCAGCGTCAACCGGGCCGCGGGTGACCCGGGCTCCGCTCGGTTGACCCATGGCGCGACCAGAAACACGGTCAGTGCCAGCAGACCGAGGGCCCCCGTTTCCACCGCCGTGAGAATGAACTGGTTGTGTGGCTGCTCACAGACGCCAAGTTTGCAGATGGGTGACTGGTCGAAGTGCTGATAGGCCAGCGGGCGGTAGGCGCCGACGCCATGCCCTACCCACGGGGACTGCCTGATCAGCTCGGCCGAGAACTGCCATGCCTTCAGGCGGGCGCCCACCGAGGTGTACTCACCGTCCTGCTCGAAACTGGACGTCTCCTTGAACGCCAGTGCAAAACGGTCCCTGACGTGGGCGGAGCCCAACACAATGCTGCCGCAGATGGCCAGCAACAGCAGCACGCCGCCCACCCGCAGGCGCTTGGGCAGGTGGGTCAGAGCCACCAGGAGGTAAGCTGCCAGCACACTGAGCTGGCCGGTCCGGCTCTGCCCGACAGCGAGCAGGCCGCCCAGCGTGGACAGTGCAACCAGCAACCAGAAGGCGCGCCACGGTCGGGGGGCATCGCCCTCCAGCGCCCGGTGAAGGCCATACGCGCCAAGAAAGCTCAGCATCATGCCCTGGGCGATGTGGTGGTAGAAAACGCCTTGTCCGGCCGTGTGGGTGCCGTAGCTGCCGGTGCCGGGCACTTCAAACCAGATGTCCAGCAGGTAGGCGAGCAGTGTGACGAGCATGCCGGTCAGCAGCGCGGTCCATGCGCGCCGCCGCCATTCGGCCGTGGTCAACAGGGAGACGATCAGGGGGACATACAGCAGCCGGCCATAGGCCTGCAACTGTTCCCGGTTGTCTGCGCCAAGCGGCTCGGCCCACAACAGGCTCAATGCGTTGACCGCAAACAGCAGGATGCAGGCGATGGCGGCCCTGTCCGTCCGAATGGTGTCGAATTTCGCCTTCCAGCTGCCGCTCAGCAGCCAGCCCACCAGCATCAGGAGGGCACTGAGGTTGAAGGCGGCACGGGAGACCGGCATGCTGACGGCCATGCCGACGACCCCGATGCGGGCGAGCGTGAGGGCGTGTGGATGGAGACGGCTGAAAACCATGAACTGCGTCCGGGAGCGGTGGTCAGTATGCGCCGTCGCGCTGGAGCACCACACGCAAGGTTTTGAACAGGATGGCGATGTCGTACCAGAGCGACCAGTTCTTCACGTACCAGGTGTCCAGGTAGACGCGCTGTTCGTAACCCACATCGTTGCGGCCACTGACCTGCCACAACCCGGTGATACCGGGGCGCACCATCAGAAAGTAGTCCGCATCGGCGCCATAGCGAGCCAGCTCGGCCTGGACGATGGGCCGCGGCCCGACGAGGCTCATTTCGCCACGTAGCACGTTGAAGAGCTGAGGCAGCTCGTCCAGGCTGGTTCGGCGCAGGAAGTGTCCGATCGGGCTGATGCGCGGGTCGGCCCTGAGCTTGTGGTCACGTTCCCACTCGGCGCGCATGTCCGGGTTCCGGGCCAGCAGGCGGGTCAGGCGTTCTTCGGAGTCCACCACCATCGTGCGGAACTTGTAGCAGGGGAACAGGCGGCCTCCCCGGCCCAGCCGCTGGTGTTTGAAGAGCGCCGGGCCACCATCGCAACGGATGCGCAGCGCCAGCACCGCCATCACCGGTGCCAGCAACAGTAGCAGCACGAAGGCGGCCACCACGTCAAACAGGCGCTTGGTCAGCCTGGCCGGCCAGCGCCGAAGGTTGTTGCGCAGGCGCAGCAGCGCCACCTCGTGAGAGAAGAACCAGGCAATGTCGGTCCCGAAAAGCGGGATGCCCCGCAGGGCAGGAATGACACAGACGTCCTGGACCCGCCAGCTCGACAGCTGCCGCAGCCAGTACTCGCGCGCTTCCGACTCGCGGTACTCCAGCGCCAGCACCACCTGCAGCCCGGCCTGCTGTTTCGCGAGCAGCCGCAGCTGTTCGGGACTGAGGCGGGGGAGCAACGACGCCGACGCATCTGTCCGATCCAGGCTGCCGTTGGCAGACACCGAACCGATCAGTTCGAAGCCCAGCTGGGGCTCACTCTGCAAGGCAAGCATGGCTTCCTGTGCATTCGGCCCGGTGCCGATGAGCACGGTGGGCCGCTGCCATCGGCCCACGCGGAGCAATGCGTGCCGCAGGGCGGCACGGCACACGGGCAACAGCACGGCCACGAGCATCCAGACCGAAAGCCACCACAGCCGGGACGAGTTCCAGCGTGTCAATGACAGCAGCGCCAGATCGATCACCGCCAGGAAGATCACGTTCTTGAGCACTTCGCCGAGTTCGGTCCAGAACGGCTTGCGGTCGGTGTAGTGCTGGTAGCGCGTCTGGAACAACACCATGCCCAGCAGCACCACGCCCAGCCAGGCCCAGTAACGCTCGCGGGTCTGGCCGAGCAGCCACGCAGACGCCGTCAGGTGGTCGGTGGCGCCGACGGCAATGCACAGGGCCAGTACCGCCGCGAGCGCGCAGGCCAACGCATCGCTCAACAAGACGCTGAACTTGCTCATGCGCACGCTCCAGGTGGTCTGGAGGCGGCTTCGGATGACTGGGCCGGCTTGGGCGGACGTGGCCATGGGTGTCAGGGCGTGGCCCGGCGCAGAATCTCGGTGTGCGGGCGGCTGAAACGGCGCAGCATGCCGTCGGCCCAGGCCAGGCCGAGCAGGCGCAGGTAGACACCCCGCTGTTCGTAGTGACGGGCCTTGAGCACCCAGCTCAACAGCTTGAGCACCGCAATCGGCGGAAAGGCCCACGGTCCCGCGATCTGTCTGAACAACTCAAGGCGGTTGCGGTAGGTGTAGTAGACCTTCCACATGGGCTTGTAGACATCTTGCTGCGCCTGCAAGGTGGCGCAGTCGTGCGTGAAGCGCACCATGGGCGCAAAGCAATGGCGCAGGCCATGTTCCCCGATGGTGTGGGTGTACATGATGTCGTCTGCGTAGATGAACAGCTCCTTGCGTGGCAGACCGATCCGCTCCCGGATGGCGCTCACCCGCAGGAAGCAGCCCACGAAGGACGAGAAGTCGATGTCCATGGGCGTTTCTCGACGGTAGTCTTCGTCGCGCACATGAAACCCCGAACGGCGCCTGAGCAGGGTCTTGAGGGTGGCACCCACCGATCCGAACGGGTGATGGCTGGGCCGGTTCATCTCGCTGATGCGTCCGTCCGGCAGGTACACCGCCGCCGCCACACCGGCCACGTCGGCCGCAAACGTCAGCGATTTGAACCGGGCAATGCTGCCGGGTTGCGGATAGGCATCGTCATCGAAGCAGACGAGCCAGTCGGCGTCCGTGTGCTTGAGCACATGGTCAAAACCATGGTGGAAGCCGCCCGCACCGCCGCCGTTGACAGGCAGGTGCAGAACCTGCAACAGCGGATGCGTCTGTTCATCCAGCCAAGCGCGCGTGCCATCAGTGGATGCATTGTTGATCACAACCACACCATCCAGCGACTCCGCCAGGGTGCGTGCCAGCGTCTGCTGGAGCAACGAAAGCCGGTTGAAAGTGACGACCACGGCGAACACCCGTCCCGGAGCGGCGGGCACCGAGGCAGACCGACTGCGGTGTGGTGGCGGGTTGGCGGTCATTGAAGAGGGTCACTCAAAAACGCAGGCATGGCAGATTCCTTTGCCTGGCAGCTCTGGAATTGGTCAGCCACGTCCAGAGCCTCAGCAATGGTGACGTGCATGTCGAGGTAGCGATAGGTTCCAAGGCGGCCGACAAAGGTCGTGTTTTTTTCGGCACGGGCCAGGTCCACGTACTTCGCCAGTTGCGACTTGTCCTTGACCAGCCGGATGGGGTAGTACGGGGTGTCGCCTTCGCCGCACAGGCGGCTGTGCTCCTTGTAGATCAGCGTCCTGTCGTGAGTCTCCCAGGGGGCGAAGTGCTTGTGCTCGGAAATGCGCGTCCAGGGCACGTCCTGATTGCAGTAGTTGATGACGGCATTGCCCTGGTAGTCGCCCTCGTGCCGCTCGACCTGGAAATCCAGCGTGCGATAGCCCAGGCGGCCTTGCGAATAGTCAAACCAGGCGTCAATCGGTCCGCTGTAGAAGACGTGATCGTAACTTTGGACCATGTCGCGCACGAACGGTGTGTTCAGGCGCAACGCGATGTTGGGGTGGTCGAGCAGGCGCTCCACGATGAACGTGTAGCCATGGCGCGGGATGCCCTGGTACTTGCTGGCGTAGTAGTTGTCGTCGTAGTTGAACCGCACGGGCAGGCGCTTGAGGATGCTCGCTGGCAACTCGCTGGGGTGCAGGCCCCACTGCTTCTGTGTGTAGCCTTTGAAGAAGGCCTCGTACAGGTCGCGGCCCACAAAGCGCAAGGCCTGCTCTTCGAACGTCTGCGGGTCGGTGATCGACCTGTCCCCCAGCGAGTCCATGAATGCGGCGGCTTCTGTCGGGTTCAGCGTCTTTCCGAAGAAGGTGTTGATCGTCATCAGGTTGATGGGCAGCGAGTACACCCGGCCGTTGTAGATGGCCTTGACCCGGTTGACGAAGGGCACGAATTCGTCAAACCGTTGCACGTAGTTCCACACCCGCTCATTGCTGGTGTGAAAGATGTGTGGCCCGTAGACATGCACCATCACACCGGTCTGCTCGTCGCGCTCGGTGTGGCAGTTGCCGGCCACGTGCGGGCGCGAGTCGAAAACGGTGATCCGATGGCCCTTTTCGGCCAGCTCTCTGGCAATGACCGCGCCGGAGAAGCCGGCGCCGACAGCAGCCAGGTTCACGTGATGCCTTTCACGCCCGCTGCAGGCGCTGCCGCGCGCGAAAGAGCAGCGCAGTACACCGGTAACCCACGCAGATGGCCAGCAGCCCGACCAGCCGGCGCGGATGGCTGTGCCGGAAATGCCGCCAGACCCTGCAGGGCCGGAAGGCGCCCGCGTTCTGGCCGAAAGCCTCGAGAACCTGCCGGTAGGTACCCGCCGGGTCCGGAATCCGGTGTTCGATGGCATCCTTGATGGCCCAGAACAGGCAGTTGTAGGCCACCATTTCCAGGGCATCCTGCACCTCACGGGTGCCGGCGGCAGGCAGGGCGGCCAGGCGCTGGCGAAGCAGGGTGCTGGCCCGGATGAAGTCCAGGCTTTTCTGGGCCGTCCAGTTCTTCATCACCGAACCGCTGTTCTGCCGGTAGTGGATCAGGGGGCGGGCCTCGTACCAGACCGTTTGGGCGCGGGCCAGCAGCACGGGCGTGGTGGCAACGTCTTCCATGGCCATGCGGTCGGGATACTCCAGCTGGTCGTAGAGGGATCGCCGGGCAATGCAGCGCCAGGCATAGAACGACGCGGTGCGCAGGTAGCTGGCCAGCGCGCGCGCATCGAGCTCGAACAGCGTGCAGGGCTCGAACGCGAAGGCGTTCATGCGAAAGATGCCTTCCGGACCGTTCCAGATGGCATCGAGCAGGGCGACGTCCGGTCGCTGGTCGCGCAGGGTCACCATCAGGGCAGCGACCGCCTGGGGCTCCACGAAGTCGTCGGCATCGACACACCAGATGTAGTCGCCGGTGGAGGCGACGATGCCGAAGTTGCGCGCCCCTGAGAGGCCCAGGTTGGCGGCCGGCCGGATGAGCCGGATGCGTTCGTCGCCCAGGCGCTCCATGGCCAGGCAGAGGGTCTGCACGTCGGCGGGGTTTCCGTGGTCGTCCACCACCAGCACCTCGTAGTCGATCTGCCGGGCCGGCAGGTCGCGCAGGGCCAGCGAGAGGCTCTTGAGGCACTCGTAAGCGTACGGGCCGCAGTTGTAGAAGGGGATGACGACGCTGATCTTCATGTCCCGGGTGCCTGGCCAAGAAGGTCTGGCGAGACCTCTTGAAGCTGTCCGTGCTCCAGCTGGAACACGCGGTTGCAATAGGTTCTGATGAGCGAGTGGTCGTGCGAGGCGAAGACGAAGATCTTGGCGGCGCCGATGAGGCGGCGGATGCGTGCCAGGCTCTTTTCCTGGAAGCCCGCATCACCGGTGGAGAACATCTCGTCGAGCAGCAGGATCTCGGGGGTGACGGCGGTGGCCACGGCGAACATCAGCCGCATGGTCATGCCCGATGAGTAGGTGCGGATGGGCAGTTGCAGGAAGTCGCCGAGCTCGGTGAATTCCTCGATGTCCGGGGTCAGTGCCCTGGCCTGCCGGTAGCTCATGCCCATCATCATGCCCAGGTGGATGATGTTGTCGTAGCCCGAGAGCTCATGATCGAGGCCAGCGCCGATCTCGAAGACGGTGGAGGTCTTGCCGCGCAGGGTGATACTTCCCTCCGATGGGGGATAGATGCCGGCCATGGTGCGCAGCAGGGTGCTCTTGCCCGAGCCGTTGTGGCCGATCAGGCCGACCGCATCGCCGTCCTTGAGGCTGAAGCTGACGTTCCTGAGCGCGGTGACGACGGTGGTGCGGGCGTCCTTTTCGATGCTGCCACCGGTGGCCACGCGCATGAGGTGGCTGCGCAGCGACATGCCGTGGCTGCCGTAGACCGGGTAGCGGACGGTGGCGTTTCTGAGGGTGATTTCTGCCATGGCGGATGTCCGCTCAAACCCAGAAGGCCAGGTGCCTGCCGTGGGCGCGCTGGTAGAGCCAGGTCAGCAAGCTGCCCAGGCCCAGCATGAGCAACAGCACCGGGTAGGTGTTGGCGTGGGGAGGGTGTCCGAGCAGGGGGGTGCGGATGGCCTCGATGAGGTAGCTCAGGGGGTTGAGCCAGACCACGTTCAGGCCCATGGGCAAGCGGTCGGCCCGGTAGATGACGGGGCTGAGGAAGAACAGCATGGGCACGACGCCGGCGACCAGGTGCTCGATGTCCCGAAAGCGCGCGCCCAGCATGCCCAGCAGGTAGAGCATCCAGAAGAGGTTGAGCACGACCAGCAGCAGGCCGGGAATGACCATCCAGGTCCAGGCGGTGACTGGGGTGCTGAAGTAGAGCATCACGCCGACGACGATGACCAGGTTGTGCAGCAGGTTGATGAGGTGGCGGGCCAGGTTGCGCGAGACGAAGAACCAGGGCGGGATGGCCACGTTGCGGATCATGGCGGCCTGGCGGACGAAGGTGCCCGGGCCATCGCTGATGACGCCGGCGATGAGTTGCCAGACGATCAGGCCGATGGCCAGCGAGGGCACGAAGCTGCTCATGTCTTCCTTGAGCAGGCTGGCCCAGACCAGGGACAGGCCCAGCACCCCCAGCAGGTTGGTCAGGGTGGGCCAGAACGGGCCAAGCACACTTTTTTTGTAGCGGGCCCGGGTGTCGGCCCAGGCCAGGTAGACAGCGTTTTGAAGCAGGCTCATGAATGGGGAGCGCCCGGCCCGGGATGCCGATTGGGCTTGCAAGGCTTGCCTTGCGGGTCTTCCGGGTCAGTCAAAAGTCCTCGAATTGTAGATGCGAGGTGCTTCCGCGTCCCGGGCCGAAAGTCGGGGTGGCAGACCGGTCGCCGGCCACCGGATGTCCAGCGTCGGGTCGTTCCAGGCGATGCAGCGTTCGAGATCCGGTGCGTGGTAGTCCGTGGTCTTGTAGAGCACGTCGGCCACATCGCTGAGCACCAGGAAGCCGTGTGCAAAGCCGGGGGGAATCCAGAGTTGCCGGTGGTTGTCTTCGCTCAGTTCTTCGCCCACCCACCGGCCAAATGTCGGGGAGGTGCGGCGGATGTCCACCGCCACGTCGAATACCGTCCCGCGCACCACGCGCACCAGCTTGCCCTGGGCACGGGGTGGCAGCTGGTGGTGCAGGCCGCGCAGCACGCCGCGCACGCTGCGGCTGTGGTTGTCCTGCACGAAGTCCAGGTCCAGCCCGGTGGCCTGCTGGAACGCACGCCGGTTGAAGCTCTCGCAGAAGAAACCGCGTTCGTCGGTGTGGACCTGGGGTTCGATCCGCAGCACCTCGGGCAGGGCGGTGGGCAGCACCTTCATGGCAGCCCCTGTTCGCCCAGGATGCGCAGCAGGTACTGGCCATAGCCGTTCTGGCGCAGGGGCCGGGCCAGTGCCTGCAGCTGCGCGGCGTCGATCCACCCGTTGCGCCAGGCCACTTCTTCGGGGCAGGCGATTTTCAGGCCCTGGCGGTGCTCCAGCGTGGCGATGAACTGGCTGGCTTCGAGCAGGCTTTCGTGGGTGCCGGTGTCCAGCCAGGCGTAGCCGCGCGGCAGGATCTGCACCTGCAGCTGGCCACGGTCCAGGTAGGCCTGGTTGAGGTCGGTGATTTCCAGTTCGCCGCGCGCGCTGGGCCGCAGCGTGCGGGCGATCTCCACCGCCTGCGCGTCGTAGAAATACAGCCCGGTGACGGCGTAGCTGCTGCGCGGCTGCGCCGGCTTTTCTTCGATGCAGACCGCCTGGCCGGCGGCGTCGAAGCTCACCACGCCATAGCGCTGCGGGTCCTTGACGTGGTAGGCGAAGACCGTGGCGCCGTCGGTGCGTGCCTGGGCGCGTGCCAGCAGACCGGTGAGGTCGTGGCCGTAGAAAAGGTTGTCCCCCAGCACGAGCGCGCTCGGGTGTCCGTCCAGGAAGTCGGCGCCGATCAGGAAGGCCTGGGCCAGGCCGTCGGGGCTGGCCTGTTCCGCGTAGTCCAGGTGCATGCCCCAGGCGCTGCCGTCGCCCAGCAGCTGCCGCAGGCGGGGCAGGTCCTGCGGGGTGCCGATGATGAGCACCTCGCGGATGCGCGCCAGCATCAGCACGCTCAGCGGGTAATAGATCATGGGCTTGTCGTACAC
>Ga0209066_10002734_pt1 | contig 21016 bp, 21 predicted proteins | sample All_14_2_FD_187198 | JGI IMG/M metagenome (GOLD analysis project Ga0209066, IMG submission 187198) | Freshwater microbial communities in response to fracking from Pennsylvania, USA - Allegheny Zone_MetaG_DW_15 (SPAdes) (version 2) ... | reverse complement strand
CGTGCTGGCGGCCGCAACGGCCACGGTCTCGGCGGCGACCTCAATGGCGGCCGAAGCTGTTGTGGGGGCGGCCGCAGCGGTAGGGGTAGAGAGTGCTGCCGACGTGGCGTTTCTGGCGTTGGGGGTGCTGCTCGCCTTCCTGTGAGTTGAAGTGGTCTGTGTGTACTTATTCAATCTTGAAAGGATTCAAAATGAAAGCGAACACAGTTTTTTCAGTAGTCGGTGTGTTTTCCGTAGCGACATTGTCGGCCGGTATGGCTCACGCCGGCGCGGGTGCCAACGTCAATGCCTGCGTCTACTTTGCCACCAAGCCCGCCACCGCCTTGACCGTCAATGTGACGCCCGGCGGATCGGGCACACATTGCATGAATAACACGGGCAATGCCGCCACCATTACCGTGACCAGCGCAGGCGTCACCTGCTCCTCGGTAGGCTATGTCGAGGCCAAGGCGAGCTCGACGAAGGGCGATCTTTGCGCCACCGACAAATCGAAGTGGCCACTGAGCTACGCCATCCCCGGCACTGCCTATAGCGGCGGGACGCAGACGCAGTGGAACACCGGCACTCAAAACAATTCCATGGATTTGGAAAGTCAGCCGGCCGGTACCAATGTTTGCGGCCAAGGTTCGCTCTGTCCTTCAACGTCATGGACTTGGAACGCCGGGTCGCAGGGTCCGTTGTACATCATCTTCCAACCTGGCTACACCGGGAAATAGACGGACGCTGTCGCAGCACGTGCTGGCGGGAAACTGCCGGCGCGCGGGACGATCACGTCAATGCGGGCCTGACAACGTGGCGAATTTTTTCGTGAACGCGATGGACGAACATGCGATCGATGCGCTGACGCTGCAGCGATCTCGCGTGCAGGAGCCCCTGCAGGGGCTTTGCCTGCTCTCCTCGGGGATCGGTATCGCGGCGTGGTTGGATCCGGCGCAGTTGCTTACGCTGCTGTGGCTGCTGCTGCTGCCGCTGCTGATATTCCGCGCAGCAAATCGGGGCGGCGCGTTTGTCGTTGCATTTCTCTATTACGCCGTGGGAGCGCATGCGGTCCCCGGCATCATCCTCGGATTTTTTCCCAAACTCTCAACACTAACCAGTGTGCTTTTATGGGCAGGCGACGCTGCTTTTCTCGCGCTGCCTTGGGTAATTGCCTTCGCGCCGCCTCACGCCACCGTGACGCGCCGCGCGGTGGGCGTGACGGTGGCCTTGCTGATTTTGTCGTTGCCACCCATCGGCTTCTTCCATTGGGGCACGCCCTTGATGGTGGCAGGCTTGTTGTTTCCGGGATGGGGATGGGTGGGGCTTGGCGTTACGGCGGTTGTTCTCGCCATGATCGCCGTCGCCGGGAAGCACACGCACAAGGTTCATGCGGCCATCGCCGTTGCTGCTCTCTTCGCCATCGTCGCCAACGCCAGGTATCGTGAGCCTGTGCCACCGGCTGATTGGCGCGCTATCTCGCTCGAATCCGGCAGGAATCCGGAACTGTGGTCCGACGACATGGCGGCGAAGCGTGAGGGCCTCGCGGATCTCGCCATGGTCGCACTGTCGAGCGGCGCGAAAGTTATCATTTTTCCCGAAGCGAGCTCGGGCTCGAGCCGGCGCGCGCAAATGTACATCTGGGCGGGCGTTTCCACGCAGGCCAAAGTGCGCGGCGCGACGGTGCTCGTGGGTGAGGAAACGTGGGACGCCGCGCGCACCGGATTCCAAAACGCGCTGATTGGTTTTGGCGCGGAAAAAGATGGCGGCGCCGTGGTGGTGTCATCGATGGTGCCGATGCCGATGGGAGACTGGAAGTTCGGCTTCGGCGAGGGTGCGGAGACCAACCTCTTCGGCAGCGATGTCATCGAGCTGCACGGGATGAAGGTGGCGTTCTCGATGTGCTTTGAGGATTTTCTGCTATGGCCGCATCGTGGCCTGCTGAGCGGCCGCGCAGATCTGTTCGTTTCCGCCACCAATCAGTGGCCCTCCAGCGGCACGTCGGCGGAAACCATTCAGGACATCTCTAGAGCCGCACTTTCCCGAATGGCGGGGGTGGCGATGTTGGTGGCGAAGAATCGTTGAGGGGACCTGGGGCCACGACCTCTAAGCATGCGTTCGGAAGAATATTATTTATGCCCTATGCACTCATGGTGCCTTTGGCGCAGCTGGCATTGCACTGTGCGATCAGCTACCGGCAACCCGTGCAGCCAAATCGCATCTGGAACAGACTCCCTATTGGGCAATCTTCTTCGGCTTGCTGCAAATCGTCTCCAGCGTTGGAATCGAGGAGGACTGGTTGCGCATGTCGGACCAGCGCACTTCTCGCGCATCAACTTCCGGGGGACGTTCCGGGTCACGTGCTGGTCGAGCTAGCCGCGGGCAATGTTGTGCGCAGGTCGAGCCAGTGAGGCGCACGTCTATGTGCCTGAAGCTGGCATGTCAGCAATAAGGTGGTCAACTGACCTTCAGTTGCGCTGCTCACCGGCGGCCAACGCTGCAAGGACGCGCTTGGAACTTCGAAGGTTGCTTCAGGCTGAACTGAGTCACTCGATGTTGAGTCCTGAGCGGCGGCGACGTTCATCAACGGCCATTCGATGGTCCAGGTAAGGTACGACCGCACTACCGCCGAAAGGGAACATTGGTCAGCCTCGATACTTGGCATTTGTCTCCCCGTCTCATCACCGTGTTTGTCCTCCGCTGCACCCAGAAGCTCCTCGACCGGCTGAACGCCACGCCTGATCCAGAGTCGGCACCGCCGGACACAGTCCTCGGCGACTGGTACGCCAATATGATCCGAGTTGGCCGAATCCAGGTTGTGCTCGCTGTCAGCGAGCGAAGCTTGCTGCCCGTAGTGGTGCCGGCACGGGATGATCGAGCCCTCGTCCAACGGCTCTGCGAGGCCCTGGAGCCGATGCTCACCGCCATCGGCGTTTCATCGGACGAAGCGACTGCCGAGCGCGGTGCAATGCAACATTGGTCTGTTGGGAAGACGGCAAACCGCAGAGTCCTGGGATCGCTCAACGACTTGGCATTTCAGCTTCAAGTCGGGCTGCTCGACTTCCCGGATCGAACGCTGCTGGCGCAATCGCTCTGGTTGGCCAAGACGCCTTTGAAGGTCATCGACTACGGTGCACCCGACCAAGCCACACTCGCGGCGTTCGCTGCTCACCGGGCGCTGCAGGCGGCCATCGGCCGATGACCGCTTCACTCTGAAGCGAGCGGCAACCCGCAACCCTGAGCGGACATCCGGCTCAGTTCCACAAAGAAGTTATTGCGCCCGGATTCGGCGGCAACAAGCTCTACCAGTACGATGCACACGCCTGAGCAGCCTGAATTTTGGGTATCGTGCAGTTGTCCAAATTGACCAAATGTTAAGTCTCACCGACCTCGCTATGGAACGCCAGTACTACTCCCAACGCAAAGGTACAAACCCGAACCTCAAGGGACTACCGCTCCCGGACGTCCTTGATTTGTTTGTCCGTGTCTTCAGTCAGTTGCAAGAGGATGGGTACTTCGATGAGGCCTTTGGCTACGTCTGCGTGGATGCTGGAAAAGTCGACGGCAAGGTACGCGATCCTGAGTTGGAGATGCTTCTGACTATCCGGAAGAAGGGGTTGTGGCCAGTACCCGAAAAAGCAGCCTTCTATCAGGAGGACGATTTCTTCGACGTGCTTGAGTTCCTGTACCAGTACGTATCAAAGCCGATCGAGGGCACCATGCACTCCTACAGCCAGTGCGGCATGCACTGGGAGACCTTTAATCAAATTCTCGGACGAAAAGAATTACGCGATAAGGTGAACGGCGTCCTTGCCCACTACAAGCATCGGTATGAGCTTTCGTCAAATGGGGAAGTGTTGCGCAGACCCGAGGCAGGTTTCGAACCGATATTCGACGCAGATTTACCCACCTCTGACAAGAACGTTGTATCCCGCGTCAATGCTGCGACGCTTCAATATCGACGTCATGGTTCGACACTAGATGATCGGCGTCAAGCGGTCCGCGACCTTGCTGACGTCTTGGAGTACCTTCGACCAAAGGTAAAGGCGTTATTGACGAGCGCCGATGAAAAAGACCTCTTCAACATCGCCAACAACTTCGGCGTTCGACACCACAACGAGAAGCAGCGTACGGCCTACGACACCAGCATTTGGCTAAGCTGGATGTTCTATTTCTATCTGTCCACCATCCACGTCGTCCTACGGAAAATCGATCACGACGCAACTAAGTGAAACCTTCACTCGGCTGGGCTACCGCTGGCAAGGCTGCACGTCTGCATATGCGGCTGAGCGTTGCCCGCTCCTGGCCGAAAGCGCTGGTCCTGACGGACTCCAGGAAGCCGTCATTGAAGACGGCCACCCCTACGTCGAAGCAAAGGTGGCCGCTGAAGACCGTCTCAGATCTCCGTCTGCTCGGAGATTTCGAGGGCGTCATCAACTTCGATACCCAGGTATCGCACCGTGGACTCCAGCTTGGAGTGGCCGAGCAGCAGTTGCACGGCTCGGAGGTTCTTGGTGCGCCGATAGATCAGCGTCGCCTCGGTCCTTCGCATCGAATGCGTCCCGTATTCGGCGCGGTCAAGACCCAGTTCATCCACCCAGTTGCCAAGAATCCGGGCGTACTGCCGAGTACCCAAGTGGGGCGATTCGTGGAGCCTGCTGGGGAAGAGGAAGTCATCGGATTTCAGTGCAGCCTGTTTGATCCACGCCTGCAGCGCGTCCCGGGTTGCAGCCGTGATCTCGAACTGGACTGGGCGCTTGGTCTTGTGCTGCATAACGATGGCGCGCGTGGCCAACTGCTCCCCATGGCTGACGTCGCGAACCTTGAGGGCTACGAGGTCGCATCCGCGCAGCTTGCTGTCGATACCGAGGTTGAAGAGTGCGAGCTCGCGGATCCGCCCCTCCATCTGAAGGCGGACACGCAGTGCCCAGATATCTTTCAATTTGAAGGGCGCCTTCTGTCCAACGATCTTTCCCTTGTTCCAAGGCTCGTGATGAACTGAATTGCCAGTGGTTTCCATGATGGTCTCCCATCGAGTTGAGGGGCAGACAGCATGCGCTGACCAAGCGGACGGGCGTTGCTTAAGATCAAAGGTCGGGACCACGCGCACGGGTGGGTTCTAGGACCGCTTTTGTGGGACTCAGATGACTCGCGCTTTTGGCCAGAAGCGGGCCCTGCATGAACCAAGCCGTAGCGCTGGTCACCTGGCGCAAGACTTCGCCACCGGCAAATAGAATCCCAAAGCTATGGACCCTAATCAGCATGGCTATGAACTGCCAGAGGAGACGCTCCCGACAATCGGTATGGAAGACTCCTTGGAGGACCTGCGCCAGCTGAAGGAGTTCCTGGAGTCCCGTGGTCTGTCGACAGCCAACACACGAATTGATCGGTACATCCTTTATCTGCAACGAGTCATCCTGGACAAGGAAGTGGACGCTGCGACGGTCTTCAAGAATTCAGCGGATGCACGTTTCAAGAGTGCAACAGATTGGAGTCTTTATGTCATGCGGGAAGTTCATGAGCTGACGTGGATCATGCGCGGCCTGCGTGTCCATCTGCCTACCGGAATAGACGAAAAGCTCAAGACGATTCTCTCGGGGAGGGACTTCGCCGCCCTGGATGGGGACTCCCGGTCAAGGGATGCCCAGTTCGAACTGCGTATAGCCAGCTACTTCTGCCAAACGGGTTGCGAAGTGCGCGTTGATGGCGCAGCAACTGACGTCGTCGCCATCGCGGACAAGAATGCGTTCTACATCGAGTGCAAGCGGATCGGCAGCCGTGCACAGTTGGGAAAGCGGCTCATCGAAGCGCGCAAGCAGTTGCAGGCCAGGATGCCGCGCAGCGTCGGTAGGCGCCTAGTCGCCGGATGCGTTGCGGCCGATGTCACCAAGGTTGCGTTTTCGCACAATGGCTTGACCCTTGGCGTGACTAATGAGCACTCCCGTGATGTCATCCAGGAGAAGCTGGTTGCCATCGCGAACGACGCTCAGATGTACCCGCTCTACCAAGGCTGCAGTGGTCTTCTCTTCCACTGGTTCCAGATTCATATCCCGGCGATCATCCTGCAGCCTCCTCAGATCGTGACCCGGTTTTCGTCGAACCAGGTATTGCGTGAAGCAGTTGACCGTAAGCAGCGCAGGCTGGCGCGCGTGTTCTACGGGATCTACGAGGCGGCGTCAAAAGCGAAGGACCCGCGGGAACGTCCCTCAAAACCGCTCGTGCGCAAGAAGGTGCATGTCATTCCCGCCGGCTCACAGTACACACTCGCTGAAGACCTTGATCAGCTAATCTTGGGAGGGGCGAAAGCTGAACTAGACGATGACAGATTCGTCGGCGAGCTATACGTCAACGGAGTCGCACATACGTTCACTGCATTCGACTTGCGGTTCGTCCCGGAAGACGTGCTGAACGAGTGCGCATCCGTGGTAGAGACCGAGCGCGGCAAGGCGGGAGGGCTGCTGCTGGCATCTATGTTTGCGAACCGATACCCGTACGAGGAGTGACTGCGCTTTGACCGAAATCCTCATCCTCGTACAGCTTTCCTCGAATTGTTGGTCCAGTCCTCCCCCTATCTCGCGTCTTCGAATCCGGCAGTCGCCGCACAAGACGGAACAAGTTGGTGCGAGTCCTACTTGCGCTGAAGCCGTGCTCGCCGAATGATGTCCGTTTCCGGCCAGGAACCGTCGTTGCTATGTTGGCGAAGCAGTCGTTCAACGTCAACGCTCATCCGCCGAAGGCGGTCGGCTGCACCACAAATCTAGAGCACTATTCATAGCCGCGCCCCGCCCACAAAAACAAGGCGAAAAGAGCCCATGGATTTGAAGACTTCGGGCCAGGGCGAGCACCAAAATCGGAATCGTCTGCCCAAGCGATACCCGCCTCAATGAAAGACGAGATGGAATTGTTGGCCCATTCGCCTTGGAAGCCATCCAATGCCACTGAAGCCCCATCAGCAGCCTCGCGATCCGCCAGCAGTGCGCGAGCGTATGCCGTGAATGATGCTTCGTCATTTACCGACTTCAGAGCCGCGAAGAGTGTGTCTGTCATGAGCGATCAACGTGCGATTTAAGGGGCGCCGTTGGGCGTCTCGCTTGAATGATGGGTAGGCATTTTTTCATATGCGACTCATTGTGCAACACGCTGTTTGAGCACTCTTGGCAGCGCACTATGACCCGGCCAAAGCTGCACCCTGTAATGATCCGAACCGTCAAGCCTGTCGTCAGACAATGTATTAAGCGCACCGTATGAAATACGGGCAACGTAAGTGCCTGGAGATACATGAATTCGCTTTGCATCGGGGAAATAGTCGGTACATCCGGCTATGACCAATTTTCCTGATGGAATGTCAATAGAGCACTGAGTAATGTGATCCCACTTCTCGGAGTCCAGCGCTGGCTCCACATCAAGAACTTCGATTGTTACAGGAACATCCATGTTTCGAACCGTTCCGACACCGATGGAGCCAGATGCAACTGCTAGCAGGCGATTTGTGGCGTCGTCCGTCCAGCTGTCGGCAAGACTTTCTTGCGCTAGCTCATCTTGCAAATAAAACTGGAAGTAATCGGCGAATAGTGTCAATTCAATTGCGCTCGTGTGTTTCATTCTTGGAGCCCCTTTGGTTCAATCGGGTGCATGACCAAGGACCGCTGTCGGGCTTGACCGCGAACTGGCAGTCTCGGCCACAAGCGGTCTTCGCTCAACCTGTGAAGCAGTCGCTCAACGTTGAACGTGAATGGACCGCAGCGGCGCACCCAGAGGTGAAGATTGGCGACCATGCTGGCAGCCGTTGTGGGTCCATTCGACGGCCCCCTTATGTGGCTGCTTGCTCATTTAATACTTCCATGCTCTTTGCTATGAATGTTAGCCCTGGGTCCTGCTCAAAATTACTAACTTCCACGCCAATACCTCCCCATTGTCGCGAAGAGATATCCCTGACAACCATTCCAGAAAGACACCCCTCAAACCCTTCTTCTACCTTGAGTCTGCGAGGCTGTGCAAACCTGAGATGCCGAGTGCACCCTGAACCTGAGGCGATCATTTCGATGAAGCTCTCGTCGCAGGAGTTGACTGAAATGTGGTATCGGAACTCCGTCAGTCTGAGATTTGAGAAGCCGCCCAATAAAACTGGTTCGTCCATGTCACACCACCCCTGCCACATAACGTCGGCGAGGATTGGACGACGACGGCGCACTACTAGCCGAAGAATGGCGATGGTATAGAGCGCCGTTGCTGGTCCACTCGATCAACTTGTTAAACATTCGATGCACTTCGCCTCCCCAGTAATGAAACAGCTGCCAGCACTGTAGATTCTTCTATTCCAATTGCCCGGCGAAGCGCAATGGCGTTTGGAACAACCCAGTAAGGTGAATCTGCATCGAAAGGCGCAGATTCACCACTGAGGTTGTAGAGTGTTTTTGCGCAAACCTCCTCGAACATGTATTGCGCCGTGGCAACTAAGTTACTGGCCTTATCGGCGGCAAGACTCTTCTTGCGGATTCTCTGAAATAGACCATGCGCGAGCTTCCAACGCTCAGGCTTGTGAAGCATAGCGAGCAGCTCGTCAAATGTATTCCGGTCGTTGCAACGCCCCACAAACAGTTCGAGCAAACGCTCGATATCAGCAATGATCGCTCCGCCCTGGTTCATGAATGTTTAACGTTTGAGTTCAGCGGCCGCCGCAGGCGGTCCGCTGGAACAATGGGTTAGGCCCGAATCGCCAAGTGCTTTGCAGGCCGTGCACGCTCCCCATATCACTGCTTCTCGTGAAGAACTGCTGCAACAATGCCGACTAGCAGCAGCAGGCCGCCGGCACCAGCCAGCTGGCCCGCATATCCCACCAAGGCTCCAGACGCAGCCAGCGCATTGAACGCGCTGCTCCATGTCTTGGGGTTTCCTACGGTGTTGTTCATCGCTGAGAACGCCGTCGCGAGCGCAAGACAACCCAAGCACAGCGACCAATTCCGAATAGCACGGAGCCACTTGTCTCGACGGAGAACGGCTAGTTGGTTGTCAGACAGGCGCATCTTCTTCATGCCTAACGAGGCTGTGCAAAAACCCCAAGTCCAGCCGCAGACTGGCGCACGGGTTCGGTTTTCTGGATCGCCATGGTGTGGGTCCCTCCTGAAGTCGTTCTCGGTTGATCGACCCGTCCAATCGGGTTCCTGATCAGCCTGTAGCGCTCATTCTGGCACCGAACAAGACCCGTATCCCACCCGCTATTTCTTCAGGTCGCACCCGATCAGCTTCTCGATGTTGTGCACCAGGCAATACAGCCTCCACTGCGTGCCCACCTTCTTGCTCCCGCGCAGCGTGAACCGGTTCAGCCGCTTGTTGTGCCGGATGTTGCCAAACACCGGCTCGACCGTGCCGATGCGCTGGCTGTAGCGCCGTCTTCCCTCGGGGCTGTCGATGCGTTGCTTCATCGCCTGGAGCACGTCGTTGGGACTGCTTTGATTCTTCTTGAAGATCGCCACCTGCCGCACCGCCGTGCGCTGCGGGTGGCGCAGGCAGCGTTGTCTTTGTTCGCACGGCACACAGCTGCTCTTGCTGCCGGTGTACTTGTGACACTGACGCCCGTTGACCGTGCAGGCGTTGCCGTTGCTGTAGAGCTTCTGGCCCGCCGGGCAGATGCAGTGGCTGGCGTCTTGGGCCACCTGGAAGTCCTCGGGTCGGTACAGCCGCACACGCTGTTGCTGGTCCTGGCCCGTGGGCTTCTTCTCGTACAACGGATCGGGCTTGGCCTTGTGTTCTTCCTGACCTTCATAGCGCTCGTCGCGCTGCCTCATCTGGTTGTCTGCGATCAGCGCATCGATGTGTTGCTCAGCCAGCGCCTGCAGGTTCTCCGTGCTGTGGTAGCCCGCATCGGCGGTGATCAGGGTGTCTGGGTTTCTCACGGCTTCACTGGCCTTGACCATGGGCAGCAGCATGGCCTGCTCCGAACCTGATCCCGTGACCTCGGTGGCCACGATGATCTGGTTTTGGCTGTCCACCGCGGCCTGTGCGGCGTAGCCCTGGATCACGCCTTTGCCGGTGGCCATCTTGGCGCTCTCGGGGTCACTCACGTTGGTCTTGAGTTCCTGGCCTTTGCGGTTGCGCCGCGGAGCGTTGCGGGCGATGAAGTCGCGCGTGGCCTGGGCCTCTTTGTGCAGGGCCTGGATGCGGGCCTGACGCTGTTCGTCCGTGCCCGGCTCATCACCGCTGGCGTCTTGTCGCTGGTGGGCTTCAATGATCTTGCGCGCGGCCTTGTCCAGACGCTCTGCCCGGTGCACCAGCTCGGCATGCGTGCCGCTGCGCTCTTTGCTGGCATTGGCCGGTAGCTTCACGCCGTCGATGGCAAACATCTGCCGCCCGATCAGGCCCAGGCGGTCGCAGGTGAGCAGCACCTGGGTGAACAAGGCCTGGATGTCGTCACCTAGCTCGCGCACGAACTTGGCAATGTGGGTGTAGCTCGGTTGGCTGTCGCCACTGATGGCGATGAATTGCACGTTGTGCAGGCAGGCCGCTTCGATGCGTCGGCTGCTGTTCAAACCGCGGCTGTAGGCCAGCAGAACGATCTTGAGCATGACACGGGGGTCGTAGGCGCTGGCGCCGGTCTCGTCATTTCGAAAGCGCGCGTCCAGAGCGCTGAGATCGAGTTCGTGATCAACCAAGTGATCGAGCGCAAATTCAAAGCTGCCGGGTTGAATCTGCTCGCTCAGCACCACGGGCAAGAGCCGGGGATTGCGGTCGATCAGTTTGTATCTCGCCATGTCCTGCTCTCCTGCTTTGAGCGTTTGGACATGGATTCTTCTATCGGCTGTTCGTTCCGACTCGGTGGGGGTTTTTGCACAGCCTCAACGTCGGAAATGACCGGCGGACAGTAGGCCGGCGAAGCTGGCCGATAGGACGTCCGTGTCGATTGACCTGTTAGCCTTCATCGGGAGCTTTGCATCAGAAATGTGGGAACGGCGCCTCGCGCCACCTTCTTCTCCCAAATGTCGATCCATCTCTGTCCCATTTTCCAAAACTTTCGGCAAAGCCCAAGGTACACCAGCACGACATCACGCTCACCGGCCTTCAGGAGCTCACGCGCAAGACGCATGCTAGGTCCGAACGAATTTAGCTGAGGGGAACCTCGAACTTCACCAGAGGCGATCAGTTCGCTCGTCGCCAGCTTTGGGTCGCCTGCTCTCAGGGCGAGCAAGCCAAGCACAGTGTGCCCGAAGTGCATGGCGTTCCCGAAATTCCAGTTATCCGGATGGTGCGCGGCTAGGGCAATGGCAGCCTGAGCAATTTCCCTCGCGCTTTCAAGATCGCCCAGATGATAGGCAGCCATTGCCGCGGCCGGTGCAGCGTAGAACTTGTCCAGATCGGTCTCCGCGCTCCGCCATGTTTCGAGATCCTTTGGTGCGCGCTTCGCAGGCAAGTTCCACAGTCGCCTCTCTTGGCCGGGAGTCAACCGGTCGCTCTCACAAGCGGCCTCGAAGTCGTATGGTTTGACGACACGCTTTGGCATGAAGGCTAACGTTGAAGCTGAGCCGAGAGCGGCGGCCTGCCGACGCGAGGCGGCTCGAGCGACTGGTTAGCCGGCTCTTCGAAGTACTGCATTTTGAAGCGAATCAGTTTCAGGGAAGGCGGCCAAGAAACGCCTTTGAGCCGCCTCAGGAAGGCCAACAAGAATGGTGGCGCTGCTGTCCCAGCAAGCAATCTCAAAGACTGCACCTTGCAATTGTGGCCCAACCTCGGAGCCGGTCCAGAAGTCCGGGTTGCCGTCGATGTACGGAGCGGCAAGTACGGTAGGGCGATGGCCAACTGGCACCGCACTGAACACAGCCCAGATGAACTGGATTTCATTGCATTCAAGCAAGCGACGAAGCTCGCTGCCAGTGATCCATTGGTCTTGAAGCGAGAAGTCCTCGCCGTAGTAGTTGGTCTCGATGTCACTCAAGTACCAATCGAAGTCTGATGCCGAGATTCCCAATGCATGCAGCGTGGCCCGCATGTCGGTGAAGAACGGAACTCTGTCGGTTCTCTCGAGGATGAGATTCATTGGGTATGGCGCCAAGACGGCTAACGTAATGTCCAGAGCAAAACCTGCTCTATAAGTTGGGCGCTGCTCCATAAGTTGGTCATGTATTCCTCCCGTAAGTGGCTTGCAACTTGGCTGGTTGACCAATTTGCTGGAATACGTCCAGTTATAAAAATTCCGACATACCCCGCGCGCCAGAGCAGCAGTCGACCCGGCTTTTGGACCAGTTGCGCGAGTGAATCCAGTACATGCAATATAGCCTCAGCATCGAGCAGGCGGGTACCGAGATCCGAACCGTGCACGAGCTTTTGGGGCATTCCAACGTGTCGACAACGATGATCTACATCCATGTGCTGAAGGTGGCGGTGGCGGTGGCGGGGGGCACGGCGAGCCTGATGGATACCATTGCACATGGGCATTGATGGTCCGCATCGAGGTTCGCGGACAGAGGACTGCTCCGGGTCGACCCGCGCCGGCGGTGACCTGAGGAAGCAGTCGTTCGAGCCGGTTCTACCGCGTACGTCGGCTCCCTTGTACGGCCGCGAGCTGGTAGTCCCGGCCAGGAGCGGTCTTCGCTCAGCCGGTGAAGCAGTCACTCAACGTCAACCTAAGCTGAGACTCCGCTTGAGGCAGTGACGTCCGCTTGAGTGCTTCGTTGGGCCGCTGCAACCCAATCCTTGTCCGCTTCCAAATCCCCGGGGAAGCCTTCCTCTACCTTCTCAAAGAGCAGGCGATCCTCTCTCTTAACTCTAGTTGCTGAGAACCACTGACCGTTGCTCTTCTTCATTCTGATTAGCTGCGTGAAATCACCATTCCTCGCAGTGAAAAATACATTCGCGTAAAAAATATCTTCAGTGCCAAGGTTAATAGACTGCAAAAGCGCTGCATGTCCAGGTATTAGATTGCCAATTACTAAGTGAGTGTTGCAGGTCTCAAACGCATTGGCATTGCCTGCTTTTCTGAGCTTATTATAGCGATTCAGATCAAAAATACGAGCGCTGACTTCATGCAGTGGATGGCTTCCCTGATGGATAGCAACAATTTGCCTTTGATTTGCGTCTGCATTGAGTTTGCCGAACTGAAAATAACAGAAACTCTCCCCGCCAGTGATGTGAGAAAGCAAATCGGCTGTCTTTTCCTCAATGCTGGTTACCAACCCTTCCAATCGGGCCTCGATGCCCTTTAGGTTTGCATCAACATGAGTTTGCTTTTTGACTCGAAAAAACTGACCCGTGGCCCAGCTAAGAAGAAAAAAACTAGGGCCAAATATGTTGATTACTATCTTGACATCCCACGCATCATTTCGAGTAGCCAAGCTGTAGATTGTCCACGTCGCCGCCGCGATAGCGGGAACCCAGAACTCCTTGATCAATCGCTTATAGATATCCATAATGCATCAGTTCCAATGTAATCTTTCCGGCAAAAATGCGAGATATTCAGTTCACATCTTCCTCCCAAAAGCATCATTAGTTCAATAACTAAAATGCCTGAAGCTGCAATATTTACAGGTACCCAATCATGATACATGGTAGCCCCTTCTATGTACCCTGCCTCTTGAAACTGCTTTGGGGGCGCACCTGATGCCTGCACTATTGCTTCATGGCGAACCCGTTCCCTACATGGGATAACCGGTTTGAGGCCAAGATTCGGATGCCCGCTTAGGAGCGGCTCGCGATGGTCATGGTCGTCGACACCGGTCCTTCGTCCGGTGCATGACCAAGGACCGCATGGCCGCGATCTAGCAGTCCCGGCCATGAGCCGCCGTTGCTAGGACGGCGAAGCAGTCGTTCAACGTAAAGCGCAACGGCGCGAGCTTGCGAGCGTCCGGCGCACTAAGTGTGGATGCCGGATTTACCAAAGACCTGCCAGAACAACTGATGACGCTCGTTCCTCAAGCAACGACCTCTGGGCGAAGGAGCATGCCAAACGCTCCGATTGTTGCGCGGAGTTTCACTAAATACTTGGCTTGAGAAATATCGCCACTGCAAGTTCGCTAAAACGTTGACGAATAAGTGAGTTGAGGCGCATGTGAGCTATTAGGTACAAGGACTATTGCAACTGCTCAGCTTTAATCGAAGAGAGAGACAATGAACGGCTACTGTCATTGCATGAAATTACCAACTTTATTTTTCACTGTGAAACTGATTGATGGCTAAATCGCACTCAATGTCGTTTGTTTCTTCGCTTACAAGATTTTCGCCGGTGTAAACCGAATTCTTGTAGCTTGTCTTTAAGGCAAGTCCGGAAGCTCTATCAATTGCTAGCCAGCCATAGATCTTTAAGCGGACATCAACTCCATTTATATAGCACCGATCAATGGAGTTGTAGGTAACTAGGAACGCCTGTCTCCCGCCAATGTCAACGAAACCCTCACCCATATCGCCGCCAACTGTATCTCCTATGGGCTGTGCGTCAACTAAGTCGCACAGACTATTTCGTGACGCATACTTGCCTTCTTCGTAGTCTTTTCCAATGTGGCTTAGCCCCAATTCAAATGACTTGGAAAAAAGTGTCTTCATTTCTTCAAGGGGTGGACTATTGGGGGCATTTGTCTCGAAAATAGGGAGATTCCCCTTCCACAGAGTTCCATTTTCAGCTACAGGAAGTTTGATTCTAAAATACAACTTGTCGGCCTGAACTTCCCCTGTATAAAACGTTGTTCCATGCTCGCGAATCACCTTGTAAAGAAAACTCGCTTTTTCCCGTGTTGGAAAGAATGAATGCTTATCTTTTCTAAATAACGAGGAATTGCAGATCGCATCGTAACCAACCGCTAGAGTTGGTTTGAAGGAGCCGCTCAATGGCTCAATACTGGAAGGCTTGGATTGCTGAGCCAATGCAAAGGATGCTGCGAGAAGATAGAAGATTAAGATAGTAGAACGAATAAACACCACAGTAGAAAGAATTCTCATGTATATGTGCTCTATGCATGTAAAGGGTTGAAATTAACTAAAGATGAAAGTTGGTTTCTAGCAATAATAGGCTAACGCCAAAATAGGTTGAGCCAACATGCATTGTTAGAGTTTGACTACCCCGGCAGACATGGCGTCGTTAGCAACGGCTGACGCTACCGGTATCGCGATACCGCTCTCGAAATCAACTAGCGCCCACTCATAGATGCCGACATTTTTTGCTTCGTACTTGGAAACAAATTTGAGTTTCGGATTTACACGAATGGCAATTAGAAGTGCGTGAACCGACGCAATAATTGAGTTTCTGTGCTCAGGGAGGAATATTTTTTCATCCCGCATAAATGTTTCTCCGCATGCATTGCAGATGCGATCTCCAGTTTTTTGACCCATAATCACTTCTTTTGATAGGTGTGTGTGTGGGCAAAGGGCTTGTTTTTCCAGTTCTTTGAAGGCTGACATATTTTTCCTTAAAAACTCTACCTTTGATTAAACGACAAAACGTCAGATGTCCGCAATCACAGTCGGACAACACCGGCCTGAAAGTTCGCAAAACCGCATAGGCAACACCCTTTTGGTCGCTCTGGCTGGTTGAGTGTAGAGGTATATCAGATTTAACAAACCCGACTGTTGCTTATTTCGCCAAGAATCACAGGGTTACCGATTAGTGGGTTCCTTCAACGCTCATGCCCCATGTGCGAATTGGCGACACCTACCTATGCGAAAGGCCGCTACCGGAAGACGGATCGAACGAACTTCGAGCAATCACCTGTTGCTCCGCCGGTATCTGCCAGAGTTACATTGTAGTTTCTTGCAGCTGAGACTCGGCCGTCTGCAAAAAGCACTACCGCGAATTCATCAGAACCGGCACCCGTTCTGCAAAAATGCCAAGCCTCCCTTGCGCCCGAGAATTCGGTTCGGACCGGCGATCCCATCACGTGCGTGACTTCTTGTTTCGACATTCCTGGGCTTAGCCGCGCGATTCTCTCCACGGGTTGCTGCGTGGATTCGATGGTGGCACAGCCAGCCAACGCACTGATACCGAGGTTCAGGAGAAACGAAATAGCGCGCATTGAAGCTCCAAACTTTGATGTAGTCGCCGAATCACCGAATATGCCCGGATACAGTCGGATAACGTGGCAGCACAGACACTGAAAAATCTTTTGGCATCAGGCACTTGCCTCAACAGCTGGGTTAATGAACAGGTATTAAAAAACCGACAAAGCCGCCGTCGGTGCACCGCTGGTGGCCAAGCCCTTGCACAACGAAAGCCATCAGCGTATTCAGAATTCGTACTATAGCTTCCGTTTAGACCCACACAATCACCGCCGAATTTTCAGTTCCTTCAATCCATTCCCGCCGTGTTTTCAATGACCGGTTCGGGGTTCGAAGCCAGATGCCCGCTCAGGGTCGGTTGCAGCCTTTGATGTTGCCCCCGTGAATTCGCGGCTTGGGCTTCACAGCTGCATCCTTGCGGCTCAATGAACCCGCAGCACCTCAAACTGCTGTCGGAATGGAGCGACTTGTATCGACACCTCATCACCCTCGCATTTACCCAGCATGGCCCTGCCCAAAGGGGATTCGCTACTGATGACCTGAACGAGCTGAGCGCCGCTGACCAACTTCATGCTGCCCCCATCCGGTCCGAGGAAGAGCTGTTGCTGCTTGTCGTCGGAATCGATCAGGCAGACCAGCGCGCCGAGCTGTATACCTTTGCTGGCGTCGTAGGGGCTCGGGCGGAATTGGCGCCAATGGGCCAACGCCTGGCTTATGGCTGCGGCGCGACGAGCTTGGCCGGTGGCCAGATAGGCGGCTTCGAGTCCCAAAGTGTCGTATTTGTTTTCAGCGATGTTTTCTTCGTGAGTCGCCGTTTCATGGGCCGCCCGCACTGCCTGTTCGGCTTGCAGCAGGTCTTCGGCGAGCCGTTCCAGCACCTGCTGCTGCAGCAAGAATTTATCCATGATGAAAGGTCGGTATCTCGAACAAGCGGGCGACTGGTCTTGATTATGAAGGGCCCAACCAGCCTTCGACGCTTCTGTTGGCTGCAGGTCAACTTCAGCCATGGGTGGGGTTGCGCCGGTGGACAGGAGCAGCAGGAGTCATTCGCGTGCCGACGGGTAGGCTGCGCTTCGCGAGTGACCGATCAGGGTGGTGCAGCGGTCCGCCTTGTTGACGATCGTGCGACGGGTTTCGTCTCGGGCTGCCGTTCACCTGCCGACCCTGAGCGTCTGCATACAGCAGCCGGCAAGTCAACCGAACAAAATCCGCGGCGATTCAAGCCCCGGGGGATTTGGGGATGGACTTCGAGGCCGAGCACCAGGCGGCGATGGATCTGAAAAAGGGTTGATGGTTCGACGGCTGCGGCATGGCGCCGCCCCGCGCCGCCGGATCGCCCTTATCGACTCGGCCCGATGTCTCGCGGCGGGGTCTGTGGTTGAAGATGCGGACGAAATTCGGGTTTCTGTGATGGATGCTGGACTCTTTGCTCCGAGCGTATTGGGCTCTGTAGCGGCTCGCCCGACTGGGTAGCGGTCATCTCTTTGACAAACCGCGCGACATGCCCGGCCAATTGTCGGTCTGCCGCTTCGCCTGATTTGGCCAACGCCAGACCGATTTGCACCCAGGCATCGACAACCGCCGTCTTCGCAGGATGGTTCTGCGATCCGCTTTGTTTGGTGGATGGCGCGCGGCGCAGGCGCCCTTCTTCCTGGGCCTTCAAGCGCCACAGCGGATCGGGCTGGCGATGCTGGCCGCGTGTGACTTGCCGTGTCGCCTCCGCCTCGAACCCATAGCCTCGCAACTTCTCAGCGAAGGTTTCGCGCCAGCGGTGCAAGTCGTTCTTGCGCGGGTTGAGTCGCTTGCCCAGCCTGGACACGGCACGCACGCTGATGTGTACGTGCGGGTTGGCCTGGTGGTCGTGCAGCACCATCACGTACTTGTGGTCGGCCAGCTCGGCCCGCGCAAACTCCCGCGCGGCGCGTTGCACGATCAGCGGATCGGTACCACGCGGCATCGACAGCATGATGTTGAAGGCCTCGCGCCGGTGGCCTGGCTCTGCATCGTCAGGTATACGCGCGCCGCCCAGGCGCCACTCATCGGCCAGGTGGTGCAGGCTGTCTTTGCCTTGCATGGTCTCCCCTCGCTGGTCTTCGATTTCCAGTCGCCCGTTTTTGCTGATGTAGCGAAAGTGAGCCGCAATGGCCGCCATGCTGCGCCCTCCCCCGGTGACCTTAACCATGACCTGCGGCGCACGCCGCACGACGGTGGCTTCGATGCGCTGGCGGATGGCGTTGGCACGCTGGTGTGAACCCTGGGCGCCGAGCCTGGGCTGGGGCCGGACCTTGACGACACGGTTGCCTGGATAGAACAAGCGGTCGCCCCAGGTGATGAGGACGCCGTCGAGGTCGGGCGCGTGAGGAGCGCTGGTGAGCGACGATGGCACGGTCGAAGTTGCAGGCGGACCAGCGCGCCGGCCACCGTATGAGGTCTTCATGGTCGGCTCCTTCGGGCGCCCGCATGGGCACGTCGGGCAGATGTTGAAACGGTGGGCCTGCGTGGATGCAGGTCGGCCAGGGCGCAAGAGACATGGTCAAGGTGGCGGCGCACGTCGCGGGCCAGCGTTTCGAGCATGCCGATGTAGGGGCGCATGGACTCCACATCGCCCCGGCGCAGCAACGTATTCAGCTGATAGAGGCGGTGACCAACGTGGGCCAACTCGTCCGTGGATGCGGTGAGCACCTGCAAGGTCTGCGCGTGCCCTTTTCCGTCCAGGACCACCGGCACGCCCGCCACCAGGGCGGCCACGTAGTCACCGGTGGCCATCCCCGCCCGCTGCGCGGCCTGCAGCGTGGCTGCAGCGTCCACAGACCGCATGCGCAGGCACAGGCGTGTGCGGGCGGTTGGATCTGCCTGGGCAGGTGTGCGGCGTGCCTCGGTGTTCAGCTGCCCAGGACGCCCCAGCGCGTCGGCCAGCACCTGACGAACCAGGTGGGACGGCGAGAGGCCGAGGGTCTGCGCACGCTCCATCAGCGGGGCCTTGAGGCCATGCAGGTCCACGCTGATGCGGTCTCGTGACGAGGGTTCCATACCGAGCCTCCTGACAACGATTCACCCCTGGGTGAGCGTGTCAGACAACCGGCGCCACCGCGCCTATCTCTGCACTCATCCATGGAGGCAGTCTGGGACCGTTTCGAGCACCCAGAATCACTGGATTCGGGCCGAAATCCAGCGCAGACCTTTGCCGTTGAGGCATCCAATATCGCCCCAACCCTTCGGTACCGTCGACTCAACAGCACGATGACTGAACAAGCTGAACCACCAGCGATCAGCCAGTGCACAAACTGAACAGGGAGTGAATCGCGACTGCATAAGCACTGAACCGAGACGCACGACCGAATCCCAGAGGTTGTTTCTTTATCTAGTCACTTATTGACAAATGACTAGATTTTGCAACAAACTACCTGAATGCTTCATGGCAAAAACTCAACAATGGAAAACGCCGTGCTCGCACTCGCCGCGCGTCAACCATTGCTGAGCGCTCGCGATCTGACGGCGCATGCACTGCCGACCGTCGTGCTCAGTCGGCTGGTCGCGGCGGGCAAACTGGAACGTGTGGCCCGTGGCGTCTACAGCCTGCCCGGGCGTGCACTCAGCGAGCACCGATCCCTGGCCGAAGTTGCGCTGCGTGCGCCGCGTGGTGTCGTGTGCCTGCTGTCGGCACTGCGCGTCCATGGCATCGGCACCCAGGCGCCGTTCGAGGTCTGGCTGGCGATCCCTCCGCATACACCCACACCCCGACTGGACCAACCCGCGCTGCGTGTGGTGCGCATGTCTGGCCCGGCCCTGACCGAAGGCGTTGAACAGATCGAAATCGATGGCGTAAGAGTTCCGGTGTTCAACGCAGCCAAGACCGTGGCTGACTGCTTCAAGTACCGCAACAAGATCGGCCTTGACGTGGCGCTGGAGGCGCTGCGCGATGGCTGGGCGCAACGAAAGCTGACGATGGATGCGCTCTGGCACTACGCAGCGGTCAATCGCGTGGCCAATGTGATGCGGCCCTACATGGAAAGTGTCACGGCATGAGCCGCAACCTCGCTGCGTCCATCCGTGCCCGCCTGAAGCTCCGGGCCGATGCGTCAAAGCAGGATTTCAACCTGACGCTCACCCACTACGGGTTGGAGAGGCTGCTGTACCGCTTGTCAATTTCACCCTATTCGGGCAACTACCTGCTCAAGGGCGCACTGTTGTTCTCGCTTTGGTACGACCAGCCGCATCGGCCGACGCGCGATGTGGATCTGCTGGGATTTGGCCTGGACGACATCGACAGCGCCGTTGCGGCATTCAGCGAGATGTGTTCTATAGAGGTGGATGACGGCATCGTGTTCGACGTTGCGTCGATCAAGGGCTCGGTGATCCGAAAGGACGCTGGCTATGGCGGCGTGCGGATCGACCTGCAGGCGAAGCTGGATGGGGCGCGCATCGTGCTGCAGGTGGACATCGGTTTTGGCGATGCGGTCACACCGGCGCCGGAATCGGTGAGCTACCCGGTATTGCTCGACGACCTGCCTGCACCACGGTTGCGCTCGTATCCGAAATACACCGTGGTGGCCGAGAAACTTCATGCCGTGTGTCTGCTGGGCATGGCCAATACAAGGATGAAGGACTATTTCGATCTGTGGGTGCTGCTCACCGAGGGCGGCTTGGACTCGGCAGAACTGCGCCGCGCCATCGACGCCACTTTTGCTCGACGGCAACTGCAGGTGCCGGACAGCACGCCCTCGGGCTTGAGCGATGCATTCGCACGGGATGCAGTGAAGACAGCGCAGTGGACCGCATTCCTGAAAAAGAACCGGCTGCAAGCCCTGGACCTGGTGGACGTTGTTACCCTGCTGCGCGATGAGTTTCAGAAGCTGCAAAAGCAAGGCTGAAAGGCCTGGTGGTACTTTTGGTGGTACCTCAAACTTCAGATCAGTAAAAACCGAGGTTTCATGCGCCTTCCAGCCCATGATGTGAACGACGCCCTCCCGCCAAAAATGAGTCCCAGAGCGTCCCGAAACGTCTCGCAAGACAGCCTGAAAGCCCCGGTTTACCTAGTGTTCCGGGGCTTATTTGTTTCTGTGCGTCC
>Ga0209066_10002732_pt1 | contig 21031 bp, 22 predicted proteins | sample All_14_2_FD_187198 | JGI IMG/M metagenome (GOLD analysis project Ga0209066, IMG submission 187198) | Freshwater microbial communities in response to fracking from Pennsylvania, USA - Allegheny Zone_MetaG_DW_15 (SPAdes) (version 2) ... | reverse complement strand
GGCTTACGACCAGCCGCTGCTTCAATTCAGTCATCTGCTCTGTCATAGGTGTCCACCTTGTTCTACGTGGACACATCTTTCACTATCGACGGTCAGTGGGTAAGTCCGTGGTTTATTGACCGCTTACCAACATTCCCAAGGCTCGCCGGAAAAAGATCTTTTCCAGCCGCTCACGTTTGACTAGGTCACCCGTTTGCGCCTTGTCGGCAACTACATCACCGTAGGGCGGATTCAGGAATAGCAAGCCCATCGACCGCGGCGAACAGGAGACATCGTTGATGTCGCTATGCAGGACCGTATCGAGCAATGATTTCGCATGCCAGGCACGCTCAGCGTCGAACTCGACGCCGAAGGCCTGGACCTGTGCCCCACTTTCGACCAGATGGTGTCGCACATCGGCCAGTGCGGATCCTTCACCGCAGCACGGATCGCAGATTCGGATCGTGCCGGCGCCCATATCGAGCGCTGACATGATGCGCCCCAGTGTGACTTCATCGGTCGGGTAATAACCGTTCTTGATGAAGCTGTGAGCCAGTCTTGAGAACATTAAAGCCATGAGTAACCTCCATTCGAGAATTGACCCATGGATCCTCCCCAGCGGGAGAAAACCCGATGGGCAAGATGAACAACCAGAAAACCCCAGGAAGCATTGCTTCCGTGTCTGTTACAGGGGCTGACAGACTTCGACACACCGGTTGGTGTGGTGCAACGATTTCATCAAAAGCACTCTGCGGAACGCTCTTGATGAACCCGTCGCGGGTTCTGCTAGAAAACAAAAAAGCTATTGAGCTGAACAAGCCCCTCATCGCCTCGGCGACAACATCCACCGGAACGAGGCATCTGAACAAGGGGGCCAGAGATGCCAAAACATGGGCGCACGAGGCGCTAAACGCCGCAGCCTGTCGGTCGGCCGCATACCTGCTTGTGAATCACAACCCGCGAGGCAAGCTTTCCGATGCGACCAGCGCATGGGAAAGCCCACTGACGGGCTTTCGTTGGTTAAGAAAACTACGCTGAGAACATCCAGCTCTGCGAACCGGCGTGGAACGTGTAGTCCAGCGCCTTGAGACGATCTCGTTGGAGACGGAACTGGATGCGGTCAATGGTCGGATCGAGCTTGACCGGCTGACGCTCGGCAACTGCGCCGAAAAGGTCATCACCAAACAAAGCCTGGTCGGCTTCGTTGTTTGTGTCCACCGGCGGCTTCGCGGGGGTACGTGGTGCGCGCAGCTTCGGTGTGTCCTGCTCTGCGTCGATCGGAACCGCTGGCGAGGCTGTCACAGGATCTGCTGGAGGAGCTGCAGGTGCCGGTGCAGGCACTGCGGATTCAACAGGAGATTCTTTCGCGGGATCCGGTTCAACCGAATCCCGCTCGGCACCAGCTCGGGTATGGCCATCAATCTGCAGATCCGCCAGTTTTGCGCGAATCTCGATAACCATCCGGCCGTAAGCCGTATAGGACCAGGGGAAAATCTGCTGGATACAGAATTGCCCCTCGTAGAGGCCTTCGTCGAATTGATCGAGGATCGCGTCCTTGACCCGAAAATCACCAATCTCGGTTTCGAGATCGCCGACGCAAAAAGGACCATTGGCGCCATTAAGACGTTTGACGCGCAGCTTGCCAGGTAGGGATATGGACATCGAAGTTCTCCGTAAATGAAAAAATCGGAGAACCCACCTTGTCGGGAGGTTTCCCGACGGGTTGTCGAATTGCTGAGGATGAAACCGCCAACCTCTTACGAGGCCGGCGGGTTTTGCTTGAAGCGATACCTATGGATTTCCGATCCACAGGCATCCGTGGGTTGCTTTAGAGGCCGAAACTGGAGGACAGGACGAGCCTACCAGGGAGCTCCCGCACTAAATAAAACCCCGAGTCTTTCGACTGTACCTGTGTCAGGGGCTGACAGGTCACCTTGCACCGCGAACGGCGTCGTGTTTTTAGCGAAACACGCAAAACGCTGGAAACAGGTGCTGTCCAAAAAACCAGACGATATTTTTGGGCAGCACCCTCCCTGGTTACAACCAGGAAGGATTGCTTGCTGTGCTGTTAATGATGAAAGGTGCGGGCGCGACGTTGCTGTAGCATCACTCGGTACGGATTACGCATCGAGCGAATATTGCCACCCGTCGATTTCTCGTCGTCATCTGTCACTGGCTGCTTGGCAACCCAGAAACCAACAACTGTCAGGGCAAAGCCAAACGTGACAAATACGGCTAACGTTTGCCAAAAAAACATCATCGGGAATGTATTGATAGACCACATAATGCCTCCTAATCTATCACAGATTGTAGGGTAGCCTAAGTGGAATCCTCGCCCTTCCGGCGCACCTTGTAGGGTGTTTCGACAACAATCGTCGGACGGGGTTCTTCTTCCAGTTGATCGGCCTGCAGCTCAAGTTTGGTAGCAACTGCGCTGAAACAGATGTACGACAGCGCCACAGCAATGATACCGAGCGCTCCCATTTTGTCGGGTTCAGGTTGCGGTATTGCCAAGGGTTTCCCCATAAGCAATAGAGCACCGTTTCCGAGCCACACCATCACCAGCAAAACACCAGGCGCTCCGGCCGCTGCGCGCAGCCATTTGGCGACCTCGCGCAACCATCGGATCTTTTCCTTGCGTTTCATTGATTCGTCTCCAGTTAATTAAAACCCGAGACAAGTCCCCTGCCGGGATACTCATCCCGGGCAGGGTAAATAGAATTAGCGTGAAAGTTATTTCGGGCCTACGGCTCCTGACGTTGCGTGAACTCATCCTTGAGAAGGGCTTGTTCTGCACCGCCACGAGCTGGCCAGAATTCGACCGATTCACGTGAGCATGGTCCATCATCATCGGCAGTGCCGAGATAGAACCCCGCATTACTTTGGAGTACCTGCAGAGGCAAGCTGACATCCAGGTACTGTTTAGCCAAAACTCCGTTTTTATTCATGAGTCATCTCCAGTAAAGAAAAACGGACCGCTCTCAAAGAGAAGGATCCGCTGGGTGATAAAGCCGAAGCTGGTTAATCGTGAGTGCCGGTACGATCAGAATCGTCCGAACCCGCCAGGTCCAGGGAAGTGGTCACGACCCCTTCCTTGTCTTTGTGATACACAACTTCGTCGCCCACTTTGACGTAGGTGATTTGAAGCAGTCGCCCTTTGATAAGGCAAGCAGCTTCGACTGCACCGGTTTCTTGACCGTTTTCGCGCACCTTACGTTCGTAGGTGTGCGCATAGATATCGCCGATGACAAACCCGACGATAACCTTTTCCTTCTTTTCGACGGAAGGCATGACTGCCTGGATGATTTCCTGGGCGTCACTACCGGAGACACGGCAATCGAACAACGAAGTGTTCGGATCATTCGCGTCGCCATGCAATGCATTGATGCTGCAAGCCAGGAAAGGGGTGCCACGACGGCCTCCCTTGCCCTTGGTATCAACCCAGCGCGTACGGTTGAGATACCCAATACCACGCGTGTGCAGATCAAAGTAACCGTTGGAAGCGTCGGAAGAAGCGGAATTACGTTGTTGATTGGACATGACAATCTCCTAAATAAAATGAAAACGGGAGATCGCACGTATCCCGGACGGGAGGTGTGATATCCCGTTCGGATGGATGAAACTAAGAATAGACCCCAAGCCTTGAAGGCTGTACCAGTGACAGGGGCTGACTGGTCACCGTTGCGTTAGATGGCCTAACGAACGTACAACAAGATGCAGGTGTATTTCTACGCCTCACCGATTCAGTCGTCAATACCCATAATGGATTATTATGTTTTTACATATGAGTGATTCAACCAACGAAAATGCCCGCTTAGAAGCACGCTGACATTGGGCTGCGGGGCGTGACGTTCGCTAAAGCCGAACGGCAGCTTCGTGCCTATTCTGTTGAAAAACTCAAAACTAGGTTTTTCTAGGGTATGTCGAAACATTCCCCGACACGAGATCGTCGAATACAGAGCGATTGTGAACGTCGATCTATTTAGCCCGACCTTCCTTTTCGCCAATAAGCGAGTTTTTCAACAGAATATGCCCATTGCTGTCAGCCGGTTTTCTACACAGCGGTCGTTCAGCCAAACACAGGTTCTGCGAACTTGACTGCTCCATAGCTGCCGCTGGCGATCTCACACTCTCGGCCACAACCGGACTATCAGTCTGTTCGGGTTGCGGCCATTCAACGGGCTGCTCCACTTTAAAAGCTGCCGGATCACCAATTCGAGCTTGTCGGCCTTTGCGGTCAGTGGCGTTCTGCGCCACCAACGGCGGCAATATTGTTCAGCGGCCGTAAACCAGCAAATTGGCCCGTATGACCGCTCCCACCTGCAAGCTATTGCCGGATACTCGGCTTGCTACAGCAAGCCTCCCCACTCGATCTCGAAGTACTAGATGGCTGACGCATAGCTGCGTCGGGTGGTGCCCCGTTCGGCCGTATTGAGGTATAGATCGACCTGGCCCATCGCTTGATTTTTATAGTTGCCCACCAACTGGCAAGGACAGTGTGAATCGTGTGATGCCTTCTGCCGACCTCACGCTGACATCACCACCATGAGCGATCAAGATGGAGCGCGTGATGGCTAATCCCAGGCCTGAGCCTTCGGTTGTTCGTTGGCGGGCACTGTCGGTCCGGTAGAAACGATCAAACAGGCGAGGCAGATGCTCGGCCGCGATACATGACCCTGTGTTTTCCACTGTCAATTTGACCGCCTCATCGCCCTGCGTTTCGATCCGGACCGTTACCGTTCCACCGACTGGGGTATAGCGCAGCGCATTGGAAAGCAGGTTACTGATCGCCCGACGTAGCATCAGACGGTCGCCGGATACGGTGCCATGACCAATGACAGACAGATGGATTTCTTTTTCCTCGGCTAGCACCCCGTAGAACTCCAGCAATTCGGCAACTTCATCGGCCAGTTCGAGTGGCTCCGGGTGCGGGATGAGTTGGTTATTCTCTGCCTTAGCCAGGAAAAGCATGTCGGCGATCATCCGGGACAAGCGCTCGAACTCTTCCGCGTTGGATGCCAGAATGTCCCGATAGTCGTCGGCCGATCTGGCTCGCGATAGCGTGACCTGGGTTTGGGTCAGCAAGTTGCTGACGGGCGTTCTCAGTTCATGAGCAAGATCGGATGAGAAATCCGACAGCCGCTGAAAGGACTCTTCCAGCCGAGACAGCATGTCGTTCAAGGTGCTCGCCAAGTCGCCCAGTTCAAGGGGAATAGCCTCGACTGGCAGGCGGGTGTGCAACCGGTTGGCGGTGATCTCGGCGGCCTGACGCTTGATCGTCTGCAGCGGCGCGAGTCCGCGCCGGACGACAAACCAGCCGAGCAGCCCCATGGCCAGCGTGGCGAGTAGCATGAAAACCCACAAGGTTTGCCGGAACGCGCCCATGAAATGCTCGTGATGCGATATTTCGGTGGCCACCACGACGGTGTACGAGGACCCCGCCTGGCCTCGGGTGGTCAGTGTGGCCGAAATGCCTCGCCATGGGAGACCATCGTCGGCGACCCATTTGATCGGGCGTCCACCACCGGTCGCCAGTCGATCGCTGAGCAATTCAGTGGGCAGAACAAGCCCCACATGGGCATCCAAGCGTTGCCGATTAGGTCCGACCACGGCAATAACCAAACCGTGATGCCCAGTCAAAGCCTCATCCAACTGTTTTGCCAGCGTCTCGCCACTTGGCGTGGCCAGCGCTTTCTCAAGAACATGCTTGGCCAACTCCATTTTGCCGGCCAGCACCTCGATGTCCTGCTCTTCGAAGTGTTGTTCCACCGAGCGCCCGATCAACAAGCCGAGCAGGAACAGCACGAATACCGACGCCAATGCAAACCACAAGGTCAAGTGAAGCGTCAGCGATCGACTCCGTGTTTGACTCAATCGGTAATCTCCAAAACGTAGCCCATCCCCCTGACCGTGCGCACCAACTTCGGTTCGAAGCCTTCGTCAATCTTGACCCGCAGGCGTTTGATGGCGACTTCAATGACATTCGTGTCACTATCGAAATTCATGTCCCAAACTTGGGAGGCGATCAAGGAACGGGGCAACACCTCACCCTGGCGGCGCAGCAATAGTTCGAGCAAGGCAAACTCCTTGGCGGTCAGGTCGATACGTTTCCCCGCACGGGTCACCCGACGCCGCAGGAGATCAAGTTCAAGGTCGGCCGCCCGCAGAAACTCCGACTCCTTTGCCTTGCCCCCACGCCGCAACAAGGTTCTGACGCGGGCCAGCAATTCCGAAAAAGCAAACGGTTTGACCAGATAATCGTCAGCCCCCAACTCCAGGCCTTTGACCCGATCTTCCACCTGATCCCGGGCGGTCAGGAACAGTACGGGTATTTCCTTCCCGGCCCGCCGAATTCCCTGCAACACCTGCCAGCCATCGATACCCGGCAGCATGACATCGAGGATGGCCAGATCATGCGCCTCGGTCAGCGCCAGATGCAAGCCATCCAGGCCGTTAGCCACCAGATCGACCACGAAGCCGGCCTCAACGAGGCCTTGTTTCAGGTATATCCCGGTCTTTGGTTCATCTTCTACAACCAATATTTTCATGACGTTCTCCACCAACCGTTGGCTATTGTTGGTGCATTTTGCGTCGGTTTCAGCATCGATCGCCCTAGATTACGCAAATGTAATCCGTAAGTCAGCCGATTGTTGGTTTCGCGAAAGCATGATGTCCACCATGGGAGCGATAGATTCCCAAGACTCCTCTTTCCCCGTGGAGACATCATGAAACATAGGGCATTGATCCTGGTCGTTGCCATCAGTCCGGTATGGGCCGATGACCACGCGTCCCTATCGACGCCAACTGCAGGCTACCGGTCGGTATTTGTCGACTACAAACCCATGGCGGACGAAACGGTTCAGGATTGGCGGCAAGCCAATGAGCAGATGGGGCGCTTGCGGGGCCATATGGGGCATCTCGACGCAGAAAATCTTGCGCCTTCGAAAGCACAGCAACCTTCGGGAACAGCAACCGAAGCCGCCCCGCGTGAGAAGAAATAAGCCATGTCTTCCCATCTCTCCAAAGGGCTGTACAGCAGCGGCAAGCGCGCCTGGTACGTGGTCGTCCTGACGAGTTTGGCGGGATGCGCCACTTTCTCCAATGACGGCGGCTTCGGCAGCGTTGAACAGACTGTCCACGAGCGGCTCGACAAGGAAGTGAAGTGGGCGCGCAGCGACAAGGAGCGCGCAACCCTGCAAACTCGCGTCGATGAACTGCTGGCGAAACCGCTGACGGTGGACAACGCGATCCAGTTGGCGCTCTTCAACAACCGGGGCTTGCAGGCCCGCTTTTTCGACCTGGGAATCAGCGAGGCCGATCTGGTACAGGCGGGGCGGCTGCCCAATCCGCACGTCTCGATGCTGCGCGCCAGCCGGGCGGAAAACGGCAGTCGCGAATACAAGATCGAACAAGCGCTGACCTTCAATATCTTCGCCTTGATCACCATGCCACTAGCCGTCGAGGTCGAGCGGCGCAATTTTGCACAAACCCAGCGCCTGGCGATCATCGAGGTGGCCCGTCTGGCCGCCGACACCCGGCAGGCCTATTTCACCGCCGTCGCGGCCGAAGAGTCCGTGCGCTACCTGCGTAAAGTTAAACAGGCTGCGGAGGCCAGCGCCGAACTGGCCCGCCGGATGGCGCAGGTGGGCAACTTCAGCAAGTTGCGTCAGGCTCGGGAACAGGCGTTTTACGCCGATGCGGCGCTGAACCTGGCGCGGGCGGAACAGGCGGCTACCTCCTCTCGGGAGCGCCTGGCCAGAGTTCTCGGACTGGCCGACCGATCGGTTTTCCAGCTTCCCGAGCGGCTGCCGGACTTGCCGACGACCGTCAATGAACTCCCCGTCCTGGAACAGGCGGCCCTTGACCAGCGCCTTGACCTGCAAGCCATTCGCCTCGAAGCCGAAGCCCTGGCCAGTAACTTGGGATTGAGCAAGGCGACCCGCTTGATCAACGTTCTGGAGGTGGGGCCGGCCCGCGTCCTGGAAGGCGCCCGCGACAGCGGCTACAAGAAAGGCTACGAAATCAGCTTTGAGTTGCCGATTTTTGATTGGGGTGGCGCCAAGGTCGCCAAGGCCGAGGCCATCTATATGCAGGCGGTCGAACGGGCTGCCGAAGCGGCCACGAATGCGCGCTCGGAGGTTCGCGAAAGTTATCACGCCTATCGGACCCACTACGATATTGCCCGCCATTATCGCGACGAGATCGTGCCGCTCCACAAGCGGATTTCCGAAGAAAACGTGCTGCGCTACAACGGCATGCTGATTGGCGTGTTCGAGTTGCTTGCCGAGGCGCGAACGCAGATCGCGACGGTTAACAGCTACATCGAAACGCTGCGGGATTTCTGGATCGCCGAGGGCGATCTGCAGATGTCGATGATCGGCAAACCCTCGCTGAACACGGCGGCCCGCGCCACCGTCACGGCGACGGGTCGGGCCGACCACTGAGCGCAAAGGATTCGACATGACTTCTCGTCGCGAATTTTTCAAGAACCTGGGGATGGCTGGTGGTGCCGTCGCCGCCGCTTCGGTCAGTTCCGTCGCCATGGCGGTGCTGCCCGAACTGGTAACGATGGACAAGCCGGATACCATGCCGCCGCTCCAGCCGCCCAACGGGCGCTCTTACAATCCAGTGGCGACCCTCAACGGCTGGACCTTGCCGTGGCGGATGAACAAGGGCGTCAAGGAATTCCATCTCGTCGCCGAACCGGTTGTTCGCGAAATCGCTCCGGGCATGAAAGCCCATTTGTGGGGCTACAACGGACAAAGCCCCGGCCCGACCATCGAGGTCGTCGAAGGCGACCGCGTGCGCATCTTCGTGACCAATCGGCTGCCGGAGCACACCACCATTCACTGGCACGGGCAGCGCCTGCCGAACGGTATGGATGGGGTGGGCGGCCTCAATCAGAAGCAAATTCCGGTCGGCAAGACCTTCGTCTATGAGTTCGTTGCACGACGCCCGGGTACCTTCATGTATCACCCGCATGCCGACGAGATGACCCAGATGGCCATGGGCATGATGGGTTTCTGGGTAACCCACCCGAAGAGCAAGCATCCGCTGATCGAGGAAGTCGACCGCGACTTCTGTTTCCTGCTCAACGCTTATGACATCGACCCGGGCAGCTATACACCGCAGGTCAATACGATGCTCGAGTTCAATCTGTGGACCTGGAACAGCCGGGCATTCCCAGGCATCGATTCGCTGAATGTCCGCAAGGGCGACAAAGTACGCATCCGCATGGGCAACCTGACGATGACCAATCACCCAATGCATTTGCACGGGCACGAGTTTGTCGTCAGTGGCACCGATGGCGGCCCGACGCCAATCGGTTCCCGCTGGCCGGAGGTGACGACCGATGTCGCGGTCGGCCAGATGCGACAGATCGAATTCCTGGCCGATGAGGAAGGCGATTGGGCTTTCCATTGCCACAAGAGCCATCACACGATGAATGCCATGGGACACGACGTGCCGACGATGATTGGCGTCGATCACCGGGGTGTCGTCAAGCAGATCACCGATTTGATTCCCGACTATATGGTGATGGGCGAACGCGGCATGGCGGACATGGGGGAGATGGAAATGCCGATTCCCGACAACACGCTCCCCATGATGACCGGCCAAGGACCCTATGGTGCGGTTGAAATGGGCGGCATGTTCTCGATGCTGAAAGTGCGTCGCGATCAGAAGCCGGGGGATTATCGCGACCCCGGCTGGTACAAGCAGCCCACCGGTACTCAGGCCCACGAATGGATGGGGCCGGTCGCCGAGGCCCCACGAGCGACCACTCACGGCGGAATGTCGATGCCGGCAAACCAGGAACTGACTGTGCGCAAACCCGGCAAACATGCCAGCCACTAAGCTGAAATTACTTGAAGAGGTGCTTCCCATGCCCAATCGTTATGTTCTGACCCTGCTCGTCATGCTGGCCATGCCCGGGTTTGCCGCCTACGGCGACGAAAAACATATCGCCCAGACCAAACCCCAGGCGGTGGACAAGGCATCCGGCCAACATGCCGCCGCGCTCGGAAAACCAGCTTCCATCAGCGCGGCAACCCGGACGGTCGAATTCGACATGGATGACAACATGCGTTTCAAACCCGAACGCATCGAAGTCAGACAAGGAGAAACGATTCGCTTTGTCGTGCGCAACCAGGGGCAAGTCAAACATGAGTTTGTGCTGGGCACGCAGGCGGAATTGAAGAAACACGCCGCAATAATGGCGAAGTTCCCGCAGATGGAGCACGACGACCCGAATGCGGTGTCGGTAGAGCCGGGAAAGACCGCGGAATTCGCCTGGACGTTCGCGAAAACAGGGAGTTTCGATTTCGCCTGCCTCGTTCCGGGACATTTCGAAGCGGGGATGAGAGGCAAGATCATTGTGCACCGCTAGGTCGCAAGATTACATAAATGTAATTTAGCGGTCAGCCTCCCGTTGGGCAACGCTCCGTACCATCCGTGTCTATTGATCTGAACTCGGTGAACTTGCCCCAATGAATTGCTCTCCGCCAACGCCCAAATTGCGCGCCGGGACCGGCTTCCTGCTGGTGGCCTTGCTGGCCGCCCCAATTGGTTCCGCTCAGGCGGAAACCCTGCGCGACGTGTTTGAAAAAACATGGGCCAATTCCCCTCAAGGGAAAACAGTAGTCGCGAAACGCGAGGAAGCGACCGCCAGCCGCACCGTTGCCGAATCCTTGTTTCCCGGCGCCCCGAGAATCGGCCTGGCGCAGCGCACTGACCGCTGGAACGACAATCTCGGCAAAGAAGAAAGCGAAATCGGAATTTCCGTTCCGCTCTGGCTACCCGGTCAAAAATCAGCGCGGATAGCCGTTGCCGAGGCCGATAGCGACGAGAGTCAGCGGAGCATTGCCGCCACCCGGCTGGCCGTCGCCAGTGAATTGCGGGCGGCCCTATGGACGCTCTATCTGGCGCAAAGCGAAGCGGCGGTTGCCGTTGAACGTCTCGATGCCGCGGCCAAGTTGGAAGCCGATGTGGCCAGGCGGGTCAAGGTCGGTGAAATGGCCCGCTCCGATCTGCTTCTCGTCAAGCAGGAAACGAGCAGCGCCCGGGCCGCCGCGGCCGAAGCGAACGCACGTGTGGTACGCAGCACGCAGCGCTACCGGGTCCTGACCGGCAGCGACCGCTTGCCGGACAATCCGCAAGAGCCGGTTATGGCGGCAGCCGCTGAAGATATTCATCCCCGCCTGGCGGCCGGGCAGGCCATTGCCGAGCGTGCCCGTGCCGGCATGAAACTGGCCCAAGAGTCGCGCCGCGATGCGCCCAGCATCGGCGTGCAATATCGACGGGAGCGCGATGCCTCCGGCGCCACTCCACGCGACAGCATCGGTTTCGCCATCACCATTCCCTTCGCTGGCGAGGTGCGCAATGCGCCCTTGATTGCCAGCGCCAACACGGCGCTGATCCAGGCCGATGCCCAGTATCAGCGGTTGCTGGCCGACGTTGAAGCCGAAGTCAGGGAGGCTGAGGCGCAACTCGATTCGGCCCGTATCGGTGCCGAACTGGCGGTCGAACGCGAGCAAGCCGCCGCCGAGCGGCTGACCCTGATGCGCCGTTCTTTCGAACTGGGTGAAACCGCGCTCGTCGAGTTGCTGCGCGCCCAGACCCAGGCGACCGAAGCCCGCATTGAATTGGGCCGCAGCCGCGCCCGCCTGTCGGCCGCCCAGGCCAATCTGAATCAAGCCCGAGGAATTACACCGTGATCGACAAGCCATTCATCCTGAGCTGGGCAGCCCTAAAAGCCTTTATTGCAGCCATCCTGCTAGCGCTGTCCATGCCGCTCCTCGCCCATGAAGGCCATGACCACGGAGCCCCCGCCAAGCCGGCCGATGTCAACTTGGCACCACGTTTCGAGCTGCGCAGCGAAGACCTTGAACTGGTCGGTGTGCTCGCTGGCAAGGACCTGATCATCTATCTCGACCGCGCCGCCGACAACGCACCCATTCCCGGGGCACAAATCGAAATCGAGGGCCAGGGGATCAAAGGACTGGCCACCGAGATGGAGGGAGGCGTCTACCAGTTATCCGCTCCGTCCCTGATGCAAGCCGGCAAGTACCCGCTGACCATCACCGTCCAGGCGGGTGAAATTGTCGATCTGCTTTCCGCCAACCTGGAGGTGGGCGAAGGAGCAGTTGCCGAGCCAGAAGCCGGGCATCCCACTCGCAATTGGTGGCTCTACGCCGGCACGCCGCTGTTGTTGCTGGCCGGCGGCCTGATCGTACGTCGCCTGCGTCGCCAACCGAAACATGGAATTCATGCAGCATGACCGATATCAAGAACCTTACCCGCTACGCCCTGGCTCTGCTCGTGGGCAGCACCCTGGCTGTTCAGGTCTCCGCCCATGGCGGCGAGGACCATGGCGATGAGCAAAAAGCTCCAGTTGCACCGGCACCGGTCGCTGCAGTCGACGCCCAAGGCCAGGTGACGTTCAACGAGCCGGCCTTGCGCTTGCCGGACGGCAGCGTCTTTGTCCCGAAATCGGCCCAACGGCAGTTGAGCCTCCGCACACGGACCGCACTCAAGGGAGAATTCCCCCGCACGGTCGAACTCAATGGCCGCATCGTCGCCGATCCCAATGCCGGCGGCCGGGTGCAGACTTTCCAGAGCGGGCGGATCGAGGCCGGCCCGAACGGGCTGGCCGTGCTTGGTCAACAGGTCATCAAAGGGCAAATTCTGGCCTGGCTGCAACCGGCTGCAACAGCCCTCGAACGCGGTACTCAGCAGTCGGCCCTGGCCGAATTGGCTGCGCAGGAAAGCGTTCTCGAACGCCGCATGGCGCGGCTCCTGCAACTGGAAGGCAGCGTCCCGCAGAAAGACATCGAACAGGCGGAGATCGAACTCGCCGCGTTCAAGAAACGTAAAAATGCGGTGGGTGGCAGCCTCGGCCGCGAAGCCTTGGTCGCACCGGTGAGCGGCGTGGTCAGTGCGGCCAACGTCGCGGTCGGCCAAGTGGTCGATGCGCAGGCGGTGGTCTTCGAGGTCGTCGATCCGAAGCGGCTGGCGGTCGAGGCCCTGGCCTACGACCCGCTGTTGCTCGACGGACTGACCAAGGCCAGCGCCCCGATTGCCGGCGGCCTTCTCGACCTCGCCTTCGTCGGCTTGGGACGCACCTTGAAGGAACAGGCCATGCCGGTGCTGTTCCGGGTCGAAACGCCGAAAAATGGCGCCCTGCCCGCCGTCGCGGTCGGCCAAACCCTGAAGGTTCTGGCGCAAACCAAGGCCCGCCAAGCCGGTGTGGCGATTCCCGCCGCCGCCGTGGTGCGCAATGCGGCCAATGAATCGGTGGTCTGGGTGCATGAAAGCGCCGAGCGCTTCGTTTCCCGCAAAGTCAAGGCGGCGGCCCTGGACGGTCATTCGGTGGTCGTGACCGACGGCCTGAACGGCGGTGAACGCGTCGTCGTTCAGGGCGCTGCTTCCCTGGCGCAGATTCGCTAAGGGGACGCCGTGTTCGACTTCATTATCAATGCGAGTCTCAAGCAGCGCCTGATCGTACTGGGCGTTTCGCTCTTGCTGATCATCTACGGGGCGCTGACCGTGCGCCAGATGCCGGTGGACGTTTTCCCCGACCTCAACAAACCGATGGTCACGCTGATGACCGAAGCCGGCGGTATGGCCCCGGAAGAGGTCGAGCAACTGATCACCTTCCCCGTCGAATCGGCCATGAACGGCATGCCGGGCGTGACGCGGGTGCGCTCGGTGTCGGGGATCGGCCTGTCGGTGGTCTATGTCGAGTTCGAGTGGGGCAGCGAAATCTATCGCAACCGCCAACAGATCGCCGAGCGGCTCAACCTGGTGCGCGAGCAGTTGCCGCAGGGGATCGTGCCCCAGATGGGGCCGATCTCGTCGATCATGGGCGAAATCCTGCTGATCGCCTTGCCGGCCGATCCGGAAAAAGCCAGCCCGATGCAGGTCCGCGAATACGCCGACTGGGTTATGCGACCGCGGCTATTGACCATCCCGGGAGTCGCCCAGGTCATCCCGATCGGCGGCCAGGTCAAGCAATACCGCGTCGAACCCGATCTGGCCCGCTTGCAGGCGGTCGGCGTCACGCTCGCCGAACTCGAAGCGGCACTGAAGAACTTCGGCGGCAACACGGCCGGCGGTTTCGTCGATGCCGGCGGCCGCGAATACCTGATCCGCAATATCGGCCGGACGACCCGGCTGGTCGATCTGCAGAACCAGCCGGTGGCGACGCGCAACGGCCAACCCATCCTGCTGCGCCAGGTGGCGGCCGTCACCTTTGCCCCCGGTGTCAAACGCGGCGACGCCAGTTTCAAGGGCAAACCGGCGGTCATCCTCTCGGTGCAGAAGCAGCCGACGGCCGATTCGGTCGAATTGACCCGTGCCGTCGAACAGGCCATGGCCGAAATGGGCAAGAGCCTGCCGCAAGGCGTCGACACGCCGCAGTTCCTGTTCAAGCAGGCCAACTTCATCGAAGCCTCAGTGCGTAACGTCGAGGAAGCGCTGCGCGACGGGGCGATCATGGTCGCCGTAATCCTCTTCCTGTTCCTGGCCAATTTCCGCACCACCTTCATTTCGCTGACCGCCATTCCGGTCTCGCTGCTGGTCACGGCCCTGGTCTTCAGCTACTTCGGCCTGTCGATCAACACCATGACCCTGGGCGGCCTGGCCATCGCCATCGGCGAACTGGTCGACGATGCCGTGGTCGATGTCGAAAACGTCTTGCGCCGCCTGCGCGAAAACCGAACCTTACCCAATCCCCGGTCGGCGCTGGAAGTGATTGCCGCCGCCTCGAAGGAAGTTCGCTCCGGGGTCGTCTATGCGACCTTGATCGTCGTCCTGGTCTTCATCCCGCTGTTCGCTCTGCCGGGGATCGAGGGCCGGCTGTTCACGCCGCTCGGTGTCGCCTATATCGTGTCCATCCTGGCCAGCATGGCGGTGGCGATGACCATCACGCCGGTGCTGTGCTACTACCTGTTGCCCAAGATGAAGCATATCGACCACGGCGACAGCGCCCTGGTCAAGAAACTCAAGGCCTGGGACGAACGCCTGCTCAACTGGTCATTCGATCGCGCCCGTGCCTTGCTGATCGGCGCTGTCGCCGTCGTCGTCGTCGCGCTGGCCTCCATTCCCTTCTTCGCGAAATCCTTCCTGCCGCCATTCAATGAAGGCACGCTGACCGTCAACGTCGTGCTCAATCCCGGTTCCTCGCTGGCCGAATCGAACCAGATCGGCGCGCAGGCGGAAAACATCCTGCTCGCCGTGCCCGAAGTGACCGAAGTCGGCCGCCGCACCGGCCGCGCCGAACTGGACGAGCATGCCGAAGGCGTCCATTACTCTGAGATCGAGGTCGATCTGAAGGCCTCCGAGCGGGATCGGGAGGCGATCATCGCCGAGATCCGCCAGCGTCTGGCCATCCTGCCTGCCGTGGTCAATGTCGGCCAGCCGATTTCCCACCGCCTCGACCATTTGCTGTCCGGCGTCCGAGCCCAGATCGCGCTAAAGATTTTTGGCGACGATCTGGATACCCTGCGCGGCCTGGCCGGCGACCTCAAGGAACGCCTGGCCAAAATTCCGGGCATCACCGACCTGCAGATCGAAAAGCAGGTGCTGATTCCGCAATACAAGATCCATCTCGATTACGATGCCGCCGCCCGCTACGGCGTGGCTTCCGGCGAATTGCTGCAACGTCTGGAACAACTGCTGGCCGGCGAGCGGGTCGGTCAGGTCATCGAAGGCAATCGTCGTTTCGACCTGACCCTGCGCCTGCCGGAAGAAGCGCGCGGCGAACGCGGCCTGGAAAACCTGCTGATCGAGACGCCGACCGGCCGCGTGCCGCTGTCGCTGCTCGCCCGCATCGAGGATGGCGAGGGTCCGAACCAGATCGGCCGGGAGAACACCCGGCGCCGCATTGTCATCTCGGCCAATACCGATGGTTCGGACATGAGCCGGATCATCGCCGACATCCGTGGCGAAATCGACAAAAAGCCCGTGCCGGAAGGCTACTTCACGCTGCTCGAAGGGCAGTTCCAGGCGCAGGAACAGGCCGCCAAACTGATTGCGCTGCTCGCCGTCGTCTCGCTGACCATGATCTACCTGGTGCTCTACAGCCGCTACCGGTCGGCGGTGCTGACCGGCATCATCATGGGCAACGTGCCGCTCGCCCTGGTCGGCTCGGTCGTCGCGCTGTGGATATCCGGCCAGCCGCTGTCAGTCGCCGCCCTGGTCGGCTTCATCACGCTGACTGGCATCGCCACGCGCAACGGCATCTTGAAGATCAGCCACTACATCAACCTGTGCGCTTTCGAGGGCGAGGTGTTCGGGCGCAAGATGATCGTCCGCGGCTCGCTGGAGCGCCTGACCCCGGTGCTGATGACGGCGCTGGTCGCCGCTTTCGCCCTGACCCCGCTCATGCTCTCCGCCGACGCACCGGGCAAGGAAATCCTGCATCCGGTCGCCGTCGTGATTTTTGGCGGTCTGATCAGTTCGACCTTGCTCGATACCCTGCTGACCCCGGTCATGTTCTGGCTGTACGGCGAGAAGCCGCTGCAACGCCTGCTCGCCGAAAAGGCACAAGAGTCTTTCTAAACCAACCTAACGAGGAAAATTCCGTGAAGCACCCTCTGATTTCCCGCCTGTTTTTGTCCGCCGCTCTACTGTTCGCCGGCACCGCCGCTTTCGCCCACGACGATGCCACGCTCGACAAAATGAAGGCCCCGAATGGCGGCCAACTGCGCATGGCCGGGCCGTATCACTTCGAACTGCTGGTCGACAAAAACAACAAGGAGGCCAAGGACAGTCCGGTTACGGTCTATCTCACCGACCATGGTGAGAAAAAGATCCCGGCGGCCGGCGTCAGCGGTACGGCAACGATTCTGGCCGGCAAGTCGAAAGTGACGGTGCCGCTGTCCCCGGCTGGCGACAATAAGCTGAGCGGGGTCGGCAAGTATGTCTCCGATGGCCATATGAAGGTGGTTGTCTCCATCGTCTTCCCGGATAAAAAGACTGAGCAGGCCCGGTTTTCCCCGCTGGCAGCGGAGCATGCTGAAGAGCATAAGCATTGACCGGCAAAAGCCACGGCAAGTACCGTCTGTGCAAATTACAAAAATGTAATCAAGGAGTCAGTCTTTTGTTGGTATTGCTTGGCCATACTGCCCTCAGTCAATCGAACGAGGAGTGATTTCCATGGCAAAGCCGATAACTATTCTGCTGACGCTGTTTGCCCTTGGCGCAGCGGCAAACCTGCCGGCCAGCGCGGCAGATGCGGTCGACGTCTATAAAAGTCCCTATTGTGGATGCTGCGAAAAATGGGTCGAGCATCTGCAGCAGGCGGGATTCGCTGTGCGAACCCACGACGTCAATGACGTGCCGGCTGCTCGCCAGCGGCTGGGCATGCCCGAGCGCCTCGGTTCATGTCACACAGCCAAGGTCGCCGGCTATGTTGTCGAAGGACACGTCCCCGCCGCCGACATCCAGCGCCTGCTCAAGGAAAAACCGAAGGCCATCGGCTTGGCCGTGCCTTCGATGCCGCCCGGATCTCCCGGCATGGAGAGCCCCAAGCCGGTTCCCTACAACACGCTGCTGGTCCAGGCCGGTGGTGCAACCACCATATTTGCCAAACACTAATCCACTATCCACCCCAAGGAGAAGCTCATGAAAGCATTGATTATCTCGACCCTGATCACCATCGCCTCGCTGGGTGCTGTTTCAGTCCAGGCGGCTAGCGATCACGCCGGCCACGGCATGGCGAACCAGACCATGGCTGCGGCCGAAATGCAGATGGTCGATGGCCAGGTCAAGAAGGTCGACAAGGCAGCCGGCAAGGTGACCTTGTCGCATGGTCCGCTGGTCAATCTGAGCATGCCAGCCATGACGATGGTTTTCCGGGTCAAGGAAACTGGCTGGCTGGAGCAGATGAAGGCGGGCGACAAGATTCGCTTCATGGCTGACAATGTCAATGGCGCGGTAACCATTGTGCATTTCGAACCGGCCAAATAACAACGAGGGCGATGGCATTCCGGGTAAGCCCCCCGGAGTGCCCATCGCTTTGTGAAGTCGCGTTTCACAGGGAGGTCGTATGCGACGATTCAGGCTTGCCCCCATTTTCGCCTTGCTAATGGCCATCGGCTTGGGCATGCCCGCACTGGCTCAGGAACCGGCTATCGGCGCTTCGGTCGACAGCCTGCTCGATTTCGCCAAGACGCGGAACCCCGAGTACGCGGCAATGCAGGCGGAAGCGGAGGCCTCCGGCCAACGCATTACGCCGGCCGGGGCGCTGCCCGACCCGAAGTTCCGGGCCGAATTGCGGGACATTACCCGCATGGGCGAGCAGAACGCCACGCTATCCCCAAGTCGCGTCGGCAGCACCAAGTATCTGTTGATGCAGGATATTCCCTGGTTCGGCAAGCGCGACCTGAAGCGGGAAATTGCCGAGTTCGAGGCCGAAGGTGCCAAGGGGCGAGTTATGGGAACCTGGGCCGACATCGCCGGCCGGATCAAGGTCAACCATGCCCAGTTGTACTACCTCCACGGCAGTGAACGACTGACCCGCGAGATCCTCGACCTGATGATCCGTCTGGAAAAAATTGCCCAAGTCCGCTATGCCGGCGGCCTGGCCGCCCAGCAGGACGTCATTCGCGCCCAGGTCGAGCAGACCACGATGCGTAATGAATTGATCGCCCTGGAAACCGAGCGCCATCACCTGCATGCCCGCCTGAACGCCTTGCTGGCCCGGCCGAGTCGGGCGCCACTGGCGGAACCTAGCCAACTGCGGACGCTGCCGGCGCCGGCCAGACTCGACTATGTCGCCCTCGAAGAGCGGGTACGCGCCAGAAATCCCCAGTTGTTCGCCGACGAGTCGCGGATCAGGGCGGCGGAAAAAACCCGCGATCTGACCTACAAGAATCGCTATCCCGATGTAACGCTCGGCGTCTCGCCCATCCAGTACCGGAACGAGGTCAAGGAATGGGAGTTGATGCTCGAAATGAATATTCCGCTGCAGCAGTCCTCGCGTCGAGCTCAGGAACGGGAATCCGAATCCATGCTGAATGCGGCCAGGGCGCGCAAGGAAGCGACCGCAAACCAGGTGGTCAGCGACCTTTCGGAAAGCCTGGCCGGCATCGAGGCCGCCCGCCAGACCGAGAATCTGCTGGCCAACAGCCTGCTGCCGCAGGCCGAGCTGACTTTTCAGGCGGCCCTAGCCGGTTACGAAACCGGCAAGGTCGATTTCGCGACGCTGCTCGATGCCCAGCGGCAAATTCGCCAGGCCAGACAAAATCAGATCAAGGTACAGGCCGAGGCGCAAATGCGCCTGGCGGAAATCGAACGGCTATTAGGGGAAGATCTATGAACAAGGGTGCAGGACTGACCATCGGCGCCATCGCGGTCGCTATAGCGGCCGGCGGCGGCTATTGGCTGGGCGGGAAAGGCGGCACCTCACACGGTGAATCGGCAACACCGGCGACAGCCGCTTCCCCGGAGCCAGCCAAAAAAGAAAAGAAACTGCTCTTCTACCGCAATCCGATGGGGTTGCCCGACACCTCGCCGACGCCCAAGAAAGATCCGATGGGGATGGACTACATCGCCGTCTATGAAGGTGAGGCGGACGACGAGCCGGCGGCCGCCAATCAGATCAAAATCAGTACCGAGAAGGTACAAAAATTGGGCGTGAGGACCGAAGACGCGCAACTGCGCGCCCTCGACAAAGTGGTCCGCGCATCCGGTCGGATCGAGCCGGATGAACGCCGCATGTATGCGATTTCGCCCAAGTTCGAGGGCTACGTCGAGCGCCTGCACGTCAATGTCACCGGTCAGCCGGTCGGCAAGGGGCAGCCGCTTTTCGAGGTGTACAGCCCGGAACTGGTTTCCGCCCAGCGCGAATACGCGATTGCCGCCCAGGGCGTCGAATCGCTGAAGGAAGCCGGCGGACCAGCGCGGGATGGCATGAAGCAACTGGCCGATTCCAGCCTGCTGCGGCTCAAAAACTGGGACATCTCGGAAGAACAAGTCAAGGCCTTGGCCAAATCCGGCGAGGCGAAGCGGACGATGACTTTCCGCTCGCCGGTGGCCGGCATCGTCACCGAGAAAAAAGCCGTCCAAGGCATGCGCTTCATGCCCGGCGAGGCACTCTACCAAGTGGCGGACCTCTCCTCAGTGTGGGTCGTCGCCGATGTTTTCGAACAGGATATCGGCCTCATCAAGACCGGAGCCAAGGCCAAGGTCAGGATCAACGCCTACCCGGACAAGACCTTCGAAGGCACGATCAGCTATGTCTATCCGACCTTGAACGCCCAGACCCGCACGGTACCGGTTCGAATCGAACTGGCCAATCCGGGGCTGCTGCTCAAGCCGTCGATGTTCGCCCAGGTCGAACTGCCGGTGGGTACCAAGGGCCAGGTAGTCACGGTACCGACTTCCGCCGTCATCGACAGCGGTGCCCGCCAGATCGTGCTGATCCAGCAGGGCGAAGGTCGCTTCGAACCACGCGAAATCAAGCTCGGTGCCCGCAGCGACAATCATGTCGAAGTTCTGGAGGGGGTCAAAGATGGCGAACAGGTGGTGGTCGCCGCCAACTTCCTGATCGATGCCGAGAGCAACCTCAAGGCGGCGGTTGGCGGTTTCGGCCACGCCGCCCACGGCGCCGCCCCAAAAGACGGGCAAGCGACAGCCCCCGAACAGCCAGCCGCCAAAGGAGCCAGCCACCAGGCCGAAGGCACGGTGGATGGCGTCGACCCGGCGGCCGGCACGATCAGCCTCAGTCACGGCCCGGTCGCCAGCCTCAAATGGCCAGCCATGACCATGGAGTTCAAGGCCGCCAACGCATCGCTGCTGCAAGGGCTGAAACCGGGGGCCAAAGTCGCCGTCGAGTTCGTCGAACGGCAGCCCGGCGAATGGGTGATTACGGCCGTCAAGTTGCTGCCAGCAAACCAGGGAGCTGGCATACCGGCCGCTGGCGCCAACCCGCACGCCGGTCACTGACCGAGAACCACGGAGAGTCACCCCATGTTGGCCAATATTATCGAATGGTCGGGCCGGAACCGCTTCCTGGTCTTGCTCGCCACCCTGTTCATCACCATCGCCG
>Ga0209066_10002731_pt1 | contig 21034 bp, 17 predicted proteins | sample All_14_2_FD_187198 | JGI IMG/M metagenome (GOLD analysis project Ga0209066, IMG submission 187198) | Freshwater microbial communities in response to fracking from Pennsylvania, USA - Allegheny Zone_MetaG_DW_15 (SPAdes) (version 2) ... | reverse complement strand
CCACCGGACTTTTCGCTGAAACCACCGCCACCACCTCGGCTGCGGTTCCGCTGGCGCCCAGACTCAGGGCCAGCCCGACAAGGGTCAACCCGATGGAGCTCATAGAAGGTGGGGCTCTCATCAAAATACAAAATCAAGGGTGGCGCTGAACACATTGACCTTGCCGCCCGGCTGAAAACCGGGTTGGATGTTGATCAAAGTACCTTGCGAGCCGGCACCGATACGGATGTGATCGAACTGCAGCTTGAGAGCGGTATTCCTCGCGAAATCCCAACGCATGCCGACGGAAAGGGTTTTCTGAATCGGCGCCGATCCCAAAAGAGCGTTGAGACCGGCGTTGAGACCGACGGCAGGTCCCGCCAGAAACGGGGGCAAGGCTGACACAGTCAAACCGGGGTCGGACATGTTGCTCTGCACCTTGGCTTGGGCATAGGTGAGATAAGGCGTGAACGGCCCCAAGCGGTAGCCGCCGCTGGCATACCAGGCGGACCTCTTGCCCAGCGCAGAATCGCTCTGTGTCAATCCCCATTCACCCATCACGAACCATCGACCCGGATCGTACCTTGCCCCTATGCCAATGAAAGTGTGGGGCTTGTTGTTGACATCGTATTTTTCGGCGAGCGCGACGCCTTGGGCTCCAAACTGCCTGAACCCATCGAAAAGCGGTTTGACGGAGTCCAGGGTCAATTTGGTCCGGTGGTAGGTGGCGTGCACGGCTGTGGCACCGTATTCTGCGGTGTAGGACACGCCCCAGGTGTCTTTCGCTGAGACCGTGCCGCCACCCGGAAGTTGGGCTTTGTTGTAGCCATGCGTGGCTTGCACGGTATTCGTGAGCTCACCGCGCTGTACCCGGTAGCTGGCATCAATGCCATCGCTGCTGCTGACGGGAATCAAGCTGTAAAGCTCGACCGGCGGGCGTACCCATGGATTTGCGTAGCTCAGCTTTCTATAGTCGGAAACCAGAAAAACCGGCAGCACGATCCGACCGACACGGACACTGAAATCTGGCGTGAAATGGTATTTCACATTCGCCCACTCGATGGTTGGCGTGTACGAGTTGTCGTATCGCTGCTCCGAAATGACTTGCACCACGGCAGAGAGCTGCGGGGTGAAATTGGCGGCGACCTGAGCGCCAATGCGGCTGTCCACATCGGCACTCCAGGGGTGGCTGTAACCGGCGCCGTTGGGAACCAGGACAGTGGCACCGAAGTCCGCCTTGTTTTCGCTGGAGTGGACCACACCCAATGTGCCAAAACCGGCGAACGACAGCCTGGGTGTGACAGCTTCCTCCGCGTGCGCGCCGGGAACATGCAACGCCAAGATCAGCAGAGCGGCAGGTGTCAGTCGGCATGACTTGCCATTAAATGATTTGATACTGGCTCCAGGATCGGATGAATACGGCGCTAAACCATGGGTCAACGGCTGTTGGATTGCTGCAATTGTTGTGGAATGTGATTCGTACTGTAAGGTACAAACGCCGTCATGACCATCCATGACAACGCACGCCCCGCAGCAATTCTCATTTTGACTTTTGCGTGAGGGACAGAGCCAAAACTTGGCAAAAGTCCGGTGCCGGTAGCGCCATCGCACTCTCAGCGGCCTTCATAGGCGCATTTGGTGCCAGCGCCCCGTAGTAGCGGTATCAGTGCATCCACGGCGACGGCTCTGAGCACAGGCGACCAGCTCCAAAGACCTGATGCACTTCTACTAGGCACACCAAACAAAACGGCCCCGAAGGGCCGTTCTCATTCAGTCAGGGAGAAACCCCTCAGGCCGTCACACCTTTGGCGGTTTCTGCGTACTCCTCGATCTGATCAAAGTTCAGGTACTTGTAGATCGCCGCGCCGTCTTTGTTCACGATGCCCATGGCCGCGTGGTATTCGGCTACGGTGGGGATGTGGCCCAGCTTGGAGGCGATCGCCGCCAGCTCGGCCGAGGCGAGGTACACGTTGGTGTTCTTGCCCAGGCGGTTGGGGAAGTTGCGGGTGCTGGTGGACACCACGGTCGCGCCTTCGCGCACTTGGGCTTGGTTGCCCATGCACAGCGAGCAGCCGGGCATCTCAGTCCGGGCACCGGCGGCGCCGAAGCTGGCGTAGTGGCCTTCCTTGATCAACTCGCTCTCGTCCATCTTGGTCGGCGGTGCCACCCAGAGCTTGACCGGAATGTCGCGCTGGCCACCCAGCAGCTTGGCCGCTGCGCGGAAGTGGCCAATGTTGGTCATGCAGCTGCCGATGAAAGCTTCGTCGATCTTGGTGCCGGCCACTTCGCTCAAGGTCTTGGCGTCGTCCGGGTCGTTCGGGCAGCAGAGGATGGGTTCCTTGATGTCGGCCAGATCGATCTCGATGACGTGGGCGTACTCGGCGTCCTTGTCGGCTTCGAGCAGCTCGGGATTGGCCAGCCAGGCCTCGACCTTCTCGATGCGGCGCTGCAGGGTGCGCTTGTCTTCGTAACCGTCGGCAATCATGTTCTTCATCAGCACGATGTTGCTGGTGAGGTATTCCTTGATCGGCTCGGGGTTGAGCTTGATGGTGCAACCGGCGGCCGAGCGCTCGGCGGAGGCGTCGGAGAGTTCAAACGCTTGCTCGACCTTGAGGTTGGGCAGGCCTTCGATCTCCAGGATTCGACCGGAGAATTCGTTGATCTTGCCGGCCTTGGCGACCGTCAGCAAACCTTGCTTGATGGCGTACAGCGGAATCGCGTGCACCAGATCGCGCAGGGTGACGCCGGGCTGCATCTCGCCCTTGAAGCGCACCAGCACCGACTCGGGCATGTCCAGCGGCATCACGCCGGTGGCAGCACCGAAAGCGACCAAGCCGGAACCGGCGGGGAAAGAGATGCCGATGGGGAAACGGGTGTGCGAGTCACCGCCGGTGCCCACGGTGTCGGGCAGCAGCAGGCGGTTGAGCCAGCTGTGGATCACGCCGTCACCGGGGCGCAGGGCCACGCCGCCACGGCTGCTGATGAACTTGGGCAGTTCGCGGTGGGTCTTGACGTCCACCGGCTTGGGGTAGGCAGCGGTGTGGCAGAAAGACTGCATCACCAGGTCGGCCGAGAAGCCCAGGCAGGCCAGATCCTTCAGCTCGTCGCGGGTCATGGGGCCGGTCGTGTCTTGCGAACCCACGGTGGTCATTTTGGGTTCGCAGTAGGTGCCGGGGCGCACGCCCTGGCCTTCGGGCAGACCGACGGCGCGGCCCACCATTTTTTGCGCCAGCGTGAAACCGGCGTTGGTGGCGGTGGGCACGCTGGGCAGGCGGAACAGGGTGGATGCGGGCAGACCCAGGAATTCGCGGGCTTTGGCGGTCAGGCTGCGGCCAATGATGAGGTTGATGCGGCCACCGGCGCGCACTTCGTCAAACAGCACGTCAGACTTGAGTTTGAACTCGGCCACGGTTTCGCCGTTCTTGACCAGCTTGCCGTCGTAGGGAAGCACGTCGATGACGTCGCCCATTTCCAGCTTGGACACGTCCACTTCAATGGGCAGCGAGCCGGAGTCTTCTTGGGTGTTGAAGAAGATGGGGGCAATTTTGCCGCCCAGCGTCACACCACCAAAGCGCTTGTTCGGCACAAACGGGATGTCTTGGCCGGTGGCCCAGACCACCGAGTTGGTGGCCGATTTGCGGCTGGAGCCGGTGCCGACCACGTCGCCCACGTAGGCAACCAAGTGGCCGTTTTTCTTCAGGTCTTCGATGAACTGCATCGGACCGCGCTTGCCATCTTCCTCGGGCTTGAACGCTGCGTCCGGGCGGGTGTTCTTCAACATCGCCAGGTAGTGCATGGGAATGTCGGGGCGCGTGGTGGCGTCGGGCGCTGGTGACAGGTCGTCGGTGTTGGTTTCGCCGGGCACCTTGAACACGGTGACGGTGATTTTTTGGTCCACTTCGGGGCGGCTGGTGAACCATTCCCCATCGGCCCAGCTTTGCATCACTTCTTTGGCGACGGCGTTGCCGGCCTTGGCTTTTTCGGCCACGTCGTTGAAGTAGTCAAACATCAACAGGGTTTTCTTGAGCGCGGCACCGGCCACGGCGGCCACTTCGGCGTCGTCCAGCAGCTCAATGAGGGGGTGGACGTTGTAGCCGCCGACCATGGTGCCCAGCAGCTCGGTGGCTTTGGATTTGGAGATCAGGGCGACCTGGATGTCACCGTGCGCCACAGCGGCCAGGAACGAGGCCTTGACCTTGGCCGCATCGTCCACGCCCGGGGGTACGCGGTGCGTGAGCAAATCCATCAGGAAAGCGTCTTCGCCTGCGGGCGGTGCCTTGATGAGTTCGATCAGGGCAGCCACCTGCTTGGCGTCGAGGGCCAGCGGCGGAATGCCCAGCGCAGCGCGTTCGGCGGCGTGGGCGCGGTAGTCGGACAGGAAGGTTGCGGACATGGCGTTCTCCAGGAAAAAAGGAAATGTTCGTGGGTCTTGAAAAAAGCAACCGTGGGCTGCAAGCAAGCTCAGTGCCGCCCAGCACCGGTCCCGGTGGCGGTCGAAACAAAGTAGCGCCGCACCGGTTCGGGGAGCTGCACCCCAGTGCGGTGCGCGCGCTCCAGCAACTGCCAGTAATAGCGGTAGCTGGCACGGTCGTGCAGGCGCCCTTCAAATTGCACCGGAGCCCAGTCGGTGGAGGCGGCGCGTTCAATAATGCAAGCTGCGTCGTGCACCTCGCCCTCGTTGGGTGCAAAAGCAGCCACGATGGCACGGATCTGGTCGGGGTGGATGCTCCACATGCGGGTGTAGCCCAGTTCGTTGGCGGCTTTGCGAGCGGCTGCCTTCAATGCCGACAGGTCTTTGAACTCGGTGACCACACAATGCGAGGGCACTTTGCCGTGGGCGTGACACGCCGAAGCCATGTCAAGCTTGGCGCGCAACACCAGCGGGTGACCGAACTGGCCCACTACACCCATGGCGCTCGCCGGGATGGCGCCGCCGTGGGCCGAGACAAAGTCCATCAGGCCAAAACTCAGGCTCTGCACCCTGGGGTGGGCCGCGATGTCAAAAGCGCGGTGCACCGCCGCTGGCGATTCGATGAGCACGTGCAGCGGCAACGCAGTGGCTCCAGCAGCGTCCAGCGCGGCCACGGCACGCTGCACATCGGCCACCGATTCGACCTTGGGCACCATCAGGTGCGTGAGACGCGCGGCCGCCCGGCCAGCGATGAAGGCTACGTCGGCATCGAAATGGGGATGGTCCACTGGGTGAACCCGCACCGCCACACGGGCTCGCGCCTGGGCCGCCAAGACCAGCTCGGTCACCAGCGCGGCATGCTCAATCTCGCCACCCACCGGAGCGCCGTCTTCGCAGTCCAGTGTCACGTCAAAAACGCAGGCACCCAACTCGTCGGTCATCTCGGCCTGCAACTGCAGGCTTTTGCGCATGCGCGCCTCGACCCCGCTGTAGTGATCACAGACCGGCAACGCAAACGCGCCGGCCTGTGCTCCTGCAAGGATGTCGCGCGGGTGAGGCATCACAGACGGGTTACCAAGCGGTTACAGCAGGTGCTTCACACCGTCTTTTTCGCCTTCGAGCTCGGCCAGGGTCTTGTTGATGCACTCTTGCGAGAAGGCATCGATTTCCAGGCCTTCGACCACGGTGTATTCGCCGTTGGCGCAGGTGACGGGGAAGCCGAACATCACGTCCTTGGGGATGCCGTACCAGCCTTGCGAAGGGATGCCCATGGTGACCCATTCGCCGTTGGTGCCCAGGGCCCAATCGCGCATGTGGTCGATGGCGGCGTTGGCGGCCGAAGCGGCCGACGACAGGCCGCGCGCCTCAATGATGGCGGCGCCGCGCTTGCCCACGGTGGGCAGGAACACATTGGCGTTCCATTCCTGATCGTTGATCATGTCTTTCACCGAAGCGCCGTCGATGGTAGCGAAACGGTAGTCGGCATACATGGTGGGCGAGTGGTTGCCCCACACGGCCAGCTTCTTGATGGACGACACGGCCTTGCCGGTCTTGGCGGCCAGCTGGCTGGCGGCGCGGTTGTGGTCCAGGCGCAGCATGGCGGTGAAGTTGCCCGGCTTGAGATCGGGGGCCGACTTCATGGCAATGTAGGCGTTGGTGTTGGCGGGGTTGCCGACCACCAACACCTTGACGTCACGGCTGGCCACGGCATTCAGGGCCTTGCCCTGGGCGGTGAAGATGGCACCGTTGATGGCAAGCAGCTCGGCGCGCTCCATACCTGGGCCGCGGGGGCGCGAGCCGACCAGCAGCGCGTAGTCAGCGTCCTTGAAGGCGGTCATCGGGTCGCTGTGAGCGGTCATTTCAACCAGCAGCGGGAAGGCGCAATCGTCCAGCTCCATCATCACGCCCTTGAGCGCCTTTTGCGGGCCGTCCACCGGCACTTCCAGCAACTGCAGAATCACCGGCTGGTCTTTGCCCAGCATCTCGCCCGAGGCGATACGGAACAGCAGGGCGTAACCGATCTGACCAGCGGCACCGGTAACGGCAACACGAACGGGCTTCTTGCTCATGGTGAAAACTCCAGAAAAGGACGTTGGGGAACGAAAAAATAGGATGTGAAACGATCCCTGAAACACGGAAAACAAAGGATCCGACCAACGGTCCGTGCATCAAGGCCTGTCTCCAAGTGTACCCTCGCAAACCCGGATACGTCAATTTGTCTTATGTCTTATATAAGATATGATTGCGCTGACCGAGCGGTACCGCAGAGTCCACAGAACCCATGGCCAACCCATCCGCACACCCCCCTGAACCGCCACCCCAAGACGGCCGCATTGCGGCCGAGGGTGCGGAGCACTCGGCTGCCGATGGTCCAACCCAACCCAGCCATACCGCACCTGCGTTCAGCCCGCTTTACCAACAAATCAAAACGCTGATCTTGCGCAGCCTGCAGGCCGGAGAGTGGAAACCGGGCGACATGATCCCCAGTGAATTCGACCTGGCTGCGCGCTTTCGCGTGAGCCAGGGTACGGTGCGCAAAGCCATCGACGAACTGGCCACGGACAACCTACTGGTGCGCCGCCAGGGCAAAGGCACCTATGTAGCCACCCATGCCGAGCAGCACATCCAATACCGTTTCTTGCGCCTGCTGCCCGACACCGGCGACCTTGCTGGTCAAGGCCCGGCCGAGCGCCGCATCATCGAATGCCGCCGTTTGCGTGCCAGCGCCGAGGTGGCTCGCCAGCTGGCGTTGCGCACGGGCGACCCGATCCTGCAGGTCAAGCGCGTGCTGGCCTTTGCCGGTACGCCCGCCATTCTGGAAGACCTGTGGCTGCCCGGCGGTCCCTTCAAAGGCCTGACGCTGGAAACCTTGTCTGAAGACAAGGGGCCGATGTACGCGCTGTTTGAAACGCAGTTTGGTGTGCGCATGGTACGCGCCACCGAAAAGATCAAGGCCGTGAGCGCCGACGCCGACGCAGCCCGGTTGCTGGGTGTGCCCGAGGGCCACCCGCTGCTGAGCGTGGAGCGCCTCGCCTGCACCTACAACGACGTGCCCATGGAGCTGCGACGCGGCTTGTACCGCACCGAATCGCGCCACTACCGCAACGAACTCAGCTAAGCCACGCATGCACCAGTGCCATGAAAGTCAGAGCAAACATCCGAGTGTCAGCCTCCGGTATGCTGCGTTGCAATAGAATTTGACAGCCCGTGGTCTGAGTTACCAACGAGTTACATCCCCCTTCCAAACCCCCTGTCCTCCCCGGAAGAAAGCCCCACCATGACCGAGTTGACCAAGAAGCGGCCCGAGTTCCGCAACATCAACGCCTTCAAGGATCTCACCACCTACCGCTTGCCGCTGGCGGGCTGGGTGTCGATCCTGCACCGCGCCAGCGGCGGCCTGATGTTCATTTTGTTGCCGCTGATCGTCTGGCTGTTCGACACCTCGGTGTCTTCGGAACTGTCGTTCGAACGCTTCAGCGCCGCCTTCTCGGTGGGTCTGGGTTTTGTGCCTGGCTGGTTTTTCAAGCTGGTCGTGCTGGCCATCATCTGGGCTTATCTGCACCACCTGATCGCCGGTGTTCGCCACCTCTACATGGACGCCCGCCATGCGGTGAGCAAAGAGTTCGGCAAGTCTTCAGCCATCGCCACCCTGGTGCTGAGCATCGGCTTGACCGTGGTGCTGGGCGCCAAGCTGTTTGGCCTGTACTGATTCACCGCGAGGAAATAACAACATGTCTGTCAATTTCGGATCCCACCGCGTCGTCACTGGCGCCCACTACGGTTTGCGCGACTGGCTGGCGCAGCGCGTCACCGCCGCCCTCATGGCGCTGTTCACACTGATCGTGCTGGTGCAGGTGCTGTTCACCAGCGGCCCCATCGGCTACGAAACATGGGCTGGCATCTTCGCCGCTCAATGGATGAAAGCACTCACATTCGTGATCTTCGTTGCCCTCGCCTACCACGTGTGGATCGGCATGCGCGACATCTGGATGGACTATGTCAAGCCCGCAGGCATTCGCCTCGCGCTGCACGTCTTCACCATCGTCTGGCTCGTGGCCTGTCTGGGCTGGGCTGTTCAAGTTCTCTGGAGGCTCTAAAGCCATGACCGCAACTGCAAATCTTCCCAAGCGCCAATTTGATGTGGTGATCGTCGGTGCTGGCGGCTCCGGCATGCGCGCCTCGCTGCAACTCGCCCGCGCCGGCCTGAAAGTGGCTGTTCTCTCCAAAGTGTTCCCCACCCGCAGCCACACCGTGGCGGCACAGGGTGGCGTGTCGGCCTCGCTGGGCAACATGAGCGAAGACAACTGGCATTACCACTTCTACGACACCATCAAGGGTTCGGACTGGCTCGGCGACCAGGATGCCATTGAGTTCATGTGCCGCGAAGCCCCGAAAGTGGTTTACGAGCTGGAACACTTCGGCATGCCGTTCGACCGCAACCCCGACGGCACCATCTACCAGCGCCCCTTCGGCGGCCACACCGCCAACTACGGTGAAAAGCCGGTGCAACGTGCCTGCGCCGCCGCCGACCGCACCGGCCACGCCATGCTGCACACGCTGTACCAGCAAAACGTGGCCGCCCGCACCACTTTCTTCGTCGAATGGATGGCGCTGGATCTGATCCGCGACGCCGAAGGCGACGTGGTGGGCGTGACTGCCCTTGAAATGGAAACCGGTGAAACCTACATCCTGGAAGCCAAGACCACCTTGCTGGCCACCGGCGGTGCAGGTCGCATCTTTGCAGCTTCCACCAACGCTTTCATCAACACCGGCGATGGCCTGGGCATGGCGGCTCGCGCCGGCGTTCCGCTGCAAGACATGGAGTTCTGGCAGTTCCACCCCACTGGTGTGGCCGGCGCGGGCGTGTTGCTGACCGAAGGTTGCCGTGGCGAAGGTGCGATTTTGCTCAACAGCAACGGTGAGCGCTTCATGGAGCGCTACGCGCCCACATTGAAAGACCTGGCGCCACGCGACTTCGTGTCGCGCTGCATGGACCAGGAAATCAAGGAAGGCCGTGGCTGCGGCCCCAACAAAGACTACGTGCTGATGAAGCTCGATCACCTGGGCGCCGAGACCATCCGCAAGCGACTGCCCTCGGTGGAAGAAATCGGACACAACTTCGCCAACGTGGACATCACCCGCGAGCCCATCCCGGTTGTACCCACCATCCATTACCAGATGGGCGGTATCCCCACCAACATCCACGGCCAGGTGGTTGCACCCGATGGCCAAGGGGCGCAAAAAATCGTCAACGGCCTTTACGCAGTGGGTGAATGCGCGTGCGTCTCGGTGCACGGCGCCAACCGCCTGGGCACCAACTCGCTGCTGGACTTGCTGGTGTTCGGCCGCGCCGCCGGCAACCACATCGTCGAATTCAACGACAAGAACAAAACCCACAAGCCACTGCCAGCCGACGCAGCCGACAAAACCCTAGCCCGCTTGGCTCGCCTGGACAACACGACCAGCGGTGAATACGCGCAGGACGTGGCCAACGACATGCGCGCCATCATGCAGCAGCACGCAGGCGTGTTCCGCACCCAGGCATCGATGGACGAAGGCGTGCAAAAAATCAACGCACTGCGCTCGCGCGTGGCCAACATCACGTTGGGCGACAAGTCCAAGGTGTTCAACACCGCCCGAATCGAAGCGCTGGAAGTGGACAACCTGATGGAAGCCGCACAGGCCACCATGACCTCAGCCGCCGCCCGCCGCGAGTGCCGTGGCGCCCACACCGTCAACGACTACGAGCGCCCCGCCGATGACGCCCAGTTCCCACTGGGTCGCAACGATGTTGAATGGATGAAGCACACGCTGTGGGACAGCGCCACCAACAGCCTGTCGTACAAGCCCGTGAACCTGAAGCCGCTGACCGTGGCCTCGGTGCCGCCCAAAGTGCGCACGTTCTAAGCCAGCGTCCATCCCGAACAGAACAAGCCCGGAGAAAACACCATGGCCCTTCGCACATTCAAGATCTACCGCTACGACCCGGAAAAAGACGCCAAGCCGTACATGCAAACCATCGAGGTCGAACTCGACGGCCAGGAGCGCATGTTGCTGGATGCACTGATGAAGCTCAAGAAAGTCGACCCTACAATCTCCTTCCGCCGCTCCTGCCGCGAAGGCGTCTGCGGTTCGGACGCCATGAACATCAATGGCAAAAACGGTCTGGCCTGCCTGACCAACATGAACACGCTTCCCGGCGTGATCACCCTGAAGCCACTGCCTGGCCTGCCGGTGGTGCGCGACCTGATCGTCGACATGACGCTGTTCTTCAAGCAATACAACAGCATCAAGCCTTACCTGATCAACGACACACCACCACCCCAGACCGAGCGCCTGCAAAGCCCGGAAGAGCGCGACGAACTGAACGGCTTGTATGAGTGCATTCTGTGCGCCAGCTGCTCCACCAGCTGCCCCAGTTTCTGGTGGAACCCCGACAAGTTCGTGGGTCCTGCCGGTCTGCTTCAGGCCTACCGCTTCATCGCCGACAGCCGCGACCAAGCCACCGCCGAGCGTCTGGACAACCTGGAAGACCCCTACCGCCTCTTCCGTTGCCACACCATCATGAACTGCGTGGACGTGTGCCCGAAGGGACTGAACCCGACCAAGGCCATTGGCAAGATCAAGGAAATGATGGTGATGCGCTCGATCTGAGCGCAATGCCAAACACACCATGAACGCCAGCATCACCAGCAATACCCTGCTCGACGAACGTGGCTTGAGCAAGTTGCGCTGGCGCTGTCGGCGTGGCCTGCTCGAAAACGATTTATTCATCGAAAAGTTCTTTGCCAGGCATGCTTCTGGCTTGACTGTCAGGCAGGCTGAAGCTCTGGGGGTTTTAATGGATTTATCCGACAACGATCTCCTCGATTTGTTGCTGGGCCGCAAACCTCCCCAGGGCGATTTGGCCAGTGGCAGCGTCAGCCATGACGATGTCCTCCTTGTACTGGGTATGCTTCGCGCAGCCCGTCAACCCATTTAAGACTCCCTTAAAAGGAAACCGCATGAAACTCGTAGACAACAAAGCCACCTTGTCGTTCTCCAACGGCAGCCCCAGCGTCGAATTGCCGGTGTATGCAGGCAATGTTGGCCCGGACGTGATCGACATCCGCAAGCTGTACGGCCAGACCGGCATGTTCACCTACGATCCTGGATTCTTGTCCACCGCGTCCTGCCAGTCGGCCATCACCTATATTGATGGCGACAAAGGCGAGTTGCTGTACCGCGGCTACCCCATCGAACAGCTCGCAACCCAGTGCGACTACCTAGACACCTGCTACCTGCTGCTCAACGGTGAACTGCCCAACGAGGCACAGCGCAGCGACTTTCACAAGCTCGTGATCAACCACACCATGGTGAACGAGCAAATGCAATTCTTCATGCGCGGTTTCCGCCGCGACGCACACCCCATGGCCGTGCTGACCGGTCTGGTGGGTGGTATGTCGGCCTTCTACCACGACAGCACGGACATCAACAACCCGAAACACCGTGAAATCGCCGCGATCCGACTGATCGCCAAGATGCCCACGCTGGTGGCCATGGCCTACAAATACGGCATCGGCCAGCCTTACATGTACCCGCGCAACGACCTGAGCTACTCGGGTAACTTCCTGCGCATGATGTTTGGCACGCCTTGCGAAGAGTACGTGGTGAACCCGGTGCTGGAGCGCGCACTCGACCGCATCTTCATCTTGCACGCCGACCACGAGCAAAACGCGTCCACCTCCACGGTGCGCCTGTGCGGTTCGTCAGGCACCAACCCGTTTGCAGCCATTGCCGCTGGCGTGGCTTGCCTGTGGGGCCCTGCCCACGGCGGCGCCAACGAGGCCTGCCTGAACATGCTGGAAGACATCCAGCGCCAAGGCGGTGTGAGCAAGGTCGGTGAGTTCATGGAGAAGGTCAAGGACAAAAACTCAGGCGTGAAGCTGATGGGTTTTGGCCACCGCGTCTACAAAAACTACGATCCACGCGCCAAGCTCATGCAGGAAACCTGCAACGAAGTGCTGGCCGAATTGGGTCTGGAAAACGACCCACTGTTCAAGCTGGCCAAAGAGCTGGAAAAGATCGCGCTGGAAGACGAATATTTCGTGTCACGCAAGCTCTACCCGAACGTGGACTTCTACTCCGGCATCGTGCAGCGCGCCATCGGCATTCCCGTGAACCTGTTCACCGGTATTTTTGCGCTGGCCCGCACCGTGGGCTGGATCGCCCAGTTGAACGAAATGATCAGCGACCCCGAGTACAAAATCGGCCGTCCGCGCCAGCTGTTCACCGGCTCGACCACCCGCAGCGTCAAGCCTGTCGCCGAGCGTTGATTCGCCCCTGCTGCGGCCTCTGGGCCGCTGGCACCGACCGCACGCCCGCACGCTGACAGCGCTGCGGGCGTTTTGTTTGCGCAAGACTTAAAATAACGGGTTCTGAAGACCCTCACAGGACATTCATGGGACGCACGCTCTACGACAAAATCTGGGACGAACACGTCGTCCATACCGAAGAAGACGGCACGGCCGTGCTCTACATCGACCGCCATCTGGTGCACGAAGTCACCAGCCCACAGGCCTTTGAGGGTCTCCGTCAGGCCGGCCGCAAGGTCTGGCGCGTGAGTTCGATCGTGGCCACCGCCGACCACAACACCCCCACCACCGGCTGGGAATTGGGTTACGACGGCATCACCGACCCCATCAGCAAAGAACAGATCACCACGTTGAACAGCAACATCGCTGAATTCGGCGCTGCGGCGTTCTTCCCCTTCATGTCCAAGCGCCAAGGCATCGTGCACGTGATTGGCCCGGAAAACGGCGCTACCCTGCCCGGCATGACGGTGGTGTGCGGCGACAGCCACACCTCCACGCACGGCGCTTTTGGCGCGCTGGCGCACGGCATCGGCACCAGCGAGGTCGAGCACGTGATGGCCACGCAAACGTTGCTGGCCAAAAAGGCCAAAAACATGCTGGTGAAGGTGGAAGGCGCGCTCGCCAAAGGCGTGACCGCCAAAGACATCGTGCTGGCCATCATTGGCAAGATCGGCACCGCGGGCGGCACGGGCTACACCATCGAATTCGGCGGCTCCGCCATTCGCGCCCTGTCGATTGAAGGCCGCATGACGGTGTGCAACATGGCCATTGAAGGCGGCGCACGCGCTGGCCTGGTGGCGGTGGACGATAAAACCATCGAGTACGTCAAGGGCCGTCCGCTCTCGCCCACCGGCTTGGAATGGGATCTGGCCGTGGCCTATTGGAAAACCCTGCAGTCCGACGCCGACGCCGTGTTTGACACCGTGGTCGAGCTCGACGCCACCCAGATCCTGCCGCAGGTCACCTGGGGCACCTCGCCCGAGATGGTGCTGGGCATTGACGGCACCGTGCCCGACCCGGACAAAGAAAAGGATGCCAACAAACGCGGCGCCATTGAGCGCGCGCTGGTCTACATGGACCTGCAACCCGGCAAGCCCCTGAACGACATTTTTGTGGACAAGGTGTTCATCGGCTCCTGCACCAACAGCCGCATTGAAGACATGCGCGAAGCGGCTGCGGTGGTGAAGAAGCTCGGCCAGAAGGTGGCCAAGAACATCAAGCTCGCCCTGGTGGTGCCCGGTTCTGGCCTGGTGAAAGAGCAGGCCGAGCGCGAAGGCCTGCACGAGATCTTCAAGGCGGCTGGTTTTGAATGGCGCGAACCCGGCTGCTCCATGTGCCTGGCCATGAATGCGGACCGGCTGGAACCTGGCGAGCGCTGCGCGTCCACCAGCAACCGCAACTTTGAAGGCCGCCAGGGCAACGGCGGACGCACGCACCTGGTGTCGCCCGCCATGGCCGCCGCCGCCGCCGTGCACGGCCATTTCGTCGACGTTCGTCAATTCGCCTGAAAGGAACCACCATGAAACCGTTTGCTACCCTGTTGTCCATGATCTTTGTGCTGGCGCTCGCCGGCTGCAACACCGTGCAAGGCGTTGGCCAAGACGTGCAAAAAGCCGGACAGGTGCTTGAAGACGCAGCCAAGAAGAAGTAAATGAACCAATTCACCGTGCACAAGGGCCTGGTGGCCCCCATGGACCGCGAAAACGTTGACACCGACGCGATCATCCCCAAGCAGTTCCTGAAGTCGATTCGCAAGACCGGTTTCGGCCCGAACCTGTTCGACGAGTGGCGTTACCTGGACAAAGGCGAGCCCGGCCAAGACCCTGCCAGCCGCAAAGCCAACCCCGACTTCGTGCTGAACCAGCCGCGCTACACCGGTGCGTCGGTGTTGCTCACGCGCAAAAACTTCGGCTGCGGCTCCAGCCGCGAACACGCACCCTGGGCGATTGACCAGTACGGCTTTCGCGCCATCATCGCGCCCAGCTATGCCGACATCTTCTTCAACAACTGCTTCAAAAACGGCCTGCTTCCCATCGTGCTGCCCGAAGCCACGGTGGCGCAGTTGTTTGATGAGGTGTTCGCGTTTCCTGGCTACAGCCTCACGATCGATCTGGAGCGCCAGGTGATTGTGAAGCCCCTGGGCGATGAAATCCCCTTTGACGTACAGGCGTTTCGCAAATATTGCCTGCTCAACGGGCTGGACGATATCGGCCTGACGCTGCGCCACAAAGACAAGATCGCCGCGTTCGAAGCGGCTCGCCTTGCCACGAAACCGTGGCTTGCCCACACGATGGTGTCCTGAGCGGACACCGACCCAACCCCAGACAGACAATCCATGAAAATCGCAGTTCTACCAGGTGACGGCATTGGCACCGAAATCGTCGCCGAAGCGGTCAAAGTCCTCAGCGTGCTCGACCTGCCGTTTGAGATGGAATCGGCCCTGGTGGGCGGTGCCGCCTTTGAGGCCCACGGCCACCCGTTGCCCGAATCCACCCTGAACCTGGCCAAGGCCGCCGACGCCATTTTGTTTGGTGCCGTGGGTGACTGGAAATACGACACGCTGGACCGCCCGCTGCGACCCGAACAGGCGATCCTGGGTCTGCGGAAAAACCTGGGTCTGTTTGCCAACTTCCGTCCGGCTATCTGCTACGAGCAGCTGGTGGGTGCTTCCAGCCTCAAGCCCGAAATCATTTCGGGTCTCGACATCCTGATCATTCGCGAGCTGACCGGTGACATTTACTTTGGCCAGCCGCGCGGCCGCCGCGTGGCCACCGACGGCCACTTCCCCGGTGCGGAAGAAGCGTTTGACACCATGCGCTACAGCCGCCCGGAGATCGAGCGCATCGCCCATGTGGCGTTCCAGGCTGCGCGCAAGCGCAGCAAAAAGGTCACCAGCGTGGACAAGGCCAACGTACTGGAAACCTTCCAGTTCTGGAAAGACGTGGTCACCGAAGTGCATGCCGAATACCCCGACGTGGAACTGGAGCACATGTATGTGGACAACGCCGCCATGCAGCTGGTGCGCGCACCCAAGAAGTTCGATGTGGTGGTCACCGGCAACATGTTTGGCGACATTCTGAGCGACGAAGCCTCCATGCTCACCGGATCCATCGGCATGCTGCCGTCGGCATCGCTGAACGCGAAAAACCAGGGTTTGTACGAGCCGAGCCACGGCAGCGCGCCGGACATCGCTGGTCAGGGTATTGCAAACCCGCTGGCTACAATACTGTCCGCTGCCATGATGCTCCGCTTCTCACTCAACCAGCCGCAAGCCGCTGATCGCATTGAATCTGCGGTCCAGGACGTGCTCGCGTCCGGATTGCGCACGGTAGACATCTGGTCTGAAGGCACCACCAAGGTCGGTACCCGGGAAATGGGTGACGCCGTCGTGGTGGCCATCACCAAAACCATTACCAAGGGCTGAATCAGCTCCGGTTCGTCACGCCCTCCCCCGGCACGACGAGCCGGGCGGAAACAGAGATTTTTCATCTTCGAAAGGGCAATGCAATGACGAAACTCGTAGGACTGGTAGGCTGGCGCGGCATGGTCGGCTCCGTGCTGATGGACCGCATGGTTGAAGAAAAAGACTTCGACCTGATCGAACCCCTGTTTTTCTCCACCTCCAACGCTGGCGGCAAAGCCCCGGCAATGGCGAAAAACGAAACCACGCTGCAGGACGCTTTCAACATCGACGCGCTCAAGCGCTGCGACATCGTGATCACGGCCCAGGGCGGTGACTACACCAGCGAGGTGTTCCCCAAGCTGCGCGCAGCCGGCTGGAACGGCCACTGGATCGACGCTGCTTCCACGCTGCGCATGGAAAAAGACGCGGTCATCATCCTGGACCCGGTCAACATGCCCGTCATCCAGAACGCGTTGGCCCACGGTGGCAAAAACTGGGTGGGCGGCAACTGCACCGTGAGCTGCATGCTCATGGGTGTTGGTGCGCTTTACAAGGCCGGTCTGGTGGAGTGGATGAGCACGCAGACCTACCAGGCGGCTTCGGGCGGTGGTGCGCAGCACATGCGCGAGTTGCTCACCCAGTACGGCACGCTCAACGCCGAGGTGAAGTCGCTGCTGGACGACCCCAAGAGCGCCATTCTGGAAATTGACCGCAAGGTGATCGCCAAGCAGCGCAGCCTGAGCGGCGCTGAAACGGCCAACTTCGGTGTGCCACTGGGTGGATCGTTGATTCCGTGGATCGACAAAGATCTTGGCAACGGTATGTCCAAAGAAGAGTGGAAGGGCATGGCCGAGACCAACAAGATCCTCGGCATGGGCGAGGGCTTCGGCTCAGCGGCCATTCCGGTAGACGGCTTCTGCGTGCGCGTGGGAGCCATGCGCTGCCACAGCCAGGCCCTCACCTTCAAGCTGAAGAAAGATGTGCCCGTAGCGGACATCGAAGCCATGATCGCAGCAGATAATCAGTGGGCCAAAGTGGTGCCCAACACACGAGAAGCCACCATCAAGGATTTGACGCCCGTGGCCGTGACCGGCACCATGACCATCCCGGTCGGTCGCATCCGCAAGCTGGCCATGGGCCCAGAATACGTGGGTGCCTTCACCATCGGCGACCAGTTGCTGTGGGGTGCTGCCGAACCCCTGCGCCGTATGCTGCGCATTTTGCTGGATGCATGACGCACCGCATTGTGTCGTCGCACAGCGACATGGTGACTGCTTGTTCACGTTGCAAGTTCGCAACGTGAACAAGACAGCTCGGCGACAGAAGGTAGGCAATGAAACTCAGGCGGAGTCTCAGCTTGTCTCTGTAATCCGTTGATGTTAAGGTCAAATTTCGGTTTTTTACGTCGAGGTCTACGTGACATCCAACACCCGCTACACCCTATCCCACCACGTATCCACCCACTCAGGGGTAGCAGGTTCACGCAGTCTTGCGCGCAGGCACGCCGTCGCCGCTGCGGTGGTGCTGTGCACCGGATTGACGCACTTGGGTGAAGCGCAAGCGCTGGCTTTGGGTCGTATCATGGTTCAGTCGGCCTTGGGTGAGCCGCTGAAGGCTGAAATCGATGTTCCCGATATCAACACAGACGAAGCGGCCAGTCTGCGCGTCGGGCTCGCTTCTGGCGATGCATTTCGCGCAGCTGGCATGGACTTCAACGCGGCGCTCAGCAGCCTACAGATCACCCTGCAACGCCGGGCGAACGGGTCAGCTTACCTAAGATTGACCAGCACACGTCCGGTCAATGAGCCCTTTGTTGACCTGATCGTAGAAGCCAATTGGGCTTCGGGCCGGATCGTACGTGACTACACGTTGTTGCTTGATCCACCCAACTTGCGCACAGCCGTGCCGGTGGCGCCTCTGCCTGCGGCTGTCATGACACAACCAGAGCCGCAAGTGCGCCCCCCAGCGGTGCGTCCCAGCGATCCAGCCATCCGGGCGCAACCAGCACCAACCCCGACTGCGCCAACCGCGACGGCAACACCGGCAGAACGTCCTCGTCCTGTAGCACCTGAAACACGCCCTGCAGCGGCATTACCACCATCGTCAAAACCCCCTGGCGATCCGGATAAGGTTGTGGTCCGCGCAGGTGACACCGCTGGGCGTATTGCCGAGACCAATCGACCACCCCGTGTCTCTCTGGACCAAATGCTTGTGGCCATGCTGCGGGCAAACCCCAATGCCTTTATTGCGGGCAACGTTAACCGCATCAAAGCTGGGGCGGTGCTTGACCTACCCAGCGCAGCCGACGCTGGCAGCGTGAGCCCAGAGGAGGCACGCCAAGTCATCGTTGCGCAAAGCCGTGACTTCAACGAGTTCCGCCGCCGTCTGGCCAGCACCATTCCAGCCACCTCAGTGGCAGCGGCCGACCGCCAAGCCTCCGGGCGCATTCAAACCGAGGTTCAAGACCAGAAACCCTTGGCTCCAGCGCAGGACAAGCTGACCCTGTCCAAAGGGATCACACCGGCGCAAAGCGCCAGCGCAGACAAAATTGCCCAAGACCGACAAGCGCAAGAAGCATCCAGCCGGGTGGCAGAACTGTCCAGAAACATTGAAGACCTCGCCAAAGTAGGCACCAGCTCTGCGACGGTCGCAGCCAACACGGCGGGAACTGTTGCAACGGAGACTGCGGTGCCAGCACCCGCACTGACGGTACCCACGCCACCACCGACACCCTCAACAGCAACAGCAACCGCAGCCACATCACCGACAGAAACCAGCCCGACCGCGGGTTTATCAAGCCCCTCCGAGACCACCGCATCAAAGCCACCAGCCCCCCCGGTTGCCAAGCCTGCACCCCTGCCCGTAACCGCACCGTTATCCGATACACCTTCGCTGATCGACGATCTGCGTGACAACCCTCTGGTAATGCCTGCTGCGGGAGGCTTGCTGGCACTGCTGGCGGGCTTTGCTTTTTATCGGATTCGTCAACGCAAACGGGACCATGGCGTTGACAGCTCTTTCCTGGAAAGTCGTCTGCAACCCGACTCCTTTTTTGGTGCCAGCGGTGGTCAGCGTATCGACACAGCCGATGCCAGCGTCTCTGGCTCGTCCATGGTGTATTCACCCAGTCAGCTTGACGCGGCAGGTGACGTAGACCCCGTCGCCGAAGCCGACGTTTATCTCGCTTATGGCCGCGATCTACAGGCAGAAGAGATTCTTAAAGAAGCAATGCGCAACACCCCTCAGCGGGTCGCCATCCACAGCAAGCTGTTAGAAATTTACGCCAAACGCCGAGATGCCAAAGCCTTCGAAGTTGTTGCAACGGAAGCCTTTGATCTGACCCAAGGTCAGGGCGCGGAATGGGAACAAGCCTGCACGCTGGGGCGTGAGCTTGAGCCGGCCAACCCACTCTACGAACCGGGTGGCCGTCCGCCGGCCAAAGCCGGAATGGCAGGTGCATTCATGGCTGGCGGTGCCCTGCACACCGTGCAGATAAACACCAGCAGGCTGCCTCAAAGCAGCGGCACAGCAGACAGCCCCATGAGCCTCGACTTGGACTTGGACTTTTCCATGGACGAGCCTTCCGCACACGCCAACCCGGCTTTTTCAACCGCCGCAGCGATATCAGGCATGGGCGATCTGGAGCGTACCGATGCACTGACCCAAGCCAACCCCACGTTGAATGCATCGCCCGCGTCGATACCTTTCGATCTGGACTTTCCATCGGAGCCTGCGCCCATCGAAATACCTGCTCTGGCTGAGCAAAACGCCGATTTGAACTTGCTGGATCCAAACAACCTGACCTTTGACAGCAACGACGTTCTGCCCGACTTCGAGCTGGAAGCACACCAGCCGTTCGAGCAGTCAACCCAAGACCAAAACAGACCCCAGCCAGTGCAGCAGAGCACCCAAGCAAATCCCTTCGACACCGATGCGGAGTTGCTGTCGTTTGACCTGAACGATATCAAGCCAAACATGGGAAGCAGTGAAGCCCAAACCGCTGACGAACACGAACAGGTGGCTGAGGAAAACCCGCTGGACACCAAGTTGGCACTGGCTGAAGAATTTCGGTCGATCGGCTATATGGAAGGTGCCCGATCTCTCGCGGAAGAGGTGCTGGCAGAAGCAACAGGCACACTCAAGACCAAGGCGAGCAGATTCTTGGCCGATCTCAACTGACGACTCCAACCAGAACGGAAACGCCCCTTGCACTGTGCAACGCTTTCAGGCGTTCCTGCCGCCGACAGCGCCAGCCCAACCGCAGACACTCGCGAATCTCTAGACGCACCGGCTGGCCCAAGCCGCACCCCTGAAGCCTGTCGAACCTGGGGTGCTGATAGTGAGAATCGGCCCAAGCGCGGCTGTTTTTTGCCGGATCTCCAGGCCCACAGACCCGCTGCGGTTCAAGAAGACGGTGCAAACGTAGTTTTATTCAACGACAGGACTGCTGCGGCCGATTTCCAGCCGATGCTTTCCACGTCAGACCGTCTCATAGACGCACGCTCCCCGCTCACCACCCGCATGGCGCTGGGTGTCAGCTACAACGGCAGCGCCTACGATGGCTGGCAAAGCCAGCTCAGCGGCCGCACAGTGCAGGACGAACTGGAACGGGCCTTGACCCGCTTCATTGCTCACGGCCCCATCAGAACCTTGTGCGCAGGCCGCACCGATGCAGGGGTGCACGGCCTGATGCAGGTGGTGCACTTTGACAGCCCGGTGGTTCGCCCAGACCACGCATGGATGCGGGGCACCAACAGCTTTTTGCCGCATGACATTGCCGTGCACTGGGCACGCCAAGTGCCGGCCCACTTCCATGCGCGCGCCAACGCCGTGGCGCGCCGCTATGCCTATGTGCTGCTGGAATCGCCGGTGCGCCCCAGCGTGGAC
>Ga0209066_10002730_pt1 | contig 21034 bp, 23 predicted proteins | sample All_14_2_FD_187198 | JGI IMG/M metagenome (GOLD analysis project Ga0209066, IMG submission 187198) | Freshwater microbial communities in response to fracking from Pennsylvania, USA - Allegheny Zone_MetaG_DW_15 (SPAdes) (version 2) ... | reverse complement strand
CGAAGCGGCCGCCACGGCCCGGCAGGTCGGTTTTGACGGTGTCGAAATCCATGGCGCGCATGGCTATCTCGTCGACCAGTTCTTCTGGTCGGAAACGAACCGGCGCGACGATCGCTGGGGCGGGCGCGCGCTTGGCGAACGCGCGGCGTTCGGCGTCGACCTGATCCGCGCGATCCGCGGCGCGGTGGGGCCGGATTTTCCGATCATACTGCGTTTCTCACAGTGGAAACTTCAGGACTTCGCCGCCCGTCTGGCCGAGACGCCGGAGGAGCTCGCAACCCTGCTTTGCCCGCTTGCCGATGCCGGGGTGAACATCTTCCATGCTTCGCAGCGGCGCTTCTGGTCGCCGGAGTTCGACGGCAGTCCGCTCAATCTTGCCGGTTGGGCAAAGAAGCTGACGGGCAAGCCGAGCATTACGGTGGGTTCTGTCGGGCTCGACAAGGAAATGCTGGAAACGGGTGCCGATCCACAGACGCAGGCGCAGGTCGGCGCCATCGATGGCCTGATCGAGATGCTCGAACGCGGCGATTTCGATCTTGTCGCGGTTGGGCGGGCACTGATCGCTGACGCGGAATGGCCTCAAAAGGTGAGGGATGGGCGATTCGGGGACCTCAAGCCCTTTGATGCAGGGTTGCTGGCGGCGCTGATCTGACAGGCGCGCCGCATGGAATTGGCCCCGAACAGGGCCGGAACGACGGTTTTGATGGGTGCTGGTCACCCAGCCGTCGCTGTTTAGGATGAGGAGACGTTATGAGTGCGGATTACGACATCATCGTAGTGGGCGGCGGCGGGGCTGGCATGACGGCCGCGCTCTTTGCCAAGGCGGCAGGCGCGTCGGTGATCATATTGGAGGCTGACGACAAGCTGGGCGGCGCAACGCGGCTGTCGGGCGGTGTGGTCTACGCCGCCGGCACGAGCGTGCAGAAAGCCAAGGGCATCGAGGACAGCCCGCAGGCGATGTATGATTACATCATGACGCTGAACGGGTGGCAGACGCGCCCTGACATCATCCGCCTGTTTGCAGAGCGCAGCGCGGCTTCCGTCGAATGGCTGGTCAGCCTGGGCGCGGAATATGAGTGGGTGGTGAAGTCTGGCGTCGATACCGTGCCGCGCGGCCACTGCACCGTGGGGGCGGGTGACAGCATCGGTCGCCTTCTGATCAATGAAGTCGGCGCGCAGGGCATCGAGACGGCGCTGAAGACACGTGTCGAACGGCTGCTGGTGGAGGAGGGGCGCGTGGTTGGCGTGCACGCTTCGGGCATGGATCTGTTCGCCAAGGCGGTGATCGTGACCACGGGCGGCTTTGGCAACTCGCCGGGCATGCGCGCCAAATATTTCCCGTCTGCGGCGCAGCATGGCGACATCGTCTATGCCGTGCATAATGACGCGCCCTTCATCCTGGGTGACGGCATCAAGCTGGGTGAGCTGATCGGTGCGCGCATCACGGGCCATGATACCGGGCTGGTGCTTCCGTCGGCGGGCCTGGTGCCCAATTCGGTGGAGGCTTTCCTGCCGCCATGGTGCATGCTGGTGAATGACGAAGGCCGCCGCTTCATGCCCGAGAACTCGCCCTATGCGGTGTCCGGCTACCTCATCAACGCCCAGCCGGGCGCGCATGCCTGGGCAATCTTTGACGAGAAGACGTTGGTGGAGGGGAGTGCCGACAAGCGCTTTTCGGACCCCTATCACACCGGGGAAGTCTCGCAGACCTGGGACGCGGACTTGATCCGCAAGCATGTGCAGTCGGGCAAGATCCGCACGGCGGACACGCTTGAGGCATTGGCCGACACGATCGGCGTGAACCGCCTTGCGCTCAACGAGACGGTGGCGCGGTACAATGACGACGCCCATGCCGGCGTCGATAGCGAGTGGGCGAAGCAGGCCCCGAAATATTTCGCCATCGACAAGGCGCCGTTCTTCGCCGTGGAAGTGCGCGCATCGGTGATTGGCCAGACGAGCGCGGGCCTCGATATCGACACCAAGGGGCGCGTGCGCGATCGCAACGGCGCGGCCATTCCGGGGCTTTATGCGGCGGGCGAGATATTGGGTTGCGTGCAGGGCGACCGCTACTCCGGCGGCGGCATGGGCGTCGGCAATGCCCTGACCTTCGGCCGGCTGGCCGGCGAGGAAGCGGCGAAGGCGGTTTTCGCCAACGCCTGAGTCTTCAACGATCGGACCAAACAGAGCGGCGCTCAGGGACATCCCTGAGCGCCGCTTTCATTTTCGTGGTGCCTGAGCCTCTTCAGGTCGAGGTGGGCTGACCTGAGATATTTTCCAGAAAGGGCATAACCGGCTGGGGATCATAATATTCGCGCCACCACCGGATCAGCCCCTCTCGCACACGGAACATCCAGCAATAGCTGTTGGCATAGCTGCGACCGTCGGCTTGCTTGCCCTCCGACGCACAGGTGGCGAACCACACTTCCGGGTCTTCGGTGGCGAAAATCCTAAGGTCCAGGAAATGGAAGAACTGCATGGGACGGCGGGCGTCCCCGAAACGCGCGTCGATCTCTGCCTTGCCCTCAAAGCGTGTTTGCAGTCCTGCGGGCGCGAACGGGGTTTCCACGACGACGTCATCCGCAATGAAATCGAGCAGGCCATCAACGTCATTTTCATGGCCGAGCTTGTCGAAAAATATCTGGACGATTTCCCTGCTGGTCAGCTGCGTCATGGCGGTCTCTCCCGATGATATTTTGGGCGGAATAGATGAGTGATGGTTGCAGATATGAACGATCTATAAGCAGGTTGTTCAACCGCTGAGGTTGTAAGGAAGCCGGGATCGATACCAGTCCGGACGGCCCGATGGCGCTAGGTAGCCGTACTGAATACCTGCCTCAGGAAATCGACGAACGCTTCCACGACCGGCGCGCGAACCGGCGATTTCAGATGGACCGCATATACGGCGAGGTCGTCCGGCCCCGTCCAGTCCTCCAGGATCGGGATCAGGTCACCGCGCCGCAGCGCATCCTCCACGTCCCACAGCGAACGCAGGGCAATGCCCACACCCGCCAGCGCAAGTTCACGGATAATCTCGCTGGAGTTTGTTGCGACATAGCTGCGGACATCGACCGTCTTGCGTGTCTGACCGTGGATCAGCTTCCAGGGCGACTGTCCCTGCGCCGCAAGCAGGCGATGGTCGGAGAGGTCCGATATGCGCTGCGGCGCGCCAAATTGCGCGACATAATCCGGGCTGGCACAGAGCACGCGCCTGTTCGCCATCAGGCGGTGCGCGGCCAAGCTTGCCGCGACGCGATCCGTGATCCTGATTGCCACATCAATCTGGTCGGTCAGCAGGTCCACATAGGCGTCGGACAGGTCGAACTCCATATCCACGTCGGGATGGTGGCGCAGGAACAGGTTGATCCGGGGAGCGACATGCATGCGTCCAAAGGAGGTGGGCGCTGAAATGCGAAGCGGCCCGCTGATGGCGCGATTGCGCTTGGTCACACGGCCTTCCGCTTCTTCGACGGCCTTAAGGATCGCCACGACATCGGTATGAAACTGGCGACCTTCGGGCGTCAGCGCCAGTTTGCGGGTGGTGCGATGGATCAGGCGGACGCCCAGCCGTTCCTCGAGCCGCGCTATGCGCTTGGACATCATCGCCGGAGAGATCAGCAGCGCCCGTCCCGCGCCGGACAGGCTGCCATGCTCGACCACTTTCGCAAAGACGGCGTAGTCCGGGTCCAGCATTATTTTATCCTGACAGGAAAATATCTTTCAACTTTCTTCTATCTAAACGTCGGATCGGAACCCGTCTATAAGGCCGCCAAAGCATTAGGGTGATCTGCATGACCGAGATGATTGAAAAGAACGGCCTCCGCATTGCGGCAGAATTGGTTCGCTTTGTCGAGGATCGGGCTTTGCCCGGCACCGGGCTTGATGTCGCGGCTTTCTGGAACGGTTTCGCGGCGATCTTCACGCAGTTCGCGCCGCGCAACGCCGCGTTGCTCGCCAAGCGTGACGTGCTGCAGGAAAAGCTGGACGCCTGGCACGAAGCGCGCGCCGGCAAGCCGATCGATATGGCCGAATATACGGCTTTCCTTGGCGAGATCGGCTATCTGGTGCCGGAACCTGCGCCATTCGCGATCGGATCGCAGAATGTCGATGCGGAACTGGCGACACTGGCGGGCCCTCAGCTGGTCGTGCCCGTTCTCAATGCGCGCTTCCTGCTCAATGCCGCCAATGCGCGCTGGGGTAGCCTTTATGACGCGCTATACGGCACGGATGCCATTCCCGGCGCGGCTGCGGGGAAGGGCTATGACCCGCAACGTGGCGCGCAGGTTATTGGCTGGGCAAAGGCATTTCTGGACCGCGCCGTTCCGCTCGCCGCCGGTCGCTGGGCGGACTGGACCGGTGGAACGCCGGCGCTCGCCGATCCGACGCAACTGGTCGGGCATGCGGGCGACAATATCCTGCTGCGGCACAACGGCCTGCATATCGAACTGGTGATTGATGCCGGGCATCCGATCGGCAAGGACGATCCTGCGCATCTGGCGGACGTCGTGCTGGAATCCGCGCTCTCGACCATCTGCGATCTGGAGGATTCGGTTGCGGCGGTCGACGCCGAGGACAAGGTGGCGGCCTATACCAACTGGCTGGGCCTGATGCGGGGCGATCTTGAAGACACGTTCGAGAAGAGCGGTGCGATGATGACGCGTCGGCTCAACGCCGATCGCGCATACACGGCCCCGGACGGCAGTGCCTTCACGCTTCCAGGCCGCAGCCTGCTGTTCGTGCGCAATGTCGGCCATCTGATGACGACGCCGGCCGTGCTGCTTCCGGACGGCGGCGAGGCGCCCGAGGGCATATTGGACGGCATCGTCACCAGCCTGATCGCGCTCCATGACCTGCAGCGCAGCGGCAGCTTCGTGAACAGCCGCACGGGCAGCATCTATATCGTGAAGCCGAAGATGCACGGGCCGGAGGAAGTCGCGTTCACCAACGACCTGTTCGATGCGATCGAGGACCTTCTGGGCCTTGGCCGTCATACGCTCAAGGTTGGGGTTATGGACGAGGAGCGTCGCACGTCGGCCAATCTGGCGGCCTGCATCGCGGCGGTGAAGGATCGCATCGTCTTCATCAACACGGGCTTCCTGGACCGGACGGGTGATGAAATGCATACGTCGATGCGAGCGGGGCCGATGCTGCGCAAGGGCGACATGAAGACGTCTGCGTGGATCAAGGCCTATGAGGATCGCAACGTCCAGATCGGCCTGGCCTGTGGCCTGAGCGGCAAGGCGCAGATCGGCAAGGGCATGTGGGCGGCGCCCGATCGCATGGGCGACATGCTGGAACAGAAGATCGGCCATCCCATGACCGGCGCGAATACCGCGTGGGTGCCGTCGCCGACGGCGGCGACGCTGCATGCGACGCACTATCACAGCGTCGATGTGTTCGCCCGGCAGGCTGAACGCCGCGCAGAGCCGGTCGCCAGCCTTGATGCGCTGCTGACCATTCCGCTGGCGGATGGTCGGAACTGGTCGGAGCAGGACATCCGCGATGAATTGGACAATAATGCCCAGGGCATTCTGGGCTATGTTGTCCGCTGGGTCGATCACGGCGTCGGTTGCTCCAAGGTGCCGGACATTCATGATGTTGGCCTGATGGAGGATCGCGCGACGCTGCGTATCTCATCCCAGCATATGGCCAACTGGTTGTTGCATGGCATCTGTTCGGCCGATGAGGCGGATGCAGCGCTGCGCCGCATGGCCGTGAAGGTGGACGCCCAGAATGCTGGCGATCCCCTGTACAGCCCGATGAGCGGCCATGAGGAGGAAAGCCTCGCCTATCAGGCGGCGCGAGCGCTGGTGTTCGAGGGGACGGTCCAGCCCAACGGCTATACCGAGCCGCTGCTGCACAGCTTCCGCGCACGGCGCAAGGCGGCTGAAGCGGCTTGAGATAGATAGGAAGAACACACCGGGCGCTGCCTGCCGTCGGGCGCCCGGTGCCATGGGCTCGCGCGCTATCCCGATGCCGTACACGGTACTGGCGGTCGGGAGCGCATGACCATATATCTCCGGTAACGCATGCGCGACATGCGAGGACAGGAGAGCGGTGTCGCCATGATGGCAGGCTTCGGAAACCATTTCTCGACGGAAGCCGTCGAGGGCGCCCTGCCGAAGGGGCGCAATTCGCCCCAGCATGTTGCCCATGGGCTCTACGCGGAGCAATTTTCCGGCACCGCCTTTACGGCGCCCCGATCCGAAAATCGCCGAAGCTGGCTTTATCGCCTGCGTCCAACGGCCATGCACCCGGCCTATATTCCTTATACGCGGGATGGCTTCTGGAGATCCGGTCCCTTCAATGAGGCACCTCCCACGCCCAACCGCCTGCGGTGGGATGCCTTGCCGTTGCCTTCCGAGCCTGCAGATTTCGTCGACGGCATGGTCACATATTGCGGTGCTGGCGATCCGTCCGGTGGATCGGGCCTTGCGGTGCACGTTTACGCGGCGAACCTTTCCATGGACCAGCGCGCATTCTGCAACGCTGATGGCGAGATGCTGATCGTGCCGCAGCAGGGGCAACTGCAGATCGTCACCGAATTGGGCGTGATGTGGGTTGCGCCGCAGCAGGTCGCAGTCGTTCCGCGGGGCCTCCGGTTTCGCGTCTTGCTGCCGGAAGGCGTGGCGCGCGGCTATGTTTGCGAGAATTACGGCGCGCTGTTCCGGCTGCCCGATCTGGGGCCGATCGGATCGAACGGGCTCGCTAATCCCCGCGATTTCGAGGCTCCGAGGGCATCCTATGAGGATGTGGATGCGCCGTTCGAGATCGTCCAGAAATTCTGCGGCGCGCTGTGGACGACCACACTGGATCACTCGCCTTTCGACGTCGTGGCTTGGCACGGCAATCTCGCGCCTTTTCGCTATGATCTGCGTCGTTTCAACACCATGAACACGGTCAGTTTCGATCATCCCGACCCGTCGATATTTACGGTGCTGACCTCTCCGTCCGACACACCGGGAACGGCCAACTGCGACTTCGTGATTTTCCCTCCGCGATGGATGGTGGCAGAGGATACGTTCAGGCCGCCCTGGTTCCATCGCAATGTCATGAGCGAATATATGGGGCTGATCCATGGCGCCTATGACGCCAAGGGAAGCGGGTTTGCGCCCGGCGGCGCGTCATTGCACAACTGTATGTCGGGGCATGGCCCCGATCGCCCGAGCTATGAGGGGGCTGTGCAGGCGGAACTGAGGCCGCACAAGATTGAAGACACGATGGCTTTCATGTTTGAAAGCCGCCTGGCGTTGCGTCCGACGCAGTTTGCGATGGAGACGCCTCTGCTCCAGCCGGACTATGACCAGTGTTGGGCGGGCTTTCGCAAGGCGCAGGTGCCCCAGGCGCAAGGGGGCGATGCATGAGCTTTCCCGTCGTAGACGAAACGCACGACCCGGCTTTGTCGAGTTGGGTTCAGGGTGCCGACGGTCATCCGCATTTTCCGATCCAGAACCTGCCTTTCGGCATCTTTTCAACGCAAAATGGGGTTCGGCGTCCGGGCGTCGCCATTGGCGATCACATCCTTGATCTGGCGGCGGCATCCGCCGACGGCCTTTTGCCCGAGAGCGCCGCACATGTGTTTGCGGCCAGCACGCTGAATGGCTGGATGGGCCTTCCCTCGGTTGAACGTCGTGCGCTGCGCAGGGCGCTCAGTCGCCTGTTGAGCGATGCGGAGTGGACCGACCGGGTCCGTCCCATGCTGGTGCCGATGATCGATTGCACGATGCATTTGCCGGCGCATATCGGCGACTATACCGACTTCTATGTCGGCATTCACCACGCAACGAATATCGGCAAGTTGTTTCGGCCCGACAATCCTTTGCTGCCCAATTACAAATATGTGCCGATCGGTTATCATGGCAGGGCTTCGTCGATACGGCTTTCAGGGGAGCCGTTGGTCCGGCCCAGCGGCCAGCGCAAGCCGCCAGAGGCGGATGCGCCGGTTTTCGGGCCAACTACCCGGTTGGATTACGAACTGGAACTGGGTGTCTGGATCGGTCCCGGCAATATGCTGGGCGCGCCGATCCCTATCGCGGATGCTGCGCGCCATATCGTTGGCTTCTGCATGCTGAATGACTGGTCGGCGCGTGATTTTCAGGCATGGGAGTATGTGCCGCTGGGGCCTTTCCTCGCCAAGAATTTCCATTCAACCATTTCTCCATGGGTCGTCACCGCGGAAGCCATGGCGCCGTATCGAGTTGCGCAACCGGCGCGCGCCGGGACTGATCCGCAGCCTTTGGCCTATCTATGGGATGCGGAGGATCAGGCGCAGGGAGCGCTGTCCGTCGCGCTGGAGGTGTTCCTGACCAGCGCACATATGCGCGCGACGGGGGAGGCGTCGGTCCGCCTGTCGCAGGGGACGGCCACCAGCATGTACTGGACCGCGCAGCAAATGGTGACGCATCACGCATCCAACGGCTGCAACCTCAATGCCGGCGATTTATTGGGGACCGGCACGCTGTCGGGTTCGATCCCGGACAGCTACGGCAGCCTCATGGAACTGACCGAAGGCGGTAAGGTGCCCATCAGCTTGCCCACCGGGGAGGTTCGGACTTTTCTGGAGGATGGTGACGAACTGTCCCTGCGGGCCACCGTGTCGGCTCCGGGCTACGTAAGCTTCGGTTTCGGGGAATGCCGCGCTATCGTGCAACCCGCACGATAGCGCGGCATTTCAAACGCGCATCAGAAGTGGAATGCCAGTCGCGCACCATAGGTGCGGGGCGGGGCGAGCGCACCGAACACCGGCGCACCGTTCAGTGTGCTGCCCTGATTGGCTGACGCCAATATGGTCTTGTCGCCAATATTCTTGACGAACAGGCTGCCATCCCAGCTTCCATCGGCCGATGTGAAGTTCAGATAAGCGTTGAACAGTTCGTACGGCTTCTGTGACATCGGCGCGAGGTTATACTCGCTGAAATAGGTGCGGCCGACGAAATTACCTTCACCGCGCAGGGTGAAGTCACCCATCGCCGTTTCCAACGTATATTGTGCACCGGCGAGCATCGTGTAGCGCGGCGCCTGCGGCAGACGGTTGCCACTGAGGTCGAGCGCACCCAGGGCGGGGCGCGCCGGATCTTCAGTGACAAACGACGTGAAACGGGAGTGTAGAACGCTGCCTGCGAAGTCGAACTGTACATGGGCAACTGGTTTCGCCGTCAACTCCAGCTCCGCGCCGGTCAGCTTTGCCGCTGCGGCATTTTTGACTGTTTGGATCTGGCCCAACGTCTCCGTAACTTGCAGGTTGGTATATTTATAATGGAATGCCGACAGGTTGACGCGCAGGTGGTTGTCCAGAAGGTCGGCCTTGATACCGCCCTCGAAGTCCGAAACCTTTTCCGCATCGAACGGAGGCTGAAGTCCGCCAAGGTTGAAGCCGCCGCTCTTGAAGCCGCGTGCGAAAGTGAAATAAATCAGCGTCTTGCTGTCAGGCTTCACATTGACCGTGATCTTGGGATCGACGGAGCTTTGTGATTCTGAATCATAGGGGATGATGGTGCCCGGGATTACGGGATTGGCCGGATCATAGGGTCGCTCGACGTCGAACTGGTACCGTTCGTTGATCTTTTCCTTCTTTTCGTGGCTGTAGCGCAGGCCGAGGTCGACACTCAGTTCGGGCAAGAAATTATAGGTGAACTGACCGAAGGCAGCATAAGACTCAGCCTTCAGGCGGCCGTCATAATAGAGGCCCTGGCTGTATTGCGCGGGCAAGCCGATAATCAGCCGGTCGAGTGGTACGGCCGTCTGCCCGACTTGATTTTCGTTGAAATAGTAAAGCCCGGCAACGAAATGGGCGCGATCGAACTCGCCTGACAGTTGCAGTTCCTGGCTGAACTGTTTTGACCGGACGCGCTGGTACGAGTTGTCGATATTCAACTGCGAGCCGTCATTGTCCCATTGCTGATCAAAAGCAGTGCGGCGATATGCCGTGATGGAGGTCAGGCTGAAATTGTCGTTCAGCTTCCAGCGTGCCGTTGCCGCGGTGCCCCAGACTTCCTTCTTTTCGCGTGGATGCACGTTGACGTTCTGATCGCGAAGGTTTCCAGAAATCTCGTAGCCGAAGATCGCGTCCGGGTAGGTGAGGCCTTCGCGGGGATCCTGTCCTTCATACTGGGGACGAACCCATTGCAGGATACCGAAGCTGTCCTCCTGGGTGAAATAGTCTGCCGACAGGATCAGGGAGAAATCGCTGCTGGGCTCGAACTTCAGCTTGGCGCGCGCACCACGCGAATGCAGCGAGTCCAGCGTCTTGCCGTTGAACAGGTTCTTGCCATAGCCATGGCGGTCTGCCGTCGTGCCGGCGACGCGGATCGACAGCGTATCCGTCAGCGGGCCACCGACTGCGCCTTCGGTCTGTATCAGGCCGTAGTTTCCGACTGTGCCCTGTACGAAACCGTCAAGTTCACTGGTCGGATCAGCTGTAATGACGTTGATTGTGCCGGCAATGGCATTGCGGCCATAAAGGGTACCCTGCGGCCCGCGCAGCACCTCTATGCGGCTGATATCGAAGAATGTACCCAGGATTGCTTCGGGGCGGCTGATGTAGGCGCCGTCCAGATAATAGGCGACACGGGTTTCCGCACCAGGGCTGACATTGTTGGCGCCGATACCGCGGATGGAGATGCGTGCGCCGCCATAGCCGGTGCCGATCTGCACGCTCGGTGCGACACTTTGAATCGCGGCGACGTCGGTGATCTGTTGCTGGCGTAGCGTTGTACCTGTGAGCGCGGTAATCGCGAGTGGCGTACTTTGCAGATTTTCGCCGCGGCGTTGTGCCGTGACGATGATGTCGTCCAAGCCATCGCCGCCTGCTGTGGTGATGGTGTCCGACGTCTGCCCAATTGCGGGGATGGCGGCGATTGCAAGCGCCAGCGCTACCCCTGAAGCCGTTCCGCGCGCAATGACATTGCTCTTCATAGTCCCCTCCCAAACCATCCGGTGTTTCCTGTTCCGCAATCTGCGTTGCGAGCGTCCCGGATAAGGTTTGTTGGCGATATTGTAAACAATTATGATGACATCATTGTCCGGAACATTGTGCGTTCCTTCAAATTGCTGCTAAGCCGGGCCTAATATGGAGGTGGGTGTGCAGCAGGATTTGGGACCGACCGGGCGGGGTAAAAGCGGCTTCACTGCCGTGGCGGCAGTGGTAGCGATCCTGCGCGACGGGATACGGGACGGGCGTTGGGTGCCTGGCCAGCGCATGGTCGAAGCGGACCTTACGGAAGAGCTCGGCGTAGGACGCGGGCCGGTAAGGGAGGCTTTGCGCATTCTCTCCGGCGACGGTCTTGTCGAGCTGATTCCGCATCGTGGTGCGCGTATCCGCCGTATCGGTAGGGATGAGGCGGCGCACGTACATCAGGTGTTGGGTGCCCTACAGTTCCTCTCTGCTGACCTCTTGATGAATCGATCGCTTTCTCCGGCGGACATAGCTGCGCTGCGTGAATGCAATCGCGCAATCACGGCGGCTGTGGATCGGCGCGATCGGGCGGAAATGATGCGCGCGGCACTGGCCTATCAGGCGCAGTGCAATGCGATGAGCGGTAATCCCTATATCGATCTCGCGATGCGTCGCCTGAATGTCGAATATCTGAGCGGGGCGATGGCACTGGCAATGGACACAGATACGCTGGTCGCCGCGCTTTGTCGCCATGGGGAGCTGACCGAGGCGATCGCGCAGCGCGACGCTGACACGGCGCGGGTCATCATGCAGGAAAGTTATGCGCGCGTTATCGATGCGTTCGTGCCCTGATACAGCAGCTTGATAGGGGGGTGTGGATGGGCATGCGTCGCTTGTGTGCCCGCTTCCGAATGATCCCCTCGTCAAAGACGATCCGTCCGATGGTGGCTAGTTGAGCATCACGCCGCCATCGACATTGATGGTCTGACCGATGACATGGCCGCTTGCGCTCGAGGCGAGAAAAAGGGCCACGGATGCAATGTCTTCCGGTTCTGCTATGCGTCCGGCGGGCGTTGCCTGTGCAGCAAGTGCAGTGAACGCGCCCTTGTCCTGCCCCAGAATATTATTGGAAAACTCGCGGTCTATCGTGTCCCACATTGCCGTTCGGACAGGGCCGGGCGCAATCGCGTTGACGGCAATGCCATGGCGGACCAAGTCCAGTGCTGCCGATTGGGTGATGCTGATGACGGCTGCCTTGCTGGCGGAATAGATCGGCGTTTTCTCATCCGCACGACGGCCGCCGATTGAAGCAAGGTTGATGATCCGGCCGTGCTTGCGCGCAATCATACCTGGCGAGACGGCGGCAATCATGGTGGCCAGGCCGAACACGTTCACATCGAACAGGTCGCGCCAGTCCTGCATCGAAACATCCGCCAGTGGTGCGGCGCGAAACATGCCGGCCGCGTTGACAAGAATGTCGATATGACCGTGTCGATCGATCACTTCGTTCACTACAGAATGAATGGAATCTGCGTCCGCCACATCCAGTCGAGACGCTTCGGCAGAGAGCCCTTCGTTGATCAACGTTCTTGCTGTGTCCTCAGCGCCGTGAAGGTCGGCGATCACCACCGTTGCCGCGGCCTGCGCGAGGCTGCGCGCGATCGCGCTGCCGATGCCGCGCGCGCCGCCCGTCACGAGGGCTACCTTGCCGAGCAATATGCCACTCATCCTGCCATCGGCCTTATCGGATCGCTGCCGTCCCATGCATCACTGGCTTCGCGGAGCATTGCGTGAACCGGCGCGAGTTCCGGACGTGCGCCCATTGCGATTTCAAAGGCCAACGCGTCCCCACGGCCGCCGTCGGTCGCGAAATAGGCGAAGCGTTCATTTCCAGCCAGACCTTCATGGAGAAGCGCGGCGCCGTTTGCCAGCGCATCGGCATAGACGGCCTCGAACTCGGCCTCCGATGCCTGCCAGGATGAAAGATGCTGGCATCCTTCCCGGCCGCTGGCGAGAAAATCGAGATAGCCGCTCGGCGCATCGTTCGTCTGTTCGATGATTTCGATCTGTAGGGCGCCCGCTTGCGCATAGCCCAATGTGCACACCGGGCTCGGGCCGGGGCGACCGCGATATCGATAATCGCCAAATGTCGCGCCTTCGACAACGAAGAAGGGACCGATACGCAAATGCTTTGCCCAGTGCAGCATGGTTGATCGGGCATCTCGAACTACCAGACCTAACTGCCTTACCGATCCCAATCGCGGATCCATATCCATCCTCTCACATCCCCTCGTCCTTTGGGCCGGACTAGGGCGGCAATCGAATATTGTAAACAATATTGATGATGATTTTTGCGTAGCAATCTCGACTTGACTCATAAACCGAGCGCTCGGTATGTTTGTTTTATGAAGAGAGGACCATGCCATGAAAGATGATGCCATATTTCCGATTCCGGCCCACGTTCCCGACGAACTTGTCAGAGATTTTGATTTTATGCAGGCGGACGCGGAGGAGGACCTGTATGCATGGTGGGCGAAACTCCATGACGGGCCGGATATCTTCTTCACGCCTCGCCATGGCGGCCACTGGGTGACGACGCGTCATGAGGACATCTCTCATGTGCTCGAAAACTATGATGTCTTTTCGAGCCAGCAGATGACAGTGCCCAAGGGCACCCATCAATTCCCGTCGCCGCCGATCATGTATGATCCGCCGCTGCATACCGATTTTCGCAAGCTGCTTGCGCCATTCTTCGCCCCAAAATCGATCGGCGACCTGGAAACCAAGGCGCGCGATCTTTCCATCCGGTTGATCGATCAGGTCGCGCAAAAAGGATCGTGCGAATTTGTGGCGGAGCTGTCGCTCGCGATGCCGATCGGCATCTTTCTGGGCCTCGTCGATTTGCCGGATGACGATCGTCTTGAGTTGCTGGGCTATGCCGAAAAGCTCGTTCGGGGCCAGACGCATGAGGAGCAGGCTGAAGGGTTTCAACTTGCCTATCGCTACCTGGCAACCGTGTTTGCCGATCGTCGTGAAAAGCCTGGCGCGGACATTCTGAGCTACATGCTCCAGGGCACAGTCGAAGGAGGTCGCCCGCTCACCGAACCTGAGCTATTGGGCATGGGATCCCTCTTGCTCGCGGGGGGCCTCGATACGGTTGCCGGAATGATGGGTTTCATCATGCTGCACCTTGCGCGATCACCCGAACAGCAGGCTGTTCTGGTGCAAAACCCCGATCTGATTCCGCAAGCTGTCGAGGAACTGATGCGGCGACACCAGATCGCCAACGTAGCGCGGCTGGTCGTCAAGGATACAGTTCTTAAGGGTGTAGCCATGAAGGAAGGCGACATGGTGCTGACGCCCACGTCGCTGGCGGGCATTGATGACCGGCGCTACCCCGATCCGCAAACCGTTGATTTTTCGCGCGCCGACAAGCGCAGCCTTGTTTTCGGCAAGGGGCCGCATCAGTGCATCGGCGCTTTCCTTGCGCGGACGGAATTGCGCGTTTTCCTGGCGGAATGGCTGAAGCGGATCCCGGCGTTTCGAATCCCGCAGGGCGAAAAGCCGATCGCTGTGCCGGGCAGGGCAAACGCGGTAAGCTATCTGCCGCTCGAATGGGATGTGTGACGATGCGATGGATTTGTCTTGCATGCGGTCACATCTATGATGAGGAAGCGGGGGCGCCTGATGAAGGCATTCCGCCGGGCACCAAGTTTGCCGACCTGCCGGAGGAATGGGTCTGCTCCTTCTGCGGTTCCGACAAAATGCACTTTGCGCCCGAGGAGGACGTGTGACGGGAAGAAGGCCGGCAGCCGGTTACGACAAACTGCTCGAAAGTGCCGGCGCCTTGTTTGCCGATGCCGGCTATGAACGCGTCACCACCAAGCAGTTGGCAGCCGGCGCCGGCCTGAGTATCGGAGCATTATATCACCATTTTCCATCGAAGCTGGATGCCTATCGCGCGGCAGTGGAATGGGGGATTTCCAGGATTTCTCCGCCGCGGATCGAGGGCGGCGATGCGCGCGGGGAATTCGGTGAACTGATCAGCTGGTTCTGCTCGGTAATCTCCGCTCCCACGACGGAATCCCAGTTGCTGCGGCTGGAACTGCTTGATCCCCATCTGGCTGCGCCGCTTGCGGAACTGCCGCCATTTTCGGTGGCATTCGCCTATTTCCAGACGCTCACGCATATTGTCGCGCCGGGGGCGGACGCTGAAGAACTGATCGCATCCATCGTAGCGCTGAGCTTTGGTTTTGCCCGTTTGGACGGCCTGATGGTTCAGGTGCCCGGCTTTGCGGCCAAGACGTCCAATCCGTCCGAAATCGCGGAGGCGGTCATGCGGATCGTGCTTCGCGCGAATGATTTCGGCCAATCGGTTCCGTCCAACGGCCAGTAGGGCGGTCATCGTGACAAGGCCCGGCCCGCCACGGGTTCACTAATAATAGCGGAAATGCGTGGAGGTGAGGGGAATCGAAGACTCTATAAATTATGGCCTATTTTGGCCATTAATTTTGATTCTGTTATGAAGATACCCCCCAAAACACCCCCAGATACGCTGCATTAGCATGGATATAGCCATGAACAGGGAAGCAAAGCGGCTTGTGCTGGCAGGCGAATCCGAGAGCTGACCTTGGCCGAAAAGTACGGGACTATATCGTCATCACTCTATGGGGCCACATGCCTCGCCCAATCATTCATTGCTTGCGCAGCATGGCTCGACAGATTGAGGAAGTGGCGACGTCCATCCGTCAGATCACGGCTTCTGACGAGCAGTCCGTACTGCTCCAGCATATTGATCCATCGCAGTGCCGTGGTCGCAGGTACGGCTGCAGCTGAGCAGGCGCTGCTTATGCTGATTGATCGCTGTGCGCGCTGAGCCAGATAGAGGTCGAGCAGCAGGTCCCATGCCGGTTCTCCAAATAGCGAAGGCGGGAATATCTTCTCGCGTGCGCGTCTGGCGCGTAGGTGTCCTGAAATCAGGGCGTGTGCAGTTGCCGGCACCTCGGGCGCTTCCGGGATACTTTCTGCGAGTTCCAGGAAGCGCTCGGCCAAATGGATCAGCTCCTGTTTGCTCCGTGACGTAAGCCGGCCGTCTTCAATGTGAATGGTCAGCTGCCTAAGAGGCAGTGCAATGTCCTGCTTCATAGGGCGAGGCCCTTCGATCGAGCATGATGCCGCCAACCATCACCATCAGAACGGGCAAGCTCCAGAAGGCCTGCATCGCGAAATAGGTGATCGGCCTCAATCCCGGCGCAATCAGCGTCGCGACATGCGTTGCGACGCTGATTAGGTGAAATCCTGCCATCCAGAGTGGCCAGCCGCGCCGGGAGCGCAGCGCTACACTGACGAGTGCAACGAGCAGAACGGTATCGAGAAGGAGAACCGGCACCTGGGTTTGGCGCCAGGCATAGTCTATCCACGAGGCAGGCAGGCTGCCAAACGCGGCAAAAACGAGCATGGTCGATATCCATCGTCCCTCCTTGCCGCCAGCAAGAAAAGCATAGCCGCAGCTTCCGAGCAGCATGCAAATGAAAAGAAGATCGACCATGGGACAACGCGCACCACAGTGGCGCTTCATGGTCAAGGAAAGGTGTCTCCGGATTGCAGTCTAATGGCGTTCAGACTCTGCATATGCGGGTGCGCTTTCATTTGACATGTCGTTCATGAAAGCAGGCGCGCCCAGGCAGCCGAAGTCTACAGTTTCCAGATTGCTGTTTCGCTGGATGCTGATCATCTGCCCATGCGCACGGATCATCTCCATGCGTCCTTCCAGCATGCGGCTGAACCCGGCGCTGATGGCTTCAAGCAGCTTCTGCTTCGCCCGCGGGTTCAGGTTGGAGGATTGAGTTCCTTCCAGAACGGAGCTGGTGAGGCGCGCATTATGGAGCAGCGCGGCGTCGGTGGTGTGAAAGGCCGTTGCGATATCGTGGGCGATCACGTGGCCGGCGGCTTCAGAGATGCTGGTCATGACAAATCTCCCGCGCCCCGTGAGGCGCCAAATAGAGTTGCGACACAAAATGCAAGTCAACGCAGGGCTTCGATGCCCATCTTCAGGATCACCACGCAGGCGATGAACGCGAGCGCGGAAAGCAGGGCGATACGAAAGATCGCGGACAGTGACTGAACAATATTATAATCATGCGTCCGCCCTCCAATGGGAGGAAGGCCAAGAAATGCCTTAAGCTGCCTGGTCGAATGGTTCGCAGCCGGGACTTCTGGATCAACCATCCCCCTCTGTGCATCAGCATTGGCAGTATGCCCCAGTTCGGCAATAGGCCCCGATTGTGATCTGAAATCTTGTGATTGCTCCGCCGATTCCAGGGCGCGCGCGGCCTCACGTCTGCTGGAGACCTGCAGGCGGCTGATCGCGGACGTCAGGTAGGTATCGACCGTGCTTGGCGTAAAGCCCAGAGCCTGCGCAATTTCCTTGGACACCATGCCCTTGAGCACAAGACGCAAGCAGGCCTTCTGCTGCTCGGTGAGCAGGTGCACCCTGTCCAGCGGCGTCACGGCATTTCCCCCTTTGCCTCGACGCAGAATAGACGTGAACAATGTCGATTGTGGAGTCTTTTTGCGGGCGGGGTGTCCGCGTTCTGCCGCTTGCGGCCAACGTCTCGCCAAAGATCACTTGCATCAGGATCCCGACCAGCGGGTTCCCTTGCAGCACCGGCTAGAGCGCTTTGAAATAGTCTTTGTACAGGCAAGCGCGTACAGGAGACACAGGCGACACTCCGGAAACAATCGGCCGAACAGAGGTGAGCAGAAAGCGGACGAAATGTTTGCACCAGATTCTGGTCTGTGCTTCCAGGAGAGCTCTGCCCGATCTGGCGACGCGGGGCACAGAGCATTGTTTGCATGTGGCGAAAGTGACGCCGCTGCCAAAAGGTTCAATTGGTCTTTGGCGGCTTTGTGCCAATCCAGTCCAGGACATGTAAGCCCTGGCTTGTGGACTGCGCGCGCAATGCAAGGGCGGCGCGATGCATCTCGGCGCTTATCCGGCTTATGGCGTCAGATATCTTTTCCTGGGTGTCGAGCTTGGGGTCGCCCTCGACAAGGATGGCGGCAGCATATCCCATGCCCGAAATAGCCCGTGGGGCGCTGATCGGTGTGTGAACGCCATAATGCTTCTGCTGGACGGCGATCGTCGCCGCAATGATGAGGCGCGCCATCTCGTGGATTACGGCTTCCGGTATGGGTTCTTCAGAATCATACTGGCTCATGGCGTTCACGTTAATCGACTTTTCGAGGCCGATCCATCGGCTCGCCGACATACGCTGCCCAAGCCGGATCCCGCTACTGCTGAGGCTACCGGGGCGAACATCTGCAAGACGTTTCAGATGGTCATCAACAGCGTATCGGTGGCGAGCCGCGATGCCAACAAGGCACGTTCTCGATCGCTGGCATATCACTGGAGCGCACTGGCCTAGAATGCGTGGCTCTTCGCCACGATGCAATCGAACCTCAAATGTTCTCAATATGTTCTTTCCTACAGGCGGGCATATGCGATACTTGCGCGTCGAAGGAGATGGGACATGCTCAGTATCGATGCAGGATGGGTGGTCGCGCTTGGAGCGCTTTTTTCAGGCATGTCGTCGCTGATCTGGTCCCTGCGCAGAAAGCCGTGATTCGGCCCCTTCAATGCGGCCGCGCGGTGATGATGTCGTTCATGCAGTGGGCGATCTTCGTCCATATGGCCACACCCATCGCATCGCCCTCGAGCGCCAGTGCACCAACGCGTTCTGCCACTTTTCGCGGTGCATCGGCGCCATGGCGCTCAAGCAGCATCGTTGCCGCGCCCCACATCGTTTCATCCGGTGTCAAGGGCATGGAACTAGCCGTCGCTATCCGGGCGGTCGCGCTTTGCACCCTCGATGTCGCCAGCCAGCCTGGCGGCGACACGCTGCTGCTCTGCCTTCTCCGCCCTGGTGCGCCCGAATTTCACGCGATTGGCGGCCGCCTTTTTTTCGGCCTCTATACGTGCCCTGGCTTTGCGAGCCTGTCGCAGGTTGATGACCTCCGCCATCTCAGCCAGCGTACACGGCTGTCATGTCACGGGCGATGGCTACAGTCCGCGCGGCCCTTGGGCGCGGTGCCCTGCGCGACCGAAGATACAAAGCACCACAAGGGCTGCGATCAGATCCCGTGTTGAACATCGACAAAGCGGGCCTCTTCCAGCTGCGCGTTACCAGGCCCAATGTCAGCAGATATTGGTGCGCCTGACAATATCTGCAGCTTCCACCCCACACGTGGCCGGCGCCATGGATTGCCGTTTGATGGCCGGTATGTTTGCCGGAGATTTTCAAAGCCTATCCGCCCCGCTAAGGCGAACATATGAACGGATATGTCAGACTGAAATCGACGGACGGCCAGATTGTCGCCATCAATGCGGACAATGTAACCTATGTCATCGCCTATCAGAAGAGCGACATCTCAAGCATCGTCTATTTCGAGAAGGGCAATTATGTCATTGTCTCGGGAAGCGTGGACGAGGTGATTTCGAGGCTGGAGAACAGCTAGTCCACATGCATGCACCGGTCATCATATCCGATCTTATCAATAGCGTTCGCCGAACGGTACTAACTTGCAAAATTTCATGATACTTCTTGTCGCCGCGCAGTTCGCCTGGTGCCTGTTCCTGTGGTTCGCGCTCAGGCGCAGCCGCATGGTGTCCGGGGTAAAGGCAGGGCATCATGCCGACTGGCTGCCTGCGATCGGGTTTGCGTCGGCGGCGACGACCTTCCTCGTGGCGATCGGTCTCCTCATAGCGCTGAATATGAGTTGATGCACTGTTGGCCACTGGATCGGGCCGGACGATGCATCCTGAAGCAATATGACCGCGCACGCGGCTTCAGGGATCATCCCCGTGGCGAAAGCAAGGCGCATTTTTCGGTGCATGCACCATTGGGTGCGATCAAAGCCTGCTGCTGTCGCGGCAGGCGTCTTTTCCCCTGGCGAACGTGATGATAGCTCTGCGCAGATGGGTAATGAACCGCGCCGCAGGCTGCCCGACTGGGTCTTTTTTCCCCTGATGCCCGGCATGATGGCCTATATTGCCGTCGCCAGCCTGGCGCGCCGGGCCTTGCGGTCGAAAGGGAGCAAGACCGGCGGTCGGGCGCTGGACTGGTACGACGTCTAACGCCTCGGGCATATCATCAGCGCGCAGACATGTGCTGCGCCTCAAGCGTTATTCGAGCGCTGCATCACAGCTGTTCGGCGAGATCCGACTTATGTGAAGCAGGGGCGTGCGTTTTTCCCCAAGCCACATTTCCCGGCTGCAAGGATATCCCGCTCCCCCCTCGGCGGACGTCGGTCGGTGCGAGCGGAGAAATTCCCGCCAGCCTCCGCTGATCATGACCTTCGCCTGCGATACGAGACGCTGCACGCGCGAGCGCGCTTCAGGCGTTTCAATGCGCCAGCGCTTGGGGCTGACCAGATGACCATACAGCATCTTTGCAAGGTCATGCTGTGAGGCGCCCACCGCAACGGCGTCATGTGCGCGCAGTACCATGGCCCAGCGCGCGGCGCGCGATATAGTTTGCATCCGGGGCATGGAGCGTTGGCGCGCCAGACCTGCGAACGCGGAGAGGGCATCCAGGGTCGGTCCAAGATGGCATGATCCGCTGAGGCTCCAGCGCAGGTCGACCGGGCCGTTCGTCAGGGTTCCCCGCGTAATATCCACGCGCAGTTCGCGTCTACCGTCGGAGAGGAGGAGATGTTCGCCGTCGTCGCTGAAGGATAGCGTTGCAAGATGCGCAACTGTCCTCAGGTCGAAAGGATCGTCGCATCTGGCGGTCACGGCTGAGGCCACCAGAACATCTTCGAGCACATCCTTGCGCCAGATCGGTCGTGCTGCCGCGCCCAGCGCAGGGTCTTCCAGCCGGCAAAGGCCAAAGGTGGAGGCCATGGCGGATGCGTTTTCGGACCAGGCTTTACGATAGACGGGGGTGCGCCGGAGCCATTCCCATGCGAAACGGGAACGGGCGCATGATCTGAGCGCCGCATAGGCGGTGGCGTCGCGCCAGTGCTCGGCCGGAAAACCGATGCAATCCGCGGCCGGCCGCCGTTCGTTAGCCGGCCAGATCAGCCTGACGGAATCCGGTCGACCGTCGCAGACGGAACATGTCCTGACCTGCCGTCGCAGTC
>Ga0209066_10002728_pt1 | contig 21042 bp, 21 predicted proteins | sample All_14_2_FD_187198 | JGI IMG/M metagenome (GOLD analysis project Ga0209066, IMG submission 187198) | Freshwater microbial communities in response to fracking from Pennsylvania, USA - Allegheny Zone_MetaG_DW_15 (SPAdes) (version 2) ... | reverse complement strand
TTCCAGCGCGTTGGACAGGGTGGTGCCGTCGATGGCCGCGATCACCAGCACATTCACGCCCTTGGTGATCATGTTTTCAATCTGGGCGAGCTGGTTGGGGATATCATCCTCGGCATATTGCAGGTCGGTCTCGTAACCCGCCGCCTTGAACTGCTCCACCATGGAATTTCCGTCGGAAATCCAGCGGGCCGAGGATTTGGTCGGCATCGCAATGCCCACCAGCCCCTTGCCGGCGGCGTAAGCGCCCGTCGAAAGCAGGCCGGCCCCGAGCGCAAGCGAGGCCAGCAGCACTGTCAGCTTCTTCATGTCGTCCTCCCGAAGCATTGTCCCGGAAGGCTCTCGACGGCGGAATGCCGCCGGGTCCTCCCTTTTCTTCTCGGATCGGTTGATCCTTGGCCGGAACACTAAAAGCGCGACAGCATATCGTTCAAATGATAAATTCGACCGACTGCATAGCAAAAGTGACAAGCATCATGGCAAGCGATCCGGCGCGTTGGCTGCAGATCAAGCATTTCCGGCTGATCCATGCGATCATGGAACAGGGGCAATTGGCGATTGCCGCCAAGCAGTTGTCGCTGACTCAGCCCGCCGCGTCACGCATGCTGGCGGAGATCGAGAAGATCGTCGGCGCGCCCGTCTTCGAACGCCATCCCAAGGGCATGATGCCCACGCCCCTGGGCGCGGTGCTGGCCCGGCGGGCCGGTGATCTTTTGTTTGGCCATGACGAGACCCTGCGCGAAATCGAAAGCTTCAAGGCCGGCCGAACCGGATCGGTGCGCGTCGGCGCGGTCACCGGCGGCGCGGTCGCCTTTGTGGTTCCCGCGATCCAGTCGCTGAAGGCGGAAGCCTTCGGCGCGGATATCCATGTCGATGTCGCCCCCAGCGACGCGCTGATGCAGGGGCTGGTGGCGGGGGACTATGATTTCGTGCTGTCGCGCATCCCGCCCGGTTTCGATGTCCGCCAGTTCGACCTCTATCGCGGCCGGGTGGAGGAGATTCTGTTCCTGGTGCGCGCGCGCCACCCGCTGGCCAATCGCGAACAGGTGGCGCTGGCCGATCTGGCCGGCTTCAACTGGGTGATCCAGGCGGCGGGCACGCCCCTGCGCCAGGCGGTGGAAGAAGCGTTTCTGGCGCGTGGCCTGCCCATCCCGGCGGAGATCGTCAACACCACCTCGCTTCTGGTGATGATCGCCTATCTCGCCTCCTCCGATTCGATATCGCCCATCGCGCGGGAAGTGGCGGAACTGCTGGGGGCGGCCCCATCCGGGGCCAATATCGTGCGACTGCGCATGCGCGAATCGATCGTGATCGCCCCCTATCACCTGGTCGTACGCCGAAACCATTCCGTCAGCCCCGTGGCCCAGCGCCTGATGGACCTCGTCCGCACCAGGCTGTCGGATTTCAACGTCACGGAGCAGCCGCCCACGCTCTGGCCGCAGCGATAACGCCCTCTATTTCCAGCCGGAATCACCGCGCCGCCTGGGGTTGCAGAGCAGCAGAACAAAACGCTTGATCGATCAAATAATATTACTATACGATTTTTGACAGAGCCGGCACCGATACAGAAACAGCCGGCCTGTCTAGGGAGATCACATCATGACGTTCAAAAGCACCCTTGCCGGTGCGGCTATTGCCGTAGCCACGCTTCTGACCGGCACCGCCTCTGCACAGACCATCGGCTTCTCGCAGGTCGGCTCCGAAGGCGACTGGCGCCCCGCCTTCTCCGCGAACATGCAGGAATCGGCCAAGGAATACGGCGTCGATCTGAAATTCGCGAATGCCCAGGGCAAGCAGGAAGAACAGCTGCGCGCCGTGCGTGCCTTCATCGCCCAGGGCGTCGATGCCATCATCATCGCCCCCGTGGTGGTAACGGGCTGGGATCAGGTCCTGAAGGAAGCCAAGGAAGCCAAGATTCCGGTGTTCCTGGTAGACCGCGACGTGGAAGTGACCGACAAATCCCTTTACGTCACCCGCATTTCCGCCGACTTCAACCTGGAAGGCAGGCTGGCCGGCGCCTGGCTGGCGGCCGCCAGCAAGGGCTCCTGCAAGATCGTCGAATTGCAGGGCACGACCGGCTCGGCACCCGCCATCGAACGCAAGAAGGGCTTCGAAGCGGTGATCGGGCAGTTCCCCGGCATGCAGATCACAGCCACCCAGTCGGGCGAGTTCACCACCGAAGGCGGCAAGAAGGTGATGGAAGCCTTCATCAAGTCGACCGACAATCTGAAGGGTATCTGCGCCTCCTTCGCGCATAACGACAATATGCAGCTTGGTGCCATCCAGGCCATGAAGGAAGCCGGGCTGAAGCCGGGCAAGGACGTGCTGATGGTGTCGGTCGACTATGTTCCGGCCATCAAGGACGCGCTCGCCAAAGGGGAAGCCAACGCCTCCGTGGAACTGCGTTCAGCTGTCGGCAAGTTCATCTATCCGGTCGTGCTGGACTATCTGAAGAGCCCGAAGGACCTGGCCAAGTGGATCGTCATTCCGTCCGATCTGCACGCCGCCAAGTAAGGCACCGATAGCAGACGACCGATATGGGCCCTGGCGTCCCGGCATTCCTCCCCGGGGCGCCAGTGCTCCCTTCAAGGCAAGAAGGCAGTCCAGATGTTGGATATGGTCACGGCCACGCCGCCGCGTGTGCGGATGCACGCCATCTCGAAAAGCTTTCCCGGCGTCAGGGCGCTGGACGGCGTGGATTTCACGCTGCACCCGGGCGAGGTGCATGCCCTTCTGGGGGAGAATGGCGCCGGCAAATCCACCCTGATCAAGATATTGACCGGCGCCGCCCAACGGGATGGCGGTACGGTGCTGCTCGACGGAAGCCCCGTCGATTTCCAGACCACGGGCGAAGCCCAGGCGCATGGCATTTCCACCGTCTATCAGGAAGTGAACCTGATCCCCGCCATGTCGGTGACGAAGAATCTGGCGCTGGAACGCGTCGGCGGTCGCTTCGGCATCATCTCCTGGAAAAAGGCGCGCGAACTGGCGCGGTCGCGCCTCGCGCGGCTCGGGCTCGATATCGATGTCGAGCAGCCCGTAGGGTCCTATTCGGTCGCCGTGCAGCAACTGGTCGCCATCGCCCGCGCGCTGGAGGACGGAACCAAGGTTCTGGTGCTGGACGAACCCACGGCCAGCCTGGATGCGCTGGAAACCGAAACCCTGTTTAGGGTGATCCGCGATCTGAAGGTGCAGGGCATTGCCATCGTCTTCATCACGCATTTCCTGGAACAGGTCTTCGCCATCTGCGACCGCATCACGGTGCTGCGCAATGGCAGGCTGGTCGGAACCGCGACCACGCCGGAGCTTGACCGGCACAGCCTGATTTCGATGATGATCGGCCGGGAACTGGGCCAGGTCGAAGCGGCCTTCGCCGCCAAGAGCGATGTTGAGCCGGGACGGGCGAAACTGGTCGCCAAGGGGCTTGGCCGTAAACGCCTGCTGAAACCGTTCGATCTGACACTGCATGCGGGCGAAGTGGTGGGGCTTGCCGGCCTGCTCGGCTCCGGCCGCACGGAAACCGCCAAGATGATCTTCGGCGCGTTGAAACGCGATTCCGGCGATCTGACGGTCGATGGCCGGGACATGCGGGGCGCTTCGCCCAGGCGATCCTTGGATGCCGGCATCGCCTTCTGCCCGGAAGATCGCAAGACCGAAGGGCTGGTGGGCGAGCTTAGCATTCGCGAGAATATCATGCTGTCGATGCAGGCCAAAAGCGGTTGGCTGCGCCAGATGCCGCGCCGGGAACAGGAACGCCTGGCCGCCGAGATGATCAAGGCGCTGGCTATCGCAACGCCCGATGCGGAAAAGCCGGTCAACCAGCTTTCCGGCGGCAATCAGCAGAAGGTGGTGCTGGCCCGCGCGCTCGCCTCCCAGCCTGGCATTCTGATTCTGGATGAACCCACGCGCGGCATCGATGTCGGCGCGCATGCCGAAATCATCATCCTGATCCGCAAGCTCTGCGCGCAGGGGCTGGCGCTGCTGGTCGCCTCCTCCGAACTGGATGAGGTGGTGGCGGCCTCCGACCGTGTGGTCGTGCTGCGCGACCGCCAGAAGGTCAAGGAACTTTCCGGCTCGGAGATCGACCGTGACACCATCATCTGCGTCATTGCAGGCGAATATGACTGCCAGGAATAATATCTCCGCCCTGGTGGGTCGTCTGGGCCGGCATCGGGCGATCTGGCCCCTGCTCGCGCTCGTCCTCATCCTGATCGTCGATGTCATCATCAGCCCGAATTTCTTCGAAATCCGGATCGTGGAAGGCCGTCTGTTCGGCAATGTGATCGATATTCTGTATCGCGCGGTGCCGACGGCGCTGGTGGCGCTGGGCATGGCGGTGGTGATCGGCACCAAGGGGATAGACCTGTCGGTCGGCTCCACCATCGCCATCTGCGGCGCGGTGATCGCCTGGCGCATCCAGGCAGGCGACCCCCATCTCGTCATCCTGTTCCTGGCGCTGGGGGTCGGCATGCTCTGCGGCGCCTGGAACGGGTTCCTGGTCGCCGGGCTGGGCATCCAGCCGATCATCGCAACCCTGATCCTGATGGTATCGGGCCGGGGTATCGGGCTGCTGATCAACCAGATCTATGGCGGCACCGATCCCAGCTTTGAAAGCGCGCTGTTGCAGGGCATGAGCACGGGCAGCAGCGGCTACATCCCCAACCGCCTGTTTCTGGCGGCCGGGCTGTTCATCCTGCTCTGGCTCGCCATTCGGCGTACCGCGCTCGGCCTGTTCATCGAAGCGGTCGGCGGCAATGCGGCGGCGGCCAATCTGGCCGGCATCAATGCCAGGCTGATCACCTTTCTGGCCTATGTCGTCTGCGCGCTGCTGACGGCCTGGGCAGGCGTCATCCTGACCGCCGATACACACACCTCCGACCCGGTATCGGTGGCGATGTATATCGAGCTGGACGCGATCCTGGCGGTGGTGATCGGCGGCGGATCGCTGGCGGGCGGGCGCATCCATCTGGGCATGACGGTGGTCGGCGCGCTGGTGATCCAGACCCTGACCACCTCCATCCTGATTTCCGGCCTGCCGCCGGAATACAATCTGATCATCAAGGCGCTGGTCGTGCTGCTGGTCCTGTTCCTGCAATCGGGCAAGGCCCGGGCTTCCCTGGGCCGGCTGATCGTGCGGAGGTCGAAATGAACCGCAAATACCTTCCCCTGATCGCCACGATCCTGGTCTTTCTCGCCCTGTTCGTCATCGGCGGGTCGATGTATCGGAACTTCCTGTCGACGCTGGTGCTGGGCAATATCCTGGCGGATAATTCCTTCATCATCATTGCCGCGATCGGCGCCACCTTCGTCATATTGTCGGGCGGGATCGATCTGTCGATCGGGTCCATGATCGGGTTTGTCGGCGTCTGCATGGCGGTGCTGGACAGCATGGGCTGGCACCCGCTGGCGACCGCCGCCGTGATGATCTGTTTCGGCGTGCTGTTCGGCGCGTTGCAGGGTTATGTCATCGATGCCTGGGACATCCAGCCCTTCATCGTGACCCTGGCGGGGCTGTTCCTGCTGCGCGGCGCCTGTTTCATGGTGACGCTGGATTCAGTGCCGATCCGCCATGACTTCGTCAACGCCTATGCCTCGACCAGCTTGCCCCTGCCCGGGCGCGGCGTGCTGAGGAGTTCCGCGCTTGTCATGCTCGCGGCCCTGGCGCTGGCCATTTTCATCGCCCATTTCACGCGCTTCGGCACCAATGTCTATGCCGTTGGCGGGGATCAGGAATCGGCCCGGCTGATGGGGGTGAACATCCGCCGGACGAAGGTTGGCATCTATGCGCTGGCCGGCTTCTACAGCGCGCTGGCGGGCGTGGTCTACGCGCTCTACACCTCCTCGGGCTATCCGCTGGCGGGCAGCACGCTGGAACTGTCGGCCATTGCCGCCGTCGTACTGGGCGGCACGCTATTGACCGGCGGGGTCGGCATGGTGGCCGGCACGCTCTTTGGAGGTATGATTCTCGGATTGATCTCCACCCTGATCATCTTTAACGGTTCGCTGAACAGCGCGTGGATCATGATCAGCAGCGGTATCCTGCTATTTGCCTTCATCGTGCTGCATCGTTTCCTCGTCAGTTCCTTCGACCTGCGGGGCTCATCTTGACCATATCGGATGGCGCATGCCGGACAATCTAGCTACCAGACCGTTTCGCGCCCCGCAGCTCGACGCCGGCTTTTCCGCCGAACGCACCCAGATGATCACCGATCCGAATGGGGGTGGCATCAATGTGCTGCACCGGCTGGGGCGCGAAATCGTCAGCGGTGTCTTCGCACCCGATATGCGCCTGCCCGACGAAGCGACCATGCTGAAGCGCTATGCGGTGTCGCGCACCGCCCTGCGCGAAGCCTATGGCAAGCTGGCCGCCAAGGGCATGATCGCGGCCCGGCCGAAAGTGGGTACCAGCGTGCGCTCGCCCGCGCATTGGAACATGCTGGACCCCGACGTGCTGGGCTGGCATCTGCAGACCCGCCCGACCGGGGATATCGCGCGCGACCTGTATGCGCTGCGCCGCATGCTGGAACCGGCCGCCGCCGCCCTGGCCGCCCAGCTGCATACCGAGGAGGAGCTGCGCAGTATCGAGGCGGCCTTCCATGACATGCAGAAGACCGCGCTGGACGAGCCGGAGTTGATCGAGGCGGATCTGCGCTTCCATCTGGAAATCCTCTATTCCACCCATAATCATTTCATCGGGGCCTTCAGCGCGCTGATCCATGCCGCGATGATGAGCACTTTCCGTTTGAGCTGGCGCGGCGCCTCCGAACCGCTGATCAAGGAAGAACGCCTGCATCAGCATGGCGATGTGCTGAACGCCATCCGGGACCGCGACCCGGACCGCGCCAAAGCCTGCATGGAAAAGCTGCTGGATGATTCCATTCAGGACGTGGACGAAGCGCTGATCCACGGCAATTGAAGGCTGGGAAACAGCCCGGGTTTCCGCGTCATCGCAACACGATAGGCGTGGCGGAATACCCCGCCCGTTCGAAGGCCGACATCGGAAACGGTCAGGCCATGGCGTGAAAAAGAACATTTCACGTACCAGGGCCTGTGGACCATTAGGGTTTGGAGCGTGGTTTGAGCACAAATCGCCCAGTTTCAGGAGCGGAAGCGCTGGAAGGGTGGCCCCCTTTCAAGCTTCCGCGACGCCAAAATGGGCGATTTGCGCCAAACCCCGTACGGGGCGCGGCGGATTTTTGCCCTGAATGTGTCGGGCCGGGCTTGTGGAGAACCACTCCACCGCACCCGCCCCTCCTGTTCAGAACCAAAATCCGACACGCGCCACGCCCGAAACCTATTGGTCCACAGGCCCTAATGAGGTTTTCATCTGAATTCGTTATGCTACCATCCAGCATCCTCGACGAGGGATTCGGATCGACGGCTGCCTCAGCCTGTCGGAACTCAATCGGTCATCACGCATGCCACGGATTTCACGAGCGGCATAAACCGCTCCAGAAAGCATTCCGTATCATTGGCGCATCGGCATGGAATGAGAGGCCGCAGCGGCCTCGCAGACAGGGAGCCAGAGATGAAGTTGATCACCCCCCTCCTCGGCGCGGCAGCCGCGCTTGCCCTTTCAATCGGCGCGGCCCAGGCCCAGGTCGTGGTTTCATCCAAGATCGATACCGAGGGCGGCGTCCTCGGCAACATCATCAAGCTCGCGCTGGAAGCCGGGAATATCGCGGTGGAGGATCGCATCCAGCTGGGCGGAACCCCCATCATGCGCAAGGCGATCACCACCGGCGAGATCGATATCTATCCGGAATATACCGGAAACGCGGCCTATTTCTTCAACCGTGCCGACGAGCCGCTGTGGAACAACGCAGCCCAGGCCTATGCGGAAGCGGCGAAGCTTGATCTGGAAGCCAACGCCATCGTCTGGCTGAGCCCCGCCCCGGCCAACAATACCTGGGCGGTGGCGATCCGCAGTGATCTGGCCGATGCCCACAAGCTGCAGACCTTCACGCAGTTCGGAGCCTGGGTGAAGGCCGGTGGTGCGGTGAAGCTTGCCGCTTCCGCGGAATTCGTGAACTCCCCCGCCGCCCTGCCGAAATTCCAGGCGGTCTATGGCTTTGAACTGACAGCCGACCAGCTTGTGGTGCTGTCGGGCGGGGATACGGCGGCCACCATCGCGGCGGCGGCGCGCCAGACCAATGGCGTCAACGCCGCCATGGTCTATGGCACGGATGGCGGCATCGCGCCCTCCGGCCTGCAGGTGCTGGAGGATGACAAGGGCGTGCAACCCGTCTATCAGCCTGCCCCGATCATCCGGAAGGACGTGCTGCAGAAATATCCGCAGATTGCGGACATCCTGAAGCCGATCTTTGCCAGCCTGAGCCTGGAAGCCCTGCAGGAGTTGAATGGGCGCGTGCAGGTCGGCGGTGAACCGGCCGCCTCCGTCGCCGCCGATTATCTGAGCCGGAGCGGTTTCCTGAAGTGATCGGGCGGCAGGGACAGCGATGAGCCCATCCGTACCGGCCACCATGGCACGTCAAGACCGTCGCTTCGGCCTGGACAAGCTGGGCGTCCTGATCGCGATGATCGCGGGCGCAGGGCTTCTGCTGCCCTTGGCCCAGTTCCGGGCCAACCGGATCGTGCTGGGGGAAGGCCGCTTCCTGTTCGACGCGTTGCCGACCTCCTGGGCCTGGCTGCTGGCTGGCATCATCCTGCTGGGCATGGCTGGGGCCGTGCTGCGGCTTGCCCCGGCGATCAAGCTTATATGTGCCACGGCGGCCCTGCTGGCCCTGGCTGGGCTGTTGGGTGTTTCGGCCGGCCATCTGATGCCGGAGGGGAACAGTTTCGCCAGGGTTTCGCCCGCGTCCGGCTTCTGGCTGTTGCTGTTCGCCTTCGCCCTGCTGGCGACCGATGCGCTGGCCCGGCTGAAACCCGGACCCTGGGTCCGGATCGTCCTTCTGGCCGGGGTGGCATTGGCTTTGTCCATGGCTCTGGCAAGCGGGCTGTGGGCCGATCTGTCGGTGCTGAAGGAATATGCCAGCCGGGCCGCCGGTTTCTGGCGGCAGGCCCGCACACATCTGACCCTTACCTTCGGTGCGGTCACGGCCGCGACCCTGGCCGGCATTCCGCTGGGCATTCTGTGCTACAAGGTGGCGGGTCTGCGCGCGGCGCTGCTGAACCTGCTGAACATCATCCAGACCATCCCATCCATCGCACTGTTTGGCCTGCTGATCTCACCGCTGGCCTGGCTGGCAGCCAACCTGCCCGGCGCATCGGCCATCGGGATTACCGGCATCGGGGCGGCCCCCGCCTTCGTGGCGCTGTTCGCCTATTCGCTATTGCCCATCGTTTCCAACACCCTGGTCGGATTGCAGGCGGTTTCCCCCAAGGTGGTGGATGCCGCCCGGGGCATGGGCATGACCGGCCGGCAGCGGCTTTTCAGTGTGGAACTGCCGCTGGCCTTTCCCGTGATCCTGACCGGAATCCGCATCGTGCTGGTGCAGACCATCGGGCTCGCCACCGTGGCGGCGCTGATCGGCGGCGGCGGTTTCGGCGTCTTCGTCTTTCAGGGTATCGGGCAGACCGCGATGGATCTGGTGCTGCTGGGGGCGGTGCCGACCGTGGTGCTGGCCTTTGCCGCCGCCGTGGTGCTGGACGCTTGCGTGGAACTGGCGGGTGGAAAGGAGGCCCAGCGATGATCGAGATCGAGAACGCCAGCAAAATCTATGATTCCACCACCGTGGTGAACCAGGTGACCCTGACCATTCCGCCGCGCAGCATCTGCGCCATCATGGGGCGGTCCGGCTCCGGCAAGACGACTTTGATGCGGATGATCAACCGGCTGGTCACGCCCAGCTCCGGCCGCATCCTGATCGACGGGCAGGATATCACCACCGTGCCCGCCCATGAGCTGCGCCGGCGTATCGGCTATGTGATCCAGGGCTATGGCCTGTTCCCCCATCGCAGCGTGGCGGAAAACATCGCGACCGTTCCGGGCCTGCTGGGCTGGGACCGCAAACGGACCGCAGCCCGGATCGATGAATTGCTGGCGCTGCTCAAGCTCGACCCCGGCCGTTTCCGCGACCGCATGCCCCATGAACTGTCGGGCGGCGAGCAGCAGCGCGTCGGCGTGGCGCGCGCCTTGGCCGCCCAGCCCAATATCCTGCTGATGGACGAACCCTTCGGGGCACTCGACCCCGTTATCCGCAGCAGCGCCCAGGATGATCTGATCGCCATTCAGGCCAAGACCGGCACCACCATCGTGCTGGTCACCCATGACATGGAAGAGGCGATGAAACTGGGGCACAGGATCGCGGTGATGGACAAGGGCCTCGTGCTGCAATGCGCCGAACCGGCGGAGATCATCGCCCATCCCGCCAACGCCTTTGTCGCGGAATTGCAGGGTTCCGGCGACAAGGCCTTCCGTCTTCTGTCCCTGCAGCGACTGCTGGAGCATATCGAGCAGGGGGAGGCGGAAGGCCCGCCGCTTTCGGCCGGCATCTCGCTCAGGGAAGCCTATTCCGAACTGCTCTGGTCCGGCCGCGACTCAGCCCCGGTTGAACAGGACGGCCGGGTCATCGGGCGGATCAGCCGCGATAGCATCGCCCGGCTTGCGGCACAGCCGCGATGAAGATCGGTCTTGTCCTGCGGCTTCTGGCCTGCGCGGCGCTGCTGCTGCATCTGGTCCGACCGGACTGGTTCGCGGGCTTCTACGGCCTGTTCGCCGGTCCACAGCAGCCCGCGATCTACAACCGTGGCGACCTGCTGGATATCGCGGCCACCCATCTGGCCATTGTGGCGGCAGCCATGACGGCTTCCACCATGCTGGGCGTGGGTCTGGGCATACTGGTCACGCGCCCGTTCGGGGCGGAATTCCTGCCCTTTTCACGCGCCATCGCCAATATGGGCCAAACCTTTCCCCCCGTCGCGGTGCTGGCCCTGGCGGTGCCCGCGCTCGGTTTCGGCACCGCCCCGACCCTGGTCGCCCTGTTTCTCTACGGCCTGCTGCCGATCTTCGAAAACACGCTGGCCGGCCTGACCAACCTGCCCCCCGCCGTGACGGAGGCCGCGCGCGGCATGGGCATGACCGGATGGCAGCGCCTGATCCAGGTGGAACTGCCCCTGGCCTTGCCGGTCATCCTGTCCGGCATCCGCCTGTCGACCGTGATCGCGCTGGCCACCGCCACCATCGGCTCGACCGTGGGGGCGCGCACGCTGGGGGAAATCATCATCGCCGGCCTGCTCAGCGACAACACAGCCTATATTCTGCAAGGCGGCGTCATCGTCGGCGCCCTGGCCGTGCTGATCTATGATGGGTTTTCCGCCATCGAACGCCGCCTGATGCGACGGACGGGAAGGGCAGGAAGCGTCGGTTAGTGTTCCCGCAGGCCGGCCATGTCCGATTCCAGGTCAACCCCCGCCCCGTTAGCCGGCGAAGATGATCGCGGCCAGACGCCCCCACATCGTCAACAGGACAAGATTGCCGATCATGAAAAGTGGCGTACGAATGTACAGGCGGTTAACGGTGATCTGGCAGATGGCGTGGGCCCAGCGCAAACCGACGTAGCACCATGCCAGGGTGGCGATTATCTGATCCTGTACGGGAATGGCTACCAACAGCGCGACCAGTATGAAGAACAGCACCGGGAATTCGAACTGATTGGCGAGTTGACGCGTCGGCCGGGTTACCCAACCGGGAGCTCCAAGACCGGAGAACTCCTCATAGAAGGCAATTCCCCGCTCCCTACGCAGGAGATCGACCGAACGCCCGATCAGGATTACCAGACCCGTCAGAAAAGACAGGGCCACGAGCGCCAGGGTTTGAGGCAGATAGAGTGCGGCAACGGTCATGACGTTGCCCCTGTGTTCTGGTAGTCATCGGAACCTGCCTGCGCCCCGCCAAGAAATTCCAGCATGACCGAAACCGCACGCTCGAAATGGTCGCCGAAATAGATGTCGAAGTGACCGGCGTCAAAATGCACCGCCTGTCCGCATGGCGCACATGCTGCCACATCTGCCATTACTCGCCCGGGGCAAATCTCGTCGCGATCCGTCACCAGCATCAGCAGGCGCGATCTGACCCGATGGGCGCGTAAGGCGGGACGGAAGAAGGGAATCCCCAGGATGAAGCGCGCTGCGATCAAATTGCGCCAAGGCGACTCCCCGTCGATCATAGCGTGGTAGTTCTTCTCCGCCCCCGGAGCGGTCATCAGAGCCAATGCGCCCGGCTCACCGACCAGCCTGATATATTTCGGCCCCAGGCCAAGCGTTGCACGCAACAGATCGGCCAGCCCTGCAATCATCCAACGTAAAGCAAGAACGGGTGGTGCCAGGGCCGCCGCCTTCAAACCGTCCACTACGGCGCATTGGGCAATCACCGCAACCAGATCGTATCGGTCGGCCGCCACGGCGATGGCCTGCCCTCCGCCGAAGGAGGTGCCGAATAGCGCAATGCGCGCCGCATCGATCATATCCAGCCCGCGCACGCAGTCGATTGCTGCCCGGACGTCAGACTGTTGAGCGCGCACGTCGCAGATATAGCGCGGCAGGCCTTCACTCATTCCCCAATGGCGATAGTCGAAACTGAAAACGGCAAATCCTGCAGCGGTAAACCGCTCTGCATAGGCGGCAACGCGCACCTGGCGGATTGCGCCAATGCCGTGGGCGAAAACGATACAGGGAAATGGACCTTGCCCCGAAGGCAGATAGAGCCAGCCTTCACAGCGCTGTTTCCCGGATTGAAAGTGCACATCGGTCCTGATCACGGCAATCTCCCTGTCGAACCCCTTGCGAAGCGCTCGGGCTCCGCCAATAATCCGAGCAATTGCTCAGCTCTTCAACTCGGGTTTCGAAGGACCACATTCTCAATGTCCAGCAACGCGCCAATCCCAAGGAAGCGGCCAGTTCAATCCCGCTCCAGGCAGACGGTTGCCACCATTCTGCAAGCCGCCGCTCAGATTTTGGTTCAGCGTGGATATGATCGCACCACGACGAACGCCGTCGCCGAACGGGCCGGGGTCAGCATCGGGTCGCTCTACGAGTATTTTCCAAACAAGGAGGCATTGGTTGCTGCCCTGGCGGAGGCCCACGTCGCCGATCTGATCGAACGCGTGGATAGGCTTCTCGTCCAGGCGGAAGGGCTGGATCCGCCAGCTCTGGTCTCATCGCTGATCCAAGCCGGTATGGACGCCCACCGGGCCGACCCGGCCCTGCATAAAGTACTTGTGGAACAGGTCCCGCGCATCGGCAAGTTGGCGGAAGCAATGGATGTCAGCTCGGCTTTGCAGCAGCGCATCGCAGACGCCCTATCTCGCAGAAATCCAGCCCTGCCCGACGAACGGATAAGCCTGCTGGCTCTCGTCATCGAAACCTGTATCGAAGGCCTGACCCACAGGGTTGTGCTGGATCAACCGGAATGGCTCGCATCCGGCGATATAGAGCGGGAAGCACAAATCCTTCTGGAAGCCTATGTCGTCCAGGCCTTGAGGTGTTAGCTGTGTGGTCCTGGGCATTGTTGGAGCGTTGCTTTCCGAGCATCGGAAAGAAGCTCTACCGGCTCGGTTCCTCCCGGCAACGCCTCACCACGCCGCGGTATAGATCGCCAGGGCGTCGGCCTCGGTCAGCGGTCGTGGATTGTTGACCAACAGGCGGGTCTGTTTCATCGCATCAGCGGCCAGACGCGGCAGCGCGCTTTCCGGTATGTTCACATCGCGCAGCCGGGGCGGCAGGCCGATGCGCAGCGCCAGCGCCTCCATCTCCGCGATGAAGGCAACGCAGCGCGCCTGGGCCCCGATCTCCGCCAGTCTCGGGAAGGCATCCGCCGCGATCTCGGCATAGACCGCAGCCGCGACCGGCGCGTTGAAGCGCAGCACGGCCGGCAGCACCAGCGCGTTGGACAGGCCATGAGGAATGTGGAAACTGCCGCCCAGCGGATAGGCCAGGGCATGCACCGCCGCCACCGGGGAATTGGCGAAGGCTTGGCCCGCCAGCATGGAGCCCAGCAGCATCGCCCCGCGCGCATCCCGGTCGCTGCCTTTGGCCACCGCCGTTTCGATATGGGCGCCCAACAGCCGCAGCGCCTCGCGCGCCAGCATGCGGGACACCGGATTGTTGTTGGCACTGGCCGAGGCATAGGCCTCTATCGCATGCACCATCGCATCCACCCCGGTGGCGGCGGTGATGGCAGGCGGCAGGCCCAGGGTCAGATCGGCATCCAGTATGGCGAGATCGGGCAGGATGACCGGGCTGGATACCCCCCGCTTTTCTTCCCCCCCCACCGACATGATCGATACCGGGGTCACCTCTGATCCCGTCCCCGCCGTGGTCGGAATCAGCACCAGCGGCAGGCGCGGACCTTTGGCGTTGCCGACGCCCCAGGCCTGGTCCAGATCTTCCCCGGACCCGAGCAGCAGCGCCGCCAGCTTGGCCACATCCAGCGATGATCCGCCACCCAGCGCCACCACGCCGGTCACGCCTGCGGCGCGGCCCATCTCCACCGCCTGCATCAGCGTTGCCTGGGACGGATCGGCCTCCACCGTATCGAACAGCGCGATTTCCGTCCCGGCCGCTTGCAGCGAGGCCAAGGCGCCATCGCACAGGCCAAGCCTGCGAATGCCGGGATCGGTGACGAACAGCACGCGCTTGCCCAGCAGGCTACCCGCGATCCCCGCCAGCTCGGCCGCCGCGCCGGGGCGGAACACCATGGATTTGGTCGTATTGAAGGTAAACGGATTCATGCTGTCCTCCCCGGGCCGCGCGATTGCTTTCTGCTGCGCCTTTGTTCGTCTGGTTACGGCATATAGGCCCCGCCATTGATCCACAGCACCTGGCCGGTCATATAGGCCGCATCCGGCCCCAGCAGGAACAGGATCGGCCCGACCACATCGGCGGGTTCGGCCAGGCGTTTCAGCGGGATGGCCGCGATATAGGGGCCAAAATCCAGCGCCTCGTTCGCGCGCTCATCCGACCGGCCGGTCCCGCCGCGCAGAAAGGCGGTATCGACCGCGCCCGGCCCCACCGCATTGACCCGAACGCGCGGTGCCCATTCCAGCGCCAGCGTCTTGGTCAGCGCGATGACGCCCGCCTTGGCCGCTGCGTAGGAGCCGAAATTGGGCCGGATAAAGCTGCCCAGGCCGGAGGTGACGTTAACGACCGCCGGGGCCGGACCATCCAGCAGCGGCAGGAAGGCCTTGGCGGCCAGGAAGGTGCCGCGCAGATTGCCCGACAGCACATCGTCGAAATAGCTGGTATCGGTTTCCGCCACGGGCAGGGTCAGACTGTTATAGCCCGCCAGATTGACGAAACAGTCCATGCCGCCCCACAGCGCCTTCAGGCTGGCCGCCGCTTCCAGCACGGATGCCTCGTCCTGCAGATCGACGGGAATGGCATCGCAGGGTGGCTGGTGACGCTCCAGCGATGCCGGCAGGTCGATCACGCAGACCTCATCGCCCCCCGCCAACAGCCGCGCGACCAGTGCCCGGCCGATACCGCCCGCACCACCCAGGGCGACGATCTTCCGCTTCATCGCCATCACGCGACCACCCCGTTCCGCAAGCCGGACAGATAGGACAGCGCCTCCGCCTCCGACACGACATCGGCATATTTGGCGTTCATGTCGAACAGGTTCGCCTCATGCGGGGCGGGATGGCGGTCGCCGCAGGCCTCCGCCACCACGATGGTCCGGAATCCATGCGACATGGAATCCACGCAGCTGGCCCGCACGCAACCCGATGTCGTCAGCCCCGTCAGGATCACGCTGTCGATACCGTTGGCCGTCAGCGTGGAGGCCAGCGAGGTGCCGAAAAACGCGCTGGGATATTGCTTGGTGACGATGATTTCATCGGCGCGCGGCACCAGCCCGTCGGCGAAGGCGGCGGTCCGGCGGCCCTGGATGAAATTATGCAGGGGCTTGGCCTTTTCGAAAAAGCGCCCGCCATTCAGCCCGCCTTCCTGATAGCTGACCTCGGTCAGGACCACCGGCACGCCTGCCGCATGTGCCGCCGCGCGCAGGCGAAGCGCCGAAGCCAGCGCCGCATCCACCCCGGCAAACAGCTCGCTTTCGGGATCGAAATAGGCATGGGCGAAATCCACCAGCACCAAAGCCGGGCGCTCGCCGAAGCCCACGCGGTTGCCATAGGCCTTCTTGTAATTCTCGACCAGATCGTCGCTCATCATCGCGTCTCCAGAAAAAGCCAGGGTTGGGCCACGCGGTGGCCGGCCTCGAAAGCGGCGATGGCCCCGCCCTCCTCCCGCAGCATCAGATCGATCTCGTCCCAGCCGTTGAGCAGGGCCTGGCGCTGACCTTCGGGCAGATCGATGGCCGCCACCAGCACGCCATCGACCAGCAGGGCGCGGCTTTCCAGATCAACGGTGAAGATGGCCCCCGCCTCCGCCTTTTCTCCCAGATCGACACAGACGGCTTCCGGCAGGTCGATGGGCAGCAGCCCATTCTTCAGGGCATTGTTGCGGAAGATTTCGCCAAAGGACGGCGCGATGACACAGCCGATGCCCAAGCCGATCAGGGTCCAGACCGCCTGTTCCCGGCTGGAACCGCAGCCGAAGCCGCCGCCGGTCACCAGCACGCGCGCCTGGTCGAAGGGCGGGCGGTTCAGCACGAAATCGGGCTTCGGCCTGCCATCCTGCTCGAACCGGCGATCCCGGAAGGCATAATCGCCCAGCCCGTCGCGATCCAGCACCAACAGATAGCGCGCCGGATAGATGATATCGGTGTCGATATTGGGCTCGGGCAGATGGGCCGCGACGGAGCGGATGGTGCTGAAGGGCGTCATGCCGCGTCCCCCCCCATCAGCTTGCGGATATCGGCCAGATGGCCGGTCACGGCGGCGGCCGCCGCCATGGCGGGGCTCATCAGATGGGTGCGCCCGCCCGGCCCCTGCCGTCCTTCGAAATTGCGGTTGGAGGTGGAGGCGGAACGTTCGCCCGGCGCCAGCATATCGCCATTCATGCCCACGCACATGGAACAGCCCGCATCGCGCCATTCGAAACCGGCCGCGCGCAGGATATCGGCGATCCCTTCCGCCTCCGCCTGCTGCTTGACCAGCCCGGAACCCGGAACCGCGATGGCCCGCACGCCCGGCGCCACCCGGCGCCCGGCGGCGATGGAGGCGGCGGCGCGCAGATCCTCCAGCCGGCCATTGGTGCAGGACCCGATGAAGACGACATCCACAGCCACCTCTTCCAGCCGCATGCCGGGTACCAGCCCCATATAGGCCAGGGCCTTTTCCCGCCGCGCCCGACGGGCCGGATCGGCTTCCGCTGCCGGATCGGGCAGCACGGCGTCGATGGGCAGCACATCTTCCGGCGAGGTGCCCCAGGTCACGACCGGGGCCAGACCGGTCACATCCAGCTCCATCTCCCGATCAAAGACCGCATCCGGATCGCTGGACAGGCTGCGCCAATATTCCACCGCGCGGTCCCACATCGCCCCATCGGGAGCCATCGGGCGGCCTTTCAGATAGGACAGCGTGATGTCATCCGGGGCGATCATGCCCACCCGCGCGCCGGATTCGATGGTCATGTTGCACAAGGTCATGCGCTCGGCCATCGTCATGGCGGAAATCACCGGCCCGGCATATTCCACCGCGAAGCCGGAAGCACCATTGCCCCCCACCCTGGCGATGAAGCAGAGCGCGATATCCTTGGCAGTCAGCCAGCGGGGCCGCGTGCCGGTAACCGTCACCCGCATGGTTTTCGACCGGCGCTGACGCAGCGCCTGGGCCGCCATCACGATGCCGCATTCCGACGCGCCGATGCCGAAGGCCAGCGCCCCCAAAGCGCCATGGGTGGAGGTATGGCTGTCGCCGCAGGCCAGCGTCATGCCCGGCAGGGTGAAGCCCTGCTCCGGCCCTACTACATGCACGATACCCTGGCGGATATCCTGCAGCGGGATATAGGGCACGCCATGGCGGGCCACGTTTTCCGCCAGGCGCTGGGTCTGCGCCCGGGCCAGCGGGTCGGGTATGGGCTGGTCCCGCCCCGTGGTCGGCACCACATGGTCGGGCACCGCCAGATTGGCGGCGGGCCGATGCAGGCTTCGGCCCTTCGCCTCCATCGCCAGAAAGGATTGCGGGGTGGACACTTCATGCAGCAGATGCCGATCCACATAAATCAGGCAGGAGCCATCCCCATAGTCCCGGATGACATGGCTCGACCAGATTTTGTCGTAGAGCGTGCGTCCCGGCATGATGGCGCATCCTTCCCCGCAGGCCACCGTCAGCCGACTTCGTTGTATTTCTTCTCGAAGGCCCAGATATCCTCGAAGCCCAGCAGCGTGTTGAACTCGGAGAAGTCGTAGAGGTCGATATCCGCGCTGGTCTCGCCATGCTGCAGCAGATCGGCATAGGCCCGGCGCAGCGCCGCCCCCGCCGACAGGAAGCCGATGGCGGGATGGATGGCGATGGCATAGCCAAGCTCGGTCAGCTGCTTTTCCGACAGAAGCGGGGTGCGCCCGCCATTGACCATATTGGCGAATAGCGGGGCGTCGATGGCATCGGCCACCATCTTCATCTCCTCCACCGATTCCGGGGACTCGACGAAGACCACATCCGCCCCGGCCTCGGCATAGGCCTTGCCGCGCCGGATCGCCTCGTCGATGCCCAGACCGGTGCGGGAATCGGTGCGCGCGATGATCAGGAAATCATCGCTGCGCCGTGCATTCACCGCCACATCGATCTTGCGCACCATCTCCTCCAGCGGGATCACCCGGCGGAACGGCGTATGACCACATTTCTTGGGGAATTCCTGGTCTTCCATCTGGATGGCGCTGACGCCCGCATCCTCATAGCCCTGGATGGTGTGGCGCACATTCAACAGCCCGCCATAGCCGGTATCGGCATCGGCGATCACCGGATGGGTGGTGCGCTTCACGATCTGGGCGATGCGTTCCAGCATGTCGCGATAGGTGGCAAGGCCCGCATCGGGAATACCCAAATAGGACGCGACGGTGCCATACCCCGTCACATACAGCGCCTTGAAATCCATGGTGTCGGCAATCAGCGCCGAAATCAGATCGAACACGCCAGGGGCGAGCACGAATTCCTTGTTGCGCAGATAGTGCCGCAGTGCCGGATCAGCCATCGTCGTTTTCCCTATGTCATCGATACTGGTACTGAACCCCGCCCCGGTGAAACCGAAGCGGGATCATTGTTGCAGAAACAGGCGACCACAGCCGGGCAGGCGGTCGTCCAGCCCGGCCCGCCGCAGGCAGGCCCAGAGCGTCGCCTGGTTGGAGGTCACGACCGGAACGCCATATTCGGCCTCCAGCCGCGCAATCAGCGGCAGGGTTGGAAAGTCCGTACAAGTGATCAGGATCGCATCGCTGCCCGGCACGAAGGCCGCGCGCACCGTTTCCGCCACCGTCTGCAGCGGGGTGCGGGCGATGCGCGGATATTCCGAAGGCCCGCCTGCGCCTATGCCAAGCCCCACCAGCTTCAGAACCTGGAAGCCGTTCTCCTCCAGGAAATGGGTTTCATGCGCGTTCAGCGCGTCATGATAGGGCGTGGCCACCGACAGCCGGCGCGCGCCCAGCCCGTGCAGGGCAGCCACGATGGCGGCCGAGGTGGTGACGGCCGGAATTCCGTTGCGCGCGCTGATTTCATCGGGCAAACCATTGACCGGGTTCATCATCGAACCCGCAGTGCAGGCATAGGCCACCACATCCACGGCGGCCTGTTTCAGCAGGCCGACCACCCCGTCCAGATCCCGCAGCAGCTCCGCCCGGCCTTCCGATGTCGATGCCTGGGGATGCAAGGACATGCGATGGGTATGGAAGGTGACGCCCTCGGGCATCAGCCGCATCCATTCGCCTTCGTTCACCGTATTGGTTGGCGGAACGATCAGCCCCAGCTTCGCACGATAGGAATAGGTGGATTGGTGGCGTTGCTCGGTCATTCTCGGAAAACTCATCTGTTGTATGTATCTTTTGTGCATATTGCATCTTATTTGTCCATATAAATAAGATGCGGATTGTACCACGCACCGTGCCAGGGTTGCGGTAATGTCCGCTCTGCGTCACAAAGGCGACATAGCTGCGTAGCTTTGGAAGGATACCGAACACAATGGCGGTGACAGAAGATGCGGGCGATGCCATACCGCTGTATGCGCGGATCCAGAAGACGCTGCAGGATCGAATCGCCGATGGCAGCTACCCCATCGGCAGCCTGATCCCGACCGAGGCGGAACTGGCGAAGGAATTCGACACCAGTCGCTTCACCATCCGCGAGGCGCTGCGCAATCTGACTGATCTGGGGATCGTCGAACGCAGGCAGGGCGTGGGAACCCGCGTCGTTTCAACCGCCGCGCATTCCAGCTATGTCCAGTCCTTTACCTCCCTGCAGGAGCTGTTCCAGGTCGCCATCGAGACCTATTTCGTCCTGCATGAGATCGGGCGCGTGATCCTGAGCCCCGAGCAGGCCGAGATCGCCGGTGGCGAGGCCGGAGAGGAATGGTTCCTGCTGGAAGGTGTGCGCTGGACGGAACCCGGCGGCAAGCCGATCTGTTACATCCAATGCTTCATCCCCGCACGCTTCGCCGAGGTGATCCCCAGCCTGGAAGGCCATCAGGGGCCCTTCTTCGCGGTACTGGAAAAGGCGGCCGGCGAGCCGATCGCGGAAGTCACCCAGGAAATCCGCGCGGTACAGATGCAGCCCCGCATGGAGCGCGCGCTGGGGCTGAAACCCGATTCCATCGCGCTGCAATTGCTGCGCCGCTATTCCACGGAACGCGGCGTGCTGATCGCGTCGGTCAATTGGCACCCATCCGACCAGATGAAATATGTGATGCGCATCCACCGGCGCAATCAGACGGGCGAGTGAAGTGGGGCTCTGTCTGATTCAGATAGGATCAGACAACTGCGCCCGCGTCCTTCGAGACGCCGCTTCGCGGCCCTCAGGATGCGGGCTCTTTTTTGATAGTTTCCCTCGTGCCTCAAGGAGGGCAAAGCCCGTCTCGAAGCAACCATGATTTTATGCAGGGGATTTCCACGGCGTGCCGTCGCGGATCATGGCGTTGAGCATGACGATGAACTTGCGCATACAGGCGACGATGGCGACCTTCTTTTTGCAGCCGGCTTTG
>Ga0209066_10002727_pt1 | contig 21049 bp, 15 predicted proteins | sample All_14_2_FD_187198 | JGI IMG/M metagenome (GOLD analysis project Ga0209066, IMG submission 187198) | Freshwater microbial communities in response to fracking from Pennsylvania, USA - Allegheny Zone_MetaG_DW_15 (SPAdes) (version 2) ... | reverse complement strand
AAGCAGGGGCGAGACCAGAACGATCGCGGCGGCCCTCAAGTCGGTGGCGATCATCTCGCCGCGCGCAACGTGCTCAGCCAGCCTGGCCTGCAAGGCGTCGATCGTGGGATCAAGGATGTGGATGAGGGTCGGGGGGCCCAGGCTTGGATCCAGAAAGCCCTCCGCCAGACTTACGGCGAACACGTCGCCGAGCCGCACCGCCTTGGGCGCGGTCAGGGCGAGAACGAGGTCGGCGGCATAGTCGGCGATAGACTGATCAAATCGTTTGTCGCTGGATCGCTGGGCATCCAGGCCCGGGCGCCCCCGGCGCAGACATTCGGCAAGAACGGCTTCGACGGTGCGCGCTCGATCGCCAAAATAGTGTCGAAGAGTCGGCACCGAGACCTCGGCCGCTGCTGCCAGCTCTCGCAAACTGGGCCGCCCGCCATCGCGACGGACCATGTGGAGGGTCATTTTCGCGAGCAGTTCTCGCCGCTTGGCCTCGTGGTCCGCGTCGCGGGAACCCTTGGGTCTGGACAAAACTGTGATCCTCGACGGGCGAAGACGCCCGGCTCACGCCGAAGCAGGATAACCTATATCGCATGAGATACTAAAACGGCCAATGGCTTGATGAGCCACCCCGATGACGGTCATCGCGCGTCTGGAAGGTCGTCATTCTACTACGACAAATATGGATCACTTGAGTACGCTGATGCGCGGAACAGTGATGCGAATACTGCATTCTGGCCTTGTCCTTAGTCGGATGACAGCCTCTTGGCCCGACGCTGCAGGCTTGACAGAACCTACGCGTCACACGATTTGTCTGACATAAAGGGCACAGTCCATTCCGGGATGCAGTGGGTCGGACGGACCTCCCTGGAGCCGTCGTGGCGACGCGCAATCCGGGCGGCTGTCCCACAGAACGTGTCGGCTTGGGCACAGCCGTCTGGCGGCTTACCAAGGCCCGTGGGGAGAAACATGATCACACTGACCCGGCCGCTGGCCGCTTCCGCCCTGACCGTGGTCCTCGCGCTCGCCGCGCCCGCCGGGGTTCACGCCCAGGCAAAGGCCGAGGCGCCGATCGCCCTGCGGATCGACGCCGGAAAGCCGGGCGCCAAGATCGATCGCAACATCTTTGGTCAGTTCGCCGAGCATCTGGGCACAGGCATCTATGGCGGCGTCTGGGTGGGCAAGGACTCGCCGATCCCCAATACGCGCGGCATTCGCAAGGACGTGGTCGAGGCCCTGCGCGCGATCAAGGCGCCCAATGTCCGCTGGCCCGGCGGCTGCTTCGCCGATGAGTATCACTGGCGCCACGGGATCGGTCCGGCGGAGAACCGTCGCAAGACCATCAATTCCAACTGGGGCGGCTCTGTCGAACCCAACACCTTCGGTACCGACGAGTTCATGGACTTCGTCGAGCAGATCGGCAGCGAGGCCTATATCTCGGTCAATGTCGGCTCGGGTACGGTCGCGGAAGCCGCCGAGTGGATCGAGTACATGACGGCCGATCCGTCCACCACGGCGGGCAAGGAGCGCGTCGCCAACGGCCGCACCGAGCCCTACAAGGTCAAGTATCTGGGCATCGGCAATGAAAGCTGGAGCTGTGGCGGCGCGATGCGCGCCGAATACTATGCAGACGAGATGAAGCGCTACGCCCGCTTCGTGCGCAACTACAACCCCAAGCAGACCGGCGCCGAGGCCATGCAGCGCATCGCCGTCGGCCCCAACCAGGGTGACACGGCCTACACCGAGGCGGTCATGGCCGCCCAGAAGGGCCACGACTGGGCCTGGAACATCGAAGGCCTGTCCCTGCACTCCTACACGACCGGCGGCTGGCCTCCGTCCTATTCCAGCACCAGCTTCGATGAGACGGCCTACGCCAAGCTGGTCCATGAAACCCTAGGCATGGACGGCCTGATCACCAAGCATTCGGCGATCATGGACAAGTATGATCCCGACAAGAAAGTGCCGCTGGTTGTCGATGAGTGGGGCGTCTGGCTGGCGCCGCTGCCCAACACCAATCCCGGCTTCCTGGCCCAGCAAAACACGCTGCGGGACGGCATCATCGCCGCGCTGAACATCAACATCTTCGCCCGTCACGCCGACCGGGTGCGCGTGGCCAACATCGCCCAGATGGTCAACGTGCTGCAGGCGATGATCCTGACCGACAACGACAAGATGGTCCTGACCCCGACCTATCATGTCTTCAAGATGTACGTGCCATTCCAGGATGCGACCCTGATCCCGGTCAGCTTCGACGCCGGGACCTATGTTCAGGGCGTCATCAAGCTGCCACGCGTTGACGCCGTGGCCGCGCGCGACACCCAGGGCAAGCTCTGGCTGGCGGTGACCAACCTCGATCCGACACGTCCCGCCTCGATTCTGGCGGATATCGCCGGCGCCAGGGCCACCAGCGCGCGCGGCCAGGTGCTGACCGCGCCCCGCGTCGATGCGCTCAACACCTTCGCCGCGCCCAACGCGGTCATACCCAAGCCCTATGCCGCCAAGGCGGGCGCCAAGGGGCTGAACCTGGACATTCCGGCAAAGTCGATCGTCGTCGTGCAGCTGGAGCCATAGCGCCGACGGCGGGAGGCCGCGCCAGAACTGCGAATCCGGTCAGCCCAGACAAACTTGCCAAGGCTGCGGTGCTTGCGCTTATAGGACTGCGTATGCAGCCCAGGAGCCCCAAGCCCATGCCGTTGGACGAGCCGGACGACAAGCTGATCACCCGATCGGCAAGAGGCTCGGGGCGGCGACTTCGCGGCGCGGTCGCGCACTATCTGGGCACGGCGATCGTCTCGGGCCAGATCGCGCCCGGCGAAAAGCTGACCGGCGAGATCGCTAACGCCGAGGCGCTGGACGTGTCGCGCAGCGCCTATCGAGAAGCGGTTCAGGTGCTGACCGCCAAGGGTCTGGTCGAGAGCCGTCCCAAGGCCGGCACGCGCGTCCTGCCGCGCAGCCGCTGGAACATCCTGGATCCTGCGGTTCTGGCCTGGGCGTTCTCGGCTGAGCCCGACGTGGCCTTCGTGCGCGACCTGTTCGAACTTCGCGCCGTGGTCGAACCCGCCGCCGCCCGCTTCGCCGCCGAACGCCGCGACAAGGACGACATCAAGGCGATGAAGGACGCCCTGGCCGGAATGCGCCGCCACACACTAGCGACCGAAGCCGGGCGAGCGGCTGACCGGGCCTTTCACGACGCCTTGCTGCACGCCACGCACAACAATGCGATGATCGCGCTGAGCGCCAGTATCAGTGCGGCGGTCAGCTGGACCACCGAGTTCAAGCAGCGCTCGCGCGCCCTGCCCCGCGATCCAGTGCCCGACCATGCCAAGGTCTGCGACGCGATCGTCGCCGGCGACCCCGAAGCGGCCAGCGCCGCCATGCGGACACTGGTCGACCTGGCGCTGGAAGATACGCGCTCGGCCATGTGACCGCGCCACTGGCTAGGGTCGGCTCAGCGTGAAGCTATCCACATCAATCTGCCCCGCGCCGCCGCCGGGATTGTGGCAGAAGAGCCCGAACTGCTCACCCTGGAAGGTGCCGGTGCGCCAGGCGAAAGCCAGCGGGTAGTCGCCCGGCATGGCCGTCCACGACTGGCCGTCGAGACTGTAGGCCAGGGCCGTCTTGTCGCTCTTGAAGTCCATACCGACCGACAGCCACAGATCCTTCAGCGGGACGGCGCGCGTCTCTCCCCGCGCCTCTGTTCGGGGCCCGGACTCCGTGCTTTCGACCACCCGCGCGCTCAGGGCGCCCTGCCCGTCCGGCTTGCGCGTGATCACCAGCTGGTTGGAGAACTTCCCGAACGTTCCAAAACCGCAGGCGTCGCCATCGGCCAGCCCCCGGAGGTCGAGCTTGACGACGCCGCGACTTCTGGGCGCCTGCCCCTTCTGTAGAAGCGTATTGCGGGCGGTCCAGAAATCCGGGCTCGTCGTCGCCTTGAGACGCAGGAAGCCGGGACGCTCGGTCAGCGACCAGCGGCTATCGTCGGGATTGTGGTTCCACTGCCATTGCCGGCCCAAGGTGGAGCTGCTGAAGTCGTCCGAACTGGGCGGCTCGGCGAAGGGCTTGCCCAGGATGGGCTTGGCGGCGACAGCGGGGACGCGACCGGGGGCCTCCGGCGTGCCCCAGACCGGCCAGTCGTCGCGCCAGAACACCGGGCTGATATTGGTGACCCGGCCAATAGCGCCGGCGTCGAGCATGACAAAGCCGTACCAGCCGCCGTCCGGCAGATCGACCAGGGCGCCCTGGTGGCCGCCGGTCGTGTCGTCGATCTGTTCGCGGGTCTCCCAGGGACCCGTCAGGCTTTTGGACCGCGAAAGGGTCAGGGCCAGACGCCGTGGAATGGCGTTGAACAGATAGTACCAGTCGCCGCGGCGGATCAGCTTGGAGCCTTCCGCGCCCAGCACGAAATGGATCTTCTGCTCGCCGGTCACGCCGGTGAGATCGGCGTTGAGGGTCAGCAGGCGGATCGTGCCATCCGAGCCAGCCGCCGTGGCGATGAAGGCCTTGCCGTCCTTGTCGATGAACAGGCCGGGGTCGAACGCCTCGCGGTCCAGTTCGCGCGCCGTCCAGGGTCCGCCAATGCTGGCGGCGGAGTAGATACGGGTATTCTGCCCCACCGGCGTGACAGCGATGTAGAAGCGGCCGTTGTGGTGCCGAAGGCTGGGCGCGAACACCCCACGGCGATAGTCGCCGCCGCCCTTGAGATCATACTTCGGGCTGCCTTCCAGGCGCGGCATCACGTGACTGGCGATGTCCCAGTTCACCAGATCCCGAGAGTGCAGGATCGTCAGCCCGGGAACGTTCACGAAGGTGGTCGAGGCGAAGTAGAAATCCTCGCCGACGCGGATGATGTCGGGATCGGGATAGTCGGCGTTGAGTGGCGGGTTTTGATAGGTTCCATCGCCAAGATCGGACCGCCACACCTGGCCCTGCGCGGCGGTGGCGGCGGCCAGCACGAGGCCCGCGCCGGCGGCCAGGATTCTGTTACGGATTGACCTGACCATGGAGCCCTCCCGGCGCCGCTCGCACAGCGCTCTAATTGTCTGAGTATATAGCCTAAAAATCGACGTCAACGCTGCTCTGAAGACGGGCGTTTGGCATGTACGGTTTTTCATCTCTGAATGAGAGCGGTATCATTCAGAGCCTGGAGTTATTGCGCACGAGACTTTTGTCTGAGTATAAATGCAGACAACACCGCCAGCCAGAGACGAGCGGGCTACCCTGTGAGGAAACAGATTTTGCGCGCTTCCACGCTTTCATCCGCCGTTCTCCTTGCCCTTTTGCTGCAGGCCCCGCCGCTGAGCGGTCAGGCTGCCGAGCTGACCCGCAAGCCGTTTGGCCACACGCCCTCTGGAGAGGCGGTCGAGGCCATCACCCTGACCAATGGCCGTGGCGTCAGCGCCACCATCATCACCTATGGCGCAACCCTGCAGGCCCTGATCGCACCGGACCGCATGGGCAAAACGGCCGATATCGCGCTGGGCTTCGCCGACGCCGCCGCCTACGCCAGGAATGCCAGCTATTTCGGCGCTTCGGTCGGCCGCTTCGCCAACCGGATCGGCAAGGGCCGCTTCACGCTGGAAGGCAAGACCTATCAGTTGGCGTTGAACAACAATGACGTCGCGGCGTTGCACGGCGGCGTGAAGGGCTTCGACAAGGTCGTCTGGACGGTGCTCGACGCCAAGTCCGGCCCCACCGCTTCAGTAACCTTCGGCTATCTCAGCCCCGATGGCGAGGAGGGCTATCCCGGAACCCTCAACGCAACCGCCACCTACGCCCTGGACGAGCAGAACAACCTGACAATCACGTATGGCGCCACGACCGACAGGCCGACGATCGTCAACATGACCAATCACGCCCTGTTCAATATGGCGGGTGAAGGCTCGGCCGACGGGGCGATGGGCAATGTTCTGACCATTCCGGCCGATGGCTACTCGCCCGTCGACGCCGAACTGATCCCAACCGGCGAGACCACGCCCGTGGCTGGTACTGCGTTCGACTTCCGCGACCCCACGGCTGTCGGAGCCAGGATCCGCGACGCCAGCGATCCCCAGATGGTGATGGGTCGAGGCTACGACCACAACTACGTGCTGAACGGCAAGTCCGGCGGCGCCCTGCGTCTGGCCGCGCGGCTATCCGATCCCAAGAGCGGCCGGGTGCTGGAGGTTCTCAGCGACCAGCCGGGCCTGCAGGTCTACGCCGGCAACTTCATCGACGGGACCATGGTCGGCAAGAGCGGCAAGATCTATCGCCAAGGCGACGGCATCGCTCTGGAGCCGCAGCATTTCCCGGATGCGCCGAACAAGCCTCAGTTCGCATCGACGCGCCTGGATCCCGGCCAGACCTACCGAAACATCATGGTCTTCCGGCTGACCACGACGAAGTAGGTCCAGAACCGTCCCAGGAACCGATCGCGGCCGCCAGCCCGTACGAGGGGCATAGCCCGCCAACCCCAGGAACACGCGCCATGAAACACACAGACTTTGACAAATCTGGCCGCCAGATCTTCCCCCTCCGCACGCGCCTGGCGGCGGTCGGCCTGGCCCTGGCCTGCACCCTGGCCGGCGGGGCCCAGGCGCAGAGCGACAGGATGACGCCTACGCCCACCCCTGCGCAGCCAAACGCCATCACGCTGGGCACGGGCGCCCTGCCTGGCGCGACGGCGTCGGAGTCCTGGCATCAGCAGTACAACAGCCTCTTTTCGCGCAACGTCACCGTCGCCACCCTGACTCCCTTCCTGCCTGATCCGGCCAAGGCCACCGGCGCGGCGGTGATCGTCGCGCCCGGCGGCGGGTTCCGCACGCTGTCGATGGAAAACGAGGGCTGGGACGTCGCTCGCGCCCTTGCCGACAAGGGTGTGGCCGCCTTTGTGCTGAAATACCGGCTGAACCAGACGCCGGCCGACATGCCGGGGTTCGAGCGCTCGATGACCGAGATGTTCTCGGCCACCGCCAGGCCGCCGCGCCCCAGCCCCGAGGCGGCCATGGCCGGCCTGGCTCCTCAGATAGCCGACTCGCGCGCGGCCTTCGCGCTGGTGCGTCAGCGCGCGGCCGAGTGGCGGGTCGATCCGGACCGCGTCGGCATGATCGGCTTCTCGGCCGGAGCCATGCTGACCCTGGCGACAACCCTGGCCGGCGAGGACGCCAAGCCGGCCTTCATCGGTCTGATCTATGGCCCCCTGACAGCGGTCACGGTTCCCACCGAGGCGCCGCCGATGTTTGTAGCGCTCGCCGCCGACGATCCGTTCTTCGCCAACAGCGGCTTTGGGCTGATCGACAGCTGGAGGACGGCCAAACGCCCCGTGGAATTCCACCTGTATGAGCAGGGCGGCCATGGCTTTGGCATGTATCAGAAGACCACGACGAGCACGGGCTGGTTTGACGCCTATGTGCGGTGGATCGGCACGCATGGCATGCTGAAGCCCAAGGGGTTCACCCCGAATGGCGCTCCGGCGCGATAAGCCTCCGCGCCGGGTGCAGCCTGGTCGCGGAAGGTCCGGTCACGAAGCGGCGTCTGGCGCCGCGCATTGCTGATCTTGCCCAAAAAGGCCCGCGCGACACGCGCGCGGGCCAGTTGAGGGGATCTTAGAAAGCAGGACTAGAACTTGGCGCGCACGCCAAGGCTGACGGTGCGGCCATAGTGGGTGTAGCCACCAAACCAGCCGCCCTTGACGAACTGCCATTGGGCCGCGTTGGTCAGGTTCTGGGCTTCGACCGCCGCCGTGATCTGTGGCGTGATCTTGTAGCTGACGCTGGCGTCCAGTGAGCCAAAAGCGCTGTCATTCAGCGCCGAAAGCCCTGCCCCGCCAACGTCCTGCAGCACGTCATCGACCCAGCTGTAGCTGGCGCGGGCCGCGAAGCGGTCCTTCTCGTAGAAGCCGGTCAGGTTGAAGCTGTTCTTGGCGACATTGACCATCTCGTCCTTCAGCGTCGGCGAATAGGTCGCCTCGGTGTCGGTGTAGGTATAGTTGGCCAGGAACCCCAGACCGTCGAACGGGGCCGGCAGGCCCTTGAACAGGTGCTGATAGGCCAGTTCCACGCCCTTGATCGTCGCCTCTCCGCCATTGGTGGGCGAGGTCAGCTGGTAGGTCTGGCCGTCGACCACGATGTTGGTCTTCTGGTTGTAAACGAAGGTGGTGATGTCCTTGTAGAAGGCGCCGGCGATCAGGGCGCTGCCCGGGGCGAAGTACCATTCCAGGGTGGCGTCATACTGCCAGGCCTCGAAAGGCTGCAGCTGCGGATTGCCGCCCACGGCGGTCAGCACCGTGCCCGACGAGTTCAGGGTCAGACGCGGCGCCAGGTCGGCCAGTGACGGTCGGGTGATCACCTTGGCCGCCGCGAAACGCGCCTGCAGGGTGTCAGACAGGTCCAGCACGAAATTGGCCGTGGGCAGAACGTCGCTATAGGTCTTCACATAGCGGACGGGGATCGCCGCCTGGCCATTGTCGGCGTGGCCGGCTGAGACCTGCCTGGTCTGGGCGGCGCGCACACCGACCTCACCGCGCAGGGGCAGGTTCATCACGCTCGTGTCGATATCGGCCAGGGCGTAGCCGGCGGCGATGTCCTCCGAGACATAGTAGGAATTGCGCTGATCGGCGCGCGCCCTGCCTGTCTGGGTCTTGTCGGCAAGGACCCAGAAGGCGTCGGGATTGGGCATTGACCAGCTTGTAGGCAGGGTTCCGTCCACATCGCCGAGGAAGTCGCTGACCGGGAAGGGCTCGAAATACTCCGCGCCGAAAAACTTGCCGGCCAAGTTGGTGGTGTAGTTGATGTCGGCCCGATTGTAGTCGCGCTCCCGCTCGCGATACTTCACGCCGAAGGCGATCTTCGACACCGGGCCCAGCGACACCGGACGCTCAGCGTCGAATTGCAGGGCGATTTCCTCGTCGGTCGAGTCGTTGGTCCGGAACTCGATGCGGCGGAACGGCAGCAAGGCAGGGTTGGTCAGGTCGGCCGTCAGCAACTTGACGCTCGGCACGGCCTCGTCGTCGGCCTTGGTCATCGAGAAGGTCGTCTGGCCGATCGGACCCAGCAGACGGGTGCGGGTGATGGGCTTGGATGTTTCCGAGAACGCGCGGCCATAGGCCAGGTCACCCGACAGGGTCCACTCGCCCGCCGCCTGGCGGATGTTGAACGCCAGCATCAGGTTGTCGTGCGCCAGGTCGCTGACCTCGCGGCCGATCTGGCTGGTCGAGGTCACCGTGCCGCCGGTCAGGACGCCATCCTTGATGACCGCAGAGCCGGGAACCAGCGTCGCCACGCCCTGGTCGACCGAATAGGTCAGCTCGTCATAGTGGTCGTCCAGCTTGGTGTAGCTGGCGTCAAAGGTCAGCTGGGTGGCGTCGGTCGGGCGATACTGCGCCGAGAACACCAGGCCCTTGCGTTCACGATCCTCGCGTTCCAGCGTCGGGCGAATGGCCGTGGGATAGAGCGTAATCCCCTGGGCGGCCAGGCTCTTGCCCAGGGTGATGGAGGTGTCGACGTACCTCCAGCCCACGCCGGTGATGCGGTCCTGGCGCAGGGTGCGCTGGTCATAGACCAGGGCCAGCAGCGCGCCTAAGCTCTTGTCTTCATTGACCCAGTTGATCAGGCCCGAGACCCGCGGATCGGTCTGATCGGCCAGCTCGGGCCGGCTGGCGGTCGCCGAGGCGGCGACCGTGTTCCTGCCCAGGTCCAGCGGGCGGAACGTCTTGACATTGACGATGCCGCCGATGGCGCCTTCGTCCAGCGAGGCCAGGGGCGTCTTGCCCACCTCGACGCCGGCCACCAGCTCGGACGGCAGGGTGTCGAAGCGGAACTGGCGGCCGCTCTGGCCGCTATCGCGCATGTTCTCGTTCACGGCGGCGCTGCGGCCGTTCAGGGTCACGATCTGGAAGTTGGGGCCCAGACCCCGCACGCGCACGAACAGGCCCTCGCCCCGGTCGCGGGTGATGGCGACGCCCGGCACCCGCTGCAGGGCCTCGGCGATATTGTTGGACGGGAACTTGCCGATATCCTCGGCCGAGATGGCGTCGATGACATTGGCGGCCTTGCGCTTGTCAGCCAGGGCCCGGGCCAGCGAATTGGCGAAGCCGCCCGTCACCACGATCTCCTCGACGGTGCTTGCAGCCTCCTGGGGAGACTGGGCGACCGCAGCGGCCGCGCCGTTGAGGCGCGGGGCCGGCGCCGGACGCGCAGCCGTGGAGATCTTCTGGGCGGCCGGGCGAAGAATGGCCGCGCCGCCGCTGCGCACGAAGGTCAGGCCGGTGCCCCGTAGCAGCTGGGTCAGGCCGGTTTCGGCGTTGAGCGCGCCAGCCACGCCGCCGGTGCGCTTGCCCGCCAGCAGGGCCGGGTCCGCCAGGACCTGAACGCCCGTGGCGCGCGAGAAGGCAGGCAGGGCCGAAGCCAGATCGCCCGCCGGAATGGCCAGGACGCTATTGGCGGCCGGCGCCGCGAGGGCTGGGGCGGCCATCATCAGCGCCGCCGCCGACGCCGAGCCGAGCCAGGTCCAGGTCTTGAAGGTCATTGCATCATCCCCGAATTCGCACGGCGCGTTCGCCGGCTTCGGCGGTGAAGACGTTGGCCGGGCCCATTCCCGGACAGTGAATTTTGTGAAGTTTACGCGACGCCCGATGGGGTCAACGGGACAATCTTAACGCCCCCGCGCGCTCCTGGACCTGGAAGCCGTGGACCAGGGCCAGGTTACGGACCAGTTTCTCAGGGTCGTCCAACCGGAACCGCCCGGCCACGCGCCGACGGCCCAGCGCCGGATCATCGATGACGATCGGCGTCGGCGAGGCGCGGTTCAGGCGCTCGATCAGCCGGGCCAGAGTCACGCTGTCGGTTTCCAGCCAGCCCGAACGCCAGTCGTCCGCCGCAGGATCAAAGGTGCGAACCGCCGACAAACGTCCGTCTTTCGCGAAGGCTCGCTGGCCCGGCATGAGGTCGGCGGTGGGGTGGATCAGTCCCTCGGGCGCCAGGCGCACCTTGCCGCGATGCACCGACAGTTCCAGCCTGCCGTCGCCGCGTTCCAGGTCGAAGGCCGTGCCCAGCACCCGCGCGGCTCCCTCCGGCGCCCGAACCGTGAAGGGGCGCGACGCGTCGTGGGCGATATCGAAGAACGCCTCGCCGCGCACCAGGCGCACCTCGCGCCGGCGAGAACCAATCCGCACATCCAGCTGTGTCGCGCCGTCCAGCGTGACCCGCGACCCATCGACCAGGGCCACGGTCCGGATCTGCCCCGGCCGGGTCTCGACGCTCACCGGACGCACGGTCAGCAGCTGAAGCTGCGGCCAGGCCAACACCAGGGCGACCGCGCAAGTCGCCAGGCCGCCGGCCAGGGCCGTGACCGGCTTCCAGTCCAGGCGCCGCGCCGCACGCCGCTGGACGCTGAGGGCCATGGCCTCGGTCAAGGCCGCGTCCTGGGCGGTCGCCCAGAGTCGGTCGAAAGCTTCGCCATTGGCGGGATCGGCCGATCGCCAGGCCTCAAAGCCCGGCTGGTCGAGATATTGACTGTCCAGGCGGCGCGCCACCCAGACAGCGGCCTGCTGCTGCGGGCGGCTCATGCTCGGCCTCCCGCGCGACGCTCGGCCTTGGCCATCTCGCGATGCAGCTGTTCCAGCGCCCGCACAACGTGTTTCTCGACCGCCGCCTCGTTCATGTCCAGCTCAGCCGCGATCTGGCGGGTGGAGTGGCCATGTAGTCTTCGCCGGATGAACACGTCGCGCCGAAGGGGCGGCATGGCGTCTAACGCCTTTCCAAACACCTCGACCTTCTGGCGATGCATCAGGATCTGCTCCGGTGCGGGGGCCTCGCAGGGCATGTCGTCGTCCAGCGTTTCGACCGCCCGACGGCTGCGATGGCGGAAATGGTCGCGGACGAGATTAAGCGCGATCCGGTAGCCCAGGGCCGCCCGGTCAACCACTGTGCGGGCCCGCTCATAGGTCATCAGGCGCAGCAGCGTCTCTTGAACCAGATCATCGGCGGCGGCCGGATCGCGCGTGCGTCGCACGATGAAATGGTAGAGATCCTGGCGCTGGGCGCGCAGGCTGGCAAGGTCGGTCATCCGCGCTGACCCACACCATGGGCAGGACCGACCGGATCAGGCGAGCCTCGATGAACCATGAGCGGCCGCTAGCACGCGTTGATGACAGTTCTGACGGGCCTTCGTTTAATCGGCGCTCGCGAACGGGTTGAGGTCATCCGCACGGGCCGCGGCGATATCCTGCAGCCAGGCGCGAACCGCGCGAACGCGGGCCGTGGCGGCGACATCGCGCAGCGTGCTGACCCAGAAGCGGCGCTTTAGCAGCACCTCCGGCGCGATCCGCTCGAGACCCTCTGACAGGAAGCAAGGCAGGACACCCACCCCGCCGCCCGCCCGGATGATCTCGCGCTGGGCCAGGATCGAGGAACTCGACAGCGCGGTCTCCAGCGCCGGCGCGACGTCATCAAGATAACGCAGCTCCGGGGTTCGGAGCAGATCGTCGATATAGCCGACGATCTGACCGCGTCGCAGGTCGGCGGCGCTTTCGAAGGGGCCCTCCCTCGCCAGATAGGCCGTCGAGGCGTAGACGGCCAACTGGTAGTCGGTCAGGGGCTCGACTAGCAGCCGGCTGTCGGCAGGGGCGCTCAGGGTGACGGCGAGGTCCACCTCCCGGCGCGTGGGCGACAGCAGGCCAGCGGTGGTCGCCAGTTCGATCCGCAGGGTAGGCCGGCTGAGACGGAAGTTCGGCAGAGCCCGCGCCAGAACGTGGGCGCCAAAACCCTCGGCGGCGCTGATCCGGACCGTGCCGCCGCTGACTTCGGGATCGGCCGCGCCCGTGACCGACTGCATGGCGGCCTCGGCCTTCAGACCGGCCTCCATCAATCGCGCGCCCGCGCTGGTCAGTTGCAGTCCTGCCGCCGAGCGCATGAACAGCGTGGCCTTCAGCGCGGTTTCCAGCCGCGCCACCCGCCGGCTCACCGTGGCCGTATCAACGCCGGTTCGCTGCGCGCCGCCGCTGAACGATCCGGCCCGCGCGGCGGCGAGAAAATAGCGGAGATCGTCCCACTCGAACACGCGCTGAATCCCTGCTGGTTTAGCTTGCATATTTGCAATGGCTATTTTGCATGAATATCAAGCATTCTCTTCTGCAAGAATCTGAACGGAGACGCGCCCATGCGAGCCATTGATCATTTCATCGCGGGCGCGAGCGCGCCCGGCGCTTCAGGCCGCTTCGGCGACGTCTTCAATCCCAACACCGGCGAGGTGCAGGCCCGGGTTCAACTGGCGACGGACGCCGAACTGGACGCCGCCGTGCAGAACGCGGCCAGGGCCCAGGTCGACTGGGCGGCGACCAACCCCCAGCGCCGCGCGCGGGTGATGTTCGAGTTCAAGCGCCTGATCGAGCGGGACATGAACAGCCTGGCCGAGATCCTGTCGTCCGAACACGGCAAGGTCATCGCCGACTCCAAGGGCGACATCCAGCGCGGCCTGGAAGTGATCGAGTTCGCCTGCGGCATCCCCCAGATGCTGAAGGGCGAATATACCGACGGCGCCGGTCCCGGCATCGACGTCTATTCGATGCGCCAGCCGCTGGGCGTCTGCGCGGGCATCACCCCGTTCAACTTCCCGGCCATGATCCCGATGTGGATGTTCGGCATCGCCATCGCCGTGGGCAACACCTTCATCCTCAAGCCCTCGGAAAAAGATCCGACGGTTCCCGTGAAGCTGGCCGAGCTGATGATGGAAGCCGGCGCGCCGGCCGGCGTGCTCAATGTGGTGCATGGCGACAAGAGCGTCGTCGACGCCATCCTGGCTCACCCGCTGATCAAGGCCGTCAGCTTTGTCGGCAGCTCCGACATCGCTCACTATGTCTACCAGACCGGCACGGCCCACGGTAAGCGCGTCCAGGCGATGGGCGGGGCCAAGAACCACGGCATCATCCTGCCTGACGCGGATATGGATCAGGTCGTGAAGGACCTGTCGGGCGCGGCCTTCGGCTCGGCCGGCGAGCGCTGCATGGCCCTGCCGGTCGCGGTGGCGGTCGGCAAGAAGACCGCCGACGAGCTGCGCGAGCGCATGGTCGCCGAGATCGAGACCCTGAAGATCGGCATCTCCAGCGATCCGGGCGCCCATTATGGTCCGGTGGTCAGCGCCGCCCACCGCGACAAGATCGCCGACTACATCCGCCTCGGCGTCGAGGAAGGCGCCGAGTTGGTCGTCGACGGCCGCGACTTCTCCCTGCAGGGCTTCGAGAAGGGCTTCTTCATCGGCCCCTCGCTGTTCGACGGCGTCAGGAAGGGCATGAAGACCTATCAGGAAGAGATCTTTGGCCCGGTGGTGCAGATCGTCCGTGCCGAGACCTTCGAGGAGGCCATCGCCCTGCCGTCCGAGCATCAGTACGGCAACGGCGTGGCCATCTTCACCCGCAATGGCCGCGCCGCCCGCGAGTTCGCCAGCCGCGTCAATGTCGGCATGGTCGGCATCAATGTGCCGATCCCCGTGCCGGTGGCCTATCACAGCTTCGGCGGCTGGAAGCGCTCAAGCTTTGGCGACACCAACCAGTACGGCGCCGAAGGCGTGCGGTTCTACACCAAGGTCAAGACCGTCACCGCCCGCTGGCCAGAAGGCGAGACCGAGGACTCCGCTTTCGTCATTCCCACCATGAAGTAAGGACCACAGCCATGACCCGCATCGCCTTCATCGGCCTGGGCAATATGGGCGGCGGCATGGCCGCCAACCAGGCCAAGGCCGGACGCCCTGTGATGGCCTTTGACCTCTCGGCCCAGGCAGTTGAACGGGCGGTGGCGGCGGGATGTCATGCGGCGGGATCGGTGGCCGAGGCGGTGGCTAAGGCGGATGTCGTGATCACGATGCTTCCGGCCGGCCCCCATGTGCGCAGGGTCTATGGCGAGCAGGTCCTGGTTCACGCGCCAAAGTCCGCCCTGCTGCTCGACTGCTCGACCATCGACGTCGAGAGCGCCCGCACGGTGGCCGCCCAGGCCCGGGCGGCGGGCTTCCGCTTCGCCGACGCCCCGGTCTCCGGCGGCATCATGGCCGCAGAAGCCGGGACCCTGGCCTTCATGGTGGGCTGTGATGCGGCCGACTTTCCAGACGTCGAGTCTGCCCTGGCCCCGATGTCGCGCGTGACCATCCATGCCGGAGATCATGGCGCGGGACAGGCGGCCAAGATCTGCAACAACATGCTGCTGGGCATTTCGATGATCGGAACCTGCGAGGCCTTCGCCCTGGCCGAGAAGCTGGGCCTGGCGGCAGACCGCTTTTTCGAGATCGCCAGCAAGTCGTCGGGCCAGTGCTGGTCGGTCTCGACCTATTGCCCGGTCCCCGGCGTTGGCCCCTCGACGCCGGCCGATCGCGGCTACGAGGGCGGCTTCGCCACCGCCATGATGCTCAAGGACCTGAAGCTGGCTCAGGAGGCGGCCGCCAGGGCCGGAGCCGCAACGCCCATGGGCGCCCAGGCCGAAGCCCTGTACGCCCTGTTGGAGGCCAATGGTTTCGGTGGCAAGGACTTCTCGGCCATCATCGAACTGATGCGGGGACGCCTGGACACCTTGCGACCGGGGTGATGGCTGACCCTGTCGCCGATCGGGGCGGCGACGATCAGAGCGGAGACGACAGATGAGCGAGGCCTCAGGCGCGACCAAACCGCCCGTGCCCGAAGAGGTGCAGGACGCCATTCGCACCCTGATCCGCTGGACCGGCGAGGACCCCGATCGCGAAGGCCTGGTCGATACGCCCTCGCGCGTGGCGCGGGCCTGGAAGGAATATTGCGAGGGCTACGAAGAGGACCCAGGCGTTCACCTGGAAAGAGTGTTCGAGGAGGTTGGCGGCTATGACGAGATCGTCCTGCTCAAGGACATCCCGTTCCAGTCGCACTGCGAACACCACATGGCGCCGATCATTGGCCACGCGCATATCGCCTATCTGCCGCGCGACAAGGTCGTGGGCATCTCCAAGCTGGCTCGGGTCCTGCACGGCTATGCCCGGCGGTTGCAGGTGCAGGAACGCCTGACCGCCCAGATCGCCCACTGCCTGTGGGAAAACCTCAAGCCGCTGGGGGTGGCCGTGGTGATCGAAGCCAGTCACGCCTGCATGAGCGGCCGCGGCGTGCGTACGCCTGGCGTGAGCATGAAGACCAGCCGCATGATGGGCGTCTTCCGCGACGACGAACGCTCAAGGCGCGAAGTCCTGGCCTTGATGGGCTTTTGAGCCAAAGCCCTCGGTGGGCTAATGATTGTCCCGAGGCAGGCCCTTTGTCTGGGCGATGCGCTGGTACTTCACCGCAGGCTCCAGCACCGCGCCGGTCTCCATCTGGCCGACGAGGCTGCGCTGGATCTCCTGCCAGGGCGTCTGGCTTTCCGGATAGGCGTAGCCGCCAGCCGCCTCCAGCGCAGCGCGACGGGCCACGATTTCCTCGGGCGTGATCTGCACATCGACCCGCGACCTGCGCAGGTCGACCCGCACGCGATCGCCGGATTTCAGTAGGGCCAGCCCGCCGCCGGCCGCAGCCTCGGGCGAGGCGTTGAGGATCGACGGCGAGCCTGAAGTACCCGACTGCCGGCCATCGCCAATACATGGCAGGGCGCTGATCCCGCGCTTGAGCAGATAGTCGGGAGCCCGCATGTTTACGACCTCGGCTGCGCCGGGATAGCCGATCGGGCCGGCGCCGCGCATGAACAGCACGCTGCGCTCGGTGATGCCGACGGCAGGGTCATCGATGCGGGCGTGATAGTCTTCCGGTCCATCGAACACCACCGCATCGCCCTCGAAGGCATCGGGGTCCTCGGGGTTGGACAGGTAGCGATCGCGGAACTCGGCCGTGACCACGCTGGTCTTCATGATCGCCGAGTTGAACAGGTTGCCGCGCATGACAACGAAGCCCGCGCGCTGGACCAGCGGATTGTGGAACGGCCGGATCACGGCCTCGTCCTCGATAACGGCCCCACCGCAGGCCTGACCGATCGTTTGGCCCGACACCGTCAGGGCGTCCTCGCGGATCAGGCCCTGGGTCATCAGTTGGTTGACCACGGCGGGCACGCCGCCGGCGTGATAGTAGTCCTCGCCCAGATACTCTCCGGCGGGCTGCAGATTGACCAGCAGCGGCACCTCTTCGCCATGGATCTGCCAGTCATCGACGCTGAGCTCGACCCCGATATGGCGGGCCAGGGCGTTGAGATGGATCGGCGCATTGGTGGATCCGCCGATCGCCGAATTGACCACAATGGCGTTGAGGAAGGCGTCACGGGTCAGGATATCCGACGGCTTGATATCCTCGCGCACCAGATCAACGATCCGAAGGCCGGTCTCGTAGGCGTTCTGCTGTCGGTCGCGGTAAGGCGCCGGAATAGCCGCCGAGCCCGTCAGCGACATGCCCAGCGCTTCGGTCAGCGAGTTCATGGTCGTGGCCGTGCCCATGGTGTTGCAATAGCCGGTCGACGGCGCCGAGCTAGCCACCAGCTTGATGAAACCCTCCCGATCGATCTCGCCGGCCGCCAGCATTTCGCGGGCCTTCCAGACGATGGTGCCCGAGCCCGTGCGCTGGCCCTTGTGCCAGCCGTTCAGCATGGGGCCGACCGACAGGGCGATGGCTGGAATGTTCACCGTCGCAGCGGCCATCAGACAGGCCGGGGTGGTCTTGTCGCAGCCGATGGTCAGCACGACACCGTCAATGGGATAGCCGTAAAGGGTCTCGACCAGGCCCAGATAGGCCAGGTTACGGTCCAGACCCGCCGTCGGTCGCTTGCCGGTTTCCTGGATCGGGTGGACAGGGAATTCGAGAGCGATGCCGCCAGCGGTGCGGATACCCTCGCGCACCCGTTCGGCCAGGACGAGGTGGTGGCGATTGCACGGCGACAGGTCGCTACCGGTCTGGGCGATGCCGATGATGGGCTTTCCAGACGTCAGCTCCTCCAGCGACAGGCCGAAATTCAGGTACCGCTCGAGATAGAGCGCGGTCATGTCCACATTGTCCGGATTATCGAACCAGGCGCGCGAACGGAGAGCGCGGGGCGGAACGGGGGCAGTGCTCATGACAGTCCTTGGATCAACGCGAGGCGCGCGGTTATCGCATGGTCCCGCGCCGCTGCGTGATTGTAATATCAATAAATTGTCTGACTATATCCAGCGTCGTTCTTGGTCAACATGGCGGCGGCATCCAAACCCGCGCCGAGTGTTCCTGCGCGGCGCTTGTCGGTAAGACCACTGCTTATGGGCTCGGCGCCCGAACGCAGAAAAATGGATCCACCACGGGTTAGACCCGATCCGATCCCCTTTGACAGTTAGTCTCAGGCGGCTATTTGTCTGACCAGATTGGATGCTCGGGAACGGTGACGGCCATGGTGCTGCGGTTTGTGCAACTGAAGGAACACGGCGGCGAACGCGTGCTCGCGGCGGTCAATGACGCCGGTCTGGCGCGACGCGTCGAAGGCGCAGCCACCCTGCTCGATCTGGCCAACGCCGCACTGAAGGCCGGAGCCACCCTGGCCGAGGCTGCTCAGGCCAGTCCGTGGGGCGACGAGATCGATATCCCCGCCGCCCTTGCTGAAGGTCGGGTGCTGGCGCCGGTGGACCACCCCGATCCCGCCCATCTGATCCTGACCGGCACGGGACTGACGCATCTTGGCTCCGCGGAAGGTCGCGACAAGATGCACAAGGCCGCTCAGGCGTCCGACCAGCCCACCGACTCGATGCGCATGTTCCTGATGGGCGTGGAAGGCGGAAAGCCCGCCGAGGGCGAGACGGGCGTTCAGCCCGAATGGTTCTACAAGGGCGATGGCTCTCACCTCCGCGCCTATGGCCAGCCTCTGGAGTCGCCCGCCTTCGCGCTGGACGGCGGCGAGGAGCCCGAGATCGCCGGGATCTATCTGATTGGTCCGGACGGAACGCCGCATCGCCTGGGCTTTTGCCTGGCCAATGAGTTCTCCGACCACGTCACCGAGCGCGGCAACTATCTGTGGCTGGCCCATTCCAAGCTGCGCCAGGCTGCGCTGGGTCCCGAACTGCTGACCGGCCCCCTGCCCCAGGACGTGCGGGGAACCAGCCGGATCCTGCGCGACGGCGCGGTGCTCTGGGAGGACGCCTTCCTGTCGGGCGAGGCCAATATGAGCCACACCATCGCCAACCTTGAGCACCATCACTTCAAGTATGGCGTGTTCCGCCGGCCGGGCGATCTGCACGTCCACTTTTTCGGCACGGCGACCCTGTCGTTCAGTCATGGGATTACCCTGCGCACAGGCGACGTCTTCGAGATTTCCGCAGCCCCGTTCCACTATCCGGCGCGCAATCCCCTGGGCCGCGCGGCCGCCCAGCCCGTCGCGATCCAAAGCCTGTGACCCGGCCGCCCTTCAAGTGGGGCCACGGCTTCGAGGAAGGCATTGCCGCGTACGGCGGCTCGTCTAAAGTCCTGTCCATGCAAACCCGTCTTCTCCCCCTTGTCGCCCTGGCTTTGTGCGCCTGCGGCCCGGTTCCCGATACGCTTGTTCAGGACGCCTCGGGCGCACCGGTCGAGACCCGGCCCGCCAACACGCCGGACCAGAAGCCCGCTTTCGCCGGCCAGACCCGCGCGCCCAGCCAGCCGCTGGGCGTCGCCTACAAGGTCGAGACCGTGGTCAGCGGCCTGGACCATCCCTGGGGCCTGGCTTTCCTGCCTGACGGGACCCGGCTGGTCACCGAGCGCGTCGGCCAATTGCGCATGGTCGGCGCCAGCGGAAAACTTTCAACACCCGTCGCCGGCCTGCCGGCGGTGGACGCCGGCGGACAGGGCGGACTGCTCGACGTCGCGGTCGATCCGAATTTCGCCAGCAATGGCCTGATCTACTGGACCTACGCCGAGGCGGGCGCTGGCGGCAACGGCACCGCAGCGGCGCGTGGCAAGCTGATTTCCGGCCCCGCCCCACGCGTCGAGGGCGTTCAGGTGATCTGGAGGCAGGCGCCCAAGCTGAACTCAAGCCTGCACTTCGGCAGCCGGCTGGTCTTCTCCCCGGATGGCAAGCTGTTCATCACCACCGGTGATCGCTCGATCCTGGAAGGCCGGATGCAGGCCCAGCAGCTGGACGGGACCATAGGCAAGGTTATCCGGATCAACACCGACGGCTCGATCCCTTCGGACAACCCGCATGTCGGCAAGGCTGGAGCGAGGCCGGAAATCTGGTCGGCGGGCCACCGTAACCTGCAGGCCGCCGCACTCGACCCCTCCGGCCGGCTGTGGACCGTGGAGCACGGCGCCAAGGGAGGCGACGAGCTGAACCGACCCGAGCTAGGCAAGGACTATGGCTGGCCGACCATAACCTATGGCGAGGAATATTCCGGCAGGCCCATCGGCGATGGCTTTACCGCCAAGGCGGGTCTGGAACAGCCGGTCTATTACTGGGACCCGGTCATCGCGCCCTCGGGCATGGCCTTCTACCAGGCTGATCTGTTCCCGGCCTGGAAGGGCAGCCTGCTGGTCGGCGCGCTGCGCGGGCAGCACGTGGCCCGCCTGACGCTCAATGGCGACAAGGTGGTCGGCGAAGAGCGGCTGTTCGAGGACGTCGACAAGCGCATCCGCGATGTCCGCGTCGGCCCGGACGGCGCGGTCTATCTGCTGACCGACGAGGAAGACGGCAAGCTGCTGCGCGTGGTTCCCAAGCCCTAGCCTAGCCGCGTCCCGTGAAGACAGCGCCGGCCGTAGGGTACGGCCGGCGCATCGAATTCAGATCAGGTTGAGCTTGCCGTCGATCCGGCGCACGAGTCCCAGCGGGTTCTCGGGCTTCAGCTCGTCGGGCAGCAGGGCTGTGGGCAGGTTCTGGTAGCTGACCGGCCGCAGGAAGCGGGCGATGGCCAGGGTTCCTACGGATGTCGCGCGGCTGTCTGAGGTGGCCGGGAACGGACCGCCATGGACCATGGCGTGGGCCACCTCCACGCCAGTGCCAAAGCCATTGACCAGGATGCGGCCGGCCTTCAGCTCCAGGTCGGGCAGCAGATCGGCGGCCAGGGCATGGTCAGGCTCATCCATATGCAGGGCGATGGTCAGCTGGCCTTCCAGGGCCGTGACCACCTTGTGAAGCTCGGCCAGATCGGCGCAGCGCACCACGATCGAGGCGGCGCC
>Ga0209066_10002725_pt1 | contig 21059 bp, 16 predicted proteins | sample All_14_2_FD_187198 | JGI IMG/M metagenome (GOLD analysis project Ga0209066, IMG submission 187198) | Freshwater microbial communities in response to fracking from Pennsylvania, USA - Allegheny Zone_MetaG_DW_15 (SPAdes) (version 2) ... | reverse complement strand
CGCTGAGATCGATCACATTATCGAGCGCATTGGCACTTTCGATGCCGACAACCGCGCAGGCATGGAGCGCACGCTTCATCGCATCTCTGCCATCAAGAACCGCCGCGGAGCCGTGGTCGGTCTTACCTGTCGCGTCGGTCGTGCCGTGTATGGCACCGTAGACATCATCCAAGACCTGATCGAATCGGGCAAATCCGTGCTCATTCTCGGTCGCCCCGGTGTTGGTAAAACAACTCTCTTGCGTGAAGCCGCTCGCATCCTCGCTGAAAACAAACGTGTGGTTATTGTCGACACCTCCAACGAAATCGGCGGTGACGGTGACGTGCCGCATCCTGCTGTGGGCAAGGCACGCCGCATGCAAGTCCGCGAGCCGATGCTGCAGCATGAGGTGATGATCGAAGCGGTGGAGAATCACAACCCCGAAGTGATCGTCATCGACGAGATCGGGCGTGAGCTTGAAGCGCTTGCCGCACGCACCATCGCCGAGCGCGGTGTGCAACTCATTGGCACGGCGCACGGGCAGACCCTCGATAACCTCTTGCTTAACCCCACGCTCAGCGACCTTGTGGGCGGCATCGAAGCCGTGACTCTCTCCGACGAAGAAGCCCGCCGCCGTGGCACGCAGAAGACCGTGCTCGAACGTCGCGCGCCGCCAACCTTTGACGTCCTCATCGAAATCCAAACCCGCGACCGCTTCACCGTTCACACGGATATCATGTCTGCGGTTGATTCGCTTTTGCGCGACGCGCCCATCCCGCCGGAAGTGCGCACGCGCGATGAAGCGGGTGAGATCAAGATCGAGAAAGCCGCACCCGCTCCAAAGTCCAGAAGTGAAGCGCCGACGAAAACCCCGCTTCGGACTCGTAGACAGCCTGCATCTCAACCCGTCGAACATTCGCCTACACCGAATCAGGTTCCGAACGTTGGCGCAAAATTGCAGACCATCCGCATCTTTGCTTATGGCGTGGCGCGCAATCGACTCCAGCAAGCCGCGAAGCGACTCGGTGTGCCTGCTGTGGTGGTGACCGACGAAGCCGAAGCCGATGTGCTGGTAACCCTGCGCACATATTATCGCAACCGCGAGCACACCATCATGGACGCCGAAGCGCGCGGCATGCCGATCTATGTGCTGCGGGCGAATTCGGTTTCGCAGGTGGAGCAGTTCGTCAGTGACTTGTATAACCTGACCGAGCATGTGCAACGCGACAACATGGAAGACATCCGCGACCAGACCCAGCAAGCTATCAGCGCGGTGTTGAACGGCGAGCGCTTCATCGATCTGCCGCCGGGACCTTCGCTTGTGCGCCGTTTGCAACACGAAATGGCGCGTGATGCCGAGTTGGTTTCACACTCCTACGGCAAAGAACCGCGCAGGCATGTGAGAATTTTCAGGGAATAGAGCAAAGTAAACAGGGAATAGGGAGCAGACATTCTGCTCCCTATTTTTTATGTTACTATTCGCACCATCCTATTCCCTTAAATCTATTCACTATTCCCTAAACTATGTTTATCACTCTTGAAGGTCCCGAAGGTTCGGGCAAAACATCCCACATTCCCCATCTCGTTGAATTCCTGCGCGAGAAGGGACATACCGTCTTTCCAACCCGCGAACCCGGCGGGACGTCCATCAGCGAGCAGATTCGTGATGTGTTGCATGATATGAAGAATGCAGAGATGCATCCGCGTACGGAGACATTGCTTTACCAAGCCGCGCGCGCTCAGATCGTGGAGCAGGTCATCAAGCCGCGCCTTGCCGATGGCGAGATCGTCATCTCAGACCGCTACTATGACTCGACGATTGCCTATCAAGGCTATGGTCATCAGCAAGATTTGGAGCAGATCCGTGCTTTGGTCAAATACGCCACGGGTGGTTTGACTCCTGACCTGACCATCCTGCTTGACCTCGATATCGAGGTGGGTTTGCAGCGCAAGACCCAAAACGAAGTGGAATGGAATCGCATGGATGCCTACACGGTTGAGTTTCACAAACGTGTCCGCGCCGGGTACTTGGAGATGGTCAAAGCGGAACCGCAACGATGGGTGGTGGTTAACTCGGAGCAAACGTGGGAGTCTGTGCAGGCGGAGTTGAGGCGCGTCATCTTGGAAAAATTGAATAAATGATTGTGTAGGGGCGTCTAACGTCACGAGACGCCCCTACAATTTTGTTTGATACAATCCCCTCATGCCATCCAATCTACATCTTTTCTCATCCCCTGGCGAAAGGGACATTCGTTATATTGTCGATGCCTGCCGACCATATTGCGAAGGTAAAGATGACCCCGTCATTGCTTTCATGCCTCTCGCTTTTCTTGATGGCGAAAAATGGTTGGACTACACTCAAAAGCAATTCAAAGGTCTGGCGCGGATCGAGATCATCAATACTGAGTTAATGTCGCAAAAAGAGATCGAAAATATTTTGCGCGAATGTGTCGCAGCATATATTTCTGGTGGAAATACGTTTTTGCTCAATCACCGTCTGCATAACAGCGGTATCATGCCGTTCTTGAAAAAGAAAGTCCAAGCCGGGTTGCCAGTGGTGGGATTCAGCGCGGGCGCCATCTTGTGCGGACCGAACATCCTCACATCCAACGACATGAATGCGGTGCAGACGACCAGTTTTAGCGGTTTGAACGCCACACCTTTCAACTTCTTTGCCCACTATTCAACGGACGGATACGGACAGTCGATGCAGGATGATTGGTTGAACGATTTTCACATTTTCCATGAGAACCCCGTCATCATGATGTGTGATGGGGCGTATGTCAAAAGCGAGAAGGGCAAGACCACTCTCATCCGTGGTGAGGCGTATATTTTGCGAAAAGGCTCGGAAAAAGAAAAGCTTGAAGAAGGTCAACAGATCGTTTTATAGGAGAAAATCATGACCGAACAATGGATGCCCGGTAGTAAGGAAGAATTGCTGTCAGTGATTGAACACGAGTGGAATTTATTGGTGAACCTCGCCATCTCGCTGACCGATGAGCAAATGACCCAACCCGATTCGGGTGGTTGGTCACCTAAAGATAATCTTGCACATCTCGCTGAGTGGATGAACATTCTGATGGGCTATCACATGGACCGCAAACCCGCGCATGAGGTGATCGGCACAAGTGAAGAAGTTGTCAAAGGCTGGGATATGGAAGTCATCAACCCGGTGTTGTTCGACCGTAATAAAGACCGTTCTCGCAGCGACGTAATGACATTGCTGAAATCCACTTATGAAACATTGAAAGCCCGGCTTGAAGCAACTCCGTTCGAAGATCTGCTCAAGCCGCGCCACGCAAACGACCCCGAAAAACGCCCCGTCCTTTTGTGGGTGTTGGGTGATACCACCGAACATTTTCAAGAACATCGTGAGACCATTGAAAGAGGAATCAAAACCTAAATGATCGCAACTGACGAGAAAGATATCAACGGTTTAAGAGCCGCAGGCAGAGTCTGTGCTCAAGCCATGCATCTGATGATGGAAAGTGTCAAGCCGGGTATGACCACGCTTGAGCTGGACCGAATTGGCGAAGAGTTTCTAAAGAAGAATGGCGCCAAGTCTGCGCCGCGGGTGATGTATAACTTTCCCGGCGGCACATGCATCAGTATTGCGCCGGTCATCGCACATGGCATTCCTGGTGAACATGTGATCCAAGATGGCGAGTTGATCAATATTGATGTTTCTGCCGAGCTGAACGGATACTTCGGCGACACGGGCGCTTCGATGGTGGTTGGCACGCCCAACCCTGAATATCAAAAAATGTTGGATGCCACCAAAGCCACGTTGGATAAAGTCCTCACTTTGGTTCGTGCTGGCAAGCCGCTCAATATCATTGGCAAAACCGTCCAACAGGAAGCCAACAAGAACGGATATAACCCCATCTTTGATTTGACCGGGCATGGCATCGGACGTCAACTGCACGACAAGCCATCCTCGATCTACAACTTTCACAAACCAGATGATCGCCGCACTATGGATAATGGCTTGGTCCTCGCCATTGAGCCTTTCTTTACCACCGGGCAGGGACACGTCGTCGAGAAGTCCGATGGCTGGTCCTTGAAAACCGTGGATAATACCATCGCCGCTCAATTCGAGCATACGGTCATTGTCACCAAAGGCGATCCGATCATTTTGACATTGCCCTAAGAACATCATCATTGAGTTAAATTATTACGCTTTACGTATTACGAATTTCGTAATACGTAAAGCGTAAGTCGTAAATCCCCAATCCAAAATCGTAAATCGTAAATTGAGTCTATTCTTCCTTCATCCAACGTTTGACCGCTTCATGAGGGTGATTGTAATTTCGCATGGCTTCCAATAATTTGGTGGGGTCCGTTTCCAGCGAGATCGCTTTGCGATGTTCATCGAAGACGAAGCCTTCCGCCACGGCGTGATCAATGGCGGCGAGCAGGGTGTCGTAATAATGTTTTGTGTTGAGCAATCCCACCGGCTTTTCGTGCTCACCGGTTTGGGATGTGGTGATGGTCTCAAAGAGTTCGTCCCAGGTGCCGAAGCCGCCGGGCAGGGCAATGAAACCATCCGATAGTTCGTGCATGCGTTCCTTGCGCGGACGCATCCCCGGGCGGACTTCCATTTTGGTGAGCCCGGTATGGGCTAACGCCGGGGTGTTCATGGATGGGATGATAACCCCGATCACCGCCCCGCCTGCCGATAAGGCTCCGTTCGCCACTTCGCCCATCAGCCCCGTCTTCCCGCCGCCATAGACAACTTGGATCCCATTTTGGGCGAGTGTAACGCCCATTTGGAAAGCCGCTTTTTTGTAATCTTCGTGGACGGAGTCCGAAGACCCACAAAATACACAAATTGATTTCATCGTGCCCTCATTTTTTCTTCTTAGAATGATTTTCGCTTACTCTACCACACTACGAACAGGTTAGAGTTATGTAAGTGCAAGCTTTTGATGCTTGACCCTACCCACCGACGGGATGAAAATAAGCGCCATGGACTATAAAGATTACTACAAAATCCTTGGCGTGGACCGTAAAGCCAGCACGGATGAGATCCGCACGGCGTATCGTAAGCTCGCCATGAAATATCATCCCGATAAGAACCCCGGCGATAAAAAAGCCGAAGATAAGTTCAAGGAGATCAACGAAGCTTATCAGGTCTTGAGCGATGAACAGAAGCGCGCTCATTACGACCGGTTGGGCAGCGCCTACTCCAATTATCGTTCCACGGGTGGGCGACCGGGTGATTTTCGCTGGGATGACTGGTATCAACAACAGGCGGGTCAACGTGGCAATGTGAATATGGACGACTTGTTCGGCGGCGGGGGTGGCGTGGGCGGATTCTCCGATTTCTTCCGCACCATTTTTGGCGAAGCCATGCGCGGACAAGGTCGAGGAAATCCGTTCGCGCAAGAGTCGCCGGGCTACGAGCAGGAAGTTGGCATCAATTTTAAAGAAGCCTTTGAAGGTACGACCCGTCAGCTTCAGAAGCAGGATGGCAAGAAGTTGACCGTCCGCATTCCGGCTGGGGTGAAGACAGGCTCAAGGGTCCGCGTAGCAGGTGCGGGTCCAGATGGAACCGATCTTTATCTGCTGATTCAGGTTGAGGAGGATGGTCGCTTCGAGCGAGATGGAAGCAACTTGACCACGACATCCACCATAGATGTTTTTACGCTCATCCTTGGCGGCGATGCAGATGTGGAAACGCCCACGGGCAAAGTGAAGTTGAGCATTCCAGCAGGGACACAGCCTGAGCAAATTTTCAGGTTGGCTGGGCGCGGTATGCCAAGCGTGAAAGACCCAAATACCAAGGGCGATCTGTATGTGAAACTCAAGGTACAAATCCCGAAATACCTGTCGTCGAAGCAACGGGAGTTGATCGAGGAAGCATCCCGCATCAAGTTTTAGAGGAGTTCTAAAAATGAAAAAGACTCTAGTGTTTATTTTATCTTTGGCATTGGCGGCGTTGGCTTGCCAGACCCCTTCATTCACGGCAACCGAAGTTGCTCAACCGAGCAATGGCAACGCCGTTGTGGAAACGATCCCCACGGTTGTGCCGCCTGTGAATGTGGATACTGCCAACCCGGCTGCGGCGCAGGATGTGTTGGTCTCGTTGTTCGAGAATGTTAGCCCGGGCACAGTGGCGATCTTTACGGAAACGGGGCAGGGTTCCGGTTTTGTGTATGACAGCCAGGGACATGTTGTGACCAATCTCCATGTTGTGGCTGCCAGCAATGACAATACGACCGCGGTTGATATTGTTGAAGTTCGTTTCCCTTCTGGTTTTATGGCGTATGGATCGGTGATAGGTGTTGACCCGGATTCAGATATTGCCGTGATCAAAGTGGATGGTGTGCCTGCGGAAGAACTCAAGCCTTTGCCGCTCGGCGATTCATCCTTGCTCAAAGTTGGTCAGACCGTCGTTGCCATTGGCAACCCCTTTGGTTTGGAAAGCACCATGACGGTTGGCATCATCTCGGCTCTTGGACGTACCCTTGACTCTGAACGTGCCAGCCCTGATGGCAATGCCTTCAGCGCGGGCGACATCATTCAGACCGATGCCGCCATCAACCCCGGCAATTCGGGTGGTCCGCTGTTCAACCTCAATGGCGAAGTGATCGGTATCAATCGCGCTATTCGTACCTTTAGTCAGAACGATGCCGGGGAGCCGGTCAACTCTGGTATTGGGTTTGCGATCTCCATCAATATCGTCAAGCGTGTGGTGCCGGTACTGATCGAAACCGGAAAATACGATTATCCATATCTCGGAGTTTCCTCCAGCAGCGGATTGAGCCTGGATGCGATCAAGGCATTGGGGCTTCCTCAATTCACCGGCGCCTATGTGACCTCTGTTGTACCGGGCGGACCTGCCGATAAGGCTGGTCTCAAAGCTGGAACAGAGCCGACGAATTATCCTACCTTGTTGGCAGGCGGCGATTTGATCATCGCCATCGACGGCAGGGAAGTACGCACCTTCGATGACCTGCTGGCGTATCTCATCACGAATAAAGGACCCGGCGATACGGTTGTGCTGCGCGTCTTGCGCGGCACTGAGCAGGTGGATATTCCAGTTGTGCTGGCTGCACGCCCGTAATTCAAAACAAAAAACTCCGAGGTTTCAAAACCTCGGAGTTTTTGATTCTAACCAAATCGTTCTTCGCGCCAAACGTCTGCACGGTTGTGATACCCGGCTTGTTCCCAAAATCCGCGTTTATCACGCGGCATGAACTCCAGTGAACGCAGCCACTTTGCGCCTTTCCAGAAATAAGGCGTTTCCATATCTTCGCGCCCGGGGATGTATCCCACCACGCCTCTTAATGGATAGCCGTGGTCCGGCGTGATCGGTTCGCCTTGAAAATGGGTGGCGAGCAGAAAATTATCTTGCAATACCACTTCCATCGGGAGGTTGACCGTAAAACCATACTCAGCATGTTGCATTACGTGAGTGGCGGTCGGCTTGATCTTGAAAAAGCCCTGCTCGATCAAGGTCTTTACTGAAACGCCTTCCCAGTCGGTATCGAACTTGCTCCATCGGGTTACACAGTGAATGTCCATGTGGAGTTTGGTTCGCGGCAGTTGGTTGAATTCATCCCAACTCCAGCGTTTTTCTTCTTCCACCTCGCCCCACACGCGGAAGTCCCACGCGGCGGGGTTGAAGGTTGGCACAGGTCCATAATGCAAAACGGGGAATTTCTGGGTCAACGCCTGCCCGGGAGGAAGCCGCCCTTCTGCGCGGACTTTGTCTTCCTGCTTGCGGCGGTCAAAACCTTCGAACTGGAACATGGTACACCTCACTCAAATAAAATCTGCCTCAAACGGCATGGAATAGATAGGGAAGCGGCGCCAGATGTTACCCGGCGAAACTAATAACTTCCTAAGAAGCACACAGATATCACGAACTCAAAAAACATGCAAACCAAATGTAATGGAAATGCCCTATGGTCAGAAAAAGGATTGCTCTTATAATAAGCCAAATTTTCAAAGCCGCAAGGAGAGAGTTGCATGAAGAAACCCACGTTCAAGCAAAGATTTCAATACTGGTTCGACAACTATATGTCTCGCGGAACCATAGCACTTATTGGTGGTTTGGCTGTTCTGTCATTAGTTATTATTTTTATTGCTGCTGCCATCATTCGCGTTGGCGCCATCGCCATGGACGGCGAAACCGCCCCCACCTTTGGCGAAGCCGCATGGATGAGCCTGATGCGCACCCTCGACGCCGGTACGATGGGCGGTGATACGGGTCCCGGCTTCCGGTTTGTGATGCTGCTCGTCACCATTGGCGGTATCTTCATCGTGTCCACGCTCATTGGTATTTTGAGCAACGGGCTTGAAGAACGCATCGAAAACCTCCGCAAGGGTCGTTCGCTCGTTCTCGAAAATGACCACACCCTCATCCTCGGCTTTACCCCGCAGATCTTCACCATCATCTCCGAACTGGTTGCCGCGAACGAAAGCCGCAAGAGCGGCGCGATCATTGTCGTGTTGGCAGATCAAGACAAGGTCAAGATGGAAGATGCGATCAAAGAACGTATCTCCGATACGAAGAATACCCGCATCATCTGTCGCTCTGGCAGCCCCATGGACATGACCGATCTTGAGATCGTCAGCCCGCACACCGCGCGTTCCATCATCATTCTTTCCGAAGGCGAAGACCCCGATACACACGTTATCAAATCTGTATTGGCGATCACCAACAACCCCAACCGCCGCAGCGAGCCGTATCACATCGTCACCCAGATCCGTGACCCGCAGAACATGGATGTGATCAAACTGCTCTCTGAAAAAGATACCGTCCAACCCATTCTCACCACCGACCTCATTGCCCGCGTCGTTGCGCAAACCTCGCGCCAAAGCGGTTTGTCTGTTGTGTATACCGAACTCATGAACTTCGGCGGCGACGAGATCTACTTCAAACAAGAACCGGGTCTTTCCGGCAAGACCTATGGCGATGCCCTCCTTTCATATGACTCCTCAACCGTCATGGGCATTCGCCGCGCAGATGGCTCGATCTTGATGAACCCCGCCATGGACACACGCATCGAACCCGGCGACTCCATCTTTGCGATCGCCGAAGATGACGACAAGATCCAACTCACGACATCTCGCATCTCTCCCGAAGAAAGCCTGATTCAGCGTTCTGGAAGCCGCTCCAAGCCCAAGCCTGAGCGCGGACTCATCCTCGGCTGGAATCGCTCCGGTTCCATCATCGTCCGCGAGTTGGATAACTACGTTGCCAAAGGTTCCGAGCTTCTCGTCGTTTCCGATGTGGATGGACTTGAAAGCCAGATCCAACGCGAAGTGGGTAAGCTCAAGAATCAGAAGCTCAAGGTCATGGAAGGCGACATCCGCGACCGTGCCTTGCTCGATGAACTTGGCGTGACCGAGTATGACCATGTTATCGTTTTGGCGTATAGCCATCTCGACGTGCAAGAAGCCGATGCTATCACCCTTGTCACACTCCTTCACCTGCGCGACATTGCCGAGAAGGACGAAACGCCCTTCTCCATCATCAGCGAAATGCTCGACCTGCGCAATCGCGAACTCGCCGAAGCTGCCAAAGTGGATGACTTCATCGTCAGCGAACACCTCATCAGCTTGATGCTCGCCCAGCTCTCCGAAAATGCCGAGTTGAAAGACGTCTTCACCGACCTCTTCGACCCCGAAGGTTCGGAAGTGTATCTCAAGCCGATCAGCGACTATGTAACAACCGATTCGCCGGTCACCTATTACACAGTGGTGGATGCCGCCAAACGCCGCGGTGAAACTGCCATCGGCTATCGCATCATGAGTGACAGCCACGACGCAGAAAAAGCTTATGGTGTTCGCACCAACCCGAAGAAATCTGAAAAAGTGACATTCAAACCCGAAGATAAATTGATCGTTATTTCAGAAGGGTAATTCACTGAAAACAAAAATCCCCCAAACTCAAGTGTTTGGGGGATTTTTTGAACTCTGATCTTATGCACTTGGAGCAGGGACGAACGCTTCAACCCTTGCCCATAGCTCACGGATGTTGATAGGTTTGGACATGTACACGTCACAACCGGCAGAGAGCGCTTTTTCGGCATCACCTTTCAAGGCATTCGCGGTGACGGCAATGATGGGAACATGCGCAAGAATGTGTTTTGAACTTGAACGCAATCTTCGGGCAACTTCATACCCATCAATATCAGGCAGGTTGATATCCAGCAGGATCAAGTCCACCTCGTTGCCTTCGGCGCAAGTCACACCGGCATTACCGGTGAACGCTTCTAATAATTTGTAGCCGCGCGACTCCAAGGCTCGCTTGACAAGCATCATGTTGTCTGGATTGTCTTCAATGTACAGGATGTTCTTTCCCATAAGTTTTCTCCTTATTCCTTGCTCTTCTCTTCCATTTTATCTTCGATAACACCGATAACTTTATCGACGAATTTCCGAGTTGGCAGTGAACCTTTTTGATATAGTGCTTCAATGTGTCCGTTGAGACGGCTTCGTTCTTCTTCTGTAATGTCTTTTGCGCTGACGACCACCACCGGAATGTGCCTTGTGCGCGGGTCGAGCTTCAGTTCTTCCACCAAGCCAAAGCCATCGATGCCGGGCATGGTCAGGTCGCTGACGATGAGATCGGGCAGTTTCTGACGCGCCACCGAAAGACCTTCCCAGCCATCTTTGGCGTGATACATGCGGTAGTTCTTTCTGCCTTCCAACAAGCGGCGGATGAGGAGTGCATCGTCTGAGTTGTCGTCGATCAACAACACAGTTGTCGTCTTTTCATCGAGATTCTCAAGGGCGGCTTGCAAACCCTCGCGTGGAGCAGGGGACTGGTCCTTGCTGAGATGAACATCCACTGCCCATTGATCGCCGAGTACATGCTTTTCAACCGGGAAGGTATGGCCTGTGCAGTTGATCGCCACCAGTTCATCTTTGCCAATGACACCCTGCTTCGATAACTTTTGGAAGCCCGCGAATGCCACCGATGTTGCAGGTTCCACTGCCATGCCTTCGCTTTTGGCAAGCGCTCTCATGGCTTCATACGCTTCAAGGTCGGTGACAGATTCCATCACGCCGCCATATTGTTGGGTGAGATTCCACAAATAGGTATATGCCTTGCCAGGGTCACCTGTGGAGAGGATGATGATACGCGTATCTGGGACAATGGGAGTGGCAACATCCTTGCCAGCCTTGAAGGCGTGTACCATGGGTGCGCAGCCTTCCGCTTGAATGATGGCAAGTTTGGGGACTTTATTGATAAGTCCCATGTTGTACATCTCTTTAAATCCCTGATACACCCCCAACGGACCCAACCCGCCACTTACGGCTTGAATGTACCAATCAGGCGCCCGCCAACCCAATTGCTCTACGATTTCATAAGCAATGGTCTTCATCGATTCGCGGGCAGGTACAGAACTTGCCCCGCGGTCGAGCAGCAGATTTTTACGCTGTGCGAACTGACTCGCGATCTGTTTGGTCTGATCGTAGTTGCCGCTAACACGGATCACTTCAGCACCGAAAAGGGCGGCCTCACGTAATTTTTCCTGCGGCACAAGGCTGGTCATGAAGACCCATAGTTTGATGCCTGCACGGGCACAAGCTGCCGCATACGCAACCGCTGCATTCCCTGTGGATGCGATCACTGCTTCGCGGATCCCGTTCTCGTTCATGGCGGCTACTGCCACCGCAGCCTGGCGGTCTTTGAAAGAAGAGGTCGGGCCGTAGCGTTCATCTTTGATGTAAACAGAATCATGCCCGAGGTCCGGGGCGAAACGATGCGAGAGCCACAGAGGCGTTCCACCCGCAGGATAAAGGTCCAGCGCAGAGGGATTGCTCAATGGCAAGACATCCTGAAATCGCCAAAGGTTTGAAGGGCGGTTGGGAATGCCACGCAATATTTCACGCTTGAAGGCTTCGTAATTGTAATGGGCTTCGACCCACTGCGACTCGCACTTTGGGCAGATCGCAGGCACGAATGGCACATAGGCTTGTTGATGTCCGCAAACATTGCATTCGAGATAGATCGGCGTTGCCATTTATCTTTCCTTTTTCTCAATGACTTCGGTGATGCGCGCTTCAAGGGGCAATTCCACATGGAAGGTGGAGCCTTCGCCGTCGATGCCGGTGCTTTCAGCCCAGAGGCGACCACCGTGCATTTCAACAAGGCGGCGGCTGATAGGCAGACCCAAACCGGTGCCACCAACTTTGCGCGTGGTAGATGTATCGACCTGTGTGAACTCCTGGAAGACGGCTTCGAGTTTATCGGGCGGAATACCAAGACCGGTATCTTGAACGGTGATATGAACACGAGCGCCATCCATTGGCAAGACCTTGAGTGCGATCTTGCCTCGCTCTGTGAACTTGATGGAGTTGTTCACGAGGTTGATCATCACCTGGCGGATGCGGGTGTTATCGGCGTAGACTTCGATCTCAGAATCTGATTCAGGATCAATGAAGAGTGAAACGTTCTTTTCACTCGCCATCGTGGATGTGATGCTGGTGACTTCTTCGAGAAGACCTTGAACCCTGAACTTTTCTGGATGCAGGTTCATGCGACCCGATTCGATCTTTGCCATATCGAGCACGTCGTTGATGAGGTGCAGCAGATGCTGTCCGTTCTTTTGAATAAGGCGCAGGTCGTTATCCATGTAATCGGTAAGCGGACCATCGAGCCCCTCGAGCATCACATCGGTAAAGCCGAGGATCGAGTTCAACGGGGTGCGCAACTCATGCGACATATTTGCAAGGAAGGCAGATTTGAGTCTGTCCAGCTCCTTCAATTCTTGCGCGCGCTTTTGAAGTTCCTCCGTCAGACGCAACGCTTCAAGATGAATGCTGGTCTGTGCGGCGATGGCGGCAGCCATTTCTTTTGCTTCCGGTGTAAGCTGCGCCATGCCTTTTACGGCAAGCTGACCGATTTCCTGACCACGAACAAAAAGCGGTTCTTCGAGGATCACATCACTGATGTTCGTTCCATCGCTCAATGGAGAAACTTTCAGTGAGTCGTACACAAAACCAAGAGTGCCATCTGCTTGCTGGGTGTATGCCTCCCAGTTTTGGCGGGTGAGGCGGCGTGTCGCTTCTTCGGCTTCGGCATGCGCACGAGAGGCATCTGCCAGAAGGCGAATGTTTTCCACTTGCTGGCTTACTTGCCTGGCAATCGCATTGATGAATTTCTTGTCATCATCCGTCAGCGCGCTATTGCCTTTGACGAAAAGTCTGCCGATCTGTTCGTTGAGCGTTTCCATGATCTCGGCATGGTCGTATTCAACCGGGGCAGCCTCCATAAAAGGTTCCACAGCCGCTTGATCATATACATAGCCAATGCGTTCCGCATTGTGAATGGCATCGAGGAAATTTGTCCAGTTCCGATGTGTGAATTGATGTGTCGCTTCTTCCGCTTCAGCACGGGCACGTTCCGCAGCAGCTAGCAGACGCAGGTTTTCGATCTGAAGCGAAGCTTGTTGTGCAACAGCATTCGCCAGTTTGATATCTTCCTCGGTCAGCGAACGTTCAGAAGGTTTGGTGATCTGAACTTCGCCGATGGACATCCCGCTGGAAACCAATGGCGTTTTGATCACCTCCGCATCTTTCGGGACCTCTGACTGGGCATTGCGGACCGGCAGAACTTTATCTCCCATGAACGCATATCCGATCTGTTCCTTTTCATAGATGATCGGTGCTGATGCAGCCCGCGACTCCTTTTCCTTGAGTCGGTCCTCCAATTCACGGACGCGCGCCCGTAGAGTTTCCAATTCCTGAAGAAGCGTGACAGATTCCCGGGCGTGGACCACCTTCCCGGAATTTTCAGCAGCCTCCTCACCATTGGATGACTCAGAGATAAGCGACATTTCCGAGAATAGATATTCCATACGCTTCCTGGATTTATCGTTGATTGACATCAGCGGTTCTCCTACAAACCGATCATTATTACGAAGAAGATGAGTCTTTCATGCCCAATTGAGCAATTGTCATCGGTGCGCCAAGGGCATGACCCAATTCGCGGGCGGCAATCTGAAGCACAGATTCAACGGATGTAGCGCTCTGGATCTTTTGATTAATGGCGTTGAGCATGGCTTCGCGTTCTGCCTGCTTCTGCGTGCGTTCGAACTGACGTCTGTTATCCAACACGGTGGCGATCTGCGGTCCCAGCGCCATAAGCAGACGGGTTTCTTCCTCTGTGAAGGTATGCGGTTCTTCGCCTTCCAGCATCAAAACGCCGATCTGTGTTGTACCCACATGCAGGGGTAGAACAGCAACTGCGCGCAGGTTCAATCGTTGTACCAACTGCATAGTAACCGAATCAACCCGTTCGTCATTAAGCCCATCGTTGAAGAACAGGGGGGTCGGGCTGACAAACATTTCCATCATGCGAACCATTTCCAATGGGTAGTGGGTGCCGATGGCGGTGGCTTGATGCCCGGTCCCATTCCACCAGTTGGCGATGATATCCAAGCTTGCCACATTCCCTTCTGTATCGTAGTTCAAGACACCCATAATGGCGCGGTTAACGACTGGGATTTTAATCGACTCTACAGCGGCAGCGGTAAGTTCCTGAAGGTTCTTTGCTTCTGTCAGACGACGGCTGGTTTCGAACAGTCTTTCTGATTGTGACAATGCAGATTGCGCCTTTGAAAAGGAGCGCGCATTCTGAAGAGCTGTTGCCACCTGAGACGCAAGTGTGGTTTGAATGGCAATATCCGCGTCTGTAAAGCGTCCAACAATTTCGGATTGAACATCGAACACTCCGATCACAACGTCACCGACCATCATTGGTACAGCCAGCTCTGCATGCGTGTCTGGAAGTAATGGGTGAGGAAGAAAATCTGGAGTTTGGGTTACGTCATTGACGGTAACGCCTTTTTTCTCACGGGCAGCACGTGCAACTAGGGACTGTTCCCGGTTAATTGCAATGGAACGTTTTTCTGCAACCATTTGACGACCCGCTTCACCAGCACCCGAGGTGAGCACAAGTGTATCTCCCTCTTCATTCAGGAGGTAAATGTGAGCATGATACAACTTGAAGCGTTCTTTAGTAAGCTCTACCACCTGTGTTAGCAGCGTGTCGGTTTCCAGGATTGTTGAGGTGGCCGTAGCGATCTCTGCCACTGTCGAAAGTGCTTTTGTACGGTCTGCCACACGTCCTTCCAAACCACTGATCAATTCGCGCAACTGAGAAGTCATGAGATTGAAGGAGTTCGCTAGAACGCCAATCTCATCTTGTTGAACGATCTCCACTTTCTGTTCCAGATTTCCACGTGAGATTTCTTGCGCCGCTTGCGCCAGCTTGGAGATTGGAGATGTAATGCTTTGTGTGATCAGGTACGCTGCCAGGGTGGCGATCAAGACCGTAACGATGATGAGACCAAAAGTAACCTGGAGCAATCTGTTAACACTCGCCAGAGCTTCAGATTCATCCTGTTCTGCTAACACGGCAATTTGAAGCTCGGGAATCCAGTGATAAACGCCGACCACGGTTATATCGCGATAGTCCGGATAAGTTGCTGAACCGTTGGTTTTCTGCTGAACAACATTGGCAACACCCTGTGTGTTGATATAGGTTTGCCCAAGGGTGATCTCTTCAAAGCGCAAGGACGTCAACACGGCATTGTTCGAATTGACTACGTAGGTTTCACCAGTTTCCCCCAAGCCTGCACGTTGAATCATGATCTCATTAAGGGCATCAAGATTCGCTCGTCCTGCCAGCACCCCAATGACCCTACCCGAGCGGCTCAGTAACGGCTGCGACACCACAATCGAATAATTTTTTAGTGAAAGTTCATACGATGGCGGTGTGATGTTGGATGCAAGAAGCCCTTCATGAAAGAAGGATTGGGTTTTTAAGATTTTGCCTTCCTGGTTCTCATCAGTGGAAATGACCACACGTCCATCCAGGTCCATGATGAAGATCTCGGTAAAGTAACCAGATCGTTCTTTATAACCTGTGAGTGTATTCCTCACTTGAGTTGGGTTTACATCTTCGGAGTCAGGATTCGTTACGAGGGTGGAAATATTTTTAAGAGAGTCTGGAGCGGCGACCACCAGATCCAGATTCGTTTGAAGGGATTGCAACCAGGTATGGATTTGATTGTCTTTCAGAGTTGCCACAGATTCCAACTGGTCGTAAATCTCGTTCTGTAAGCCTTGCGAACTGATCAGGGTGGCGATGGCGCCTGTGATCAACACAGGGATCAACACCAACGCAATCGACATAGAAAGCAAGCGCGTACGGAGAGACCTGTTTCTTAAGAACAAGGATTTATCACCTGGTTTGGATTGGGATTGGACTAGATTCATTGACGACCTCCGACTTGCAAATGTACAGTAATAGTTTTAGTGAAACGACTCAAGTTAAGGAGTTACGTATTCGTTCGTATAAATGGTACTAATATCGACTTTTGCAGGGATGAGTCCAAAATCAAGGAGAATCTGCTGTGTGGTCTCCCAAACATCCACATCCATGGAGCCGATTGGGGCATCTCCTGTGGCGATAAAGGGGATCTGAGCGTTCATCGTAGCAGTCTGTAATGCAAGGTTCAGGCTTGGGTCGAACTTTAAACTAGTCTCTGCAGCCTGTGTTGGGTTCTCGATGGAGTACTGATAGCCCTTCAGGGTCGCTCGTATGAAGCGGGCAAGCAGATCAGGATCGTTCGATGCAAATTCACCGGTTGTGAAAATGACATTTGAATACACGTCCACGCCGTAATCTTTGTAATAGATCATATTAAGTTGATTCCCATCCAACTGCGCCTGGACAGGTTCATTGGTGGCGAACATGCCGCTCATCGCATCCATAGTCCCGGCATTTAATTCATTTGCGCCGTGATAATCATTAATGGGTACGAAATTCAAAGTGCTTTTATCCACGTTGAGGGTTTGTAATAGCGCTAAAGTTTGCACATCCCATCCCGTGCTGAGATCTGGCGCAATCACACCGATGGTTCTTCCGGCAAGATCTTCCGGTTTTTGGATGTTCCCATCTGTAAGAGACATGATGACCAATGGATTGTTCCTGAAAATGGTTGCCACCGCCAGGAAGTCCCGCTGTTGCGATTTTGCACTGATGAGGCTATCCCCGGTGCCGATCCCAAATTGGGCGTTACCATTTTCAACTTCGGCAAGTGCATCCACTTCGGGACCTCCAGCTACAAGTGTGACTTCAAGATTTTCATCGTCATAAAAACCTTGGTCAATGGCAGTATAAAAACCGGCGTATTCTACGCTATGGAACCAACTCAATTGCACGGTTACCTTGTCGGTTTGTTTGCCGAAACTGCAGGCGTTTAACAACAACGCTGCAAGCATCAACTGAATAAAGAAATAGGCCGGTTTTTTGTTCATTAGGATTCTCCTACTATATATCTTTCTTGTTTATAGGGTTATTTTTTGGAAGCTCACTATGGAGTGAGGAATTCATTGGTATAAACAAATTTCAAATCCACGGGGGAAGAGATCAAATTGAATTCCAGGAGAATATCCTGAGTGTTCTTCCAAATGCTTTCGTTCATGGTGCCAAGCTGACTATCACCAGTATTGATGAACGGAATCTGTTCTTTCATGACCGCCTGCTGATAGGCGAGGTCGAGGCTTTGATCGTACGTGAGGGCGAGTGTAGCGACTTCGTCGGTGTTCTCGATGGCGTACTGATAACCCTTCATGGTGGCTTGAATGAAACGACGGATCAGATCTGGGTTGCTCTGACGGAATTCCTCTTTGACACTGATGGTGTTGATGTACACATCGTACCCATAGTCTTTGTAATAAATGAAGTTGAGTTCATCGCCTGCCTGGTTTGCCATTACCTGTTGATCGGTGGCAAACATGCCGCTCATGGCATCCATGTTGCCCGCCTTGATCTCATTGGTGCCCTGAAAGTCCTCGATCAGTGCATAGTTCATGGATGCGCGATCCAGATTGGTGCGGCTCATCAATGCCAGGAAGGGGAGGTCAAAGAAGTTACTTAGGTCGGTGGAGTAGACGCCCACGGTCTTTCCAACAAGATCTTCGGGGTGGACGATGCCATCCTTCTTCAAAGAGGTGATTGCCAGTGGATTTTCCTTGAAAATGGTGGCAACCGACACCAGGTTCTGACCATTGGCACGGGCAGTAATGATGCTATCGCCGCTGGTGATGCCAAATTGGACCTTTCCATTGTTCACCTCGTCAAGCGGGTTGATCTCGGGTCCACCGGCGATCAAGGTCACTTCGAGGTTGGCATTGGCATAGTAGCCTTTTGCAATGGCAGCATAGAAGCCTGCATATTCCACACCATGGAACCAGCTCAATTGCACAGAGACTTTATCCGGCTCCACCACAGGAGTGGGTTCCTGGTTGGCACATGCGCCAAGCAACAATGCAGGCAGAATGAAAAGAGCAGTAATAATGGAAAAAAGTTTTTTCTTCATTTTTTGATATCCTCTTTTTGATCTAATTTTTATGAACGGGCAGAATCACGCTGAAACAGGAGCCCTTCCCGATTTCACTTTCCACATTGACGGTGCCACCATGTTCTGCAACAATCGATTTCACAATGGCTAACCCAAGCCCGTTGCCTTCCACTTCGCTGGCTTTGCCGGTGCGGACCCGATAAAAGCGATTGAAAATGAATGGCAGGTCTGCCGCAGGAATGCCAAAGCCGTTATCTTCTATTTGGATCACAACCCTTTCAGGTTCGGTCGCGGACTTGATGTGGATCTTTCCGCCTTTGGGTGTGTACTTGATCGCATTGCCGATCAGGTTGCGGAATGCCTGTCGTAAATGCAGTGCATCTCCATCGACGGTTGATTGTTTAGCAAGGGATTCAAATTCAAGCGATTGTTCTTTTTCTTTTGCCTGGGGTGTAAATTCATCGGTCACTTCGCTCAAAACCTGTTTGAGGTCTACAGGTTCATGCTTTTGAGTAGCGTTCAGGTCAGCTTGTGCGAGCGACATCATGTTCTGAACCAATTCACTCATGTTTCTAACGGCATGTTGAATGCGCTCGACGAAATCTTTTTGATTGTCGTTTAGCGGACCTGCCTGTCCCAACAGTTGGGCATATCCACCAATGGAAGTGAGCGGATTCTTGAGATCGTGCGATGCTGTGGCGATGAATTCGTTCTTGACCTGATCCAGATCTTTGAAACGGCTCACATCATGCAAAATGGCAACTGTACCGCCATCTTCGATGGGGGCAACAAATGCAGTGAAAGTGCGTTGGTCTGGCCAGAGAATATCGCCCGAAATAGACATGTTGACGCTGCGTGCATCTTCGATCAATTTGATCAGACCTTCATATCCACGATCTACAGGCAGAGGGTGATTGAGTTTGGTTGGGCGTGCGAGAAAGAGTTGTTCGCCAGCCGGGTTAAGCAGGGTGAGATTCTTTTGTTCATCAAAAAGCAGAATGGCTTCAGAAGCATGCCGTAAGATGGCAGCCACTTTCTTCTGTTCCTGCATCACCACCGAATAAAGCCGTGCATTCTCAATGGCAATAGCAGCCTGGCTTGCGATCGCCTGTAACAGCAATAAATGGTCGCTGGAGAAATAACTTTCCTGTTCGTGAGTAAGTAGGATCAGGCCCAAAAGTGAGTAACGACCGAAAATGGGCACGACCAATGCCGAGCGGATGTAGATGCGCGTATCCACTCGCCATAGTGGGTCGTTGACGGCATCCTCGATCACCAAACCCTGATGAGTCTCTCGTATATGTTGGATGAGTTTCGCAGGCGGGGTGAGGTCTTCGATCACACCAGAGGGATTCAAGACCACTTCATAACGTTCCTGTACTTCCTTTTCTTCTTCATCCAGAATGTACATGTTCGCTTGAATGGCGCCCAACGTTTCGGCGGTGCGTTTTAGCAGTACATGAGCGAGGTCTTTGGTATCCAACCGGGCGCTGAGTTGTTTGCCGATCTCTGGCAGCAGGTTCAATTCACGGTTGCGGCGGCGGGTGACATCTTCCGCTTCTTTAACGCGCAACTTGGTACGGATGCGAGCCATCAACTCGTGGCGGTCGAACGGTTTGGTCACATAATCATCTGCGCCGAGATTCAAACCCGATTGCACATCTGCCGGGTCGAGCCGTGCCGCAGTGAGGATGATGACCGGAATGTGCGCAATTGCCGGGTCTGCGCGGACTTCTTCGAGGACGGTGAAGCCGTCCTTATTGGGCATGTTAACGTCCAAAAGGATGAGGTCTGGCGCCTCATCACGGATCTTGTTCAGGGCTTCCTGCCCATCGCGAGCTGTGACTTGGTCGTAGCCTTCATATTCCAGATAACGGATCAACAAGGTGACGTTATCCATCACGTCATCTGCCACAAGGATCTTGAACTTGCGCTTGGTTGCCTCTTTCTTGCTCACCGGGGTGGAGACATGTTTCATCTCATCGATGGCATGGCTGGCGATCTGGCAGATCTTCTCAGGTCGCACCGGCTTGATGATGACGTCATTCACCTTGAGGCGTTGAGCGGTCACCTTAAGACCGGGCACATCGTATGCTGTGATGAGGTACGCATACGCAGGCTTGCCGCCGGGATGATTTTGCATTTTTTCGATCAGTTCCAAACCGGTCATTTCTGGCATGATCATGTCGGTGAACAGAATATCCACACCCTTGTCTTTCACTTTTTCAAGGGCATCTGTTCCGCTGACTGCAGAAACAACATCCACAGTGGGACCGATCTGAGCGAGAGCACGTGCGAGTGTCGTCGCTGTGTTCGGATGGTCGTCCACAACGAGAATGCGCACTAATTCTTTGGGAGTGGCAACTGGAGTATTCATCGCTTTATATTTTCGCCGGATTCCCCGCTAGGGCAGTTAGGTTGGATGGGACAAAAGTTGGGAAAAGTTGGGAAACGCAAAACCCGCCTCAGGCGTGGACTGGAGGCGGGTTTTTATCCATTGAGTTTGGTTTTCCCCCGAAATCTTATCTACCTAATCTGCCACCAAGCGGTAGCCCGTCCCGCGCACGTTTATCAAATGGACGGGGTTATGCACATCTGCCTCGATGATCTGACGCAGTTGGTGAATGTGCCATTTGGTGAGTTCTTGAGCTTCGCGCAGGTCGGTTTGGTAGCCTTGCGCCTCGGTAACGAGGGTTTGGTAATCGACCACATCAGGCGAATGGCGTGCCAGCACAAGCAGAT
>Ga0209066_10002724_pt1 | contig 21063 bp, 18 predicted proteins | sample All_14_2_FD_187198 | JGI IMG/M metagenome (GOLD analysis project Ga0209066, IMG submission 187198) | Freshwater microbial communities in response to fracking from Pennsylvania, USA - Allegheny Zone_MetaG_DW_15 (SPAdes) (version 2) ... | reverse complement strand
CCTGCACGGCCTGACCCTGTCCGGCGGCGCGCGCTATGACGACCACAGCCGTTTCGGCGGCAAGACGCTGTTTTCCGCTGGCGGCGTGTGGGCGCTGCCGACCGGCACGGTCGTGCGCGCAAGCTATGGCGAAGGCTTCAAGGCGCCGACGCTGTACCAGCTCTTCTCCGAATATGGGAACACCGCGCTGGCGCCCGAGCAGGCGCATGGATGGGAAGCGGGCGTCGAGCAGCGGCTGGCGCAGGGGCGCATCCGCTTTGGCGCGACCTGGTTCGACCGGACGACGACCGATCAGGTCATCTTCAACAGCTGTTCCAGCACCTCCACCCTGGCGCTGTGCTTCCAGCCCGGCACGACCATCCGCCGCAGCGGCTATTACCAGAACGTGTCGCGCGCAGAGGCGCACGGCATAGAGGCGCAGGCGGCGGTGGAGCCGTTCGACGGCCTGACGATCGACGGCAACTACAGCTGGACGGTGTCGGAGGATCGCTCCACCGGCATGGCCAATTTCGGGCGCTGGCTGCCCCGGCGGCCGCGCCAGCAGGCCAACGCCGCGATCAGCTACGCCTGGCCGTTCGGACTGACGACCGGCGCGGCCCTGCGCTGGTCGGGCCACAGCTTTGACAATGCGTCGAACACGCTGCGGCTCGACGCCTACACGCTCGTCGATCTGCGGGCGGAACTGCGGCTGTCCGACCAGCTGCGCCTTGTCGCGCGGGTCGAGAACCTGTTCGACGAGGGCTATATGACGGCCTATCGCTACGGCACATTGGGACGCAGCATCTACGCCGGCCTGCGCGGGCGGTTCTGATGGCTGGAATGTTCAATGATATGGGGTGCGCGCATGCGCGCCCCGCCCCACGCACGATGCGCAAGGAGCGACCATGCTGAAGCCCGTACCCGCCGGCCCCGCCATCGTCGCGTGCAGCACATGCCGCCTTTCAGCCGAATCCCGCGAGGACGCCGAAGGCGTGCGCGGGGGCGCGCTGCTGGCGCAGGCGCTGCACGCCGCAAAGGCCGCCGACCCGCGCTATGAAGGCGTCGATGTGCAGGAAATGCCGTGCCTGTTCGCCTGCACCGAATTCTGCACCGTCCATCTGCGCGCGCCGGGCAAGGTCAGCTATGTGCTGGGCCGCTTCACGCCGGACATGGACGCCGCCCGCGCCATCCTGGACTATGCCGTCCACTATGCGGAAAGCGCGCATGGTCGCGTGCCGTTCAAGCAGTGGCCGGAGGGCGTGAAGGGTCATTTCATCACCCGATCGCCGCCGGACGGGTTCGTCGCCGAATAAGCGACGCGCGGCTCAGGCCCCGCGTTGGCGTGCGGTGACGGCCGCCGACATGGCCCGCGCCGCCTTCACATAGGCCGGCCCGCCACAGACGGTCCATGACTGCGGGATGCTGATGCGCGGGATGCCGTCCAGCACGGGATGGTGCAGCATTTCCGTGCCCTGATCCGTCACGCGATCGGTGGCGCTTTCCACGATCAGAAAGTCGGGCTGCGCCGCCATCATTTCTTCCAGGCTGAGCTGCGAGAGCACCGGACGATCAAGCTTGCCCGCTAGATTGACCAGCCCGACGCGGTGCATCAGGTCATCGATCAGCGTGCCCGTTCCGGTCAGATATCCGCGGCGCTGATAATAGGCCGCCACCTGCGGCCGGGCGCTTTTGGGAAGGCGGGCGAGTTCCGCATTCATCTTCGCGATCAGCGCTTCCCCACGCGCCGGATGGCCGACCTCACGCGCGACGTCGCGGATCGACTGGACGATCGCATCATAGCTTTCGGCCGACGACAGGTCGACGGCGCGATATTTCTGCGCCTTCAGAATGGCGATGGCCGGATTGCGCCGCGCGGGCATGCCGATCACCAGATCGGGATCGACCGCCAGCACTTCCTCAGCCGATCCGCTCAGGATCGGCAGGCCGCGCGCCTGCGCCGCCGCTGCGGAAAGATCGGGATTGTCCGCGTTATGCGTGAGGCCGGCAATCTGGCTGCGATCCGCCAGCGCCAGCACCAGCTGGTCAGCGCACAGGTTGAGCGATACGATGCGCTTCGGCGCATTGGTGCCCGATTGCGACGGCTGCGTCCGGCCGCTCCATGCAGCACCTGCCGGCGTCATCGCCAAAAGCGCGCACGCCAATAGCCTGCACCGGGCGAGCCGTCCCAACCGTTGATGTTTGCGCGCGATCATACTGCAGTTCCCTTAACTGCGTCCGCGCGTGACACAAGCCGTTCAAGGATCGTTTGCGCGGAACCTGGCGCTCTGCCCCTCAATAACCAGCCCGATCATGATCCGCGCGGACCGAATCGCGCCGTCCATGACCGGGCCGAAGGGTTGAGAATCGCCACAGGTCGACCTGCCCGGACGGGCCGCATCGAGCAGATCGCACAGCAGCAGTTCATCCCTCGAACATATCGAACCATCGCCGATGGCCAGCCGCCGACCCAGCGCCGTTTCGCAAATGGCGAGCAAGCCGTCGAACACAGGCGCCAGCACGCCCCAGCCATGCCCCGACAGAACAGCATAGAGGTGCTGCTGCACCGGCATGCCACTGTCCCGGGCGCGCCTCCAGCAGCGCGTCGCCGCAACAATCAGATAATCCATACCTGACAGCGCACCGGCCTTCGACAGCGTGACGTGCATCATCATGTGCCGTCGTCCTGAAACACCCGCTCCATGCGCACATCCTCTTATCCGGGGGATGCGCGCCTCAATACGGCTGTTGATAATCATTATCAATTAAAACTTTGTGCGTGGACGACCGGCATGCGCCAATAAATTGCGCATCACGCTTACTGGATGTTGACTTATAGTAAGTCTATATACTATACGCCAACACTGACCATTGGTCCAAGATAATTCAACGTTTTCAGTAGGGAGAGGTTTGTTGAAAAGCCCCAAATCCGTCCGCGTTTCCCTGTTTATCGCCACGTTGCTGGCTTCGTCATCCAGTGTTGCGATGGCCCAGGATGCAGACGGCGCGACGACGCAGCAGTCCGCCGGCATCGACGATATCGTTGTCACCGCCCGTAAGCGCGACGAGTCGTCCATCGCCGTTCCCGTCGTCATGACGGCCGTGGGTGCAAACGAACTTTCCCGGCGCTCGGTCACCAACCTCGACGGCATTGCGCGCATCGTGCCGCAGCTTGTCATCGCGCCGCAGAACGGATCGGTCCAGGGCGGCAACATCGCACTGCGCGGCATCAGCGGCCCGGACAGCAATCCGTTCGGCGATCAGGCCGTGTCCTTCAACATCGACGGCGTCCAGATCGCCAAGGCAACCGTTCGCCGCATGAGCGACACGGACCTTGCGCAGGTCGAAGTGCTGAAAGGACCGCAGGCCCTGTTCTACGGCAAGAACAGCCCCGGCGGCGTCGTATCGCTGCGCACCGCAGATCCGACGAACCAGTTCGAGGCAAAGCTGACCGGCGGTTATGAATTCCGCGCCGACGAAGTCCGCCTGGAAGGCTATGTTTCCGGCCCCGTCACCGACACGCTCGGCGTCCGCCTTGCCGGTTATTATTCCCGGATCGAAGGCGACCTGAAGAACCAGGTTCCGGCGACCGCCTATCTCTATCCCGAAGAGCAGCGCCTGCCGCACAACCGCGACTATGCCGTGCGCGGCACCGTGAAGTGGGAGCCGACCGACAATTTCGACGCGCGCCTGAAGGTCAACATCGCCCAGACCAAATATGCAGGCCCCGCGCAGGCCGGCGAATTCGTCGCCTGCCCGTTCGGCAGCCCGCAGTCCGGTTCGGTCGACAGCTGCAAGGCCGACAACAAGATCATCCGTGGTTCCATGGGCCCGGTCGTCGGCACGCTTGACCCGACCTTCCGCGACGGAGAGCCCTATGGCAAGCAGCGCCAGATCCTGACCGGCCTGGAACTGAACTACAGCCCGTCGGACGAGGTGAAGCTGACCTCGATCACCGGCTATTACGATGTCGATCTGCTGCAGGCGGAGAATTACGAGAACGACTATTCGATCGCCCTGCCCAGCCGCAACATCTACAAGGACAAGGAGTTCAGCCAGGAACTTCGCGTCCAGACCGACTATGATGGTCCGCTGAACTTCACGGCCGGCACCTATCTGGGCATCACCAAGGCGGAAACGGGATCGAAGACCTTCCTGTTCGCTGCGGAGGAAAGCGGCCTGGCGTCGCTGGCGGCAAACGGCCTCGGCTTCATTCCGCTGCGCACGCCCTTCCAGATCAACAACTATTATTTCGTCCAGGAAGGCACCGCCTATTCGGCGTTCCTGCAGATGAGCTACAAGCCGATCGACGTGATAGAAATCACGGCCGGCGGGCGTTATTCCTACGAGAAGAAGAAGCTGACCAAGGTGCTGAACGGCGCAAATGGCGGCGTCGGCTTCGTCGATCCGGTGGCAAACACCTTCGACGGCCTGATCGACGTTACCGATCAACTGGTGAAGCGCAGCGGCAGCTGGAACGATTTTTCACCGGAAATCAGCGTTTCCTATCGCCCGACGCAGGACCTGACCGTGTTCGGCAACTACAAGCACGGCTTCCTGTCCGGCGGCTTCAACTCCAGCTCGGTCGACAATATCGCGACGACCGATCTGTCCTATGACCCGCAGACGATCAAGGGCTTCGAGGCAGGCCTGAAAGCTGCGCTGTTCGACCGCACGCTGCGCGTCAACCTGGCCGCCTATACCTACAAGGTCAGCGATCTTCAGGTCGTGAACTTCACCAACGCCAGCTCGACCATCCGCAATGCAGCGTCCACCAAGATCAAGGGTGCGGAATTCGACTTCAACTACCGCACGCCGGTAGACGGCCTGTCCGTCCACGGTGCAGCCGCGTACAACAAGGGCACCTATTCCGCCTTTGCGAACGCGCCCTGCTACAATGGCCAGACCCCGGCGGAAGGGTGCTCGCTGAACAGCGACAATGTGCCGGTGCAGGACCTGTCCGGCGCCGAGATCCCCCGTGCGCCCAAGTGGAACCTCTCGGGCGGCCTGTCCTATGAAGCGCCGCTTGGCGAAGCGCTGAAGCTGGGCCTGTCGGTGGACGCCAACTACACCAGCAGCATGCTGACGGACGCCACCTCCGCTCCGGACGGTCGCATGCCGAAATACGCCCTGCTCGACGCTTCGGCGCGGGTGGGACAGGCCAACGATCAGTGGGAAGTCGCGCTGGTCGGACGCAACCTGACCAACAAATATTATTATGTCGCAACCACGGACGTTCCGTTCACCGGCAGCGGCACGGGCACCGATGCAGGCGTGCGCGGCGACCGCTTCGCGGCTGTCAGCCGTGGCCGCGAAGTCATGATCCGGTTGTCCTACAAGTTCCAGTAAACCCTGGGTCGCCAGAATGTGAAACGGGCCCGGTGGGAAGCCACCGGGCCCGTTTCCGTTTTCACGGCCGTCGCGTCAGGCTGAATGCAGCCTTTCCTCCAGTATCTGGTGCAGGAAACGGATGCGGATTTCCTGATACCGCGCCAGCGTGACGCCATCGATCGCGTCGGGCCAGTTCTTCATCCCGTCCTGCACCTTGGGCATGTTGAAATCATCCTGGTCAAAGATCAGTCCCATCGCACCGATATGCGGTTCAAACGGATCGTCCGGTCCCAGTTCGATGATAGCCGGCGCGGGCGGCGGCGGTGCGTCGTCAGGCGACCGGATCAGCATCCATGCATCCATGTAGCAGGTGTCCGGGCTGTCCGCGTTCGGCCGGAAGACATAGGTAAGCGGCAGGCCCTCGCCCAGCCACGGGCAGAAGTTCGGGAACAGCCAGTACTGGATGGAATCGAGCATCATCGCATCGCACTGGTCAGAATAATCCGCACCCGTCATTTCCCCCAGCGCGCGGCGACGCCATGCCGCCAGCGTCGCCCGGTCGTAGATTTCCGGTGGTAGCGGCGGGGCCTCTTCCATACGCAGGCCATTCAGCAGCGCCCACATGTCGCGGATGGCGCCTTCCGCACTGCCGTCACGAGAGTGATAGCTGGGAATGGCTGCCGGCGTGGTCGACCGGCTGAACGCCGCCGCGCCTTCCTGCCAGATATCATACTGCGCGGCATGCTCCGCCACGGATGGCAGCGCCTGCGGATGCGTCATGGCCAGGTGATACCCCTCCAGGAACGCCTCGATGCCGACCTTCCAGTTTGCCCGGATCGTCTTGCGGACATGCCACAGTGTGAACCGCTTATCGAGCGGCCAGAAATCGAAATGCTTCGGCATCGAACCCAGATGGTCGGCCAGCGGCCCGGCTTCCGGATCGGGATTGATGAAGATAAAGCCGCCCCAGCGATCCAGCTTCACATCCTGCAGGTCATGCGAGCCCTTTTCCACTTCCGGGAAGTCCCAGGGGCTGGGATAGAAACTCAACCCGCCCTCAATATCCCACGTCCATGCGTGATAAGCGCAGCGGAAATGCTTGGCGCCCTTGCCGCTGCAATCGACAAGCTGGCGGCCACGATGGCGGCACACATTGCGGAACGCCTTGAAACTGTCCTCGCCTGTCCGCACGACCACGAACGACATGCCCGCCACGTCATAGACGAAATGGTCGCCGACATTGGCTATCTCTTCCTCGCGGCATGCGACCTGCCAGGTCTTCTTCCAGATCTTCTCCACTTCCTCGCGATGATAGTCATGCGACGTGTAGCGGTTCGCCGGGATCGTCGCCCGGCCAAGATCGGGCGAATTTTCCGCCAGCAATGTGGGCGGCACGGTAAAGCTGTCCCGTGCGGCAAGGTCGCGCCATTCGGGGGCTGTCGCCGTCCCGAATCCACGCGGAAAGTCCAGTTCTTCCTTAAGCTGCGTCGCCATTTCACCTCTCCCAGCGAGTTGGTATGCTGGAATACTATGTGAGAATGGCGGCAGAAGATTTGACGCCGGTCAAATACCCCCGGTCCGATTTCGTCAGCCGATGCTGAGCGGCAGGGTCCGCAGCCGCTTGCCGGTCGCATCATGGATGGCGTTGGCGAGCGCCGGGATAACCGGGGGCAACGCCGGTTCGCCCATGCCGGTCGGCGGGAAATCCGGCCTCAGGAAAGTGACGTCGATCGCAGGCGGCGCCCCTTCGATGCGCATCAGCGGAAAGTCGTGGAAATTCTCCTGCGCGACCGCCCCCTCGATCAGGTCGATCTTCTGGCCGATCAGCGCCTGCGCCATGCCGTCGATCACCGATCCCTGCGCCTGATGCAGCGCGTTCAGCGGATTGATGACATGACTGCCGATGTCCCCCACGACCCACACCTTGTCGACGCGCACATTGGTCTTCTCGACGATCGTGATGTCCACGATCTCAGCGAAATAGCCGGCATGGCTGAAATAAAATCCGAAGCCGCGTCCCTTGCCCTTCGCTCGCTTGCGTGCCTTGCCCGACGTCCAGCCGGCCTTTTCGCAGACCGCATCGATCACGGCGCGCGCACGGCCGGTATGGAACGGCGCACCGCGCTCGGGCGGCGGCAACAGCCGTCCCTCGCCCAACGTCCGCCGCAGCAGTTCGGGCAGGTCCAGTCCCGCCGCTTCCGCCACCTCCGACAGAAAACCCTGAAAGGCGAAGGCCATCGCGTTCGAGGTGGGCGCCCGCAACCAGCCGGTGGGCATATTGGTCGCCATGTAGGATGCGCCGTAATGCACGTCGGGCACGATCTGGCCGGGGAATTCGGCCGGATTCATCTCTGCCGCGGTCAGCGGCTTTCCGCCCGCGCCAAAGCTGACGAAATGATCCTTGATGGCGATGATCGCGCCATTGGCATCGAGGCCTGCGGTCAGATTGTGCCAGCCGGCCGGTCGATAATAATCGTGCCGCATATCATCGGCGCGTGTGTAGATCAGCTTGACCGGTCGCCCCGGCACGGCCTTCGCGATGACGGCAGCCTGCACCATATAGTCGTTCATCAGACGGCGGCCGAAGCCGCCGCCGATGCGTGTCAGGTGGATGGTGATATCGTCCGGCGCGACGCCCGTCGCCTGCGCCACCAACTTGCGCCCGTTGGCCGGCGACTGGCTGGGCGCCCATATCTCCAGCTTGCCGTTCGCGAACAGCGCGGTGCAGTTCTGCGGTTCCAGCGTGGCGTGCGCCAGAAACGGATAGCTGTACTGCGCCGTGACGACGCGCTTTGCCTGGGCCAGCGCCGCATCGGCATCGCCCGTGCGCGTCAGGTCGACCTGCGGCGTGCCCTTCAGCAGTTCCGCCGCCTGCGCTGCGTAAGCCGCTGTCGAATGCGCGCGCTGATCCGCATCCGCCCATTGCACCACCAGCTTCTGCCGCGCCTGATCCGCCGTCCACCAGCTGTCGGCGATCACCGCCACAGCGTTCTGCTGCCCCTCGGGCACGATGCTGCTGTTGAGCGTCGTCACGGCGATCACGCCCTTCACCGCTTTCGCCGCGCTGTCATCGACGCTGGCGATGGTGCCGCCGAACACCGGCGAAATCTCGATCGCGGCATAGACCATGCCGGGCAGATCGGTGTCGATGCCGAACAGCGGCTTGCCCTGCGTGATCGCCGGCGTGTCTACGCCCGGCACGTCGGTGCCAATGATGCGAAACGCCTTTCCATCCTTCAGCGGAACAGTCGCCAGGTCAGGCGGGCTCAGCTTCGACGCCGGCGCGGCAAAGGCCGCATAGGGCGCCTTCCGGCCCGAAGCCGTCTCGACGACATGGCCCCGATCGGTGGACAGGGTCGCCACATCCACCCGCCATTCGGCTGCAGCCGCCGCCAGGATCATCTGCCGCGCCGCTGCGCCCACCTGCCGCATGGGCAGCCAGTTGACCGGCGTGCTGCGGCTGCCGCCGGCCGATTGCGGGCCGTATATCTTGTCGTTGGCGTCCGTCTGTTCAATCCGAACCTGCGCCCAGTCCGCGTCCAGCTCCTCGGCGATCAGCATCGGCAGCATGGTGCGCACGCCCTGCCCGATCTCGGGATTCTTCGCGCCGATGGTGATGCTGTTGTCGGCGGCGATGCGGATGAACGCGTTGAGGACGGACGCACTGCCCGGCGGCTCCGCTGCGGCAAGCGGCACGGACGCATCGAATGCCAGCGCCGCGCCTCCGGCGAGCGAAACGGCCAGGAACGCGCGGCGATTGAACGTCGGGACGGCGTTCATGCGTCACCCCCCGCAGCTGCTAGGCCGATGGCGGCGCGAATCCGCATATAGGTAGCGCAGCGGCAGATATTGCCGCTCATCGCGCCATCAATCTCTTCCGCTGCGGGCTTCGCCGTCTGGGTCAGAAGCGCCGTGGCCGACATGATCTGCCCTGCCTGGCAATAGCCGCACTGCGGCACGTCCAGCGCGATCCATGCGTCGGTCAGCCGCTTGCCCACCGGTGTCGTCGCGACATGTTCGATCGTCATGATCGCCTTGCCGTCAATCGACCCGATCGGCGTCTGGCAGGATCGGATCGCCTGCCCGTCCATGATGACCGTGCACGCGCCGCACAGGCCCGCGCCACACCCAAATTTGGTCCCCGGCAGTTTCAGGTCTTCGCGCAGCACCCACAGCAACGGCTTTTCGGGGTCGGCATCGACCACACGCGACGCCCCGTTCACTTCTACCGTCACCGACACGACTATATCCCTTGCTTCAATGGCATGGCACCGCTTCCGCCATTGCGGACTGCCCGCCGGGCGCTGGAACCCGGCACAGAAAGGCGCCTTCTTCTGTTATTTGCCAATTCTGGACAGGCTTCAAACTTTCGTCAAGCGATGGGGTTGAGCATTGGCTGTACGGGGACTAAGGCCAGAGGCAGGGAGGACAGGCGCGAGGTATATCGGCATGAATGTAATCAGCGCTCCCCCACGGCCCGGCATCTATGCCAAGGGCACCGAAACCGTCGACGCGATCCTGAAAGCTGCACTGGCGGTACTGATCGACGAAGGCGCGGCCGCCTTCACCATCCGCCGGATCGCCGCGCGTTGCGACATGAAGGTCGGCAATGTCAGCTATCATTTCCCGCGCAAGGAAATGCTGATCCAGGTCCTGCTGGACGAACTCATCGAAAACTACGGCGCACTGCTCGATGAACGGGTGCGAAAGCCCGGACTGTCCGCTGAGGAGCGGCTTCGCCGTGTCATCGTCATGTGCCTCGACGATATCAGCGGCAAACGCACCACGCATCTCTTCACGGAATTATGGGCTCTGGCCAACCACAACGACTTTGTCGCCGACCGCGTACGCGCCTTCTACCAAAAGGTGCACGAAGTGATCGGCGAATATGTGTCGGAACTCAATCCGCGCCTGACCGCTGACGAGGTCAATACCGTCGCACTGTTCATCAGCGCATCGATGGAAGGCTCCACGCCCTTCACGGGCTACCAGAAGCCCTGGGCGCACAAGATGGACGCTTTCACGGCGCTCGCCGTCAAGTCGCTGATTGAACTTGCCAAGACAGCGACTTCCCGCGACATTGCTGGATTGTGTACGGTGGCCGCCTGAAAGTGCCGCCGACCGGGGTTCGGGTTGAAGTGATGGTCTGAACGGCGCGCGCCGCAGGGCGCGTGTGGCCGTCAGGAGCATGCATGAATCCCGTTCGTACCCGTGCCATCGCAGGCGTCCCGACCATCGCCGCCGCCGCGATTGGATGCCTGCAGCCCGGCATCGATCCGGTTTTCCTGACGATCCTGACGTCAGCGCATGGCCTGAATCCCGACCTGCACGGCTGGATCGTTGGCGCCACCCAGGGCGGCATGGCACTCGGCGCGCTGCTGGTCTGGCGCTACCGGCCTGTGCTGCCAACCCTGGCGATGCCGCTGGCCGCCTGCATCGCGCTGCTCTGCAGCCTTGCGACGGCGTTCGTCGCCACCTTTCCCGCGCTGCTGGCGCTGCGGGCTGCGTTCGGCCTGATGATGGGTATCGTCTATACCGACGCCATGAGCCAAGCGGCGGCCCAACGTCCCGTCGCCGCTTTCGGCGCAGTATATCTCATCCAGTTGATCCTCGCCACGATCGTCGCCTTTGCCCTGCCGGTCCTGTCGGACATGGCCGGGGCCAGAGCCGCCCTGCTGGCGCTCTCCGCCGCGCCGCTCGCCGCCATCATCCTTCTGCTCAGCGGCGGCACGACACGACTGCCGACCGGGATCGCCACGACGCCGGCAGAGGCGCCCACGCCCGCAGCACCCGCCGCCTGGGCATATGCGATCGCGACCTTCGCCTTCATCTGCGCGACCATGATGGTCTGGAGCTTTACCGGCGCACTGGCGCTGCGCTCCGGCATCGACGAAGACGTGATCGGCCTGGCCGTTGCACTGGGTTCGATCATCGGCGCGCTCACGGCGCTGACGGTCATGCGCGAAACGCCTTTCGTGCCCCTGCCCCTCACCGGGCTGCTGGCGGGCGTCGGCCTGCTGTCGCCGCTTGTCCTCACCCCGTTGCGGCAGGACACGCCGTTCATCGTGGCGATCCTGCTGCTCAACATCGGTTCGACCGCCATCATCGTCCGCGCATCGGGCGCTGCGGCCGCGGCGGGCAATGATCCGCTGTTTCGGCGCTTTGTTGCCTGCACCCATCCGCTGGGCATGATCGCAGGGCCGGTGCTGGGATCGATCCTGACCGCATCCTCCGGCGCATCCGGCCTGCAGGCCGGCGCGCTAGCCGCAATCGCCGTGGGATGCCTGGCGCTACTGATCGCATATCAACGGTCGCGCGGGCCGTTTTTCCGGCAGCAGGCAGCGGCATGACGGCCACATGCGAAAAATCTTTCCGCAGTGCAGAAAGAGCGCTTGACCAATTCTGGACACATGTCAAATCTTGCTCCGTACGCAGCATCGGTTCGACGGCCCGTTTCGTCATCGAATGCACCGCTGCGATCGCGAAATGATCTAAGGGGGATCGGCCACATGAAGAGCGCCTTCACAGTCAGGATGCTGTCCGCCACTGCCGCTGCCTGGTCGCTGCTTGCTGGCGCACCGGCGCCTGCAGCGGACCCCAACCCGGTAACTGAATCCGAAACGCATGACGTGATGCCCATCGATCCGCCCAACATGAACTGGGCCTATGTCGATGGTGGCTGGGACATGCCGGGCGCCAGTATCTTCGATACCGACAGCGGCAAGATGAAGGGCATGGTGGAAACCCGCCGCCTGGCCGACTTCGCCATCGATCCCGCCGGCAAATATTATTATGTGTCGGAAAGCATCTGGTCGAAGGGGGATCGCGGCACGCGCCAGGACATGGTGTCCGTCTATGGCACCACCGACATGAAGCTGGTCACGGAAATCGCCATTCCCGGCCGTATCCTGATCGGATCGCGCAAGAATAATTTCGTGGTCAGCGACGATGGCAAATGGGGTTTCGTCTATAATCTCGACCCCGCTTCATCGGTGAACATCGTCGACCTGGCCAAGCGCAAATTCTACAAGAATGTCGAACTGCCGGGCTGCGCGAGCATGATGCCGAACCCCGGCGTCGGCTTCTCCGCGCTTTGCTCGGACGGATCGCTTGCGACGGTGAAGATGTCCGGCAGCACGCCGCAGATCACCCGCACCCAGCCCTTCTTCTCGGCTACGGACGATCCGATCTTCGACAACTACGCCTATGATGCGACGAAGAAGGAAGCCGTGTTCCTGACCTATACGGGCCTTGTCTACACGGCCAAGATCGGTGCGGAACCCAAGGTGTCGGCGCCCTTCTCCATCCAGGCTGCCGCCGGTATCCGTCCGGGCGAGACCAAGCCGCTGGAATTGAACTGGCTGCCCGGCGGCCGTCAGCCCATGGCCTATCATCGGCCGTCCGGTCATCTCTTCGTGCTGATGCATATGGGCGAATATTGGTCGCACAAGGCTTCTGGAACCGAAATATGGGAACTGGATGTCGCCACGCAGAAAGTCGTGAAACGCTTTCCGCTGGAGCATCCGATGAACAATCTGGAAGTCACCCAGACCGACAAGCCGATGATCGTCGCCAATGACGAAGAAAAGACGGTCTTTGTCATCGACGTGGCCACCGGCGAACTGAAGCATCAGATCAAGAATGCCGGCGCAGGCTCCATCACTGTCGTGAACCCCTACTGAGCATGGCCATGTCCGTCGGCCTGGGCATCAGCGGTCTGGCGGCGTCGATCGGCGTCGGCCTCATTTTCCTGACGTCCGGCTGGGCCAAGTTCCGCAACCGCACGGCTCTGGAAGGGGTGGTCGCCAACTACCGCATCCTGCCGCAGTCGCTTGTGCTGCCGGTTGCCATCGCCCTGCCTTATGTGGAGGTCGCGGTCGGTGCGGCGCTGGTCGCCGGCCTTGGCGCCATCCCGGCGCTGGCCGCCATTGCCCTGCTGCTTGCTTTTGCCGCGGCCATGGCGGTCAATGTCCGCCGGGGCCGTGCCCATATTGACTGCGGCTGCGGCCTTTCCGCCTTGCGCCAGCCGCTCAGCCACATGCTGGTCGCGCGCAACCTGATACTGGCCGCTCTGCTGGCCCTGCGCCTGCCACCGGCGCTGTCCCTGTCTGGGGCGGAAATCGCGGCAGCCGGCGTCGGCGGTCTCGCACTCTTTCTCTGCTACCTGCTCTTCAACGCGGTCGGCATGCTTTCGCATTCGTCGGCCGCCGCATTCCGGAGGCATCATTCATGATAACAGCGCTCATCGCATCCCAGATCATCTCATGGATCCTGATCCTTGCGATGGGCGTGGCGTTGCTGGCGCTCGCCCGGCAGGTCGGCGTGCTGCACATGCGCGTCGCTCCGGCAGGCGCCCTGACGACCGCAGGCGGCCTTGCCGTGGGCGACACGTCGCAACCCATCGCCACGCAGACCCTTGACGGTGTGACCACCATGGTCGGCGGCCCATCGAAAAAGGCCGGCCTGCGCCTGCTGATGTTCGTTTCCGCCCAGTGCCCGCTCTGCAAGGCGATGATACCGATGGCGAAGTCCTTTGCCCATGACGAGCGCGTGGCGCTGACCTTTGTGGGCGATGATGACGTCGCCGCGCAAAAGGCCATGATCGCGCAGCAGGGTCTGGAGCCATATCCCTTCGTCAACGGACCGGAAGTCGGCCAGGCATTCGGCGTTGCAAAGCTGCCGTTCGCTGTGCTGCTGGATGCGGATGGCGCAATCCTCTCCAAGGGCCTGGTCAACAGCCGGGAGCATCTGGAGAGCCTGGTCGTCGCCCATGAAATGGGCATCAAGTCCGTGCAGGATTACATCACCACGCTGAAGGCGGAGGCGGCCTGAGCCGCGCATATAGGGGGTCAGTCACATGAAGAATTTCGACGCCGACGCCATCGGGGAAAAGCTCCTCCGCAAATTTGCGGGACGCACGTCGCGGCGCGGCATCCTGTCGCGCCTGGGCGTGGCGCTGGTCGCCGCTCCGGCCTTTCCACTGCTGCCCGTCAGCCGCGCCGATGCGGCCAAGCCCGACCGGTCGCCGGAGGCAAAGACCGGGTTCGCCCGCAAGGCGCAGGCAAAGGATGATACCAAGTGCGACTATTGGCGTTACTGCGCCATTGACGGCGCGCTGTGCACCTGCTGCGGCGGTGGCATCCACAGCTGCCCGGCGGGCGCCGAACCTTCGCCCGTTTCCTGGGTCGGAACCTGCATCAATCCGGAAGACGGCAAGGCCTATCTGATCGCCTATCGCGACTGTTGCGGCAAACCGGCCTGCGGCCAGTGCAACTGCGACAACACCGATCGCGAAACGCAGCTTTACATGCCGCAGCTCAACAACGACGTGATCTGGTGCTTCGGCACGAGCAGCATGGAATATCACTGCTCCACGGCCGTGCTGGTGGGCGCGGCAGGCTGATCGATCGACAGGAGATCGCGCAGTGGCGTTGAAGCGGGGCACAGGTCTGGCGCTGCTTGCGGCGGCCGGGCTGGCCGCAGGGGCTACGGCCGCTGCGCGCCCGGATGCCCGCCCGCTCCCCGCGGCGATCTCTGACCCGGTTCTCGCCCGATCCGACTATGTCGAAAATTGTGGCGGGTGCCATGGCGTTCAGGGCCTGTCCGCACCGGCGGAACTGCCCGAACTGCGCGACCGCGTCGGCTATTTCATGTGCACGCCGGAAAGCCGTGCCTATCTGATCCGCCTGCCCAATGTCGCGCACAGCCGGATAACCGATAACCAGCAGCTCGCCGACCTTGTCAATTTCGTCATTTTCGGCCTGGGCGGCGCCAGTACACCGCCCGACACACGCCCGTTCACGGCCGAGGAAGTGGCGCACGAACGGCAGTTCGCCCTCTCTTCAGCCTCTTTGAAGGCCGAGCGCGCGCGCCATGTCGAAACCGCCATTCGCAAGTGCCACGCCCCGGCTTCGCTTCGCGCCCTGTATCCGCCTCCGCACGCCTGACGGTGGTGTTCCGGCTGGCCGCATGCGGTGTGAAAAACACAACGTTCGCAACCGGATAGTCAACTTGACCTATTCCTGACGTTTATCCAACTCTCAGATCGCATGGCATCAGAAAACGGGCAAAGCCCAACGATGCAAAAAGGGACGTTTCCGGGCATGACATTCCCATCACAAGCCGATTCCGCGCGCTGGCTGCAACGGCTCCTCAAGGCCACTCGCGGCTCTACGCGGCGTCTTGCCCTGCTGGGCCTCTGCTCCGCTTCGGTGGTGATCGCGCAGGTGAACAATGAAGGCGTGTCCTCCGCCGCCAAGGACGCGGCGACGGAATCGGAAGAAGGCATTCCCGTTACCGACAAGCTGACCATAGAGAAGTGCGGAGCCTGCCATGAGCAGGACAAGAAGGGCAACATGACCCGCATCTCCTGGTCACGCACCACGCCGGAGGGATGGTCCCAGGCGATCAAGCGCATGGTGAAGCTGAACGGCCTTCAGATCACGCCCGAGGAGTCCCGCGCCGTCGTCAAATATCTGTCGACCTGGCACGGCCTCGCGCCGGAGGAAGCCAAGCCGGTCATGTACCTGCCCGAACGGCGCATCGTCGACGAAACCCTGATCCCCAACGATACGGTACGGCAGGCGTGCGCATCCTGCCATGCCTTTGCCCAGCCGATGTCCTGGCGCCGCTCCAAGACGGAGTGGAAGCTGCTGCAGGACATGCACATCGCGCTCTATTCGCAGGCGGATGCCCAGTATCGCCGCCCCGCTGATCCCCAGCCCGGATCGCCGCCGGCCGCGCCCGGTACACCGCCCGTCAGCAACGGCCAGATCGCACTCGAATATATCCAGAAGACCGCGCCGCTCCACGCCATGGAGTGGGGCAGCTGGAAGCCGCGTATCCGTACGCCCTATCTTGCGGGCAAATGGCTGATCTCGGCCCACCTGCCCGGTCGTGGCGACTATGTCGGCGAACTGACCGTCACCCCGGCGAAGGAAGCCGATAGCTTCACCACCAGCACGACGCTGCGCTCTCTGGCGACGGGCGAGACGCTGACACGTACCGGCACCGGCCTCGTCTATGCGGGCTACAGCTGGCGTGGTCGCTCGCACGGCCCGGCGGCAGGCGCTGCGCCGGACGACCCGAACATGGAAACGCGCGAAACCATGTGGTTCTCACCCGATCAGAAAACGGGTCAGGGGCGCTGGTTCTGGGGCGAATATCATGAATTCGGCTTCGACGTGACGCTCACGCGCGCCGGCACCGAAGCCGCTGTTGTCGGGATCGCCCCCGTCATCCTGAAGGCCGGGACACGCGGCGCGCAGGTCCGCATCGTCGGCGCCAACCTGCCGGCCGATCTCAAGCCCGCCGACATCAGCCTTGGCGAAGGCGTGACCGTCGCCAAAATCCTGTCCGCATCCCCCGGCGAAGTCGTCATTACGGCGGATGTTGCGTCGGACGCCGTGTCCGGCCGCCACGACGTCGGCGTGCGCAGCGCCACGCTGGCGCAGGCCCTGCCCGTCTATCAGAAGATCGATTATCTGAAGGTCCTGCCCGAAACCGGTCTTGCCCGCCTGGGCGGCGACACGCATCCCAAGGGCTATGGCCAGTTCGAGGCGATCGGCTACGAAAACGGCCCCGACGGCAAGCCCGCGACGGCCGATGACGTGAAGATCGGCGCCGTCGACGTCGACTGGAAGATCGACGAGTTCATGGCCGTCTACGATGATGACGACAAGGACTATGTCGGCACGCTCAGCCCCACCGCGCTCTTCACGCCCGGACTGGAAGGTCCGAACCCGGCACGCCGCTTTGGCCGCAACAACTATGGCGAAGTGTGGGTGGTCGCGACCGCGAAGAACGAGAAGGACAAGTTCGGCCAGCCGCTCACCGGCCGCGCCTATCTTATCGTGACAGTTCCCCAATATCAGCGCTGGGATCAGCCGGAGGTGTCGCAATGACCGTCATGACCGCGCACCGCTATCGGCCGGGCGAATATCACAGCTTCGCGGCCGAGGGCGCCGACTTCATCTACCTGGTGTCCGCGGGCGCGATCTTCCAGCTTGACGAGGCGTCGCACCGTCTCCTCCAGCGCCTGGAACAGAGCCCGCTCGGCCATGCGGAGATCGCCCGCAAGCTGACGGAGGAAGGCTATGACGCCGCCGATGCGGAGGCGCTGATCCGCGAACTGCGCTTTGCCGGCGTCATCGTGCCGGACGAGGCGCGGCGCGCCCTGCCCCCATCCAGCCCGCCCAAGGATTTCCCGCTGCAGGCGCTGGTGCTGAACATCACCAACCAGTGCAATCTGGCCTGCACCTATTGCTACGAATTCGGCGCGGACAAGATCGCCACGCCGCAGGGCAAGAAGAAATACATGACCATCGACACGGCGAAGACGTCGGTCGATTTCCTGCTGGAGCAATCCGCGGGTCGCAAGGGCGTGCACATCACCTTTTTCGGCGGCGAGACGCTGATGAACTTCCCGTTGCTCAAGGAAGTCGTCGCCTACGCCACGGAACAGGCGAGCGCCGCCGGCAAGACCATCGGTTTCAGCCTGACGACCAACGCCACGCTGCTGACGCCGGAGATCATCGCCTTCCTGTCGGACAACGCCATCGGCGTGACGGTCAGCATGGATGGTCCGCCGGACCTTCAGGACAAGCGCCGTGTCTACAAGAACGGCAAGGGCAGCTATGCCGTGATCGAACCGCGCCTGCGCGCCCTGATCGCCGGTCACAAGACCCGCGCCATCACGGCGCGCGTCACGCTTACCGAAGGCGTCACCGACGTCATCCGCATCTATCGCCACCTGAAGGAAGACCTTGGCTTCCACGAAGTCGGCTTCGCCCCGGTCACCAGCCAGGGCGAGCGCGACTATTCGATCGGCGCAGAGGGCATGGAAGGCGTCCTTGCCCAGTTCCACGCACTGGCCGACGAATGGCTGGAGAGCGCGCTTCAGGGCCGCAGCCACGGTTTCTCCAATGTCAGCGAGACGATCAGCGAACTGATCCAGGGCGTCCACAAGTCGCACCCCTGCGGTGCCGGCCTTGGCCTGCTCGGTGTCAGCCCGTCGGGCGACCTGTCGCCCTGTCACCGCTTCACCGACGCCGACACGCATACCATGGGGCATATCTCGTCGGGCATCGACCGCGACAAGCAGAGCGATTTCCTTGCGCGCGGCCATGTCGACGCGAAATATGACTGCCAAAGCTGCTGGGCGCGCCCGCTGTGCGCCGGCGGATGCCATCATGAAGCGTTCGTCCGCTACGGCGACACGGGCCACGCCAACCTGCACTATTGCGACTGGATCCGCGAATGGACCGATCGCTGCCTGCAGATCTACGGCGCGCTCGCCGCCCGCAATCCCGAATTCCTCGAACGCTTCGCTGCAAGAAAGGCGCTGGCATGAAACATCTTCGGCCGCTCAACAAAAAGGCCGTCCAGATCGAACAGGCCCAGGTCGAGCATGCCCGAATGGAGCAGGCGGGGTCGATGCTCGAAGAGGATGTGGTCGCGCTGCAGCAACAGCCGCGCCCGCACGTGCCCATGGGCTGTTCGCTCGCCTTTTCGCCCGGCTGGGAAGTGGACGCGGGCGGTGGCACGGCCGGCCTGTGCCAGCCGGTCGAACGCGACATCTACGACTGCTACGTCACGTGTTTCTGGCCGGTGCAGGTGCCCGATCACGTCAACTATTCGCCCGACTGGGCCAGCAACTGCGCCGTCGCGACAAAGGATTGGCGCAATCTCGATCTGGTGTTCCCATGATCGCTGCCCGGAACACCCCGTCGCCTGCAGGTTTCGCCAGGAAAAGCCGCCCGATGAAGATTCTCCGTACGGTTCTTGCCGTCTGCCTTTCGCTCCTGCCGCTGCAGGCGCAGGCCGGCATCATGTATCTTGGCGGCTATCCCAATGTACTGATCCTGTTCGACGAAACGAGCGGGACAGTGACAAAGCGCGTTCCGCTCGCCAGCGGCCTGCCCACGGCTCTGCGTGAATCCGTCGATCGCAAGAAGATCTACGTCTCCACCATCACCACCAGCGGGATGGAGACTTATGATGTCGCGACCGGCAAGGTGACGGACAGCTTCAGCCTCAACACGCCGACGCTGCGCTACCGCATCTATGGCGGCGTTCCGGACCCGACTGGGCGCTATTTCTACACGGTGGCGCAGCGGATCGACAAGGAAATCGACCGCTACAAGATCAGCAAGCCGCAATACACCGTCATCGACCTCAAGCTGAAGAAGGTCATCCGCGCAGTGGATGTCGCCACGGAGGATGATACGCCCGGCGCTGCCTATCGTTCGGCCTACGCCATCTCGCCGGACGGCAAGTTCTTCTACATCTTCCGCGACAAGGTGATCGTGGTCAGCACGGCGGAACTCAAGGCCATCGAGCGCTTCGATCTGTCCAAGCCTGAAATTTCCGGCTTTGAAAATGTGAACTTTGGCGGCGGCGTAGAGGCGATCCGCAATCCGGGACAATATATATCCCTGTTCAACGCGGCCGACCCCTACGTCCATAACAAGGTGTTCGGCATTGCCCGTTTCGACCTTGCGTCCCGCCAGTTCAACTTCGTGCCGATCGGCCCAGCGCCGTCCACGATGGCCGGGCTTCAGGTCACGCCGGACGGCAAGGAAGGCTATACCGTCGTCACCAACGGCACGCTCGGCAACAAGCGCTGCGAATTCTGGCGCTTCGATCTCGGCACGAACAAGGTGCTCGACAAGGCCGAGTTCCCGTGCCGGTCGCGCTTTCAGCTGGGCATGTCCGGTGACGGGTCAAAGCTGTACATCTATGGCGCAAGCTTCGACATCGAAGTCTACGACGCCAAGACGCTGAAGCTGGAAAAGACGTGGGATATCGGCAACGACGCGACCATGGCGGGCCTGATCGTTTCACAGTGACGCGCCCGCCACAACGATAGCCGCATCCTCTCGCCGTTCGTCCCGCGCTTGTCGAAAGACAGTCCTTTCTCCAAAAAGAGAGCGTCAGCCCTTTGACATGGGCGTGAGGTACACGCCTTGCGCCGACAGGGCCAACGGTGGAAAGGGAGTTTCTGGCATCACGGGTATCCACGACAGCAGCATGAAGGTCCTGATACGCGGCAACGGGGTCGCAGCATCCTGTTCCACGCATCTGCTTGGCCGACACGGCATCGCTGCGGCGCTGGAGGCCGTCGATCGCCCTGCTCTGCCTGTGGTCATGCTGAGCGATCCGGCACTTGCCCTGATCCGCGATGTGTTCACGCAGCAGGACCTGTTTGCCGGCCGTCCGCGCATCGACCGCCGCGTGGTCGCATGGGGCGGTGCCGATCCCATCACCATGCCGCACAGCGCGACGATCGTCACCGGCGCGGAACTGGCGGGCGCGCTGCATGCAGCCCCATCCGTCGCCGCGACTGCAGAGCCGGATTTCACCGTCCACGCCACATCGCCGCTGCCTTCCGGCAACCTGCGGCAATTCGGCGAAAGATCGGCCGTCGCCACGCCCGCGCGCCTGCGCGATCCCGCGGACGCAACGGCCTGCTGGATCGAATCCCTCAAGTCCGGCTGGCTTTTCCTCATCCCCTCCGGCGGCGAAAGGGCCTGGCTGCTTTGCGTCGGTTCCGCTCTGGAGGACGGGCTGACGCACAGCCGCCTCATCGCGCCGCGCATCGCCGTGTCCGACACAACGCCGCAGGGCTTCGATCCCAGTCCACGGATGGCGACGGACGTCACCGGGCCGGACTGGATCGCATGCGGCACCCCCGCCATTGCCTTCGATCCTATCTGCGGCGACGGCACCGCGCAGGCCGTCCGTGAAGCGATTCTT